>Ga0209093_1001367_pt1 | contig 13872 bp, 8 predicted proteins | sample SidtaG_4_FD_187450 | JGI IMG/M metagenome (GOLD analysis project Ga0209093, IMG submission 187450) | Marine algal microbial communities from Sidmouth, United Kingdom - Sidmouth_Male1 metaG (SPAdes) (version 2) | ecosystem: Host-associated > Algae > Red algae > Unclassified | place: Sidmouth...
CATCCTCGCCCCCCGGTCCATGAGACGTATTTTGAGGTGGTGGCATCGCGTGCGAGAGCGCGCACGGGCGTGCACACGCTGCGGTGGCGGCGGTGGCGGCGGTGGCGGCGGCCGCGGCGGCGACGGCGGCGGCGTCGCGGCGGCCACGGTGGACATACAATTGGGCGCATCCTCCGTTCCCCTTCCCCGCCCTGCCTCCCCCCCCGGTGCATTTGACGCGTTGCGCGGCGGCGTTTATGGATTTCGGCGCGCACGAGGCGGAAGCGGCGGCGGGGCGGCCTGGTGCCGGTCGCCGTGCCGCTCTTTGGTGTTTGTGTTCGCGTCTACCTGCTAGTTGCCGCCTTCTTCCGGGTTCTCCTGTCATCACACGAGCTTCGCGTTCTCATGAGCTCCCTGCAAGGCCGGGGAGAGCGTCAGTTTTCCTCCCCTGTTGAGTTTCCGTTCGTCGGCTCCAACCATGACGCGCGCGGCGTCCGCGCCCTTGTCGCTGCTGCGCCGCCTGTCAGCGGCCTGGGGAAAGCCGTCAACGGGCAGCTGGCCGGGTCGGAATGGTCCGTGGCAGGCGGTCATTGGAGCGACAAGATGTGCCGCTTATCTTCCTCTTCACCACTCAGCGCCGACTTGCCTCCGCCTGCGGCACCTCCAGCTCGTCGCCGCCGAGGGCCCGGCGCCGCTTCTTCCAAATCGACCCGACCGCGGTCGCAAGGTGGCCGAGCCGGTCAAGATGGAGCCGAGACGGAGGGTGGTGACGGTGCCCTGTTTGGCAGTCTGGACGACCTGCCGCCGCCACTACAGGCTCGCAGAGCCCGTCGTGTTGCTCAAGCACCCACCGCTGGTCAAGATGCTGCTGTTGACGCGCTTGTACCCTGCCTCCAGCGCGTCTGCGGCCTACCTGCGTCAACCTCGCTGTTAAGCCGCCGCGCTGGCGTCTCGGCCACCGTCGTCGCCCACCGATCTACACGCTCCCGGTGCATTGTGCTCCGATCGGGGTCCACCAAGATGGATTGCGCTGTACTCTGGGTATCCGCCCGCGGGGGCTTGCTTTGCTGCTGCTTCCTCGGCACCCAAAATGCCCTCCTCCTGTCGGCCTCCTCCCGCAGCTCCGCTTGCAAGCACGTCGGCTTGTTGGAGAAGGCCATGGCCGTTGCGGTCGTTTCCGCACAACTGTTGGTGGAGCGTACGCGTCTGCCGGCCGATGCTACAGAGCTGGTCGTGCCGCAGCAGTACGGGTCAGCTTCGATCTGGGTCGTGCTCTACCGGTCGGTGTTCTCGGTGGTCACCTTTTCCGCGGCCAATGTGGCGGCGTGTATCGCGCCCGGGTGTCGACGGCTTCGCGGTCGGTGCGGGCACGTCAAGGTTGCGCGCCCCGTCCATCAAGCGCGCAAAGATGCGGTACCCGACGACGCGGCAACGGGCTTTGCTTGAAGGGGGACGCGCGCCGACAAGGTGTCGGTGCAACCGCGTCCGTTCGTGGACAACGAGCACGAAGACGCCGGCATTGAGAAGCAGCCGGGCGACACCGGCCGAGCCAAGAGCGACGCCAAGCAAGCAAAGCTGTCGAAGAGAATGCCACGGAACCTACTACCGTGCTCTGGGGAGATGGATCAAGGCGACGTGTGGATGCGGACGGCTGATTGGCGGGCCTCCTTCCTCAAGCGGGCGGGCGGTGCGGAGGAGGGAAAGACCGCGGACCTGAAGAAGATCATGGAGCTCTTTCGAGTTTGTGCTGGCCTCGGTCATGTTCTCGATACGAGCCTTCCTCTAGTCGAGCCCTGTTGTGGATCGTGCGGCCGTCGATGGGAGGGGCAAGCGTTGACCAAGGAGCCCGGGCTTCTGCACACGCACCATCCCACCGCATCGACCATCAAGGTAAGTGTGCATCCTGGGTTGATTATGTGGGTTCCCATCGACCGCTTCGTCGTATTCTTCTTTTTTCTGTGCTGCTGTTGGGTGGCGAGTGCTTTTCTGCAGTCGTTAACTCGACATTGTGCTTGCTTTCTTCTTTCTGTTCCGGTCGATTCCTTCCTCGCGCCCTTCTTTTGCAGGTCTTGGTTGCAACGTGGACGTGTGACGCTACTTCATGCGGACGGACGGTTGAGTACGACGGAGGAGCCCATGCTCTTTTTAACTTTCGGCGCCGCAACAGGCAACGCCAGTGGCTGCTCTTCTCCCGTGGGGTCATCGACAAGCTGGTCTCCTTTATTATCACCGCCCGCACGACATACACGGCCGCGACGCGGCATCTGTGCGCGGACGTGGCCTCGTTTGGGCTGCGACGCCAAGATGTGGTCAAACTCGGCACGGCGGCGTTACGGATCTTCCTCATCCCGCCCGAGACCGCCCGCTGCCCGCTCTGCGGCCCAAGTACCAAGTTTATTGTGATTGACGCGCAGGCGCTCGGTTGCACGGATCCGGAGGACGCCTTCCCGCAGCGCCTTGACATGGATTGCCCCGTGCTGGACGTGCCGACCGCCAAGCTCTGCATCCTAACGCAGCCATCATTGCGTGCTGCCGTGTACAAGGTGTTGAGATCCGCTGCGCCATTGACTCAACCGCAAGTCGAGCAGCTGCGTTCCTGGCATGCGTCCATGCTGACGGTCGGGCGGCGGTCCGTTGAGCGCGCAGCCGCCATTGTCTTCTTCCGTTTTTTTCCTTTGGGAAGCGAGCAAGTAGCTAAGAGCGGCGCTGACAAGAAGCCGGCCGAGGCGGAGAAACCCGCGGAGGAACCGGACGCCGCTGGCTACACGCAACGCGGCCAACGGCGGAAGCGAGCTCGACTGGACGCGAGCTTGGAGGCGGCGCTACGGGAAGACGACGAAGGCAACCGCATGCTCGGCGGCGACGGCAAGCCCGTCAAGAAGCCCATCGAGACTTGGCGTGACCGCACCGGGCTGTGCGCGCCCGACTTTACCAAGATCCCGCGCGACGACGACGGCGGGTGGATCTGTGTGATACCCTTCCTGCAGGCCATGCTGGCCGAGTCGGTGGCGGGTATGTTTCAAGGGCACCACGAGAAGGCCTTAAAGCTTCTGGCCGACAAGCTGCGCCTCGAGGGCGCTGACGAGTGGCCTAAAGTGTCGGCCGCGGCGGACGGGGTTGGTTTCGTCGCCAGCTTCCTCGGCTTTTTCTGCAAGGAGCTTGAGCACGACACGGCCTTCCGCATCGCGATCGAGGAGCTGATTGGAGCCGCGGTGCAGGTGGAGACGGATGCGGACGAGTCGTTTGAGAGGGCGTCGTCGGGCGCCGCCACGCTCGCCAAGGGGTGGCGCAACGCCGAGTACTGCGAGCGCTTCAAGGGAACTCCGACCCCTGCCGACTACAAGCGCTGGCGAGCGGAGCAAGCTGTGGACCCGGCCTTTGAAGAGGACGATCCGATGGTGTCGTTTGAGTATTTTGCCAGCCTGCCGCACGTGCGGGCGGGCATCTCCGACTCGGAAGCATCCAAGCGCCGTGTGCAATACCGCGGCCAGGCGCGCCATGTAGCTGATCGGGAGGGCGATGGTGATGCGTGTAACAATGCGTTCTCGGTAAGCTTTGGTCTGACGCAGGGGGTTTTCAATGTCGTTTGTCCGCATGTCATTACGCTGGGGATCCGTTGTTTGTTTCGCGCGGAGAGTGTGGGAGAGGCACTGTCGATTGTGCTGGAGCGGTTTTCGCAACTACCTAAGGTCATCTTCTACGACGTCGCGTGCAAGCTGGACAAGAACGCGATGCGGCGTGTGCGGCCGCTGCTGCGCGCCCACAAGGTGCGTTGCATCCTTGACAGGCCACACTCCATCACGCACAGCTGCTCGCCGGTGTATATGCCGGACGATAGTCTGGGCTCAACGGCCTGCGTGGCGACACAGGCGGCAGAGGTGTCCCATTCCATCTCCCTGGGCAACCGGACAAGTTTGGCGTACATGAGCCCGGCCACGTACATGGTGCACCGCATGGCTCAAGTGGCGTTTATGAACACGCGCAAGATTCAACGGCTACTGAGCGACAAGCCCAACGGTGAGAATGACCACGTCCCCCTTGCGCCATTCTACCACGAGAAGCTGGCGCACCAGTGCGAGCGAGGCCCGTCGTGCTCCTGCCAGCGCGGTCATGGTCTTCTCAACGTGGCGTTGGTCGCCAGCGCGGGACCCGAGTCGGCGCTCGTCGGCGGTATCGCCGACCAAGCCAATGACAACGAGTGGGCGCATAAGACCGCGGCGGCGGATGGTCCCGCTGTTGTGGACGGGCCTATGGAGGCAGACGGGCCCGCGGCGGCGGACGAGCAGTCGCCATTGTGGGCGGGCGGGACGGACGACCACGGCCAACACAGCACTCACTCCGTGGACTGGGAGCAGGATGGAGATTGGATGTCGGACGGAGCTCCTGTCCGCGACGGCGACGAGGAGGACGCTGTGGACGGCGGCCCCGGAATCAAGGTTGGCGCAAAGTCGACGGGCCAGGCTTTGGACCAGCACGACCTCGTCTTGGACACGGGGGATGCCGAGGAGAATGCGGGCGAGTCGTTGGCCATCGCCCATGCTGACCTTGCGGGGCGGTTGGACTTTGAGCCAGAGCCGTTTTCCGCGTACCGAGCGCAACCGCTCAAGGTGGCCGAGCTGCGCTTTGTGGCCACCCTCACGGCGGGCCACACTCCGGGAACCATTGTGCGGCACCGCAACAAGGCGAGGATTGACGTGTCCGTGGCTGACCTTCTGCTCCTAGAGGGCGAATCGTGGCTCAACGATCAAGTGCTCAACTCGATGGTTGCGCTCTTGAACTATGGGGACGAGGCCGCCGCATCCTCCTCATCAGGCACGACGTTGTCGGCGGGGGGGGCAGGTCAACAACGGCGGCGGCCGAGGACACGAACCATGAACACCTATTTTTTCACGAGGCTGTACTCGCGCCTGTTCGGCTATGCCTACGATAACGTGCGCTCGTGGGGGCGCGTCTACGGTGTCGACTTGAACGTGGTCGACGTCGTCCTCATCCCTGTGCACGACCACCGCACTCACTGGGCGCTGCTCAAGATTGACATCGAGCACCGCCTGTTCATCTACTACGACTCTCTGTCCAGGGGCTGCGCCGACGACAAGATCGACATTGGCCGCCGATGGTTGTACGATGAGCTGTGTCAGCAACTGGGTGTCGACGTGGCGGCCAAGTGGAGCGTGTGGTCATGGCCGGTCGGACACAATGACGACGACCCTGCACAGGAGGATGGAGGTAGCTGCGGCGTCTTCGTACTCGCAGCAGCGCACTGCTATTCGGCTAGCCTCCCGCTAGCCTTCTCTCAGAACGATATATCTGCTTTGCGCCATCGTCTTGCTATTGCCTTGTTTTTTGACGACCTTGGCGGTGTGGTAGATGGTCGGGTGGCAGATGGTCGGGTGTAGCAACAGCGTTTCTTCTTCCTTCATCTATCCTTTCCTCTCTGTTGTGATAAAAGATACGGCCTCGGCTCATTCAAATGACCTCACGCGAAAACAACACGTCCCCAAGCCATAGCCGGCCAAGGCACCATGTGCGGCTGCCGCACATATGTGTGACACACAGCGTGGTGCGGGGCTGCACTGCTTCGTACGACAATCTTTGGGCTGACTGGTGCGGTAGTGTAGCAAGGAGCCTGGGGAGAGGACTACTCCAGGGAGCGACCCGAGTCCCTACTTTGGGAGTGTGGTCGGCGCTCGGACAGCGGGAGCACTGGTTGTTCTGTACAAGGGCCACCGCCAGCCGGTTGACTCTCTTCAACAGTACCACTCAGAACCGCCCAACGAAACATTTGCTGATGGCTCATGGAATGCCAGCGGGAGGCGCTACAGAAACAGGCATCAAGAACGATGGTACAGCAGCAGACCCATTCAACATGTATCGGGATGCAATGGTAGAAGGTCAGGTGTGGCTGCAACCCGTCACTCTTCCTTCATTTCGCTGGGCCTTTCGGTCGTGATAAAAGATAGGGCCTCGGCTCATTCCAATGACCTCACGCGAAAGCAACACGTCCCCATGCCGTAGCCGGCCACGGCACCATGTACGGCTGCTGCACATATGTGTGACACACAGCGTGATGCGCGGCTGGACTGCTTCCTACGAAAATCTCTGGGCTGACTGGTGCGGTAGTGTAGTAAGGAACCTGGGGAGAGGACTACTCCAGGGAGCGACCCGAGTCCCTACTTTGGGAGTGTGGTCGGCGCTCGGACAGCGGGAGCACCGGTATTTCTGTAGAAGGGCCACCGCCGGGTGGTCGACTCTCCCATATGGTACCACTCAGAACAGCCCAACAACATCGTGGCTGATGGCTCATGGATGCCAGCGGGAGGCGCTACAGAAACAGGCATCAAGAACGATGGTCCAGCAGCAGACCCATTCAACATGTATCGGGATGCAATGGTAGAAGGTCGGGTGTAGCTGCAACTCTTCACTCTTCCTTCATTTCGCTGGGCCTGTCGGTCGAGATAAAAGATACGGCCTCGGCTCATTCAAATGACCACACGCAAAAACAACACGTCCCCATGCCATAGCCGGCCAAGGCACCATGTGCGGCTGCCGCACATATGTGTGACACACAGCGTGGTGCGGGGCTGCACTGCTTCGTACGACAATCTTTGGGCTGACTGGTGCGGTAGTGTAGCAAGGAGCCTGGGGAGAGGACTACTCCAGGGAGCGACCCGAGTCCCTACTTTGGGAGTGTGGTCGGCGCTCGGACAGCGGGAGCACTGGTTGTTCTGTACAAGGGCCACCGCCAGCCGGTTGACTCTCTTCAACAGTACCACTCAGAACCGCCCAACGAAACATTTGCTGATGGCTCATGGAATTCCAGTGCGAGACGCTACAGAAACAGGCTTCCAATGCGATGGTCCACCCATTCAACCTGTACCGGGAAGCATTGTTTCAGTGCGGGGACGCACCAGCAAGCAACAGGCAGCATGGCGGCTGTGGGCACTGGCAGTCAACGGCAGCCTGGCAGGTGGCGGAAAATGCGGCATGCGGCACACATAGTTCACAGCTATAGACGGAGGGGGCGAAAGAACAGCCCCAGAAACCAGCCCTACCCCTAGCCCCAAACCCTAGGGGTGGTGGAAGCAACCGGGAATGTGGTCATTGCCCTTGGTGAGATTTGATTGGTGGATCACGCGATGGAAAGAGAGAGGAAGCACGAGTGATCCTCGGCAGGCTACTCTGCCATGTGCCAGACATTTAAATCCTCTGCGGCCGGCATGTAAATGTCGAGGGACGGCGCTTCATTGTCGAAGCAGCAGTCGATCTCATTACATCTCCGACCTGATTCTGCACTTAAAAAGTACGGGTGCATCACAAACTACTGAGTAGTAGCCTTCGCGAATGAAAAAGAAGGCGTCGGACAGTCCCTGATGGAGGCGTTCGAGCCGGCCCCGCCCCCCGCCCGAAGGGCCCCACCAGGCCGGGTGATCTTGCCGATGAAGGTGCCCGCCTTTTTTGACTGTGGCACTCTGCAACCAGCCCGCCTTCCCGCCATCTTTGTACCGCCGCTTCTGGCTGCCTTTTGAGCTCCCGCGCGCGGCGGAATGCGTCATGAACCGCTCCTTTTGATGACGTGTCGCGCATGGGACGCCACGCGTTGGGCTGTGCCGCCTGGGTGATGGCGCTCCCGCCGACGCGTGGCCAATTTGCGGGCGTTGGCTCGCTTGGGTACCCGGTGGCTCGTGGTGAACAGCTCCACTACACCCCCCCCCTACACCTTTTTCCCTTCTCTCTGCCTCCACTTGTTGGCGCCCCCCCCGCACCCCGCTTTTTCTCGGCCCGCTTCTTTGTTTGCTGGCTTGGATTCGCTGCGACGGCTTTGTGTGTTGGAGTATTGCGAGCCGACGCCTCAATTTTCGCTGTCACGGCGCGTGTCTCAGCTGTGACCGTGGCTGTCGTCGGTGTCATCTCTCGGGCCTCCTCGGTCCTCTTTTCTGCTGCTGATGAGCGGGCTTTCGCCTCTCGACTGCAGTCCATGGACGTCAACGACGCGATGGTGACCCGGCCGTTTGCGACGTCGGCTGACGCCATGTGCTGGCTGACGGATCCGCTCACCAACGACGTGGTCGTCAACTGCTGTAGCGCTGACCACCCTAGCCGGTCTTCAGGGTCACCGCCGGTCAGGTGGTTGACCGTCGTGACCTGTGGTTCTCGCTGCTGCTTTGACGTCAATGGGGGCGGTATTTCCGCTGTGATGCAGCTGCTCACCGGTTCGGCGTCCTCCCTGACGGTCGTGCGTAAGTTTGTCCTCCGACGTGGCGCGCACGGGTGGGTCAACTGCAAGGCGGCCAGCGAGCTCCTGGAAGTTCTCGTCGCAGCTTGTCCAGCAACTGCGGACGGCAGAAGTGCCAACCCCCCACGTGTGCCGCGGATTGGTGCTCCCTCCTCAGCGGTGCAACGACCCCGTGTTGAGCCGGGCTTCTCCAGCGCGTGCTCAGTCTCTTCCGAAACGTTGCGGGTTGACGCACCCCGCCGCTGTGACGACCTGCTGTCGCCCCCGCCCGCGCTGCGTGGTGTGCCGGCCCAGCCTTCGGTGGACTCGGAGCTGGTCGTCCTGTCGCTGGTCTGTGGTGCAGGCGTGGACACGGCTTCGTCGCACATCCGGGTCTACTCGGAGGAGGTGGTGCTGGAACTGACCTCTGATCACAGTGCAGACGAAGTGATCCAAGCGGCAGGCGATTGGGAGGTGCGCGACGGTCGCCTGCTGCGCGAGTGTGACGCTGCACCGTCCCTTGGCCGTGCACCGGGGGCCCCTCATGCCACGGTAATCCCCACGCCTGGGCATCAGCCCATGGCCAACAAGCGGCGCGCCCCCGCCTCAAACTCTGCGCCCAGCCCTTTCGTGCATTCCCGCCGTGGACGTGTACCAACCTTGCCGGGTGGGGTCTTGCCGGGATTGGTGACAGAGGCCATGGGTTCCAAGGCTTCCGACCCGGCGCAGATCGCGCACAAGCGCTACAAGACGATGGTGAACGGTGGCTTTGTAGACGCGGGGGCGGTGCAAGGCGGTACCCCACTGGGCCGAGGAGGGGTCGTCCTGGGCGGTGCCCGGCAGGTATTTCAAGCATCCACCCTCCCGACCCAGCCGCAACATGCACGAGCTGGAGCGGCTCCCCTGCCAGGAGATGGTGCTGCTTCTAACATTCGGGGGCAGGGATCCAGCTTGACATTACCTGCACAAGGTGGGCGCCGCTGTTGGGGAGGCGGTGTTAGGTCGGGGCTCTCCAACCCCACTTCGTCGACAAGTGCTCTGACGCTGGCTCCGCCGCGTCCCGCAGTGACTACCGTGTCACCTTTCTCCCCGAGCCGGATGGAGCTGCAGATGCGAGAGGTACCCGTCGGAGCTCCAGCAGTCGCCGCTTTGAGCAGTCGGGCGCAGCTCGGTGCGGAGGCGCCAACGGTGCCTGCCGGTCCCCTCGGCCTCCTGGCTCGTGTCGACAACTGGGAGGAGGTCTTCCTACGGTTGCACGCACGCAACAAGAGCACATTCATCACTGGCGGTCCTGGTGTCGGCAAGTCCACGTTTCTGCGGCGCTTCTCGGCCTTTTTGCGACAACACTGGCCGGCACCCGAAGCGGTCGTCGTCGTCGGACCCACCGGGAGCTCCGCCAAGACGTGCGAGGGGCAGACTTACCACTCCTTCTTCGGTTTTGGCCATCAGTACCTGCCGGTGCACGCCAACCCCGCGGACGAGGCGGCGCACCTCCTGCGGCAGAAGCGGTGGGGCCCCATTGGCCGTCGACTGTCGCAGGTTAGAGTTCTTCTCGTGGACGAGATCTCGATGGTGCCAGCTGCGACGTTGGACACCATGCGCTCGCTTCTTCTCCAGTGCCAGCCGCGGGACGCGGCGCCATGCGTGTTCTACGCCTTTGGGGACTTCCTGCAGCTGCGGCCACCGTATGGCGGGCTGGCCCTCACGTCTTCCTGCTGGCAGGAGCTGTTTGGTGACGAGATGCTCGAGCTCACCTGGGTGCGCCGGCAAAACGAGAAGGACTACATTTCCGCCATTCAAGATGCACGTTTTGGCTTGTGCTCATCGCGGCTGGCGCGGCTCATGCAAGAGCGCTTTGTGGCAGGCCCCGCGTACGAAGAGATTGAGAAGACCGTGTTGCACTTGGTGCCGCGCCACAAGGACGTCACTGCGCACAATAACAAGTGCCTCTCCCGCCTTGCGTGTGGCCACCGGCCGGATGACTTCCTCTGCGAGGATTCGGTCGAGGTCGACCCAGACCGCGACCCGTCTGTGCGCCAGCCGGTCTTGGCGCGTATCTCTGTCGAGACGCGTGCGGCGGCGTTGATGGAGTGCGTCGCGCCGCGCCGCGTGCAGCACTGCCTCAACGCGCAGGTCATGTTTACCTCCAACTGCAAGATCTCCCTTGGGCTCTTCCACGGCAGCATCGGACGCATTGTGTCGTATCTGCCGACTGGCACGCCCGTTTGCCGCTTTGAGAACCACACCATGCCGGACGGGGTGTCAAGGGGGTCAGACGGGCTCCGCGACGCCGGGGCGGGGTGGATTGAGGTGGAGTGCGCGCCTGTCAAGTTCAAGGCGCGCGTGCTGTCGGTCGCAGGCGCTCTTGCTGTGCGTTTGCAAGTTCCTTTTGTGTTGGGTTGGGCTATCACGGTGCACCGCTCCCAGAGCCTGACCCTCTCTGAGGCTGTCCTCGACCTGTGCGAGGCGTTCGAGGATGGCATGGTGCACACCGCCGTGAGCCGGGTGGCCGACAAGCGCCGCATGTTTGTGAAGTCCTTCTCTCCTACTCGCTTGTTGGCCGGTATGGCTGCCGTGCGGTACTATATGGAGTGTCCTCGTCTGTAGTAGTCGATTTTATTACATGCTCACGTTCTCATAGTACTGAACCAACACTCATTTATCTACCGCCGCCGTCGGCACTTTCACCACTGCCTTGTGGGACGGCAGCAGCCGTTGCGCCATCGCCACGTTCTGGCGCCACAGGCGCAGCCGCACAGTCGACAGTTGCGGATCCCTCTCTGCCCCGGCCAACACCCCCACCGCCACCACTTACGTCTTTTGCAACCGTTGCATCGCCGCCATTGTCCACCAAGCCGACGGGTGCGTATGCCAGCCCCGTTGCGCCGCCGCAATGACCATCAGCGGGCATGCGTACGTCGCCGGAAAGCTCACCATCAGCCGCAGGTGCACCGTCCCGAACCCTACCACGGGTTGGAGGTGCCGCAGCCCCACGACCGGCACCGGCAACTGGTGCGCCGCCTCCAAGTTCATGGTGGGAAACAGGTTGGCGGTCACGACCCCGGCCACGGGCAAGTGATACGCCACCACGTCCGCCACGAACGGCAACAGCTGGTCGGCGCTTGGCTGGCGGCGGGCTGCGTCCCGGAGCCGCCAGCTTGCGCTTACTTGATCCTCTCCCAGCACCCGCACTGCTCGGCGCGGCGGGTGTGCCGCCGGGAGCGGCACTGCTCGAGCCTGCGTCAGGTACTTGGCTGCTGTCTCGAGGACGTGGTGGCCGTCCAGATGCGCGTCGATGGGCCAGGCGCGCCGCCCGATTTTGTACGCCTTCTCCAACCCGTTCTTGGTCCAGGGTCGCGTCCATGTCATCAAACAGCTGGTCGCGGAACCGCGCCACTGGGCCAGCGAGGTCCAGTACTGCACTGGGAGCTCTAGGATGCACAGTGACGGGCCTTGGTTGAGATGATGGAGGAGCGGCGGGGGTGGCGGGGGGACCTTCGAGAGTGGTGTCGGTTGTGCCGGGATTCGCAGCGGCAAAGTCGTGGTAGGTGGCCGTCGCCAGTGGCGAGGAGCGCGGCATGGTCGGGCGCCCCCCGCTCGCAAGGTTGCCCAGGATAGGGCCAAAATTTTCGTCCTTGGTCGAGACGAGAAGCATCATCGCCGCCGTAGCCGGCAGCCGCAACTTCGTGCTCGCAGAGTACCGACCGACCAACTCATGGGACGACAAGGCATTCTTGGGGAAGTAACGGTAGGACCGGGTGGACAGCTTTTTCAACATCTCATTAACGCCACGCATCTCCACACGTACCCGCCACCTAGATGATCGACATGCCCTCGTCGCGTTGTCCTTGGCGGCAAAGGTTCCGTCGGGGGGCATCCCAGCAGGGGCATCGACGGGTGCGTTCCAAACTGGCCACCACGGCGACATCATGTCAAAGACGTCAGTCCACTCCGTCCTCTTGCGGGCATCCCCGGACTTGAGCGGCCGGCGGGCCCTCCACGCACGAGCTGTAGTAAGCAAGCTGTCGTTGAGCAGCGACCGCATCACCGCCGTCGCGTCATCGACCTCCTTGATGGACCGCATTGCCGCCAGTACAAAACCGATGGCATCAGGCAGCGGGGCGACCGTTGGTTGATTCTCAAAGTCCTTCATCGGGTTGCCGCCGTCTGCTTGAGCGTCAGAGTGGCCGCCTCCGTTGTCGTCACCGGCAGACTCGGAGGGGTCTTGTCCTTCAAGGTCGCCCCCCGCAGCTTGATCACCATCTGGTGGCCGCGGGCCTGAAATCACATCAGCTCCGACAGAGGCGGATCCAAGACCTCCAAAAAAAGTGCGCCCCCCTTGTGCTCCAGTGCCATCAAGCGCTTCGTCAGCGACCGACGCGACCGCGCTTAAAGCACCACCGCCAGCCGCCACCGACTGTGGTGGCAGCGACCGGTCAATAACAACGAGTCCACCGGGGATGACCGCATGGCTGCCGTCTCCGCTCGTACCTTGGGACCCGGCACCGACCGGGGCCACCACGCCCGTGGTTGCTGGGGGACCGACTGAGGCACCTCGGACGACGACACCTCCAGCGGATGGCACCTCGTCTGTAGATCCCACCGCCACCCCATTCCCCAGAAGAGGATCTTGTGCTGCACGCCGTCGCTCACCCCCATCACCAGCAGCAGAGCTCGCACATGGCAGCGCGACCAAGTCTCGGCGGACTACCTCCACGCCGCCGGCAGGTACTTCATCTCCACCGTGTACACGACCCGTCGGAGGCGCTGTCCGTCTTTCGGAGCCATACACTTGGAGCAGCAGGGCGTTGTCCTCCGTTAGGGCATTGAGCTGCAGCTTCCGGTACGCAAACGACAGCCCAACATTGACGATACGCTGGGCGTGGAGGTCCTTGTCGGTGAAGAATCCCAGCCGGTCGACGACGCGGATCCAGCGGTGGCGTGGCGGCTCGTTGGGGCTCGTCGAGGTGATGATACGGCTCAAGGCCGAGTGCAAACACGCGCCGTGGGGAGCGAGGTGTGTGTCCAGCTTGGTGGCCGCTTCGTAGAATAGGCGCAGCAGAGTGGATAGGTATGCAACCTTAACAGCGTCCGTGATGCCGAGGATGTCAAAAAACTCCACGTACTCGTTGTACTCGTCGCGTCCGGGCGCCGCACTCCCACTTGGCATAATCACGGAGCTGCACAAAAAACCAACCAGTACAGTGCACAGAGTCAAGCAGCGCGGTGTAACAGGGCACCTGGTACGTCAGTATCAAAACTGGAATAGCACCACTCCCCACGACGACGCCAAGGAAGACATGTGAAGGAGGCAACATGGCCCACGTACGGGAGCAGATCACGCCGTCTAGAAGTGGAAAAACAACAGGGGTACAAGGGTGGGCACGTGCCATGATGGGAGACGTACCGTGGGGCCGACCGGAGGGGAGAAAACGCAACGTCCAGTGAGGCGACGCCGATAATCAGCAAGGATGATGCCGCCGACGACCATGGTAGGATCGGGGGGGGGACGCGTGTACGCGTGCCGGGGGCGCGTGGCGCACACGGGGGGGGGAGGGCGAACGGGCAGGGGACGGCGTGCGGCGCGCGACGCTGGTGCAGGGGTCGATCTCGCGCTCGTTGCCGATGATTGAAGCGCCGCAGCACGTGGTCATGATGCCGCAAAGAGGAGAACGTGGCCA
>Ga0209093_1001368_pt1 | contig 13863 bp, 15 predicted proteins | sample SidtaG_4_FD_187450 | JGI IMG/M metagenome (GOLD analysis project Ga0209093, IMG submission 187450) | Marine algal microbial communities from Sidmouth, United Kingdom - Sidmouth_Male1 metaG (SPAdes) (version 2) | ecosystem: Host-associated > Algae > Red algae > Unclassified | place: Sidmouth...
AAACTGGCTGTCTGTATCGCTGAAGCGTCGGCGTCGCGTTTTCCGTACGCATGCAACCATTGAAATTGATGCATCTGGGAGGGGGTGGTGCATGTTGGAAAAAAACGCACCACCAACCGGCAGTTTCTTGACGCCTCTCGATAGAGGGTGGTCTCGCCAGCAACCTGTAGTAGGTTTTGACACAGTTGCGGCAGTACCCCCTCCTTGGCGCCGCTTTTTGCGTGTCTGCCTATATGGTCAAGCCACCACTCAGCGGCCAGCGTGTGCTCAGTCAGAGGGTTGTAGATATGCATTCGATGCGTCTCGGTGAGCACAAGCGAGCACAAAAGCTGAAAACTGGTTGTCTGTAGCGCTGTAGCCTTGGGGACGCGTTTTTCGTATGCATCGCACGTTGAAATAGAAGCATCGTCAGCTCGTAGAGGTGGCGGCGGCATCTGACTCCGCCGCGGCTGTGCGGCAGCTGGCGTGGGTCAAGGAACACTGGGAATGGATAGTGGGGAATGTGCGAGTAGAGCGCCACAGGCTCGTGTATTTGGGCGTGGCGGTGTTGCGGGAGGTGCTTGTTCTGGCGGCGACGGGCGGGAGAAAGGCCGAAGCGGAGTTGTAACGAGGTGCGAGGAGCGTATTGGTGCATTCAGTGAACAGCAGACCGTAGTCGAGACTTTCCACACCCACGCCTATCAAGCAATCTCCCGTACAGGGCACGTATGCCTGCCCCATTTCTTCTTCACGGTGACATCACGCAGGTAGAGGTAAACATGAACCCGACGTAGGTACCTCTTGCCTCTGTTCTCCACTCCTCTGTGGATGACATCGCCTCGGAAGAGCGCCATTCCACCCGCCGCAATGTGCAGACGCTGCGCGCGTACGGTGCTCACCTCTTCCACACCCCCCTCGCCAAAGTCATCGCAATACGCCCCAGGCCACGCGTCCAAGAACGCGCGGTCGTCAACAGCCATCACGACGCTCACCATTCTGGGGGGGTGCCCCAGTCCTTCATCGTCAGCGGAGTCCCCATGCGGCATCTGCTTGGGCGCCCCTTCCATTGTCACAAAGACGTTGGGGGGGGACGCCTCGTAGCGCCGTCCAAAAGTGGCATGCAGCCACCTGCACAGCTCCTTGATCGCACCATCAATTGTTGTCCGGCCACCCCCTGGAGGGAGCTCCAGGGGGTGGCCGGACAACAATTGATGGTGGGAGGCCAGCGTGAATTGACCACATCTGGCAACCGCACTCTGATGTACTATGTCCGATGCTATGTGGCAACTGTGTTCTGATGCCATGGCAACCTTGGCTTTTTCTGGAGAGGTCTGTCTTCATGTGCATGTGTTCCTCTCCGACGCTCTGTCACTTCGCTCAGACTCTGTCTTTGCTCTTCCCTGCGCGCAGAAGAGTCAGATTGCCATGTTCGTTGCCAGTTCTGCCATCTGTGGAAGCGTAGCGTGTGAGTGGAGCAGAGCATGTCGTTAGCATTGTTGACACCAATGACAGTCGTGGACTTGCCAAACAGCCAGCGAATTGCTTGAATCCGAAAGTTGGCGGGCCAATCATCTGTCTCTATCCTTTAGTAGCCCCCATCATGTAAGCCCAAATGTAAAGCCCCTTGCATGCCCATGTGATTATAATCATCAGCTCCGTGATGTAAAATGATTATCATCATTAAAATCACCATGATTATAATCAAATAAAAATCACCTGCCACCTCTGGTTTTCCCCGGATGGTTAACGGCCCGGGTACCATGCCCACACATGATTCCATTTTTTTATTTCCGCAGAGCGGAAAGCATTGAATTGAAGAGTTGCAAGAACCCGTCTGCTCGCGGCAGGCACGAAGCTTAACAGTAATGAACAGTCTCAAAAGCGCGGCAGAGTACAGGAGGGGACACAGAGCGGTCCGCGAGATGACGATCGCCGTGTCTGCTCACTGTGGCTGTCGTCGTCGTCGCCGTGTGCTCCGCGGCCTGCCTGATCCCAGAAAGTCTCGCAAAATGTCCCACAATTGTAACTCGGACGAAAATCTCAATTGAAACGGACTTACATGAAACACACGTAGTTCACCTTGAAATTAGAAATACGGCTTTGTCTTCGTGTTTCTGTTCGGATCGGCCAAAATTGGGCGGTCTGCAATACGAGACCCGAATTCCGAGCGTGCGTGTGCAGGAGCTCGCGCCCATGACTTTTTCCAAAGTAATGCACCGAAGTGAATGACACTATTGGTGACTAGCCCTGAAACCGTGTGAAACCCTATCGAGTGGTCTCGATCACTTAGAGCACGTCTATCGGTGCGCCAAATGCGATAGTCATACATATCGCCATATATTTTGGCTATCGCTCGTGCACATGTCTATCGGTTAATTTCTATCCATGGCGAAGTTCATCCTCGCAGTCCTCCCAATCACATTGAAGGACAGCTCGTCCGTTCCATCAGCCGGTTCCATTGGCCGCCGGTGCCGCTTGTTTTTGAATGAGAGACAGCACCCACCAGGCTCATTGCTGCAGGGTGGCACGGTGCGCTGCAGCCACCCCCTCCCACGAGGTGATTAGGGACTGGTGCTGCACTGCACCTGGCACTGGATGGACACCAATGCGTGGCCAGCCGCTGCATGCGCCTGACCAACGAGACTACCGGGGGGTGTATGGAGTATGGTGTTGCGCACTAGGTCTCTGTGAATTGTATGGCTTGGGACGCGCGTGGTGGGTCTGTTAGCGCCGTGCGGTAGGATCGTCGCTTTCGGGGACACACACCATCGCATACCATCGGATTGCGGATTTCCGATGGACGCAATTCGCAGCCTATCGGACCGTCATGGGGGGTGATCCGATGGAAATTTGCCCATCGGATTGCCGTCTGCGTGCCCACCAAAACCGGTTAAAAATTCCCTTCCGAAGCACAGGTGAAACTCCTGGCGAATCAAGAAATCGGATGAGAGCAGGGACCACCCCAGCGGCGCGCGGCCGGCTGCCCCGGCGCCCTCAGCCAGGCCTGCTGGCGCCTGCACTCGCGGCCCCGTAGCGGAGTTCTCTTCTCATTTTCTTGGCGACACCTGCTGCCTACAAGGCTCTGGGTATCATCTTGTGCGTATCGAGGACGTTGACAACGATCAAGTGATGCAATGCGCGCACAAAAGCAAGCACTGGCATCTACAGGCAGCAGTGGGTGCAGGGGCACACCTCTGCGTACGCACGACCCGACCCCCCTCTCAGCCGATCGCACCACCACCTGTCTCCCACGCCTCCGCCCCTCGCCCACACCCAGCTACTCCCTCCCCCACGAGTCCCCTCACAGAAACCCGTCATCGTCATCCGGCTCGGCCAGCAGCGCTGCCATCTGGGCCTCGTGAACGGCCGCAAGCGCAGCCACCCGAGCGCGGAGAGCCGGAGACTGCCCATGTACGGCCGCAACCGACGGCGACTTGGGGTGGGCCACGGCCGCGACAGTTGCCACCGGCGGCGGTACCGCATGCACTACCTCCATCAGAGGCACGGGCACAGCCGCCATCACGGGTGCGCTCTCGTCGGCGCCATGAAGCCCATCCACAGACGCAACGCCGTCACCAGGCAGCTCAACACCCGGCCCCTGCACACCCGGCACCTCAACGCGCACAACGCACGAACCCACCTCGCCCACCCCCGAGTCTTCGTCCATTTCATCCTCCACAACGGCGCGGTTGGGATCGGCGCCGTCGCAAAGGATGAGCCCGTCATGCTCATTGTTGTGTTTGGGCAAGAAGTCGTGGACGGCGGCCAATGTGTTGAGAACGTTCTGGTAGCGGTCAGCGTCGGGCCCGCTGGGCGTGTCGGCCGGCCCGTCACGGATGCTTTTCAGCTCCTCCTTGACAAACGTCACCGCCAATGCGTAGTGGCCGGTTGTCATTTCGACAGCCCCTTTGTCCGCGCCCACCGCTGCGCGTACGCGGTTCTTCACGCGAAGGTAGTCGTAGCCCTTCGACACCGCGTTGATCATGCCCTTGCGTCCACCGACAGAGCGCCAGAAATGGTCGTCCTCCATCCACATGTTGGCCTGCGGCGCGGCCATGGCGCCGCTTGGGCGTCCCGTTGCCGATAAAAACCATCCCAGCAACATGTTACGCTTGTACTCACCATAAACGTGCGAGACCGCCTGATTGAACTTGGAGGAAACGCTTGTGGTCGGTACCCTGGCGGTGGGCGAGCCGCTCTCCACCGCGTCATCCCCCACGCGCTTGCGCTTCCCCGCATCCTTGGCAGGGCACAAAATGGTTGTCACCAAGAACTCTGTTGCCTGGGAGTTGTCGAACTCGGCGTACTCCTTCAAGGCCTCAATTGCAACCTTGTTGCGCATCCACGGCGACAGTAGGACGTCGGTTGAATTGGTGGCGGTGCCGATGATGCGCTTGACGCGGGTATTGAGAAGCTTGCGGGCCCCGACCATGAGCGTCAAGCCATTGGCCCGCTTTTTGGCCACTTGCGCTGCGACAGCAACCGAGACCTTTTGGGCCTCCGACAGTGGCGGCACCCGCAGAGCGGGATTGAAACTCGAGTGGGTAGGTGGGTTGGCGGCGGCGCGCACCTCCGGCTTTTGGGCACCTTCGGGGGGGTACAGCGAGTCACCCAAGTCCTGGACCAAGTCGAGCACCTTAGCCCGCTTGGATGCCGGCGCCCGCCGTCCCTCGCGATCACCGACCAGCTTACAGTCGCCACCGAGTGCCGTATCTTCCATCTCAGACGGCCTGACGGCCTGTTTCTCGGACACCCGCAACTCGTGCACCGCCTTGGATAGCGTGCCGAGCGACACGCGGCGCGTCGCCAGCTCCTTGTTGCTCTCGACAATGGATTTCAGGTTCTGAATGTCCCCCGACAGGGCTAACAGCCCGGTCAGCGCGCCTGCCTCCCGATCGCCGCCAGAAGAGGCCGCCGCAGCAGCTTTTCCGGCGGCCTCCTTGGTCGCTTTGGCGGCGGCTGCCTTGGCCCTGGCCAGCCTGGCGGCGGCAGCCTGGGACTTAGCCGCCTTTCCTGCGGCGAGTTTGGCCTGGGCTTGGCGAGCCACCGCCTGGCGAGCAACAGACCCAACCGACACGCCACCAGGAAGAGCCGTCCCAACTGCCGCCGCCCCAGGGAGTGACGCAGCGGATGGTGCGGCGGGCACGCGGCTGCGGGGCAGAGCGACGGGGCGGCGAGCGCAGCCCGAGCGCGCTGAGTGTGTAGACGTGTTTGTCTCCGACGCGGTGCGCGGCCCCTTTGACGCAGGCATCCTGGCCTGCGTGGATATCCCGTCCAGCCTGGGGTGTCGCGGTATCATGGGAACCGCCACCGACGCCGACCGTGACGCCTGCACCGGCTCCGAAACTGCCTCCGCCGCCACTAGCGGGGAGTGCGCGGCGGCTGCCGTAGGTGCCAGGTGGCTGGCGACGTGGGCAGTGCCCTCGGGGTAGTACGAGGGGACCCGAATAGGAGGCGTATTAACCCAAGGATTGTAGACGGCAGGCGCCATCGCAGGTGCAATGCGGGCGGCCGTACGGCCGAGCACGCGGGCAGAGGGCTCCCCAGCGCCACCAGAAGCAGCAGCGCGGAGAGCTTCCTTGGTATCGCGATCTAGGTCAGAGGGCGACGGCATCGGTGCGCATCCGCGCGCTCCCTCCATTGCTCGTAGGCGGGCTGGATGTGGGCGCTGAAGCGACGACTTGGGAATAGGAGCACGGCGAGATGAGAAAGCGTGTTGGGGAAGCAGATTGACGCAGCGCAGAGTGGGGAATGGTTGTGCGGCGGCGCCAGTAAGGGAGAAAGGATGAGGGGTCGCTCTCATCGGCGACACCGGCGCTTTTGAGCTGTCTCTCGACGGCTCTGCATCACACCAGATGGTTGCCCCCACGCTGCAAGGCCACAGCCCCCCGCACCCTCCACGCTTGCTGACCACGCAGAACGGCGCCCTGCCGCCCCTTACCTTCAGCTGCGCGACGTCCAAAGCGCGCGCGCGCGCCCGCAAGCACCCAAAAACAAAGCCGCTGCCAAGCGCTCCAGACTCAGACGCCACGACCACGGCGCCAAAAAGCATTCAGCCAAAAAAAAGCGCTCCCCGACCACCCGGCACACGTCTACGGCCCCGATGCTTGCTCACCAGAGGCGCGTGCAGGCGTGCATCCCAAAGAAAACCGGTCATGCGCGAGCTCTCCAAAACAGGATGCAAACAGACAATGGAGAGAGACCCCCACAAGGCACAAAACACCGGGGCTCTCCTCATCCAAAGCGTCGGTAAGAGCCACCGTGCAGTTTGCACGCTAAGAAGCAATCCAGAATCGCAGTCCTGTCCGGCACCCACACATCCGGCCTTGCAGCGCGACAAAAATACCTTCAAAAGGGGGAGAGGCCTCGCGACCAATGCGCAGAAAAGCGTACAGCGCCATCCGAGCTGGTCAAGGAAGAACAGCGGGAAAGGCCTCATAGCCTCTGTGCAGTGGGGGGGAAGAGGTGAGTAGTACCCATCTGAACGGACGGCGCGCTGGCAGCGCACGAGCGTAGTGATGCCAAGAGCACGACAAGTGCCGGGTTCCCGACTCGATCGCGAGCGCGGGAACTGGCGCTCGTTTGCTGGACAGGGGATCGAAAGGCGCAAGATTTTTGATCGTCTAGGAAAACGTTCTTCACAGTGCCTGGAACGCATTGTATTCGCAAAAAATATACCGGTCGATCCCCATTAGACTTTCCTTCAGTAGTTGGATCGAAGGATCTACGCTGAAATCTCGGGACGCGGTCGCTGCGAGCCCGGCCGTGCTGACACGGCTCTCGCACTGACTTTTTAGTAATCCGCTTGATCCCTGCCCACAAGGGCACTCGTGCCCGTCGCCCTGCGTGCCCAGCAGGGCCTACAGTACTGTGTTTCACAGCCTCGATGGGAGGTCACCGCGACCGCACACTGCGACACAGACCCTGCGCTGTGCGACCCGTCCCTGTGCCGTCCGACACTGTGCCATCCGATTGCCAAACTAGAGCGCATGCCCTGACACTAAAGCACTAGGAGCTCTGGGAACGAGTGTGGCCTTGACAGGTGCTTGCCGCTGGGGAACACGCACACAAATGGTACGTGTTTACGGCCTCTGGGACAGTAGCGAGGCAAGGTGGACGGTCAACGCGCGGGTCGGACAGGAGTTGGTACCATGCCCGGGGCCTCCCTGGGGATATAGTTTGAGAAGGGGGGGGCCGGCGTGTGAACGATTGGTTCCTGCGCAGACCAATGAACCCTTCGACGAGCGAGCCGTGAGCGTGCTTTTCCTGTGTGCTCCCTGGCGCTGGACAATTCAACCCCCTAAGAATACCTCACGCTGTCCTTTCCAGCGCACCTGGCGCAGAGAAACAGCGGCGGCCAGGGAATGCATGCCTGCGTCCCCGTACGTCTCTCCCCTCTCTTGCTCGTAGACCGTAGCGCAGTGGTGGTGCCCTTGCGACGCCCACACCATCGGGCTGGCTATCCTCTGAGCGCCTGTTGGGCGGGCCCTGCACGCCCAACATGCCGCCCGCCGCGGGGTGGCTGCTGTGCAACATTTGTGGTGACCGCTTCGCTGGCTACCCCGGACTGGTATGGCACCGACTGCGGATGCACCGCACGGCGGTGCCACAGCAGAACCACGGTGGTGCTCGCGCGACGGACGTGTCGGGCAGCTCTGCGGGTGGCGATGAAGCGGATGCGGACGCTGTCAACGGTGGGTGTGGCGCTTCCCCGGATCTGCTCTCGTCTTTATCTGTTGGTCCACCTGATCCCCCCTCCCACGGGCCTCCTAGCGGTGGGGAAAATGACGGAGGGGGCACAGATGGGGAGCCACCAGGAGGTGGTGCTCTGCCTCCCGTGCCACCGTTACCATCACCTCTGTTGCAGGTTGGCGCAGCGGGCACCAACGGGGCTGCTGTCGGGGAGCTGGCAAAGTTAGACTTCAGCGACACTGCCTGCGAGGAGGCTGTGGCGGAGATGGACGCGATCATCTGCCTGACAAGGAGCGTCAAGGTGCGGGAGGGCCCGCCGCCGAAGAAAAGGAAAGGCGCCATCGGCGGTGCGGATCCTGTGCCCGTGGAGTACAACTATGCGACGCTGGCGGCCGATGCGAGGCAGCACTATGAGGACTTGAACGACTGGGACAAGCGCGCCCCGCTGTTGGCGAACCGCAAAGGATGCATGCCGGGACGCTTTGATTCCTATCGATTGCGGCTGGTGCAAAACTTGGCGCTCACCTGTGGTGGCGGCGGATTGACGCTGGTGGACCAACAGAAGCTTTTTCACATGCTCGACGCGTGGGACAGGACAAAGCCTGGACAGCCGGTGGACGCAGGCCACTTCCTTGGAATCCGTGACTCATTTTCGTCGCCCAACGCCTTCATCAACGGCCTCCGCGACGACATCGACAACGCCGTCGAAGACGAGGGGTGGATGAAGGTCGACCTCGAGGAGTCTGGGGAGACATTCCAGGTAATTTTCCGACCTGCTTTGGAGCTGGCTTTGGGGCGAATGCGGAAGGCCAAGAGTGTGAAACTCTGGAGTGGCGGCGACAGGCCGGCCCCACCGACCGAGCACCGCGAGGAACCCATGGACGGCGATGCATTTCGCAGATGCGAGACCGACGTGGTGAAGGAGAACGGAGCGGACAGCTTCGTATTGGCTATTCATGCTTTTAGCGACGCCAGCCGGGTGTCCGACTCTGGAGGTGCGTTTGTGTGCGGGTTGGGGGGAGCTCAAAGATGTGGAGCAGGGATAGGAGCAAGTGAACTTTGTCTCTGACGGTCTGCTTTTCACTGCTGCTGACCGATCAGCCGTTGTCCTTGTACTCCTGCCTGGCTTGCGTCTGTCTGCCTCTGTGATGTATGGACAGCTCACAATTTGTACCCGCTGAGGATACGCGTGCTCAACGAGGCCGCGGGGGAGGAGGAGTGGCCGACGGTGGCCTACATCCCTATTGTGCACAAGGGGAAGGAGGCAGGAGCGGCGCAACGTGCATCGCGGCGCCGCCGCGCCATACTCCAACGAGTCATCTACCTCGTGTTTCGCTCGGCCGTGGCGGCCAGCCACGTCGGTGTAACGGTGCGTATCGGGGGGCGCAATTTTCGTGCCTTTGTCCGCCTGCTCCTCTACATATGCGACCTGCCTGAGAAGAAGGCCTTGCTGTGCCTGAAGTCCGGCAAGACCGCTCACCCCTGCTCCATGTGCAAGGTTTCTGTGACGCTCGCGTGTGCGCCGGAGGCGTTGGATGCAGAGGACCGCGACGCATTCAATGTGTTGTCCAGGCAAGTTGAGTCGACCAACTTGCGGATAAGACAGCAGCAGCCCAAGCGTCGACTCATGTTGGAAAAGAAAGACAGTGCGCACAGCGTGATTCCTGCGCTGGCTGGGATGGCCGGGCTGTCTACGGCGCCTTTCCTCATGTACCAGATGGTGGGCGTGGACGTGCTGCACGTGCTGGAGTTGGGCGTGACGCGGATGCTGGTCCACCGGCTCGTGCGCGCGTTTCCGCACGTGTGCGGAAAGAATGCACCGGTGTGCGGTTCTACCAAAGGGGCTTGCCGCTGTGCAAACCGACGCTTTGAGGAGATGGGTAAGAGATGCACCGCTAGTATGGCAGCCCCAGGCTACGTGCCGCCTTTCTTATCACGCCGTGCGTGTGTCTGTTGAGGTGGGGGGTGGTGGTGCTATGGCACACATTTTGGGAAATTGAGGTAGGCGCTGACGGTTCTCCTATTTCTGATGTGTCTGGTTTTCATCCTCGTCCTCTCCCCTACCCCCCCCCCCACCCCCATCCGAATTACAGATACTTTGTCGCCGCTGATGAGTTGCAGGCATCATTTACAGGCGCGGAGCACCGTCAAGGTGTGTTCATCCTGCCGCTCGTCGTTCCCAAAATATTTTCCATCAAAGCACCAGGAGATGACACCGACGGCGAGGAGGATGCGGGCGCACCGAGCGGCCGTGGTGTGGCCAAAGGTGGGGCGGGCTCCACGGCGGCGGCTCACCCGTCGCAGTCCGCCTCCACTCGCGGTGCACCCAAGCCGACCACGGCGACGCCCGGTGTCGGCACCGGCGAGGGAAACGGTGCGGCCACCCTCACCTTTGACGAGGGTGACGAGACGGACGACGACATACCCGCCGACTTTTTATTCGACTGGGAGCTCTACAATGAGTTTTGGGAGAAGACGCCTTACGAAGACGCCGTCACCGCCATGTTTGCGGAGTACGCGGTCTTGTACAGTCGCATCGGCCAGTGGACGACATCTTCCGCCCCCCCAACCATGACGGTCAACGAGGCAAAAAGCATCTCTGAGCACGCTTCCACGTTCATCCAATCCTACGTGCGCCCCATATTGGGAGCCGTAAACACGCCCAAGGTCCATAAGCTCCTGAGACACATCCTCGGCGCCATCGAGATGCACGGTAGGCTGAGCAACTGCAACACCAGCCAAAATGAGACCAACCACAAGATGGACAAGCGCTTTTATCGGCGCACCAACAAGGTCTCCAAGACATTCACGGCCCAACTCGCGCGGCAATCCCAGGGCACACAGGCTGTGCTCGCCAGCAACGCGAGCAAGGACGCTGCCGTCATCCGCGCTGAAAAGCTGCGGCGCCAACGGCGCTCCATGGCACGCGGAGGCCAGCTGACGGCCGACACCAAGCGCTCTCTGCAGAAGTTGTTGCGCGTCCCCGTCGGGGCGCTCGCCCAGCGGCCGGACCTTTCCCGCCTGTCTTCCGTCTTGGCTTTGGATCCGAACGACAAGGTTCCTGTGCTGAACCAGGTAACCATCTTGGCCACCCTAGACTGCGGCACTCGGGTGCGGCAGGTGCTTTACTCATCAATGAATTTCCGGGGGAAGGGCAAGCGGTTCGACTCGGTAACCTACACGGTCGACGGCGATATGCCCGTCATTGGGAGAGACGGCATGCCGCATGCGCACATCCACTACGGGGAGGTCCGAGCGCTCCTGCGCTACAAGGAAGAGGACGTGGCCGTGGTATGCAACATGGAGGAGGTGCGCGCCGACAAGGATTGCCCGCTGGCAGAGAGATAGTGCAAGCGCCTGAGGTGGGCCGTGCCCGCGCCGGGGTTGGGCGACTGGTCGGTGTCGGCCGTGCCGTTGTCCCGCGTGCGCCGCATGATTCACGTAGCGCCAGATTTTGCGGAGCTGTCGGCGCGCCGAGGAGTCAAGGCCATGCCAGCCGGGTACACGGCGTCGCTGGAGGATAGACGAGCTATGCGCTACTTTGAGAATGCATTTTATCCGTGGGACTAGAGAGAGTTGTTTCCTGCTTTTTTCGTCTTACATCTTCGTTCTTTCAATCATCTGATCAATGCCACACGTCACCACAAGCTCCAAAGTAGTCGAGGGCGCCCACCGCCCTACCCCCAACCCACCCCCCCCCGCCCACTCCGCCGAGCTGACCAAAGAAAAAAGAGCAGCAGGTAGGCACAAAGCCATCAAGAAAAAGCACAGCGACGCAGTTGCAGCTTGATGGGTGCAGCGCCGACGCGAGCAGTGGGGCGCAGCAGTGGGGTGAGCGGTGACGGCCGCTGGGCGAGGGTGGTGCCGACCTTGTACGGTGCCTCGGCGACCGGCAGCGCAGACTCCAATGGTGGGGTGGGGCAGAGGGGGCGGCGGCGATGGCCGCTGGATGGGGGGCGGGGGATTCCGCCTGGTCGAGAGGCGGCGACCGCCGCCGGTCGGTGACCGCCTCCGGGTTCGTGCAACGCCGTGTTTCTGCGACAGACAGCAACGCTTTCACGGCGGTAGTGGGGGGGGCTGCAGCCTCCGCGGAGGGCGGGGGGGCGGCAAGTGCCCTCCCGTGTCACGGGTTGCCGCCGCAGCCGTGGTGGTTATGGTGTGACGGCAACGACCGCGGTGGAGTCGAAGAGACGGCTGGCGAGCGGGCTCGCTCGCGGGCGTTCTTGGGCGAGCCGCTGTGCTGGTGGATCAGAATGCTGAACCAGCCAATGGGGAGCACCAGTGCTTCAATCGGCCGACACACAACCGCTAGACTGAGAATATTGAGTAAACTTACGCCGCATCGGATGAGCGCTTTACCCATCGGAAAATGCGGATCCGATGGGCCCCATCGGATCGGAATCCGACGGCCAAACGGCCATCGGATTCATCCGATGGGGTGTATCCCCCAAAGCGACGATCGACGGCGGCGTCTGTGCACTCCCAGTTCAATACTTGCCACAGAGGCACACTCTGCTTGACAAGTCCGACCTGATCACATGAGAACTCCTCTTATCTCGCGAGATCGAAGGCGTATGATTGGCTCTCGCATATGGCTATCGCTTTGGCGACCGCCAAACAGAAAGCCATCCCGTGTAAATATAGCGATGGCTATGGCTCAATGCCCCCCGATATGGCTCAATGGGTTCCCGATAGACATGCCCGTAGCTATAATTTAGCGATTTGGCGCACCGATAGACGTGCTCTTACACCGCGTCTCAGCCATCCCATCCGTCGCCGCTTCCGCGACTTCCTTCGTCCCGGACCGCACCACGCGGCCGGTCACCCGCGGTCGGTCGGCCCGCTTGCGTCGCGCGCTCGCGCGTCGGGGCATCCCCGCTCTTTCTTCGCATCCCTCTGCATGTCCCTGTCTTCCTCTACATTTGGTCCCCTCACCCACCCATCCCACCCCGTCTGATCGACGGCACTTCCCCCACTCCCCGCCCCCCGCCCCCCGCCCCCCGTCGCCATCGCCACCTCCAAGCATGGCCGCCCCCCCGCCGCGTCGGCAGGCGTCACCGCCGCTGCCGCCGCCCAAGTCGCCACCCTGTTCCGCACCCGCCGGCTGGCCGACGTGCGCGCCGTCGAGGCGCGCGTCGTTGCCGACGCGGCCGCGTCTGGGGAGAAGCTCCGTGGCCTCCTCGCGGGGCGCTACGGGGTGCTCCTCGGCGCCGCCGACGGCGTCGCGGCGCTCGCCGCTTCGGCCGCCGGCGTTGCCGACGACTTGACGCGCGTCAGCGACGGCGCCACCGCCCTCGCCGCCCGCCTGGCGGCCGACGGCACGGCCGCCGCCGCCGCCGCCGCCGCCGCTGCCGCCACCGCGGCGGCGGAGCCCGGTGGCAGCAGCGGCAGTGGCTCGGCCGCTCCGCCCGACGATGGCGACGCGGCGCTCGGTGCCGTCCGCCGGGCTGGCACGTGCCTCGCCCTCCTCGCCACGGCACCAAGAGTCGCTCGACGAGGCGATGGAGGCCGGGGAGTTGGCGGGCGCGGCGGCGGTGCTCGCGCGCGCGCCGGCTGCGGCGACGGCACTGCCGGGGGGGGGGACCCCGCTCGGCGCCTATGCCAACGGCAAGGCGCGGGCAGCGGCGGGGCGGCGGCCGGCGCTCGCCGCCGCCGCTGGACGGGTGTTGGCGTCCGCGTCCGGGACGGGGGCGGGGGGGGCCGCCCGGCGGGTGCGGACCCTAGCGGGCGCCGCCGCCGCGGCGGTCGTTGCGTCACCCGGGGGAGGTAGTGTCGGTGGCGGTGGTGCCGGCAGCGGCGGCGGCTGCGTTGCGGCGGTCGTTGAGATGCTCCTTGACGCAATGCGGGCGGCGTTTTCCGAGGCGCTCGCGGACCGGCGGGGAGCAGGGCTGGCGGCCGGCCTGGTCGCCGCCGCAACGGTTGTGCGCGCGACACTTGTCGACGCGGCGGCGGTGTTTCTGGTGCCGGTCGACGGAGTGTCGGGGGGGCTGTGCGGCGCGGCGTTGCAGGGAATGGGTGCCGCCGCGGGCGGCGGCGGCGGTGACGGCGAAGGTGACGGGCAGGACGCGGCGGCGGCGGTCGCGGCCGCGGTGGGTGCGTGGGTGGCCCACATCGCTGCTCTCGTCGATGGGAACGCCGGCCGGCGGTTGGCCGACCGCGGCGACAGCCTGGCGGCGCTCGCCGACGCGCTCG
>Ga0209093_1001369_pt1 | contig 13853 bp, 5 predicted proteins | sample SidtaG_4_FD_187450 | JGI IMG/M metagenome (GOLD analysis project Ga0209093, IMG submission 187450) | Marine algal microbial communities from Sidmouth, United Kingdom - Sidmouth_Male1 metaG (SPAdes) (version 2) | ecosystem: Host-associated > Algae > Red algae > Unclassified | place: Sidmouth...
CCCCCCCCCCCCCCCCCCCCCACCCCGGCACTGGATCAGTGCCCCGGGGGGGGTCTGCCGCCGCGCTGCGCCACAGGCGCGGCGGTGCTTCCACCCGGCGCCCGCCCGTCGCGCGCGCGCCCATCGTCGGGCGTCGCCCCCTCGTCCTCGAATTGACAGGAGCCGCTAGTGGGTCAGTTGGTGAGGCGTTCTTACCACCACCGGCTCGCTATCCTTCCTGGCTATAAATGTGGACCGGAGAGGGGAAGAACTTTCTGTCGGGATTGTTATTGACACAACGGGGCAGGTTTTCGCGGCGGTCACGCGCAAGCCTGTGGTGCTGCTTCTTCCCTTGTCTGTGTAGCCACCGATTGAGGGAAGGGTGGCAGTGGGGAGTGAAAGCGCTGGAGCCGGAGCGGGTGAAGACGGCAGTGACGTGGGCAGTTGTCTGAGGGGATTAGGGTCCAATTGGAAGCGCCTGCCGCCGACGTGGGCGTCGAACCATATTGGTCGAGTCACGGGCACAACTACGCACAGACAGCACTACGTGTGCTTTCCTTTATGTGTGTATCGCCCCCATACTGGCGCCCCCGCATGGAGGTATCAGTCCGTGCCCACGTGAATGTCACAGACGGCTACCTCTGTCGCTAACGCGATGCCAGTCGACGATATCAAGTAAGGGCTCCAACTCTCTGCTGGTCGTCTACGTTCCTGTCGTCATCCCGACCGAATCGTGGCAGTGCAGACCACACAATGAGAAATGGACGGCGATGGATGCAGTACCCCACCACGATAGAGGTGCTGTCCGCGGGTGCCCCACGCCCGCCTGATATGTGCACGCACCGCTGCGCGTCTCACGCAACACTGAGGATCGGGCAAAGGGCGTCAGACTGACTGTGGGAGAGAAGGGGACCACATAGTTTTTGTCGGGGGATGACGGCGGGTGGCACTGCACAGCTACAGGGCATGACCGGAGTCTAGTGTTCCCGATGAGTTGGTGGAAGTATGCGTGTACAATGAGATCACTTTGTTCATAATGCTCCGACACCTGCGTGTGTCGGGACGAATGCCAACGAAGAAGACCAGAGACGGCAGGGGACAAACGGATGAGAGGCAGGGAGAGACAAAGGCTCACGCGCACTAGAAAAGAGACAGAAGGCAACTTTCCGCAGCACTGCAGGGCGTCAGGTACCCTGACAGGCGCACACTGCTACACATTCCCCCGCCCATGAGAACACTTGGGCTCTTCCAGTGAATGAATTGGCGGCGGGAGGCAGGCGCGGCCGCCCTGCCAAACTCACGCGCGGTCACGTGCGGCACGTGCTGACACGCGCGGGAACGGGCGGACGGACGCGACTGCGCCCTGGACGGGAACACACCCGCCTGGGCGGGCGGCCACGGCCGCTCTCCTGCACTTTGTAAGCACGACGGAGTGACGGCGTAAGTGGCGGTGCGCAACGCTGCACCCGCAGGGGCGTTGCGCTCGGCCGGCTGTGCGGCAAACGCACCGGCGCGCGGACTGACGGCGGGTCAACGCTGCAACCGCAGGGGCGCTGCGCTCGGCCGGAGGTGCGGCAAACGCACCGGCGCGCGGACTGTCGGCGGGTGCCTCCCGGGGCTGCGCGGATGGGCACGCCACAGGTGCGCGCGCATGACCAAGGAGTGAGGAGAGGACTCTCCAGGCGAAAGACACGGGGGTGTGAGCGAGTGTACAAGTGGAGATGAGAGTAAGGGCGAGGTGGGACTGGTAGACACATAACAAGAGACAGACCTTGTTCTCTCATGTAATCCGCGCTGTTATTCTTTGTGCCAAGAGGCGCATCACTACCCTGCTGCGTCACTGCTTATCTCGGCCATGTCATGTGACTTGTCGATGTCGGCTGCCTGGTGGTTCTTTTTCTGCCTCCCAAAGTCAGGTATATCCACGAAAGTCGAGTGGCCAGTGCGGCGGTTGGATGTCTGGACCTCCATGTCGGCATTGCCCACTACGTACAACAGCTGAATGAGGCGATGTAGTAGAAGCGCCAGCAGAGCTGAAGAGCTCTCTTACACTCCTCTACTGGCAGCGGGCGCGGTCTAGTGGCCTGACCACAGTCGTTGAACTCACACCGCGTGGCCGACTCGCCTACAAGCATCAGAGACAGGTTTATAGGTCGCGCGGGGGTTCAGCGGCAACCCATGGACATCAGCAGAGACGGGCTGGGCTCATAGCCGCTCATGCAGGGGAGGACGCGGCTCGCAGGCACTCACGCAGGATCGGACGCGACCCTGGGTAGATATGCATTCCTGGAGCGCAAGTGCGATACTAAGGCTAGTGGTACCCGTATCTAAGACCTGGCCGGCGCTAAAAAGTACTTGAATTCACTATCAGCTCAAATCATAAGCTTCACCGGACAGGGTAACAAATTCAAGTCGAAGTTAATCGACCCAAGCCCAGCCGTTGTCGGCGAGAACCACGCCGGCGATAGGGTTATCGAGGTGCCTTTGGGCAGGGTGGATCGCTCCCTCGCCACCCCCCTGGCGGTCTCAATCGTTTCTCGCCCGCGCCGCGGTTTGCACTCTCCCCCGCGGGCTTCCGCCCGTGCTCCCTCCCCCCCCCTCCCCCCCAACCTTGCGCTATTCGTTGGGCGTGATTCCGTCGTTGCCACCTCGACGCGGTGGCCCATAGCGCCACTCCCGGCACTCGACATCCATTGACGTCCCCCACTGCTGCTGCCCCTGCAGTGGCCATTACCGTTGAGCACGCCCTCTCCTATTTTTGTACCCCACCCCCCCGGCGGCGGCCCGTGCTCGCCCCTCCCCCCCACCCCTAGATTGTGTGTTTTTTGTTGGGCGTGTGCACCAATCCCGGCATCCGACCTCCCTTGCTGCCCACCATCACCGCTACGCTCCTGCGCGGCCGCTGAGCGTCATGGAGCGAGACGCTCCTGATGCGCCCGCCGGCGACGGCTCCGAGCCGGAGCCATCACCCCCGGTGGACATCAATGCGGACCAGCTGCGGTTCAGTGCGCCCGCGCTTTCTGCCCCCTTCATCGTGCCGTCGGACTTGTCGGCCACTATCGCTTCTCTCCCCCACCCTGGGAATCCCCGCGTCGCCCCCGCACGGGACCGCCGCGTGCGGCTACGCGAACGGCGGCTGGCGACGGACGGACGTGCCGGACGGGCGGCCGGTGGGGACGGCCCTCGACGAGCGGCGGCCGGCGGGGGCGGCCGTCGACGCAAGCGGCGTCGCGTTCCTGGCGTGCGCGACGCTGCGGAGGACCTGTCGGACGCCTCCCTCCCACCGGCAGTGGGCGAGGACGTTTACGCGGAGAGTGGCTCGGACGGCGGCGGGTCCGCGGTTGAGGTCGACGCGCTGGACACAGGCCCCCGCGTCCTGGAGCTGATCGACTACTACAAGAAGCGAATCACGCGCGTGCTCGCCCTCTCCCTGGACGACGCCGCGCCGGTGGAGGACAGCGCGGGCACGCTCTTCCGTGTCGTCTCCGTTTCGGGCGGGGCGGCCGTCGTTTTGTCGGGGGGCGAGCGTGCCTACGTCGTCTGGGCCCAGATTGAGGAGGGCGCCGTCTCTTACCTCTGTACGTGCGGCGGCGCCGGCGGTGGCGAGTCGGCGGAGCTACGGTCGTGTCTTGGCGCCTCCTCCAGCTGCTGCCACGCTCGGGGGCTGCGGGCGTCCTGTGCTGAGCTGGCTGACGCGGCCGGCGTGGCCGACGACGTGGCGTTGCTTGGGCGCTTTCCGGTGCTCGACAACGCGTCTACGCCGCCCACGGCCGAGTGCGACGTCATGTACGCGACAACGACGGCCAAGAAGAAGGGCGTCTTTTCCGTGCGCTTCCAGTCAACCTGGGCGGCGGTCGTCATCAGAAACAAGCTCAACAAGCAACGCGCCAAGAAACGAGTGCAGCGGCGCGCGGCGTTCACGCTTACCAGCTGTGCAAAGGACCACTGGAAGTGTCCCCACGCCACCTCCGTCGGCTATTGGTGCTCCGACTTGAGGGAAGCCGCCGCTGCCTTGGCCGGGGACCCTGCCTTTGTGGACCCCTTCAAGGACGTCTTGCTGCCCACCGTCGCGCCGCGGACGGACGCGCCCACCGTAGCGGTCGCCCTGGCGGCGGAGTGGGCGGCATTCGCGGATGAGGTGCGGGGACGCTGCTCGCGAAACCTGCTGCCTTGCACGGAAGAGGTGGCGGACTGCCACTTGTGGGACCAGCTCGCGGACACCGGGCGCGCGGATGGGCGCCCCGCCCACTTCCCTGACGTGCTGTGCGAGGCAGCGTGCTTCTCTTGCGGCAACGCGTACAACGGTCAAGGCGTTAAGAACACCGCCGCAACCCTGCACACCCTGCGCGGTCGGGTGACCGTGTCGCTGCGGCGGTGGACCTGCTCGTGCGGCAAGCTCGTGCCCTATGACGGGGCACACGACGGCCTGTTTGCATCCAGCAAAGAGACGGTCTTCACGCGGACCTACCTAGATGTGATGACGCAGATGGTCTTCACCGGGCACGGGACTTTGTCGTCGGCTGCGGCTGTCATCTGCTTCCTGCTCGAGTCTACCTTGTCGATGTCGGGCGCCGATTCAGGCCTTGCACGGCAGACGCTCATCACCGCCGCGCACCGCTACGCGCGTACGCTGATTGTGCCGGCCTCGCTCTACCGCTGCTCTAAGTGCAAGAGATTGGGCGACCGACCATATGAGGCTGTCATCGCCGACGGTCAGGTGTTGTCAATTTTAAGAAACCAGTCGCAGGCACTCATCCGGTTGACCGAGGACGTCGTAGGTGTGCCAATTGACGTCGGCAACGGGTCGTGTCTGGCTTCGGCGACCTTGCGTGGGGCCATCCGCAAACGCATGACGGCAGAGCGGCAAGCCGTCGTGCGGCTCTCCAAGGAGGATAACTCGGTGCTGAAGCGCCTCGCCGAGGAGATGTCGTCCGTGCCGCCGTCTCACGCGGTGGGGAGGGTCACCACCAAGAGCTCCAACTTATCGTGGGCCGCGGCCTTCATCTACTTCTCCTTCTACACCAATGAGATTTCAACGACCGACCCCGGGGACGACAGGGGCGCCGACGAGACCGCCGCCGCCGACGACAATGGCGTCCGTGGTGACGATGCTGGCGCTGCTGGGGGGGTTGGTGTGGCCGATGACGAGCATCTCGCCGCAGGCGGGGACGGCGACGAGGCAGGCACCGGTGCGGCGCGTGCACGCGGTGCCTACTGCGTGAGCAAGCAAGTGCCCGGCGCGGTGGGCGTCGGCCTCAGCGCAACGGTCGAGCGCGAGCGGTGGCGAGTCGTCCGGCGGTTCCTGCTTACTTTTCTCGGGCACCCCGTCGTAGGGGCCTTCTCCGGCCTGCCACGAGCGCGGATTAAGCGGCTCGCCAAGAGGTTGGCGTTGGGCGCCCCGCTGGCGGAATGGAAGCCGCTGGCCAAGGCGGTGGAGTCGGTCGGCATCGTCTGGCCGTTTCTACAGCTCGTGGGCACGGCGGACGAGGTGGACCCTCAGATGACCCGCGCTGTGGGCGAGCTTTTGCTGTTTACCTGCGGCGTGGACTCGTATTGGGAGACGCTGTGGCGCGGCCAGGCGGCCGCGAGCGCCAAGGACTTTGAGGACAAGTGGCGCGTCGCGTCGGCGCCCAAGTACGCCGCGTGGGCCGCTACCCGAGCGGCGCCTCTCCCCGACTCCTCCCCCCTTTTCTGCTCCCAGTTCTCGTCGGTGCGGGGCAAGGCCCAGATGGTCGAGGTGTTAAGCGGCCACGTGTGGCCGGACCTGCCGCCCGTCCGACCGTTTGCTACGGACAGCAAGGCCGAGGCGGTCAACGCCACGCGCGCCGTGAGGGTCAAGGCCGGGAGGGAGGCGCTAGAGGCCATGCTCAACAAGGAGCTCGGGTCGGACGACTGCCGGCACGCCTTCCTCGCCTCCCAGACGTTCATGCCGGGGGTTGAGAACTTCCTGTGCCCATGCGGCATGCTCATCGGCTTCGACTTTCTCGACCGGGCCGAGAGCCCGGCTCACGTGCTGGCCTCTTTGATGCAGCGGTTCCCTCTCCTGCCGTCCGTGGTGTATTTCGACACCGCCTGCCAGATGGCGCGCAACGCGTCGCGGCGGGTCCCGTGGCTGGTCAACATGTCGGCTATGGCGGCCAGCATTGACCGCGCGCACCGCCTACAGAAGCAGCACGGCTGCTCGCCCGTCTACGACGCGGATGCCTATCCGGGGAGGTCGGTGCGGCACCGGACGGCGTGCGCCGAGAGCCGGCACAGCATCAACAAGGCCTTCAAGACCCACCTCTTGCACCTACGACAAGACCATTTTATGGTGCAGATGCGCCTCCTGGGCGCCCTTGTCAACCTCCGGGTGATCATGCGCCGCGAGCTTGGCAGAGAGACGAACCACCGGCTGGCGTGCAAGTTCTTCCACAACCAGGTGCAACTCTACTGCGACAGGGGCTCCTGCACGTGCGCGCACGGGCGCCGACAAGACGCTCAGGCAGCCGTCGCCGACGCCGCTGCCGCCGCCGCCGCGGAGGCTGCTGTCGTCCCGGCGCCCGATGCTGCTGCCGCTCCCGCCACCGCCAACGTTGTGGACGCCGACGCCGTGGAAGCTGCTGCCGAGCTCCCCGCTGTCGACGATCCCGCTGTTTCCGTCGCCGCGGTGCCCGTGGCTGCAGTGGCTCCTCGGGCTCAAGAGGCACAAGGTCTTGGCCGTGCCGTCAACGATGCTGTAGTCGGCGCAGTGCCGCCAGCGGTTCAAGCAGCCGTCCTCGGGGCTGTCCCCGTCGCTGCTCACCAAGCTGCAGCAATACTCGCCGCCCACCTCGGGAAGGCAGCTGGGCAAGCTGCTGTTGAGGCGTCCTACGTTGCCGCGCACGCAGCAGGTCGGCGACACGGCGGTGAAGATGTTGGCCTCGCTGCTGCTGCAGAGGCCGCCCGGTCGGCCGCGTGTGTGCCTTTGCAGGCCGACTTGGAGGCCGCAGTCAACGCAGCCATGATTTCGGCTGTGGAGGACGCTGCTGGTGCTGCTGGTGGTTCCGCAGCTGGCGTCATGGGCGACCACGTGGGCGTCACTGCCGGCCGTGCCGCTGGTCGTGCCGCTGTTCAAGCTGCCAGGTTTCGCCATCTCCCCGCTGCTGGTGTGGCTGGCACCGCTTCTGGTATGCGTGGCCAAGTCGGCGACCGACCAGTTTTCGGCCAAGCGGCCCTGCAAGCGGCGTTGCGCGGTGCTCTCCGCGCCGCTGAGGTCAACATGGACAATAGAACAGGTGCTCCTCGTGAGCGTGTCGGGGGTGATGCGGATAATGGGGGTGGTGTGGGTGATGGGGGTGACGGTGGTGATGGGGATGTGAGGGTCGGGGGTGCTGCTAGTCCGGATGCGGCTGCGGGTGCCGGTGCCAGTGGGGGTGTGGGTGCTGATCAAGTCGACGGGATTGACGTACCTCGTGTGGACACTGATGCCTCGTCGTCAGATGGGCTGTCTTCGTATTCCGCGGGCAGCGACGAGGACTCGGACAGAGAGAGCCACTTATCGTCTTGAGTTCCTGTTATGCTGTAGCTCTCTCTCGCTCTAGTCGCTCGCGTCTCTTAAAGGAAGCCACTGCACCGCATATATATCGTTTGCTGCGCGTCAAAAAGGCGGGGCCGGGATAGCGACCGCGGCGCAGGGCTGGGGGCGGGTCAGTGGCTGGGGAACCATGGTGGCAGGGCTAGCGACCGCAGCGCAGGGCCAGTGACCGCAGCGCAGGGCCGAGGGCGAGAGCATTTGCTGGGGAGGCCACGGTGGCAGGGCCAGCGACCACGGCGCAGGGCCGAGGGCGGGAGCAGTGGCCGTGGAGGCCACGGGGGCTGGGCCAGCGACCGCGGCGCAGGGCTGGGGGCGGAAGCAGTGGCCGTGGAGGCCACGGGGGCTGGGCCAGCGACCGCGGTGCAGGGCTGGGGGCGGGGCAGTGGCTGGGTAGCCATGGTGGCAGGGCTAGCGACCGCAGCGCAGGGCCAGCGACCGCAGCGCAGGGCCGAGGGCGGGAGCATTGGCTGGGGAGGCCGCGGTGGCAGGGCCAGCGACCATGGCGCAGGGCCGAGGGAGGGAGCACTGGCCGTGGAGGCCACGGGGGCTGGGCCAGCGACCGCGGCGCAGGGCTGGGGGCGGGGGTAGTGGCTGGGGATTCCACGGAGGCAGGGACGGGCACCACGGCGCAGAGCCGGGTGAGCGGGCAGCGACCGGGGCACAGGGCCGGGCGCGGGGGGGCAGCAGCATCAGCGGGGGGGGGTTGCCACGGGACCATGCAACCGTTGAGGCAACGGCCGCGGGTGTGGGGGGGGCAGCGGTCGACGGGGCAACGGGGGCAGCAGCGGCGGCAGCTGGCGAGCGGGGGGCGGGTGGGGGTGGAGGCCAGCGCAGGGGAGCGCGGGGGCGGGGACGGGGGCATCCCAATCGACCCCCCCCCAGCGGTGCCATGGGGTGATCAAGCGGGCGCCACCACGGAAAGTGAGTGGACCGCGGGGAGGCCAAACAAGCGGTCAGTACGGCCGCGGGTCGTGCCCGTCGGGCCCCTCACTGCCGGGCATCGGCGGTTTACCCCAGTGCCCCATTGGTGCACGTTTCCTGTCGTACTCCGACTGTACGCAGCACGAGACAAAAAATAGGCCGCGGCGGAAGCCAGAGCTGAGAGGGAGAGGAGGTGAGTAAGAGCGGGTCATTCCCGTGGGCGGCGGCGGAAAGGCGGACGGCGGCTCGCACGCGAACGATCGGGCGTGACAGTGAGTGACCGTCGCGGCGGTTTCTCCGGTCGAAATGGGTCACAGCCTGTCCTAATTGCGCATATCAAATCGTCTGGGAAGGTGCGCTCGCGTTCCGGCTTGCACGCGACGCCATTGGTCAACGAAGCACTCGACATCCGTCGAGTGGGCGTGGTCAGTTACTCCATGCCAAAATCAAGGCAGACTGGACCGGCTCCGTCTGACCTCTGCTCAGGCGTAGGGGGGAGTCTCCGGCTCCCAAGAGAGGAAGAACTGGGAGCTCCCCCTACATCAGTCCACCTAAAGGAGGTGCGCCGAGCACGATTATGCAGGCAAAAATGGGCTTTGACCACTTTCTACCCATATGCCGACGCTGTATAGACAGAAAAGCTCGTCAGGCAGTGCCCGTGGCCTATCTTCTTTCTCGCCCGCGTTTTCGCGACTCCGCTTGCAGAGTACTCAAGAGGTACACAGGACGGGGGGGGACGCATGGGGGGACCGTTGGAGTGGACACCTGCCGCCACCATGGATGGGGGAGAGGTGAGTACGCTTCTCGCATGATATCATGTACCGAGAATATCTTCTCTCCCGCCCCGTCCCCACCTGTATGGCGCCTTATTGCACTCGCAACACGCCGAGACTTCACATACGTCTGTCCTTCTTCAGCTACGACCATATTGTGTCCCCCCACAGAAAGACAGGAACCGCACGGTGATGACAAAGGCGTCACGGAATGGCCTGCAGGCAACAGAATCGAAGACGCTCGAGCAAGACGTGATCCGTCCCGGATCACGACTTCGACCGCTGCTGATCCGTTCGGGTCAGGAGGGCCCCTCTCACCGAGCCTGCAGAGGCATCTAAAAATTGGGTCGCGACCTGATGCTGGCACGAACCAGGTCTGTTGAGAGCTGCTGATCCACTGGCGTCAGCAGCCCCTCTCACAGTGGCTGCAGAGGCCTTAGAAAATGGGGTCGCGACCCAATTTTCTATTGACCACTGGATTTCTAACACGTCGCTCTGGTGCTTTCGAAGCCTTCATGTAATGCTCAGACCCAGAAGAGCAGGCTTAACTAGGCGTGGACAAGGCACCAATGAAGAGCTGATGAGCTCACGAGTTCATCGGTGTCGGTCTCGTAGCCTCACTCACGCTCTCATACTTTACAGAAAAGCTTGAAGTGAGGTGTAGCGTGTTTGGCGCAACCTCCGGAACCCGTTTTCATATGTATACACTGAGGAAATTCCAGACAAGGCCCGTATTGCTAAAACTGGTACGAGTTGTCAAAACTGGGGTCAGACGGCTACAGTACAGCCGTTCTCCCAAAAAGCCCGCACTCCAACTGTTGCAAAAGAGTTCCAAATCGGCCTCTGCGGGGTCGTAGAGGCCGATTTGGAACTCTTTTGCAACAGTTGAAGTGCGGGATTCTTGGGAGAACGGCTGTACAACGTTTGGAGGTGCTCGCCCCTTTGCAGTCCCACCACAAACATTCAAGTGGCCCAGGCAGCCGTCGAGCCGCACGTGTCCATAGGTTGTCAGCAGCTACGAGCAGTCCACGTGAGGATGACACTGGCCAACTGTTCTGCAGTTGAGAAGCAGGAGGGTTGGTTAACAGTGGGAGAAACGGGCCGCAATTTCATTGTTCGTCGGGTCCCCGCTGGGACGGCGCGCGGCCGCGCTGCTGCCATTGCTGCTGCTGGCAAAGCAGCGGCCACGGCGTCGCCTGAGTGGAAATGGCCTCAGCGCGGGCCGGCGCTCGGCAGCCGCGAGCCTCGCCCGGTCGCGGCCGGCCGAGCTCGGCGGGCTGACCGACGGGCCCCCCGCACCGGCCCCGACGAGGCCTTGCCCTCCAGGAAAGGGCACACTTCACACAGCGGCACCTCGTGCGTCCCGATGCGCCGCTGCCGGTCGCTGTCGGCACGCCACCGCAGCGTCGGCGGTTCGCGCAGCCGAATGGATCCCGCCTCTCCCGGCCTGGTACACTACAAAAGGCGTTGACAGCGGCAGCAAGTCGCGCGCAGCGACCGGCACTTGTTGGGGTGCGAACACTGGTGGTGTCGGCGGCGGTCTACCGTCGAGCCACTTCGTTTGTGTGGGGGACGGCGCAGCAACGCATGCCATACAGAGCACGTACGTAGACAGGCCAGAAACGGAGGGCGTGCGGGCCAAGGTCCACGTGTGCAGGACCTGACTGAGTCCAGGGAGCGCGGCTTTGCCGAGGCCCCGATCCGTGGCAGGGATCACGGCCACCTCAGAGCGGCGGTGCTGGCGCCGACCGCTCGTGTGGGCGGGGCAATGACAACGCTACCAACGTAGCTCCCTCTGCGCGTGCGAGAGATGGCGTCGGAACGAAAATGGGCCAGCACCACCACCTCCCAAAGTCGGCCCCAAAATTCAAAAGATCAGTCTGTCTGCCCGCTCACCTGCAGCCCCCCCCCAGCGTCGTGTACCGCCCAAGCCGAGCGCTCAAGCGCGTTGCTCAACCGCCTGGAAGCCGCGCCCGCCCCACTCATTTTTTCCACCCACAGCCCAGCGCAAAGACCGCACGCGTCACCAAAAGGTTTGGGGTGCGTCCTTGTATCCAAAGCCCACGCCCCCCCCGCCACGCAGCGGCTCTGAGCGGCAGCGGTGGCAGCAACGACCCGTTTCGAGATCCGTGGGGTTGCTGACGCACTCGCCGCCGTCGACCGTCGACTCAATCAACGCGGCTCGCCAGGAATTGTGGCCGCCACCTGCTCCGTGGGACCGTTCGTTGGCCCGCCACGGTTGGTGTGCAGCCCTGGTGGTTGTGGGGACGCACACTTCTTGGCCACTCGTCTTGACCTCTTGTTCTACAGAGTGAACAGGTGGCTGGCGTTGACGGGGGCGCGGTGGCCGACAGAGGCCGCCGCGAGTGAGGTCACCGATGCTTCAGCAACGGCGGGGAGCCAATTCATTGGAGACCCAAACGACTTCTTTGCTTGCGGCGGCCCGTTGAAGTGGCGACCAGCTGCCTTGGAAGCGTGCACCACCTCAGTGCGGGCGCAGTGGAAGACATTGGAGTCGGCAGAGGCGAGACGTTGGCGTGGGCCGACAGCCAGACGACGAGGCGTGTGTACAGGAGGTCTCAGGCCACCCCACCCGCGGGTGGATGGGAGGGGGGGGTTCGTGCCGGAGCGGCCGGTGGGAATGCCGTGGGCGGGCGCGCACCGCAGCGGGCGCGTCGCGGAAAACGTATGGCCTCCACAGGGCGCGCGTGCCGTGGCCGTGGCGGCTGACGCTCGACACCGCCTGTTTGGGTCCGGCGAGGACGTTGAGCGCGCGGCGCTGCGAGATCCCCTGTCGACATGTGGCCGCCATGGCCACGGCTGCGCTGCTTCGACCGCCGCCAATGTCATCCGGCGCGGGGGGGTGGGGTGCGTCGCGGCCCCCCCGAGCCCCTGCGGGATGAGGGGGCGCTCCGCGGGTGTCTGGGCTGGGGCTTGCCGCCGCCGTCAGACCGCGAACGGTCTCGAAGCAGCGGCCGCGAGGTGGAATGCCGGCAGCGTGCACACGCAAACCGTCCCCCCCGGTGCCCCCGCTTGGCCGCACTGTACGCGCCCGCGTGCAGCACGACCCCCATTGATGGTTATCGCCGCCCGCGCTTTGCGCAGGACGGTCTTCTCGTCTTTGGACGCACCGCCCGACCAACCACCGCTCATCGCCTTTGCCCGGCGATCGCTGGTGAGAGCCCCCTTCCCCCCGCGAGCACGCGCCGACGACACGCGGGCTCGCGCCGTTGACGCCGCAACCCACGTGCCCGTCCCGCTGCCGAGATGGAAACGAGAACACCCGCCGCACGCGCGGCGGCCCACCCGAGCCGCCACTCGAGCGACGTGACCCGCCCGCCGTCTTTCCAAGCCGTCGGCGCGGCGCGCCACCACTCGGCCTTGACCGCCGCCGACCGCGACGGCGTCCCCGCGGCCATGCCCGAGGCGGCGCCCCCGCGGCGGACGTCGACCGAGTCGCAGCCCCGCTCCTGGGCCACCACCCCACCGTCGTCGGCCAAGTGGACGGACGTCACCGCCTATGCCGGCGGCGGCGGGCGGCGGCGCCCCGCGCGCTTTGCCATTGTGGCGGGGGGCGCCCCCCCCCCCGCCGGCGGTGGCGACGCGGCCGAGGCGGCGGGCCCCGCGGGCGTCTCCTTCTCCAGCAGCATCACCTCGGACGCGTCGGTCGGCAGCAGCGGCGCGGCGGCGGCGGCGCCGGGGTGGGCCCCCCCCCTCCCCCTTCCCCCCCGGTCGCACGCGGGGGGCGCCGGGGGTCTGGCGGTGCTCCCCCTCCCCCCCCCCGCGGGTGCGGCGGGCGAGCGGGCGGCGTGGGGGGGCTCCTCCCGCTTTGTCGACCGCCGGTCGGCGGCGTTGCGGGACAAGGTGCGCGGCGGCGTGTGGCTCGACGATGATGAGAGCAGCGTGCGCTTGCGCGTCGAGCCGCGCAAGTCGGTGACGCCGACGTCGGCGCGCCTGCGGCGGATGCTGTCCCTGCGGCAAGAGGACGACGCGGCGGCGGGGCCGCCCGACGGGTCCACCTTTGCGGCGGTGCCATGGGCCAACATGGCCGCCCCAGAGGGGGGGGGGGGGGGGGGGCCCCGCGGGGGCCCCCCCCCCCCCGGGGGGGGGGGGGGGGGGGGGGGGGGGGGGCCCCCGCGGCGGGCCCACCCAGCCTCCCCGCCGCCCCCGTGGCCGCCGACGGCGGGCCGACGCGTCGGCGGCGCTCGTCGTGCCGCCTGCTCCGCACCCTCTTGTGCATGCCACAAGCCGCCGACGCGGCCGCCGACGGCGACGACGGGGGCGGCGAGGCGCGCGGCTGGCCCGTCGACGGGGGCGCGGGCGGCGCGCCCCCCCGCGGCGGCGGCGGCGGCGGCGGCGGTGGGGGCGCCACCCTCCGCCCCCCCGCGCAGCCGTGGGCGTTGCCCGAGGCGGCGCCGCCACCGCCCCGCCGCGTGGCGGCGGCGGCCTACGCGGCGGCTGCGGCGCGGCCGGCGAGGCCACGGCTCCTCCCCCCCGCGTACCGGGGGCGCGCCCCCGACGCGCGCACGTCGGGGGCGTCGACGCTCCTCGACGACGACTCGTTGCTCTGGTCGGTCGCGGGGTGGGGGGAGGGCGCCGCGTCGCCAAGGTCGTGCCCTTGAGGG
>Ga0209093_1001372_pt1 | contig 13840 bp, 10 predicted proteins | sample SidtaG_4_FD_187450 | JGI IMG/M metagenome (GOLD analysis project Ga0209093, IMG submission 187450) | Marine algal microbial communities from Sidmouth, United Kingdom - Sidmouth_Male1 metaG (SPAdes) (version 2) | ecosystem: Host-associated > Algae > Red algae > Unclassified | place: Sidmouth...
AGTCGCGGTTGCGCCGGCGCTTTTGACAGGTGGCTACCGGCGCTGCGTCTATGGCCGATGAGCATCACCATGCGGGACCGTCCACGACCTGTGTCAGCTCCCCGTTCGTCGGGACGCGGGCGGCGGCGCAGGCCGCCTCTCATCGGCTCGCTGAGCTACCCCCGAGCTCGGCACCCGGCCGTGTCGTGCATCGTCCTCAAGGTGTTCTTCAAGGCGGACAAGTAGCTCGTGGATGGGCCCGCCGGCTTGAGAATGCGCGCCAAGGTGGCTCCGCTCCGACGGCTGGTGCATTTGGCCGCCGCCGACGTGCCGCGGGGCGGCGCCCTGCCGCTGCCGCTAGGTCGTCATCGCTCCAACCGGGAGACGGCGTACACGACGAGGGGGACGACGATACCGTCGGAGGTCAACCCCCTGATCTGCGAGCTCTCCGTGACCACACCCGCCGCAATGCGGTGTTGGTGGAGGACTACGTGGAGGAGGCGCTTGCGTCGTGCATCCGCCGCACCTGTGGGCTGCCGTCGTCCCGGCCGGTGACAAGGAAGGTCTCGGTGGTCACGGCTCGGGTGGTTGGAGACAAGAACTCGCGCTCCCGCGCCATCGTCTTGCGGCAAGGATCGGGAAAGCGCGACACGTGCATCCTCTGGGTGTCGAGCCGTGACGGCTTTTTGTGCTCGTGCTTTGGCGGCCATGAGAACACGCTCTTCCTCTCCGCGTCATCTAGGAGCACGACATGTGTGCACACAAAGGTGTTGCGCAAGGCGTTGGCAACGTCTGGCGTGAGCGCCAGCATGTTTTGCTCGCGCATGCGGCTTCGCGCCGACGCGGCGGACTTTTCCATGTGCGAGGACTACGGGGGGTCGGCCGTCCTGTGGTCGGTGCTGTATCACTCGGTCTTCTCGCTCGTGACGTTTAGCGCAAGCAACGTCGCCACGTGCATTGCTCCGTGCTGCCGTCGCTTCCGCGGGCGGTGCGGCCACGTCCGCGTTGCGCGGGACCGGCTGGGTCCGGACGGGTTCAACAGCATCAAATTTGGGACGGCGCCGGCCGCCGTCAAGGCTCGAGCCGACGCGCGACGCCCGCCCCCTGTCGTGCGCGACCACATGATCAGCAACGAGGAGGAGGACGAGGGGTTGGAGAAGCTGGCGTCCGACACGATGCGCGCCCCGCAAGATTCGGCGACCATCAACTTGTCGGCGCGGACGACTCGCAACCTTTTGCCATGCAGCGGAGAGATTGCTCAAGGGGAGGTGTGGAACCGTACAGCTGATTGGAGGACGGCCTTCAAGCCGCGAGCCGCTATCAGTGCGGCAGATCAGGAGCAGCACATGAAGACGGTGGCGCTGATTCTCTCTTCCTCGTTAGGCGCCGGCATCATCCGGGATACGAGGAGCCCGTTGGTCGAGCCTTTTTGCGGGAGCTGCGGCCAGAAGAGAGAAGCGCGACACAAGGTGGAGTTGGACCCGGGACTGTTGACCACTCACCACCCCACGTCTCCGGCGCTCAACGTACGTTGTCTCACTCTCTCGTGCCGTTGTTTGTGTTTGCGTCCGGGTGCCAGTTTGCGAGTGGACCGGTGAGCACGATGGGTTCCACCTCGTTTTTGTAACCAGCAGCTGACTTTTGGGCAATGCTCTTGACCTGGACTCGGGCGCCTCTGCCGTTGGTACATGCCTTTGGATCATCACAGGTACAGGTAGGCCGGTGGATATGCAACACGGGCGTCTGCAAGCGTGTCGTCGAGTACGACGGCACTGCCGACGCAATCTTCTCCATGCAGCGACGTAACAAGGACGGTCGGTGGCTCCTATTCACCCGGGGCCTGATTGACAAGCTGCTGTCCTTTATCATCTCAGGGCGATCTACGTACACCGCGGCGACCCGGCACCTCTCGTCGGACGTGCTGTCCTTTGGCCTCCGACGCCAAGACGTGGTGAAGTTGGGCACGGCTGCCATCAAGACTTTCCGCATCCCCGCTGAGTCGGCTCGCTGCCCGCTTTGTGGCCCGAGCCCTGAGTTTCTTGTGATTGACGCGCAGTCTCTGGGGTGCTCGGATCCTGACGACACCGTCCCCCTTCGCCCCGCTGAGGACTGTCCCGTTCTCAACATCCCGGCTCCCAAGCTGTGTGTATTGCAGCACGCACCTCTGCGCGCCGCCATCACCAAGGTGCTACGGACGGCGGCGCCATTGACGAGCGCCCAAGTCGAGCTGCTGCGGTCGTGGCGGGAAAAGATTGGCGCACACGGCCGGCCGTCACCAGAAGCGGCGGCGGCGGAGCTGTTCTTCCGATTCTTCCCTCTAGGCCGCACGCAGCCAGTCGCCTCCGTCGCGGGGGTGGGCGGTGGTGCTCCAAGTGACAGTGCCGCCGCCGCTCGTGCCGCGGAGGAGGGGCGCCCGTCAAAACGTGGCCGGTACTCGGCTGGCGGTGGCTTAGAAGCCGCCCTGCGCCTCGACAAGGACGGTACGTGGGTGCTCGGTGGCAAAGGGCCGCCTGCAAAGAAGCCGGCAGACACCTGGCGCGACCGGACGGGGCCGTGTGCGCCGGCGTTTGGCCGCTTCCCGCGCAATGACAACGGCCTGTGGATCTCCGTCCGCCCCTTTCTACAGGCGATGCTGACCGAAACGGTATCGGGGATGTTCCAGGCGTTTGATGAGCGGGCGGTTAGGCTGCTTGCCAACACGCTCCGCCTCATGCGGCGCGGCGCGTGGCGGTCTCTCACCAAGGCCGTTGACGGTGTCGGCTTTATTGCCGGCTTTATCGGCTGGTTTGCGGACAAAATTGACGAGGAGCGGAGTATGCGACAGGCCGTGGGGGTGCTGCTCCTCGCCGCGGTCGACGTCGAGCAGTACGTGGACGACACGTTTGCGGCCGTGGCCAACAACAAGACGACACTGGCCGCGGGGTGGAAGAACGCCGCGTACTGCCAGCGATGGAAGGGGCGGCCGACACCCGCCGACTACAAGCGATGGAGGGCCGAGCAGGTCCACCTGGAGGAGATGGACGAGGACGACCCGCTCGTCAGCTTTGAGTACTTCGCTGGTCTGCCGCGTGTGCGGCCCGGCATTACCGACTCGGAGGCGGCCAAGCGGCGGGTGCAATATCGCGGGAAGGACCGGCACGTGGCGGACCTGGAGGGGGAAGGTGACGCTTGTAACAAAGCGTTCTCCATCAAGGCGGGCCTCACTCAAGGTGTATTCAATGTTGTTTGTCCTCATGTCATTACTCTGGGGTTTCGCTGCTTGTTTCGCGCGGAGAGCGTGGGGGAGGCCTTGTCCATCGTGCTCGAGCGCTTCGCAAAGCTGCCCAAGGCCATCTTTTACGACGTGGCGTGCAAGCTGGACAAGAACGCGATGCGGCGCGTGCGGCAGATTATGCGAGCGCACGGCGTCCGATGCATCCTTGACCGCCCGCACTCCATTACGCACGGGTGTTCCCCCATCTACATGCCCGACGAGTGCCTCGGCACGACGGCTGGCGTCGCCACGCAAGCTGCCGAGGTCTCACACTCCATCGCGGTCGTCAATCGTACGAGCCTCGCGTACATGTCGCCGTCCACCTACATGTACCACCGCATGGTTCAAGTGGCCTTTATGAACCTGCGGAAGCTGTACCGGCTGCACGTCGGCAGCGGGGTGGGCGAAAACGACCACGTGCCCCTGGCCCCTTTCTTCCACAACAAGATCTCCCACCAATGCGAGCGCGTCACGGTGTGCAGCTGCGCGTCGGCGGCGGGCACGGACGGCGGCAAGACCGCGGTTGACAAGAATGCGGGCCAACGGAGCTCACCGGCAGACGGCCAACCTGTCGCTGCCAAAGTACAAGGAGCTGGGACTGTGGCTGTTCCAGGTGACGGCGGCCAAGCGGTGGTCGAGGGACTTGACGTTGGCGGCGCGCCTGTCGTTGCCCATCCGGGGGCGCACGCCACGGTTGTCTGTGCCGTGAACCAGGTGATTGACAAGGCCGACGGGATGATTGTGCTGCGGCACACGAATCTCTTGGCAGACTTCAGCACCTGGGCGTCCGCGCGCTCAATGCGCAACGTCTCTTGCCTCGCAACCCGCTTTGTCACGCGGCAGCAGCAGCGCCTCGTTGAGGAGCTCGTCAACCGGCCGCTCTCCAAGGCCGTTCGTCCACTCAACAAGGCTCGCATCCTCCTCAGCGGCTCGGACTTTAAGCGCCTGCGTGGCGACTCGTGGCTGAACGACGAGTTGATCAACTCGTTTGCGGCGCTGATCAACCACCGGGGCGCACGACGGGAGGGGGAGCCGCCGTCCCACACGTCGCCGCTCAAGGCGGTGATGTTCAACACTTACTTTTTTTCCCGTCTCTCGGCGCGCAACGGCTGCATCGACTACGATGGGGTCAAGCGCTGGGGGGAAAAGATGGGGTTGGATGTGATGGCCGTCGACGTCATCCTCGTGCCCATTAACGTCTCCTCCGTGCACTGGGTGCTGGTCGCCATCCAAGTCGGCCGGCGCCAGTTCCACTTTTACGACTCGTTGTCGGTGGAAGACTCCCTCGGCACGGTCCCGCTGCTGAGGCAGTGGTTGCACAACGAGTTGGAGATGCGGTTGGGGCGGGACGCGGCGTCCGAGTGGGACGTGTCCAAGTGGGACGTGGTGCTCGACCCGCATCTGCCACGGCAGAAGGACGGCGGCAGCTGTGGGGTGTTTGTGCTCGCCGCCGCGGACCTCTTTTCTCTGGGCCTCCCACTGACGTTCACGCAGGCGGACATTGCGTCTCTGCGGTGTCATGTTGCGCTCTCTCTGTTTTTTGACAGCTTGGACGTCCCCGATGACATCCCCCGCCCAACCTCCGCGAGCGGGACGACCACCCCGGCCACTTCAGATGACGAGGAGGTGCACGACGATGATGGGGTGGTGGAGGACGACGAGGACAATATGACGGACGCGGAGGAGGATGGCACGGGTGGGCACGAGGGGGGAGCGTTGGGTGGGAAGGAGGACGCTGTGGAGAGATGGGGGAATGGCACTGTGGGGGACGGCGACATGGACCGGACGCAGGGGGAGAGTCATAAGAAGGACATGGAACAGGACGGTGGGGAGTGCGCCGACTCGCAAGAGGACGACGCGGGGGTGGTGGGTGGGCGGTGGGATGGGGACGAGGGCTGATCGATATTACCTTAATGCCGTTGTGCAGGCGTACTGTCCATCACTCTATACAACTACAGGAGCATCGCGTTCTCCCTTATCAGACAGAGCGCTCGTTCCGCGATGCCTGCATAGAGCACGACAGTCACAGCAGGCGGGAACAAGCCCGGTTTTTCCACTTGGAGAGAGAGAAGCCCGCTGCCTGATCGCCATGTAGATGCAATTCTTCGCCCGCCTCCTGCTTATAAGTGCACTCAAGCAGGTAAATTTGATGTGATTCGATCTCCGACAGGAGATATCAGCGTGTGATCGTATGCCATTCGGCGAGGAACCACGATGCTCTGGAGCGTAATTGACAGAATGGGAGACATTCCACCGTCTACGGCACGTTCGGCAGTACATTTGCTGTATTTGACGCTTGGGCCATCCTCCTCGCGAAGGCTACTCGTCCCCCATGAACAGCTGACACCGCCCTGCTTCCCAGGGCCGCGGCATTCATACAACCCCGGTCTCAGCTATGTACAGGCGTTCGTTGCCTCCCAGGTAGCGTCGTAGCGAACTGGACCTGCGGGAAAGGACGGGGGGTCAGCGACTCTGGTTGGGCGCTGCGTGTTTCTCAGCTGGCTACGGGCGCTGTGGCACACATACCAGGTTTCCGGGCCCGCAATCGTTGGCACGTACGTCTGCAGGCAGGAGGGCGGTTACATTGCTGGCGTGCGCTCCTGTGGCTATTACTGGATGACTGTGGACAAACTCTGCAGTTGAGCGCCCGCATAGAGCACGTATGTGACGAGGGCGCGGCCGCTGGCGTGGGGTGCTGGGGATACATCGGTGAGAAGGCAGTGCAGCTTCTAGCAGTTTACAGTCAGCGATGATAGTGTGGGTCCCACGGAGTCGTTGGGTGCAACGTAGTAGACGGATGATGCACATCAATGTGAAACATAGAAGCGGCACTCAAGTATCACCTCTCTGTTGGCACAGTACGACTGGTCGGCGAGAACGCACATCTAGAACATTGGGCTTCCGTCTTGTGCGCACACGCCGGCTGAGCACATTCTTTCCGGGCGACAAGCGTCCCATAAAATGCTGAGCATGGGGTGTGCATCACGAACAGGAAAGGAGAGCTATGATGTGCGACCGTTGTAGATGTGGCTTGCAGGGGTTGACCGCCTGGAACATGCAACCGGACAGTGGTCCGTTCTACTCTTACACACTTGACGAGGTCCGCTCATACACTCTCCACGCGCAGCCTGTCATATGAAGTCAGGTGCAGCGCACCCTTGGGCCACAGCATGGTTGGCTGTCCAGCAGGCGCATCCTAGTGTCACACTTCTACAGGACAGAAGAAATTCCTGGCAGCAGACGAGCACCGTATATCTTTTCCATGCGCCGCGCAACGGATTAGCTACCGCTTGAGTGCCACAGAAGAAAGTGAGGGTACTGGTGCTGGGAGACACTGCTGAAGAACTGAACTTTTCGGCATGGCTGCGCGGATTGTGCTGTTGGCCAACTGCCTGCTGGCGCTCGATGTACCCGGGCGGTGGCTCTCACTGTTATTGTCCCGTGACCGGGCCTGGCAGAGAACTGGCACGCTTTGCACCTACATGTCGAGCAGCCAAGCACGCTCGAGCCCAAACGGCGTCTGCCGCTTCGGTCATGAGTTGACCATCCCGGATGGAAAGCAGCGTCGCCCGGTCATGCAGGCAGGATGCGGGCTTCTCGTTCACAGTGGACATCTATGTGCACCAATGCGGGAACCAGCGGCACTCCAGCATGTCCAAGCCATGATCAGGACAACGGGAAACCTGGTCACGCTGGCGCCCTTACCAGATGGGGGCTGTATCGTCCATGTCAGCCCTAACCCTAGCTGTCCGTGTAACCCTAGGAAGGGTAGCAGCCCGCCGATCCGCGTCAGAATATGTGGCTCTCGTGCTTCCACTGCAGTCGATTCCGTGGGCCAATCAGGCGTCGGGATCACGTCGCGGATCCAGCGGGACCTGGAGAAGTAGCCCGCAACATTTAAGTTTCGCTAAACATGTAGCACCCATTCATCGGTACAGCTGGGATGCCGAGATCAGTAACCGCGCGCGCGCTCCGCAACGCCTTGTGCACCCCGCGTGCACCCGCCCTATTTACCGCGATGTACACCGCTACGGTACCCCCACGGCGATCACGATGTGGCCGAACGGGCCTCGGGGGGTGCGCCTCGACCCACTTGGCGGATATCACTTGGTTGCAGGTATGCCGCTTGTCTTTTTGCTTCTGCTCAGGAGGTAGATGGCGCCTGCGTGGAGGGGTGGCAGACAGTGACAGCCACCGGCTGCCACCTGGACACCGGTCACGAGCGCCAGTCCGGCATAGAGACCCGTGCGCATTGTTCTGCGCCGAGTGTGTGCCTGTACCCAATCGTGCAGCACCTGGCTGCGTGTCACTGGAGCGTGCCCGTGGTCAGTGCCTGACCATCCCACGTCCACCTTCCTCCGCCGTTCCGTTTTGTCTTTCCACTGCCGCAACACACGACGCCCCCGACTCCCCGTCTTTAATTCTTCCTCTCGCGTGCCACTATTTTGCTTTCCATCCCCCCCTATCCTCCTCCCGCGCTCATTCCCTATAGTTTCTCTGCTCCTGCTCTCGTCCCATTCCAATCCACACCGCCCCCTCCCCGGCAGCCCCCCGGTGCCGAGGGCTCGCCGGCTTCAAGGATGGTGCCGGTCGGGCCGTGCGGAATCAACTACGTCGCCGTGCTCTCCCAAGCTGTGTGCGCCATGCACAACTGGTCGGACGCGGTTCACATTGGCCAGCGCGTGCTCTGCCTCGTCGGTGACGGCGTCCTGGCTACCCGGTGCTTCTCCACGCAGCGGGATGCGCTATGCTGGCTGACGAATCCTGTAAACAGGGAGGCGGTCGCCGGCGACGCTGCTCTCCCCGACGAGCTCGACCTCGTTGCCGCGGACGATGACGGCTGCCTGGCCGTCAGGACACATTCCTCGGAAAGCTGTTTCGGCCTGGACGCGCGCGGCTGCGCGTCGGCGTTGGCCATGGTGCGCGACGCGGTCGTAGGTACCTGCATCATCCGCCGGTTTGTGTCCACTCCCGCTGCTTGGAGGTGGCTGGTCGCCGACGCGGGCAAGGCGCTCCTTGACGTGGTTCACTTCTTACCTGCACCTGGGGTCGGTGCCGCATCGCGTCCGACGCCCCTTCTCCTTGCCGGTCGGGCAGCGGCGGTTGCCCCTGCAATGAGCGCCTCGCGGGCATCCTGCAGTCGTGCACCCGGCGCTCATGTCGGCAGCGTGCGGACGGTGTTGCCGGCCAAGCGCTCGGCTTCAACATCATCGAGCAGCGACGAGCCAGCGTGCATCTCGGACTATGAGGTGGTCGAGCTGGACTGCTCCAAGTCGGCGCCGCCGCCCCGAGGGAGGACGTTCACCACCAAGACGCGGCCGTTGTCCTCGGACAGGGTGCCCAAGCGGTACAAGGGGAAGCCGGTCTCCGCCATGACGCCTGTGGTAGGGCCCGCGCCCACACCCAATGCCACGCGGGACATCACAAGCGCCGGGTCTGAGGCGACGACTGTGCTTGACTCAACCTCTTCCCGTTATTCACGCGTGTCGGTGCCCTCGGAGGTCCTGGGCGCCGTCCCCGGCCCAGCTGCACCGAGTGGACCGCCTGGTGTTGTCGGCAGGGGCGCGGGTGCAGGCGACGACGATGCTGTCGCGCGGCCAGGCGGTCGGCCACAGCGACGGGGTTCTCCCTGTGAGAGACCGGCTGGCCCGGCCGATGCGGCTACCGTACGGGCCCCCATTGGCCGCCTCGCTGCCAACGGCCGGTGGGACGACGTGTGCGAGCACCTGTTCTCCCGCATTAACAGCGCGTTCGTGTCGGGCGGACCGGGTGCGGGCAAGTCCACGCTGTTGAAGAAGCTGCGCTCCTTCCTAGCCAAGCGGTACACGGCTGAGGGTGAGGTCGTCGTCGTGGCCCCTACCGGCACGTCCGCCAAGACAGCCGGGGGCATGACATACCATTCCTTCTTTGGATTTGGCCGCGAGTACGTGCCGCTGCGGCAGGACGCTAAGGAGGAGGCCAAGCGCCTGTTGGCAACGGACCGCTTCAGGCCAATCAAGGTGCGCCTGCGGCGGGTACGGGCACTACTGCTGGACGAGATCTCTCTTGTGTCGGCCACCAACCTCAGCGTCATGTTTGAGATGCTCACCATTGTCCAGGACGGCGCCCGGCCGTGCCTGTGGTTCGCGTTTGGTGACTTCTTGCAACTTGGTCCGGTCAACGGCGACATGGCGTTCACGGCGCCGTGCTGGCGCACTTTGTTTGGCGACTCCTTCTTAGAGCTGACGGGCTCTTTTCGGCAACGGGACCCCGCCTTCGTCGGCGCCGTTCGAGACGCGCGGGTCGGCCATTACTCCTCGGCGGTGGAGAAGCTCGTCAAAGATTGCTGGATCGAGGGCAGCGAGTACGACAAGATCAAGACAAACGTTTTGCACTTGATGCCGCGCCACAAGGTGGTGATGCAGCACAACCGGGCATGCCTGTCCAAGCTGTCGCACGGCGTGGCGCCCAAAGTGTTCTCTGCGGTGGACACGGTGGAGCTCGACCCCGACCGAGACATGACGCGCCCCGCGCCACTGCTGTCCAAGGTGAGCGCCTTGACGAGATCGGCTGCGCTGGCCGACTGCGTCGCCCCGCTGTCGATGGCGCATTGCCTTCACGCGCGGGTTATGATCATCACCAACCGCAAGAAGGACCTGGGCGTGTGCCACGGCAGCATCGGCTACATTGTCGCGTACGACAAGGACGGGAGCCCGATTGTGCGGCTGGACAACCACCTCTTGCCAGAGGGCATCGAGCGCGGAAACTGGGGGTTGCACGACGTTGGGGACACGTGGATTGAGGTGGTCTGCCCCCCCGTCAGTTTTACTGCGCGCGTGCTCGCGGCTCCTGGTGCTTTGGCGGTGCGCACACAAGTGCCATTGGTGTTGGGCTGGGCAAGCACCATACACATGTCCCAGAGTTTGAGCATCTCCGAAGCTGTGCTGGACCTGTCCGAGTGTTTCGAGGCGGGAATGGTCCACACGGCATTGAGCCGCGTGCCGGACAAGGCGCGTCTGCACATCCTGTCGTTTGCTGCCGGCCGTTTGTTTGCGGACCAGCGGGCCTTGAAGTTGTATCACGATTGGCGACGCCTGTAGTGTATTTCTTTTCTTTTTATTCCTGTTATACATACCCTTATTCTCCACCTCCATTACGCCAGGACTCGTGCCGTGCAGCGAGAATGTCAGAAACAGAGGCGTTCGCCGCGTGCAAGTCGGTGTCAATGCGCGCCCGACGTTGCCTTTGCTCCTGTACGAAGTTACTGATTCTGTGAGCAGCGGGTGGCGCCGAGCCCGGTGCGACGGTGGACTCGGCCATGGGACAACCCGTGAGGAGAGACGAAGTAGAAAAAGCAGCAGGTGAAAAAGAAGGAAAACGAGGCGAAGGCGGAACGGCTTGACGGTTGACTGGAACCGTTCCATCCCCGCCGCCAATGAATGAAGGCGCGTTGTTCGGGGCGTATACGGTTGGTTGCATTGGCGACGCATCCGCCGAGGCAGCCGCCGACAACGGACCGCCGACAACCGAGCCGGCGCCGCCGTTCCCAGCAAGCCCCGTGGCAACGCCAGCCGGTGCACCAGCATCCGGCACAGGCGGCCCACCCGCATGGCCGCTTGCATCGTCCGCGACTCGGCCAGCTCTGACGAGGTGGACCAGTGCATGGGCCCCGCCAACTTGCCCACCAACAGCACCAGCCGGCTTTCTACCGCTGCCGCCACCAGCAGCGGAGCCAACAGCGGCACCAGCCGGCGGGGTCGCCCCGGCTCTGCTACCCGCCGCGCCTTTGCCTTTTCCACCGCGAGGCCTCTTGACAATAGCACGTGGCGCCAACGCCCCTGCCGCCCGAGCCCGCGAGCGTGCGGGGGGTTTCCTGGGGGTTGTCAGCACGGGCGCCGCTGACACCGTGGAGGATGTTGACGCGGGTGCAACCCCAAGCGCAGAAGCCGACCCCGTCGCAGGAGGTGGAGCCGCTGTGGGGGGCGTGGTGGCCGGCGCAAGAGCCGCGCCGGCCGCTACAGGGGCTTTGGCCTTGACGCTTCGTTTGCGCAGGCGCTCCGCTCGGTTCTGGGTCTTGATGGCCGCATCCTCAATCGCCAACGCCACATCCATCTCATCGTACTGCTGCGAGAAGTCCTCGGGCCCCGCGTTGGCGGGGGCGAGACCGGCGGGAGCAACAGCTGCAGGTGGATGGGTGTGGGCGGTGCCACCGGGGGGACGAGGGGGTGCCACTGGGGCAGCAATCCCCGACGTGTTGAATTCGTGGCAAGAGGCAGACAACAAGGAGGCATTCTTTGGGACGGTGCCGCGGCCCGCGGCGGCTAGGTCCGCTAACATCTTGCCGTACCCCTCCTCCTTTGTCACCAAAAGCAACATGCACGCCACGACGACGGGCAACCGCATCGGTGCCTTGCCCCATATCCGCTGCACCATCTCCAACGGGACGAGGGCATTCTTTGGGAAGTAGCGCGCCGACCGGATGGAGAGCATCTTGATCGTGTCATTGATGTCGCTCATATCGACCAGGATGACCCATCGGGAAGACACCGACGACCGGTTGCGGTTCAGCGCGTGCCCGATGGTGCCGACCGGCGGTAGGCTGTTGTCCATGTCTTGAGGGGCGCGCCACTGCGGCCACCACCCGTCCGTGTGGAGGGAGAGAGCCAACCTGTCGCCCTTGGAGCCGGACGGAAACGGCTTGCCGTTCGGCTTGACAGGAGGGCGTGAACAGGACCGGCCGAGCACGAGTACGCTATCATCGAGCAGCTGCCGGAGTACCGCCATCCCGTCAACGCGGTCTTGAAGACCCGCCAGCACGCGCTTGACCGTCTCCACCGCAAAGGCTGTTGGAACCACGGTCGGTTGGCGGTCATATATGACGTGGGAGGGAATGCTCGTGCTCAAGGCGACGTCTTCGTCATCCTCCTCCACGTGGAGCTCGCCATCGGTCCGCGGCGCCGTCGACGGGGGTGCAGCAATCGCAATGGCGTCGCGATCAGCCGCGTCGGCGGCACCACCGTCGCTCGCGACACTGCCGGCCCCGGGGGGGAAATGGCCGACGTTGATCTCAATCCCGCCATCGGGTAGTGGGGTTTCTCTAGCCTCCCCGGCATGCACCCCCCCGGTAGCTCTTGCCCCGCCGGTCGTGGTCGTGGGCTCAAGCGGGCCGCTCATTGCGGCCGGTGGCCCACCGGACGGATTGCCAACAATAGGCACTCCCAGCCCTGCCGCCGGTGGAACATTGGGGAACACCAATCCCCCCTCGGGAAGCGCGCCCTCGTCCTCGTCATCTCTCCGAAGCAGGGGATCATCAATCCGCGGTGCGGGATCCGCCTCCGCGCCCATGGCGCCCTTGCCGCTGTCTCCACCAGTTGTCGCCACGTTGACCCCGCCTACCGGGAGCTGAACGACCGGGTCCTCGTCCTCCGTGTGCTGCGGCGCTGGCCGCGCTGTCCTCAGCATCATGGCGTTGGCCTTGGCCAAGGCGTCCACCTCAAGGTGGCGGTAAGCGAAGGCCATCCCGATGTTGATGATACGCTCGGCGTGCAAGTTGTCATCGGAGAAGAAGCCCAGACGGTCCACCACACGGATCCAGCGGTGCGTGGGCGCCTCCCGCGGGTTGTCCGACACCTGCATGCGGCTGACGGCCGAATGGAGCGACGCGCCATGCGGTGCCAGGTGCGAGTCGAGCTTGGAGGAAGCTTCAAACACGTTGCGGAGGAGCGTCGACAGGAAGACCGTCTGCTTCTCATCGGCTATCCCCAGGTTCTCAAAGAAGCTGACGTAGAGGCGGCGCTCCGCCTTGCTCAGCTTGGGCTCGTTGACTTGGCTTGGCTGTTGCTCCTGGTTCGTGTTCAGCTCCGGGTCGGGCATCTCCGCTCAAACGTAGGCCTATGCATAAACGAGCGGCAAAAAAACACAATGGGAAGGAGGATCCAATGCACACAATAACAAGAGAAGGACGCTGTTAGTGACCACGAACAACAGAAGACGGTACATGCATGAACACAGGGAGAGCCTTGTACCCATATGTCAGGGGGTAGCAGGCAGAAAGAGCGCCCAGACATGCAACCAGACATACCCGGAAGGACCCCAGTCGAAGGCGAATGATCCCAGTGGCAGGCGGATGATGAGGCGAGAATGCACGTGCCCGACGATGCGGCGAGTGCGCGCACGGCCGGCGACCACACGGGATCACAAGTGCAGACCACCGGCGCTGGTGCTCACCGGCGTCGACTCAACCACGCACGGGAAAGAGAGGCGAGTCGTGCTCGCAACGGAAACAGACGAGGACGCCTGCGCCACGCACACAGTCCCGAGGACGCCAACAGTGGGGTGGTGGTGGGGGGGGGGGGGGGGGGGGGGGGGGTGTCGTCGGCAACCCGCCCACAGCCCGCCCACCATCGACGGACACCCCCGACGGCACCCCCATCGGCGGCCATGGCCGACGAATGACGGGAGCAGTGGCCAGCAGGGCCAGATCGCAGAAGCGCGCGCTGCGTCGGCCGACGAGGTCGGGCCCCAATCATCAGCACCGCACTGTCCATGATGCCGCGCAGGAGCAGAATCGAGGGCGAAATCAAAAAAATCGCCAGTCGCAATTGTCCGAGATGCTCTAATTGTCCCCCA
>Ga0209093_1001373_pt1 | contig 13839 bp, 18 predicted proteins | sample SidtaG_4_FD_187450 | JGI IMG/M metagenome (GOLD analysis project Ga0209093, IMG submission 187450) | Marine algal microbial communities from Sidmouth, United Kingdom - Sidmouth_Male1 metaG (SPAdes) (version 2) | ecosystem: Host-associated > Algae > Red algae > Unclassified | place: Sidmouth...
AGACTTATTCTGTACGTGTCGGACCAGCCCGAAGAGCGCGACGTTGTGTGTCTCAAGCGGCATGGTAGCGCCTACGACTGCACGCCATGTATGGCACGCTCTACATCGAGTGGAGTTCGGCCTTCCTGGGGTAACTCTCCCAAGAAGCGGAACGTGCTCAAGACCGTCAAACTGCAGCTCAAAGGGGCACGAATGCGGGGTATACGGGGTAACGGTGTCGTCATCAATGACATTGAGACCGCCAACAGCATCCACTGCGTTGTGCCAGCACTCGCCGTCTGGGCAGGTCTGGGTTCCGGTCCGCTGCTGCTATACGAGATCTTTGGGTTTGACCGGCTACATGTACGTTGCACGTTTCTTTCTTCTTTTGATTTTTTCCTACTACTTCTTGCATGCGATTGCGCCAGACGGCATCTTTACTGACCTGGTATCCATGTACACTCCATGCAGCTCACACCCTCGTGCTCCTTATTCTGCCGCCCACAGGTGTTGGACCTCGGCATCTGCAGGACGCTGACAACAGCTGTGCATGCCTTTACTCATGAGCTCTCCGGAACAAGGAAGCTCGTGCACGGCACAGTAGGAGAGATGCTGCGGATCGCCCACAAGCGGTTTTTGTTCGCGTGCCGAACGCACCGCGTCCCATCCATCTTTCCGGGGTATGTTTTTGCTCGTTTTGACAGATGCACTGCTTAAACGGTTAGCAATGCGGTCAAATCAACATTGCAATGCAGGCAGATGACGGTGCGCAATGTGATCTAAACATTGCATTGCAATGTATGCAGATGGTGACATGGACATGATGTTCGCGCATTCTGACGTCGCTGGGCATCGCCCTCGCTGCTTCTTTCGCCTGACTCCATGCATGTTCCACAGGTACTTTATCAAATATGGAGAGAACCAAGCTACCTTGAAAGGCAAAGAGCACCGTGAGGCGGTGCACTTCTTGGCTTTCGCCGCGGCCGGCTTGTTCGGGCGGACAGGCGCCGGAGGGCGGCATCACCGCGTCCTCACGTGGCTTCTCTGCGAGCTCGCCGCGATCTTGAAGAGCGCCTTCGACGTGCGGCCGAAGACTTGGGCGCAGGCCAAATCGGTTTGTCGTCGGATGAGTCGCTGGATTGAGAACAACTTTCAGACCCACTTTGGGCCCTGGCACACAACTAAGCTGCATCGCGCCGTGTCGCATTTGTTAGATGAGTTCATCCATCGAGGCAACCTCAAAGACGGCAACACAGGCGTGAACGAGGCGCTGCACAAGCTTGTCAAGCAGGAATTTGCTCTCACGAACAAGAGTCGTGAAAAGACAGCACTGCAGATAGTGTTGGCGGAGCAGATTGAGAGCCTCGTACGTCGGTCGCGGCAGGTATCGAAAACACCTGCCAAGAAAGCTACAACGGTGCGCCGCGTGCGTGCTCGTGGAGCGGTCAGCTCTGTCTCGGAATTCGCAGCCACGTCAGGCTTGGTCGAATTGGACGAGGCCTTGCACTGTTCTACATCTGACTACATCACGCCTCAATCCGGGGCATTGCTTCCTGGTGCGAGAGACCATCGAGCGCGCGGCGAGCGCACTATGCTCTGGGCAACTCGGGACCACGGCGGACGCCAATGGTATGACTGGGTGCGCTACCGTGCGGACGACGGGACTGTTCGTGTCGGGCAAGCACGGGCAGTTGTTGCGGCGCACAACGGCACCCTCATGCGCACTGTTGTTCTGCATCGTGCTGAGTACGCAAGCAGCGTACTCGACTGTCCCTTTACGGCGTATGGGTGCAAGAGGCTGCAGTGGTGCAGTCAGGTTCGCGAGGGAAAGGTACGCCCCGACCTTGAGGCCATTGCTTTGAACCAGGTCATCGAGGTACTGTGTGTAGAGCACGACTGGGAGGAGTGGGTGGATCGTGTCGGGGTGTGTCGATTGCCCAAGGGCTTTGCTTCTGATGCGAGCGACTGACGCGACTATCGCTTCTTCATCAACAACGTTGTGTGAGGAGGAGAGGGCGAGGGGCAAGAGTACGTGATGATGTGTACATAAACCTCTTCTAGCATCTAGATGATTTTGCTTACAATGTACTGCATTGGATGACATTGGATGACATATCATCCGTCTCTGCATTGGATGACATTGGATGAAATCTGACCCGTCACACCTCTTGCATGAGAGGAAGCTCGTCGTGTCCTCTCCACACCAAAGACATGAATCCCTGCCAAGCGTGTGATAGAGATGCTCTCAGACGGCCTCAAAGGCCCTTTTCTTGAGGCTCGCTCACAGGCTGAGTCATTCGGGAGTGTCTTGGCCGTGAGGGCTGTTCAACCCAGAATCGCGGTCGCATTAGGGACGCCCGTCCTCGCTGTGATTCTCTCTGGTGGCGTCGAGGAGGCACACCCCCGTGATTGGCGATTGTTAGACCACAGGTCCAACGAATCATCTGCAATAAGTCCTGCACGGACTCGATTTACTTCCTGTAGCCCCCCAGCACGTGGTAAAAAAACGTTCCTCGTGTTTGTTTACAGGCACGGCGACGCTCACTTGGGCCACTGGACGCACTGGGGTGGATTGAGGACCCACCCGAACGCTTGAGATGCAGTTGAGATGATGTCCTAACCGGATCGGAGAACTCCAGCCGGCACAGTTGTTACGGATGACCGGATGGTTGCACGCATTTGCCTGCCTTTCGTATCATTATGGACTGCCCTAGGGTCGCGTTAGCGGCCAAGTCCTCACGCTCTCAGTCTTAGAATCGACCGGTCGCGACCGAGGGCATTGCAGCAGAGAAATGACATATACGGACTGGAAAAGGACGACAAGATGCAGACATTTATTTCTTAGAGCACGTCGAGAGCTGTCCCGATGTCGTGCACAGCTCTCGAGATGCGGTGAGATGCAGCAAATGACATCCAGATGCAGGAGGGCACGGCTGCCGACGATGTCCCCACGAAAAATGAGCAACTCCCCAACATGCACGAGCGTTCGCTCCGCCAACGACGTCCGCACCACGCACCGCTGCTCCCCAGGCTTGTGAAATCACAAAACGTACCTGGCCAAGTGTCCAGGAGTGAGCCGTTCTCCACGGCCATGACCGCACTAATCATTCGCGGGAGGTTTGCCAGCTGGTCCTCGTCGGTGGCGTCGCCAAAAGGCATCTGGGGTTTGGCCTCCGGCAAGGTCAGTAATCCCGTTGGCTCCGTCGCCTCGTACGGGCGTCCAGAAACATGGAAAAGCAGGTCGCAAAGTAGAGCCATGCTGGACCTCACGACGGCCGTCGACGCCAACCGGGGATTCATGACCACCTGACGTCGTGCGTTGTCCACGGGCGTCCCATCCCGCATCGCACGCGTAATTTCCCCAACGGAATGCGTGTTGAAGATCGGGGTCGCAGCACTTGGTGGGACTCGTAGCACCCTCTCCTTCGTGAACTGGAGCGCGCAGCCGTCCAAGAATTCTGATATGGACACGACGCCGGGCCCGTCAGGCCGTCGCAGGGCACCGAGTACGGCACCGCGGATGACGGCGGCAGACGTGCTGCCGACGTCCACGCAGGCCAGGCTCCTTGACCTTCGCACAGGACTTCCTCGGATTCCGAGCCGAAGTCTTGCGACTCGGCCGTCGAGTCCGCATGCGCCCCGGCAGCGAAAGGCACTGTGACACCCGCGGACATAACGCCCACAGAAGCTTCCCCGGCAGCGGCAGCGGTCGCCGCAGCTGCAGGCCCAGCCACAGCGGCATCTGCCGCCGCCGCGGCCACAGGCGGTTCCACGGCAGTGGCGGCCGCAGGCGCATTTTCGGCGACGGGGGCCGCCGCCGCGGCCTCAGGGTGGTCCACGGTGCCGGCAGCTGCCCCCGAAGCCGCAAGCGTGCTCAGGGTGGAGGCCGGTGCCGGCGAGGCATCAGAAGAACTTCAGGCGGCTGAGGACGCCGCCGCAACCGCAGGCGCGTCCACGGCGGCGGCGGCCGTGGCCGAGCCCGCAGGTGCGTCCACGACGGCGGCGTCCGCGGCCAAAACCGCAGGCGCGTCCACGGCAGCGGCGCTCGCAGCTGCGACCGCAGGCGCCGTGGCCGCGGCGGCCGGCGCTGCCGAACTGGCGGCGGCGGCCGCGGCCGAGACCGCAAGTGCGTCCAGGACGGCGGCGGCCGCGCCCGGATCCTTACGAGTGTCCCCGGCGGCGGCGGTCGCCGCCGCGACCGCAGGCGCCGCAGCCGCGGCCGCGGGCGCTGCCAAATTGGCGGCGGCCGCCATGGTCTTTGCAGCCCAGGCCACTTGTCTGCCGCTCTTTCGCGAGCAATTTCCGCGCTGGTGCGAGCTGCTGCGCCTGCGCTTTGCCTTGCTCGCGGCCTTGTGCGTAGCTCCTCTGGCGTTGGCCTTGGCGGCTGATCACCGGCCGGCAAGACGCATATCGTGATATAGGAAGGAGAGGAGGATCAAACAGAGGCGTATGGTGTTGCACACGTGTACAGGGACGCCACAAGAGCGCACAAAGGTGGGGCAGCACACGCACAGCAGCCCATGTGGGAGGCTTGGGATGGGGAGGGAGAGTGACGGAGTAGTGTGTTGCATGCGTTGGGGAGCGGAGGGCCAGAGTCTGTCCATACGCCGGAGCGCCAGTCGTCGTTGCCTCGTCGCACCGCCAACCACATTTTAGCATGCAACTCCTTGTTTCAAGAAGTGATAGTGCAATTTGAGGACACAACTGCGTTTATGAACCTCAAGCAGACTTGACATGCCATGACAGTGCAGGCCGCGGTCCGTCAAGGCGTCGGCTGTCGCGCAGCCGACTGGCCGCAATTTTCCGGTAGAGCTGCGGCGCCACAGCACTGGCTCGTTTTGTCGCGTCCAGCGAACGACAGAACCTCGTGCTTTCCTGGAACACTTGGAACGGGTTCCCCGTCCAAGCTTCGTGCCTCCGCTCGTGCTTCAACAACCGATTTTCGCAACACAAAGGCGCCCTGCGCGTCCCATGCGTAGACTGCCGACGGCGCCGGCGACGGTGCCCTGTGCGTCCCCCCATATATATGGGCGGGACTGCCGACGGCACTGTCTCCGGCGCCCTGTGCGTCCCGTGCGAAGACAGCCGACGGCGACGGCGACGGTGCCCAGCTCGTGCCCTCATGCGTTGGGCCGTGACGACGACAGCGCCTGCGACGGCGCCCTGTGCATCCCGTGCGTGGACTGCCGACGATGCCGGCGACGGTTCCCTGTGCGTCCCCCCGAGTTTCTGGGCGGGACTGCCGACGGCATTGGCGCCGGCGCCCTGTGCTTCCCGTGCGAGGACAGCCTACGGCGGTGGCGGCCGACGCGGCGGTCGATGGGGCGGCGCGCGCGACGGACGCGATGGCTCGTGGCGCGGGCCGCCCTGCTGGCACGGCAGGGGTGTTGCGGGCAGACGCTGCGGAAGCGGTGGACGCGGCGCTCACGTCGGCGGCGCGTGGCGCGGGCGCGGCGGCCGGCACCGTGCAGGTGGAGGCGGCGGCGACGGACGCGGCGACGGCGGCGACGGAAGCGGTCATTCGCGGGCCGGGGGTGGCCGTTGGGACGGCGGTGGTGGCCAAGGAGCGCGCGGCGGCCTCTGCAGACCGGGCAGCCGCGTCGTCGGTCGTCGCAGCGGGTGTTTCCAAGTAAAAGTCTGTCGAGGGGCTTGGCGCGGCGGCCTGCACGGCGGCGGCGGTCAAGGACCAGGCGGCAGTCGCGGCAAACCTCGCGGCGGGCGTGGCTGCCGACTCGGCGGTGGTGGCAAAGGACACGACGGTCGGGGAGGTCAAGTCTGCGCTCGGCACGGCCGCTGCCGTCAACGTCCAGGCGCTGGCGGGGGCGGTGGCCGCCAAAGATGCGGCCGCCGATGCGGCTGTGCGCGCCAAAGACGCGACCATTCCGGGGGTGGGCGCGCCCGTTGGCACGGCGGCGGCGGTCAAATACCAGGCCGTGGCCGCAGCCGTGGCAGCCGACGATGCGGCGGCCGAAAAGGCGGTGGCGGCCAAGGATGCGGCCATCCAGGGTGTGGGAGCTGCGGCGGGAACGGCCGCGGCGGCCGAGGACAAGGCCGTGGCGGGCGCCATCGCCGCCAACGACATGGAGGCCGAAAACGCGGTGGCGGCCAAGGTCGCCACCGTTCAGGGTATCCGCGATGCCACGGATACGGCCGTAGCCGAAAAGGATCAGGCCGTTGACGGTGTGGAGGCGGCCAAAAACGTGGCCGCCGAAAACGCGGCGGCGGCCAAGATCGTGGCGGCTGAAAAGGTGGCGGCGGCCAAGGACGTGGCGGCCCAACAAGCGGCAGCGGCGGGCGACGCGGCCGCGGGCGGCGCGGGCGCCGAGGCCGGCACGGCGGGGATGGCCAAGGCGCGCACGTCCGACGCGGCCGCCGCGGGCGCGGAAATGACGCAGGGGGCGGCGGCCGGTGCGGCGGATGCGGCCGAGCGAGGCGCGGGCGCCGCCGCCGGCACTGTCCAAGGCGCGGCCGACGCGGCGGCACGGGCGGCGGCGGTGCCGGCGGGCATGTCGGATTACGAGGCGGCGCTCACCCGCGCGCAGACGCTTGAGTCCAAGGAGGCCGAGTCGGACGTGGCGGCCCCGACGCCCGTGGCGGCGGCGCCGGCCGTTGGTGCGGCGCCCGTGGCGGTTGTCGTCGAGCCGACAGAAACGGTTGAGCCGCTCGTGTCGTATGTGCCGGTGGCCGAGGCGGAGCCGGGCTCGGGGCGCCTGAAGCGTGGCGGCTGATGGTCGCGACCGCGCGTGGGCGATCCGGCGCGTGCACCTCGTTGGCGCCGCTGTCAGCCGGAAGATCCGCTCCAACGCTACTGTAACCCTCATCGCAACGGTCTGGCGGGCACAGCAGAGGTGGCGTCGGGCGGTCCACGGCTGCACGGAGTGGTGCATCCTGCTGCTGAGTTCGTAGTGGCGCTTTCCATTCCATACTTTGCGGTTGTCATGCTCCATGGCTGTTCCTGCCATCTCGCGCATTGTTTTATCGCATAGGCTCGATAATGACAACATCACGTCTCAGTACACATGACGCACGTTCTACTCAAGAAGACGTTTTTGGCGGCACGAAGGCTGTCCCCAACACCGCGGCTTTCTCCTCCGCAGCAGCGATGACCAAAAGCTCAGCGTCATGATCGTGCGCCGGAGGTGGAGGGCGCGGATTTCCAGCACGATCGGCGTCAAGCGTCGGCACCCATGCCTTGGTCTCTGCCAGCCACTCCTGCAACGTAATGGAAACTGACACGGCTATCCGCGTGACGTGCTTGTACCGCCAAAATCGGTCGCTCATCATGACGGCGTGCAGGTCGCGCACGTACTGCAGCGCATCAGCAGCCGATCTCGCGCCCAGCTTTGTCAGGGTCAATTCATGCAGCCGATCGTACGTCCGCTGCTCGCGGCCCTTGTTGCCTCTGCGTGCCAACCTCCAGGACCACGCCATGAGACAAATTAAGACTCTCGAAAAGCCCTTCAGCACTCAAGGATGCATGCGTAGGTACACGTCGTGCACAGAAGGCCATTTATTGGTCTCCGGGTTGCAGTACTTCAGCATGATGCCGACAGCCGTCATCATCCGCACCATCGTGCGGTCGTGCCGCCCCTTGGCGTCCGAAGCGCTGCCATCGGCAGCACCAACTGCGCAATCCATCTTAACATCGGCCATAGCCACCGACTCGCCTCTTGTCTTGAGCGCCTTGACGCGCTCGGCGTCCGCGCTGCCAAGCTCCGCCACAGAGGCCTTTCGTACTCCCCGACGGAGCGCGGTTGGCGACGACTCCGAGCCTGAGGGCATCTGCACTCTGCGCAAAACGTTGGCCTCGTCGCCCTTCCCAGGACCTGGAGAAAGCGCTGCCGGTCGGTCGTGCGCAGTCCGGGAGACTAAAGCCGTACGTGGTGTAGGCCGCCTTAATCACCATAAGCTCGTGCGTGCGGCGCACACGGCACAGTGGCTCCGCAACCGCGTCGTCAACACCCTGCTTGGTGGCGCTGAGCATGCGCGAGAACCAATCTTGGAGGCCGGTGCGTGTTGCCGGCGCGTCTGCCGTCACCTGGCCCGAAGCAAAATGGATGACGTACGACAATGTGACATCGCGCGCCCTCGTGAAGAGCTCCACCATTTCAGCGTGCACGTCACCCTCCCAGGAAACGCCTCACTCAGAAAAGCAAGCGCGCCACGCGAGGCGATCCGCGGCGTACCTGCGCTGTGACACCGCGTCCTCAACGGGAGGGAAGCCAGGCGGGGCCACCGAAAGCACGTCGGGAGCAGGTCAAGACTCCGCCTCTGTCCCTCCACCACGAGCTGAGCCCGCTTGTGGCGCATGTGCGAAACCGCCACCCTCCCCCAAGCAATCGGACAAGAACATATCTCCAGGAAAACCTGAATCGTCGTGTCCTGGCGTGTTCAGTCCCACGCCTCCATCAAGAGAAGGATGCGCCGACGGGCTTGGGCTGCTCTGACGGTATTTGTCCTGCACTGTCGAGTCGCCGACAGCAGGTGAGGCGGGGAGGACGCTCGCGGCCGCCTCTCCATCTTGTTGCGACGGAAAAATGCCAACCGGCGTGCCCTCAACCGCCGCACATGCGGCCGCCAAAGCCGCTGCAACAGCATCCTGATCCGCATCATACGGACGCTGTTGTGTGTGTGCCCTGTCGTTCTGTGTCGGCCATGCAGTTGTCGCGGGCGGCGTCAATCTCTCATCTGCCGACATCTCCGGTGCAAGCAGAACTTGCGGCACAGCGCCCAGCGACGAGGCGGGCGCCTTGGCGGCCATGATATAGCCGCCAGTCTCGCCGCTGGAGCCAGCGGTCCCCATCGGATGTTGCAACCCGCCCACTGACGGGGAAGGGGCACTTCTCACAGTCCCTTCGCCTTTTGGGTCGGTCGCCGACGACCACGAAGGCTTCTCGGGCGTGTTGGACGGCGAGTAATTGTTGTCCACGATGTTGGCGGTGTCCGCGTCGTCGGTCGCGTCCTTGGCGGTGGTCTTTCGGGACTTGTTGGAGACGGTCTCCTCCTCCGAGTCCCCCTGATCGCTACCAGCATCGCTTTCAAGCACCTGGTTCAGTTCTTCATTCGTAGCCGCCGATAACGATGCACGCGCGGTATGGCGACTGTTTCGCGGCGCGGCTTCGTCGGCATCGATGATTATTTTGCGAAATCGAGTTGCCTTGGACTTAAGAGCAACTGCAGCACGCGACGCCTTCACTTGCTTTTTCGTTATCTTGGTCTTGCTCTCTTGGCCTTTAGGCTCGGCAACATGCTTGCTGGTCGTAGCATCACTTCCAGGAGAATCACGAGCAAGCATCTTCCTGCATGCAACGTGACAGGTGAAAGCAGGTGTCGGTGGATCACAACGCATGTGGAGTGCGCAGATAGGGATGTAACACAGGAAAAACAAGGGGCTCATCTCAGCTGTTGTAGGAGTAATGGTTCTTGCGTCAGTCTCTATAGAAGAAGTGGCCTGTCAAAGGAAAGAAAAGAGCGCTGCCAAGAGCGTCACCGCGAGGGCCGGAAAGAGAACCATGATACGCATTATCAGATTACATAGACTTGTAGGACGCACGAATTGTGAATGAAAAAGGTTACACCAAACACGTGAGGGAATACCTCTGTAGTAATACACACTCAGACCGAGGGACGCAGGGGCGCGGAGCCAACGGGGCGGAGGCCGGAAGGAGAAGAACCAAGCGCGTTGCAACGGTCGGCAAGCCAACTGTCGCATCACAACCTAGCTTGAAACCATGGCGCCCGAATCTGTCCAATGGATGTAACAGCCCAGCGAATGGAAGACCAATTCTGTCTTGCAATCGGACACTCAAAACCTCCGGTGCGCACTTTCTCTGCGACAACTGCGGCTCTTTGCATGCAATGTTCGAGTCAAATATGAATACAGTAGTAAAGAACGCAATGAACTCTCAATTGTACATACATCCGTTGATTATATTTGAAGTGTCAACAAGGCTTCGAGGGACCTACGGGAAACCGAACATCAAATAAGTATTGCGATTGTGAACAGGAATCTGCCCTTTGTGCCAAAAGACAGACTAAGAAGCCTGTATCCTTGCCGTCGACGTCTACGGCCATCCCCAAGCCAAACGTGGGCGTTGGTGCTCCAGATCGGAGCCAATGTCAAACACTATGACAAGAAGCAACAAAAGAACGGCCCGGAACCGGTAAGCGAGGCCCCAAAGTCACGAGTCCGTGAGCGAGACAAGTACGGCACCGAACTTGTATACTTGGTTGTAAGGGAAAGCCAACCCCGCCAGTTGACGCGCTGCTAGTTCCCGACGAAGCATGTTGCGCCGTGCGCTCCATCGCCCTGACCTGGCCGCGGCCTTGGTGATGGCGCCGCGCTTGGACAGCATCGACGAGGACACCCTTTTCAGTAGTTGCTTGTTCTTCGCCCTTGCAGCTCGCTCTATCGAGCCACTTACAAACGTCTTTAGCGCTGGGGAGCCATTGAGACCCTTTTTCCATGAATCTTGCACCGCATCCAACATCTCATCCCGGTCGAGCGGCAAGGGAGGCCGAGTGAAGGGCTTGACTTGGATCCTGATCGCAGGACGCACGCGCTGCGGAGATGTCGTGGACGGCTTGCGACACTGCAAGCAAAGCGTACCGCGCTCCGCCACAGCACAGCAGCGGTGCGCCCACGGAAGATGGAAGAAGGTGCGGCGTGGCGTCCTTGCTCGCCATGACACGGGCATTCGCCGAACGACTGTGCACTACTCCGGCCAAGACCTTGGCGGACATGGTGAGTTGCGCCGGAAATCTACGATGCGCTGCTCCCCGTCGATGGTTTACTGAAAACTGCTCCACCTTGAGCAGGATTGCCGCACGCAGAGCCTTGGAAACACCATCATCTTGGTCTGCTCCTCGATGAGATGCTAGGCTCTTAGGAAAGAGCATTTGTCCGTAGAGATGCTCGGGCAGCCATCGGGGAACAAAGGCGCCGTTAGTGGCGTTGATTGCGGCGGTCAGCGGGAATGTTGGCGCCGGCAGCACCGCTTTGGAGGGTGCCGTATAGCATGAAGGCGCGCCCTGCGATGAACCTCTGTTTGTAGACGGGGTTTCTGGGTCATAGACCGTAGGCGGGGTCGCGTCCCCGTCTTCCATGGTTGATTCAGGGGCTGCGAGAAGGACGGAGGCAAAAAGCAGGGAAGCTGCAACACGAATGGCGCCGCAAGCGTAGCCTATCACAGGTCCTACGGATGACATCTTGCTTGAACATCGCAGCAGCGCAGGGCAGCAGCGTACCTCCTGTGCACGCGGCATGACAGCCGCAGTTCTCCAGCCGGAACTGAGGCACAAACTGAGCAAACCATTATACCTATAGTTTCTTTTTCAAGTGATTTCAGTTCGGTCATTCTTGGGCATTGGGCGAGCCCGGCTGGCTGTGACTCGAATTCAAGTGCTCTGCTATGCGTCGGTGACTTCGACGCCGCAGCTTGTGGTCACCGTGCCTGCGCACTCCGGACGACCTCCTTGGACTACAACTTGCTCGACTCGCGCGGGAGCCCCTCTGACGCGCGTGGCTCGGCATCTCCGGCGACGACGGCGGCTCTAAATTGCTCGCCAAGGATGCAGATCTGGACGGATTTATCTTTTCCTTCCATCAGCCGCTTGGCCGACACTCGGGATAACCCTACCATGAGCCGCTTGGCCGACACTCGGGACAACCGTACCAGTGCGGCTCGGCGTGACGCATGGCTTGAGAACGTGCCTTCGGCGTCGACCTACGATGCAGTCGCTCTTGCCAAGGAGACAGAGGAAGCTGTTAGATCCGAGAGCAGCGCCAAGCTTCACAAGGCAATGCGAGCCGACTACCTTGCCTTGTGCGGTCGCGTCGGCGTTGATCCTAACGACGTTTCGGCTTCCACCAGTGCTCATGTCGCCAACTTTTACAAGTTCCGCACCAAGAACTTCAAGCTAGGGCTTTCGGCTTCGAAGAATATCTCCGCACAGATGAGATTATGCTTCAAGGAGCTGGGCTGCGCAGGGCTTTGGTCGACGGGAAAGGTCGGTGAGAAGGACGTTCACGTCAATGGCAGCCCAAACTGCAGCAACGATGATGCCAAGTGCACGCGCGCCCACAAGGCGGCTCTCGCAGCGCAAGGACGCGTGCCTGTTCCTATCGACGCCTTGGAGTACGAGCACAGGTGTGCGTATTACGATTACTTCATCAAGGATGAAGACGACGTCTCGCCTGGCCGCCTGTGACAGTTTGCGGCCATGATGGTCGCAACGTTCAACATGTTGCGATTCGATGAGGTGACTAAGATCATGTGCGTAAATTGTCTCGCGTCAATCACGCTTCCTTTTTTAGAGAGCTTCGGGCGCGATGGGGTCATGGCAGGAGTTGTCGGTGATGTGAGAGGTATACACAGCGAACCGCATCGAGACTCTTGTGATTGACGAGACACACACTCGCTCTGCTCTACGGTGCTCACGCGTCTGTGTTGCACTGCATACTATTGCGAAAGTTTGATTCCTCACATCGTTGAGGCGATAATACGTCTGCCTCACCGAGGACCTCTTTGGAAACCCCGTCTTCCGCATCAACATTCTGCAGGGCACCAATAACTCCACTACCGGGCACAGGTACTACCTAGAAGGTGGCCCCGGGCTTGTGGGCGACCCTCGCGGCGATCTCGTGCTTGCGATAGCTCTGTACGTGCTCAAGCGTGGAGAATGTCGGGGTCCTCTGTTTCTCAACTTCAAGGAAGTTTCCCAAAACACTTTCGAGATGAACCGAGTGACCCCATTGAAGGACGGTACCTTCCTCAACGACGTGCGGGATGCATTTGACGAAGCTGGAGTGGACTCGTACCGGTTTTTGGGTACGCACTCTTTCAAGCGCGGCGGGGTGCAGCTGTATTGCATTCTGGGTGCTCCCGACCAAAAGATCAAGGAGCGAGGACATTGAAAAACCTTCGCGGCTCACTTCGCGTATGTCCAAGCGAGCAACCGTTTGGAGAAGCGTTTCACTTACACGACAACGCAAGCCGCGTTGGCCGGTGTCATTGCGCGAGGCGGTGAGGTAACGGCCGCTGCCCTCGAGGAACTGGCAGCTTGCGGTGCGCGCTGCTCCTGTGTAGGACTTGCGCATTCCTTGAGTTTGAGCCCATTGACTTCTTTGATTGTTTTTCTTTAAGGGCTGTTGCGGTCAGAAGACTGTGTACAACGGTCAGAGTGGGTCCTGCCTTGCAAGACGTCGCTGGACCCAAGTCTGGTGTCTATCGCGCTTCTTACAAAAATAATTTCCGCATCATCCGCTCAGCGACTGGGAAATCATTCCGGGCCAATCGGACTGTGATTGTGCGTCGATTGTTGTTGCATTGGGGTCTTACTTGCTGTGAGAAGCACAATAATATGTACTTTTAGTTTGGTATTGTACAGCCGTTCCGCCAAAAACCTCGCACGGGGCTGGGACACAGAGTGACATGAAAATCATGTGCTTTGTCACAGGATTGGCTTGATACGCCGTCTGAAATGCAACGTGGATCACAACAGACGGACAAACACAAACCGCGCACCGCAAATCTGCACACAGAGCCTCGACCGAGGCACCCCGTTGACCTCGAACCGACGGAGAAGAGACGATTACCAGCTTGGTCACCCTCAGGCCCGCTGTGGGCCGGCAACAGGCAGAGATCCGCGGCACGCAGCCGTGTGGTGGGATCAAGTCCACGGTGGCCTTCGTCCAACTTTACTTTGCTTCCGACTCAATCGCAGTCACCTTCGTTTTTTAGATGTGTGCCTGAAAGTGAACCCATGAGGTCCATTGATGGCTTTAGATTTCATTGCTGATGGTGGAGAGGTCGATCTTGCCGTTGGCTGGCATTTTTGCCCCGATTCTGTAAATTTAAT
>Ga0209093_1001374_pt1 | contig 13838 bp, 21 predicted proteins | sample SidtaG_4_FD_187450 | JGI IMG/M metagenome (GOLD analysis project Ga0209093, IMG submission 187450) | Marine algal microbial communities from Sidmouth, United Kingdom - Sidmouth_Male1 metaG (SPAdes) (version 2) | ecosystem: Host-associated > Algae > Red algae > Unclassified | place: Sidmouth...
GCGTTGCTTCCGTCGTTTTTGTGCGCTTCGCGCCCAGTGATCCCGGCGTTCGCGTTGTGACTCTGGCGTAGCGATCCGCATCCTGTGCTGGGTTTTCTGACGGGGTTATACCCCGTTGGCTTTGAGAACAGGATCCACTACAGGTGGGCGTCGGTGCCGCGTTGGCCGCGGCCGCCGCCGCCACTGGCCCCATAGCCGCGGCGCCCCCCACCACCGACGTTTTTTTTTTGGCGGTGAGCTGGCGGGGACGCGCGTGCTCCGGCCGCCGTCGTCGGCGTGGCCCCGTCCTCTCGCGTGTGCTGGGCGGCAGGCTGGGCTCGGTCGGGGGAGCTCGGCTGTTGTAGCGCGGTCTGCGGCGTCGGCGGTGCCGCGCTCGCAGAGACCGCCGCCTCCACTGTCACCGCACCCGCAGAGATCCCGACAACCACAGGGTTTCTGTCGGTGGGGAGTTAGCGGAGAGAGGCATGGTGCTGCCTCCGTCTTCTGCGATGCCCCTTCTTCGGTTTGGCCCGAGTTGATGGCTGGGTTCGGGGGCGGGTCCTTGGACGCCAGCGCCGAGTTGGCCACGGCGGCCACAGCCGCCGACCCAATTCTCGCGGCACCCGCCACCACGAACGTCTTTTGTGTTCAAGGGTGGGTCAAGGGTGCCTGATTTCGCCGCCGTCGTCGGCGCGGCCGCACCGTAGGGCGTGCACTCTTCGAGGCGCGTGCCTCGGCGCGGCGCGGACGATTCCGGTGTCGGCGGGGGGATCGGGCGGACAGCGGCGCCAGTTCTCCGAGGGCGCCGCCGGTCCTGGCACCATACTCGTGGTGCCCCCCACCCTCAACGGGTTTATTTTCACAGTGGGCTGGGGGGCGAGCGCGTGCTGACGCCACTGTCTCTGGCGTGGCTTTATGCTGGGGCGGAAGCGGCGTGCATTGCTCTGTGTGGAGGCCGGTTTTCTTGCGTCGTTGTGCATGCTTTGCAGTCCCTCGACCGCTGTTGCTTTTCTGCTGTCGTCGTTGCTCCTTTTCGTCCACGCCAATCCTCTCTCCCGCCCTTCGGCTGACGCCACGCAATTGAGACGCAGCGGTACAGGCTGTTCGCCGATGTCTCTCCACCCACTGCGCCCAGCCCCCCGCTCCCCACCGCACCGCACCCATCCGCTGGCGCAGACATTAGCACCTCCTCACCATCCCCGCTGTCGCTATCGGCGCCGTCGTTTCCCGTACCCCACCGCAATCGAAGGGTGCCCGAGATGCGTCACCGCCAACCCTTCCTCTGGTGTCTCCACGGCCGCGGGGGCTGCCGACAGCGGTACCATCCCGTTAAAGACTGGTGTTATACTGCACTACCGTGCCGGCTGATGGGGCGGTGGGGGAAATCTCGGGGGAGACTCACTGGTACACAAGACATTTCTCCGAAGGCCGGGGGGCGACCGAAAACGACGCGAACGGGAGCCAGGGCCGTGGTCGCCAATGCTGCGGACTTCCGAACGCACTTGCAGATAGTCGCCCCTGGAAACAGCGGCAGCAGCGGCTCCGGAGTGGTTGTTACGAGGGCACCGACGGCGGCGGCGGCGGCTGCGGGTGCGGGACACGGGCGGGGGGGAATGCGCGAACGGTGGGCTCGTACGAGCGTGCGGTGCGTGGGCGGACACGGCTACAGCGCCTGCCCCGGACCGGGGGTGCCCGGGGCGCGCAGTGACTCCGCGACCACGGGATTTAGAGCGGCGGGTCGGCGCCCCATCGTGCCGCCGCCCGGCGCCGCCCTCGCCGACGGCCCGTTCTGCCGCTGGGTGGAGGGGCTCCAGTTGTGGATGTTGGTGGACGCGGTGACTGGGGTGGCGGTCGTGCACATAGTTTTATCACCGGCAGAAGGAAAAGCCGATGCCGGTGGCGACGTTTCCGCGGCGGCCGTGCCGTCACCACCGTCTTCTCCGCGCCCGGATGGCCTCTCTTTAGAGACGTCCGCCGCCCCCCCCCCCGCCAGCTCTCTCTCCCCCGCACCCGGAAACATCTCTTGGACCCACTGCCTACCCTTCCCCTTACTAGGCTCTATTCCTGTTGGCGGCGGGACACTGCCCCCCCAACGACTGCCGTGAAACGCCTGTGCTGCGTTCTCATCGAGGAGCATGCTCGACCTCGGGGTCCTGGCGAAAAAGGCTGCCTTGCTTGCGGCCGCCTCCAAGCGGTCGACTCTTGTCGCGGCTGTGGGACAGTAAAGGTCATGCTGGAAGAAAAAAGCGATGAAGCACGTGAACGGCAAAGACACAGAACAGAAAGGACAAGCGCACACAACGCATCACAGAATCCACCATGCCTGGAACTTGAGAAAGGAATGACACATCTCCAACCGGTTACACAATGCCTTGTAGTTCACAAACGCGGACGCCCTTTCCCAACCGCCCTTGTCCATCACCCACGCGTCCGTCATCCCTAGGGCGTCGTACAGCTGCACGCCTGTCCGCTTGCCTGAGTGAGTGGCCACCTTGTTCACGTCCAGCATGCCGCAATCGGCCAGCAATTCCCGTGCGAGGGCCGTGAGTGCCTCGCACCTAACGTTCTGGTCGGCATCCCATAAGGTTTTGGCCTTGCCCTGTGTTTTCCGCAGCAGCGGTCGGAAGAATATGGGCCCTGGCATCCCCCCTCGAATCTTCAACCACAGTAGGAGCATCCGGCCAGTATCTAACCTACGCAGATGAGGACACATTGCAAAAGAAGAAGTGAGTGTTCATTCCCGTCGCGCCACGCTCCCTCAACGCCCCTCCGCCGCGGATCCTTCCACGAGGCCTGATAGGTACACAAAGTGCGAGACTGTCCAGCATGCCATCCTGGATCTGCAGCTCCCTATCACTTGTCTCAAAGCCAACGGCAATGAACAAAGTGCAAGGGGGTGACCAACCCAACAAGGAAAATTCCCAAAGCCAGGCATCAATTGAAGAATAGAAAGCGAAATAGAAAATTCAACTTTCCTCGGGTCGGCACCAAGGGGGCCTGGCCACGGTTGGTAGACGTGCACATGGCGCTTGAGTGAGTTTTTAGTGGCGTCGTTTATGCTCAGCTTGACGCCGTTCGTGCTCATACCCATGTGCTCCATGCTGGAAACGAGGAGAATCAGACGTACAATGCCGCAGCAGCAACAAGATGGAAAGCCATCGGCTAGTGCGGCTGCTCACCGGAACCATGGCATCCTGACAGTCGGCTCCGCGCTGGAGATCTGTTCCAGATGCGATTGCTCAGCAGCAGTAGACAGCAAACAACAGAGAAACATACCGTAGCATCACCAGTTCATCGTAGCGGAGCAGGAGGTTGGCGCACGGTAAAGTCGAGCAGTACGCCATCAGCATCCGAGGGTCATTGTTCTCCACCGTGCGCCCGGAAATGTGTGTAGACCAGCAGCGCAGAAGATGGCAGGATTCTATGGGATTCACGCGACGCACCTCCAGCTCTCCGCGCCTCGCCCTGGTAGTCGCATGCCCTTTGTAGATGGCGGCCATGTCATCGGAGAGGGCGGGGATACCCGCAAAATTCGGTGAATTCGTCTCGTCGTTTGAAGTGATCACAGACCAGCTCGCAAGGTCGCAGGTCGGTGCAAAGTCAGCCCGCATCGCCGCACGGAGCTGCCCTCCCATCGACTTCCCCTTAAACAGGGAGTCGGTTCTCCAGTAGAAGAATCGGGAAACGTCTTTCCGTCCCCGCACTCACGGCAAGTGGGTCCAAGTCCCGCGCCTTGCAAATCTCGACCCACCCCCTCTTCCCCATGACGAAGGAATCGTACTTAGTGTGAGTGGCGTCGTAGAGGAGCCCACCAGAGATCGCGCTGAGGAGAGTCTCAGCGTCGGCGGGCAAGCGGCCCTCGGGTAGCGGCGGCGGCATGATGGGAACGGGCGCAAGAGAACTCTATTGTGCAAAGGACAATGGTAAGGAGAGGGGAAAGGCGCATGTGTCCTGATCACGTTCGAAAAGGCTGGGACAGACGCGAATATGCAGCTCCTGCGCATGTAGACTGCAGGCGGCGCACTGGCGGGAGTGGGGAACAGGGGCGCAGGCGTTGGTGAGACTGGGCCGTTGCGCGTGCCCTCGTAAGGTCCGGTAGCCCGTTGTCACACTCATGACAGACGCCGTTGAGCAGCTCATGGGGGTGACCACGACTGCCGAGGGGCCTCGGCACTCGGATGACCTGCTGTTTCTTGTCTCTTGACGACAGGAAGGGTGGCTTTGCTCGATAATGCTAACGTGACATGTATTTCTGATCCCCCAATTTTGTCCTCGTCGGCCAAGACTGGGACTGCTTTGTAGAACAGGCCAACCATTGGTCTACAACAGGAGCAAACAGCTGCTAAGTGCGAGTCTACGACGCGCCATTGGCTCTCCAACCGCGAGGTCCGTGCAGAATCAAGATTCTTCGTTTTCTTGAGATATTCCTTCTTTCGCAGTCGGCTCTTGGGGTAAAATAGCTCAGAGCAGTTTGTTATCAAGATTTTCTTCGAGATTATCAGATAATCTCAGAAAAACGAGTACGCCGATTGTGCGATTGCGGGCCGTACCGGCACATTCTGTAAAAATGGGACCCGACATGCACTGCTGTCGATCCTCTTGGCCAAAAAGAAGCGTCCCTGCATCGCCGTTGCACTCCCATTCTCAGCCGATGAGGACAATTGCGGGATCAGCAATATGAAATGACTTTCGCGCCTCGGTCGGAGGCCTGCCGGCTCGACTGTGTACGTCTAGCTTCCCCGAGCTGCTCCCGCCCCCGCAGGGCTACTCTGTATCCACACCGTCCTCTTTCTGTCTGAGCACTTTCCTCATCATGTCGCTCTTTGGCGAATGCGTCTACCAGAACCTCGGCATTCACCCTGCCACGCAAATGCAGGCGGCCTTTTTCGTGCCTACCCCACCCACCGACGACGACCTCCTTCTCTTTTCATCTTCTTCCAGCTTCTCCCCCCGAGAACACGTGGAGCTTGCGCTGTGGCTTGGAGACCTGGCGGTGCTCTCGCTTGGCAGCGCCGTCGTGGCGGGAGAGAAGCTACGGAGCGCGGTTTCTCTTTCCTCCAGGGCTCGCGACTCTTATTTCTTTCGCGCCTGCCCCCTCTCCGCCTCCAATGACCACTTGAACGGGCATTCGCTGATGAAGCCGGATGTCTCGGACGACCAAGCTCCCACCGGCCGCAGCGAGGATGCGCAGACCCGGGCGGTGGACATCGCCTCTGGCCAGGTCGCCGACCTTGGCGAGGTGTGGCGCCGTCCTCCCCGTCAGCCCCACCAAGTCCTGGCGCGCGGTCTTCAGTCGGTTGAAGACCACATCCTGTCACGGGAGGATGGCTGGAAGGGGTGCGCGCCGATGAAGGGCTTCCTGCGCAGGACGGGCGGAAAGCTTGACAATGCGTAGGTGAACTTTCTTTCAAAGGGTAATACGGTGATGAAGAAGATAAGAGAGATGGGGAGGGAGAAGTTCCGGAGTACGTATGAGGTCACTGTAGGTGGGAAGGTTCCTACCCTGTTTAGCATCAGAACGAGAATCGAGCGGGAGAATGGGCGGGAGAGCGTGCGGGGTACCAAGAGAGGCCGTGGAGATATGACCACGACCCAGTCTTTTCTTCGGTTCTCGTTCGTCAATAGTGCCACAGTCCTTTGCCGACACCCCCGCTTTCGAAATGTCCCGGCCCGGCTTGTCCCCGTGTTTCGGGCCTGCTGACAAAGTGCGTCGCCGGCGACGACGCTGGTCTTTTTATTACCCCCTTCCTCTGGAAGATGAAACGAGTAGTGGCGGCGTGGCGTTGCCTGGTAAAGGGTTCGTTTCGTACGCCGCCCCGCGGAGGAAAGCCGTCGAGGCAGACTGCAGCGGACACGGGGCGATGAGGGATTGCCGCCAGTTCCGGGAAGGCATCGGAAGCGCCGGCGACGGCCGTGCTGACGGATTACGTGGATCGCTGTTGGGAGAGCCCCGCCCTGCAGCAGTGATGCCGCTGGCCGCGGCAGCTGCAGACAGCAGGCCATTGTGTGCCGACTGCCTGCCGGCACGCCTCTGGCCGCGCGCCATCGACGCTGCGGAAAAGGGCGGCGGCGCCGTGGGGTTTTCCGACCTCTCCCTTGCCACCTGTGGCGGCGGCGTGAGTGGAAGCACCCCGCGCCGACGGCGTGTAAGTAGTCAGGGCGGCAGTGGCGGCGGAGGAGGCTGCTACCGACGCGGTTGACCTCCTGCAAGACTCATTGGTGGCAACGCGGGTGATGGTGGGATATTGCTGCTGGCGTCGGTCAGGGCGGTGGCTGTAGCATCCAGCCTGGGGCGACCGTGGAGACCGCGGAGGGGCGGCAGTGACAGCGTCCCCGGCGGCTGGGGGGGGAGGGGACAAACATGGAGTCATTCTACCGCCACCCCGGCTGTTAAAGCAGCGACTGCGGCTGACTGGCGTCGGCTGTGTTGCAGTCGCACGATGCGTCTCACAGTCCCCCACCGCCGAATCTGGTGCTCGCTATGCCGGCTGCCGTCGGCGCCTCTGCCGGGCGGCAAACGCCGCTGGCCAGCAGCGCGGCTACTGCATTTACAGGCCCCCAAGCGCCTTGAAGCGCCCCATAACCTCTCTTGCCGTGAGGTCTCAATAGGGTGAACTCCACTCCGCTGCCGTCTTCGATGCGGTGGCCATTGGCGCCACCCCGTCTGCGGGCACGTGCTCTGGCGCGGCGACCGCCCCCGCGGATGTGGACCTCCGCCTCACCATGGACGCCACTACCGCTGTAGCAGTCTTCGACCGACCTGCGGTGCTCCCCAGCCAGGAGAAAGCTGGCGCGCCGCCGCTGGTCGCCCCTGATGGCGGCATCATCTGGCCGCCCGCTGCCACGCGTGAGCTCTGCCGCCGAAAAGAGCCCGGGGGGGCGCTGCGCGATGGACTGGAAACTGCGGGCGCCACAGCCGCCGCCAGTAGGCGCCTATACAGGCCGCCGCCGCCGCGGCGGCGGCGTCAGCGGCGGTGGCGATTTCCACAGTATTTGTCATGGCCGCGGCCAGGGCGCGGCGAGCGAGCGGAGGCGGCAACGAAGGCGAGGTCGGAACGTGGGCGCCGTCGTAGCTCCGTCAATGCTCCGCGCTCCCCTCGTGGAGCCATCCCTCTCAACCAGTGTGAGACGGCAGGCCACGCCCGCCGACTGCGTTCTGCAGATGTTTTCGCTTGTTTGTGCGCCCTTTAAGAAAAGTCTGCCTGTTATCCCAAGTTTTTGGACACCGAAATCCCAGGTTCCTTCGACCAAAATCCCAGGTTGATTTCCCTCAGATCGCTCATAGACCGCGTTTCGGAGTCCCAGAAATCCAAGGATTCCAGGGATGCCGGAGGGTCCCATGGTCGCCCTCTCCCAGAAAACCTGGGATGCCGGCATCATGAGAACCTGGGATCGGCTGGACTTTGATTCGCTCACGCAGCGCCACGCTGCAAAAATGAGTGGCTGCAGGCGACGCTCTCAATGTCCGCCGGAAAGAACGATATGACATATGGTTATGCTAGAAATAACTGGTGTGAGTTTCACGGAAACCATATTCATTTCCAAGTTAAACATTGCGGGTAGGTATATTATCTTAGTCAAGGTATTTGTACATGCATCCACCACATATACCGCTGGTGGTTCGGCCGTATCCAGCAATGGAGCCAACCGCCCAACACAACGGCCACTTGTGCGCAACGTTTGGCCCTGCTACTGGCTCTCCAACAGCGAAGCCAAAACTAGGCGCGTCATATCTCAAGTGTGGGCTCGGGCAAGGCTATCTCCGGGATATCAGACATCGGCATCAGTGCTGTGGCCGGCCGGTCCTCCGCGCCGAAGAATCTGTTTAAGGTGTCTCTCTCCATGGTGTCTGCATGCCACGGGTCACGCATCCTATTGGCGTTGGATCGCCACGTTCAGAACCATGTTTTGGCGGAGCGCTTTGGAGTGCCGCCAAACGGGCCTGTTTGGACCTCGGTGCCGTTTCGCTGCCGTTAAAGCTCCAAAACTAAGCGATCGCGCGGGCCCCACACGAGACCGATTAGAAGACTACAATATGTGAGGAAGGGCCATTTTTGGACCGTCACACCCTAGTTTTGGAGCTCGACCTAGCCACCAATACCCGGTTGGCCAAACCGTGCCGCATTTAGCAACGTTTGGAGTTCTGGGCGGTTGGCTCCGCTGCTGGACACGCCCTTAGTCGCCCTTCCAGTCATGCCGATTGCATAGATAGGGTTTGATGAACGACGACGAATTTAATTGGGCTAAGGGTTCATTGCAAAGAAATCAGCGGGCGACTGCGCGGTCGCGCCAGCATCAGCAGCTCGACCGTCGCCCGTCTGACCGCGCCCGGCCGGTGGAGCTCGCGGCGCCGGCAACGACGATGGTGCCGAGAGCTGGGGCGGCCGCGGGACCACCACCGGCGCCGCCGCGGGTGGCGCGCCGGTAGCGTCAGCTGTTCTGGCCGCGGCGACCTCCCTGGCTGCGTCGGCCTCCCTGGCCTCGCCGGCATCCTTGGCCCCGCCGGAGTCCTTGGCCGCAGCACACGCCGCCTTCGCGGAAATGTAGGCGGCGCGGCTGTTTGCCGCCTTGGAGAGAAGCGTGCAAGCGCCCCAACTGCGCTCGCACACGCCCAGCTGTGGCTCCTTGAGCTCGAGAAAAGCAATGGCGGTTGTCAGGTCCGCGCGCGACTGCTGGAAAAACGTCACCTCAAGGTCAAAAAACCTCGCCGCCTGGCTTGCTAGGCTCTGTAGGTGTGTCTTCTCGACGGACGAGATGCCCACCGCTGGGTTGTCCAAAATCGGCATTCGGGTGATAGAGCCGCCCGTGAGCGCCACGGTGCGGCGGGCGGAGTTGGAGTCGTTCTCTAGGTCAAGCCCAAGGCGCCCATTGGTGCGGCTCTTCCGCCGCGCGCCCACGCGCCGGGTAGGTGGGAGCGCCACCAATGGCTGGGTCCGCTTGGAGCCCGAAAATGCCGCTGGCCCACTCGGGGCGCTCCCTCCCCCAACGCCGGATAAAGCAGCCACCGCGCCGGTTGGGCGTGCTTCGGCACAGCTGACACTGGCGCGCAGCCGTACAGGCCCGGCCACCTCTTGGCGCGCGGGCCTCGGCGGAGGCGAAGGCCGGGGAGCCAATGGGAGATCGACCTGTGCTGAACTTGCCGCCGACGCCAGAGGTGCTTCGGGTGGCGGTCGCCCCACTGTGGGGCGGAGCGCCTGTGGAGAGGCGATTGAGGGATGGGCAGGCCGACGGGTTGGCGCCGGTGGCGGGGCAGACACCGCACCGCTGCGGCCACGCCTTGACGGCTGACGGCGCCGAGGTCGAGCCGGAGGGGACGGCGTCCGTTCCCAGTCGGTGGGGGCGGGCGCTGCAGGCAGCCGTGCGGCGGCCGCCACAGCAGCCGCGAGATTGCCTGAGAAGGAAAAAGCCAAAATCAGACCGTGAAAGAGATCTCACGAATATAAAGCATAACAGACGCAAAAGCAATATGGTCGACCGGGCACGTTAGTCACGATACCGAAACACCACACGGACCGTGTGCAAGCAATTCGGTCCTGGGAAGAAGATGGAGGCGGCAGCGGCGCAAGTACAGGAAAGGACGAAGGGATCACATGTCACGGAATACTTCGCAACACAGAACGAGTCCATCACCATCGTACGACGGGGGGGCAAGGTGTGTGTGTCATAATATAAATAATACGCGAAAGACATAAGAAACGTATCGCTGTTGTCACGAGCACGCATGCGGCGGCCGCCCGCCATGCCGCAGCAGCGCGAAAAGTAAATAGAAGAAAGGCAACACAGGTCTCAGGAGGGGACTTCCCAGCACAGAGATGACGGGAATGGTAGGGGAAGAACGGCAGGGCGAGAAGGGCAACGGGAGAGGGGCGGGGAGCAGTGAAGTTCGCCAGTGTGACCACGGCAGGCGCGAACGGTGTGGTGTGCATCTGGAACGAGCGGTGTGGCGTGCGTGACCTCGCTGTCGTGTGCGTGACAGCGGAGCGTGCTGCTTGTGCAAATGGGGGTGCGAGTGGGCGTGCGTATGCGACAGTGCACAGTCCCTTCTGGGTGCCACTCAGAGCCCCCCCTCACGGCAGGCTGCGAGACTTCCCCCCCTCCCTGTATTCCGCACGCGCAGGTGGCGGTCTGCAGCCCCCCCCCCTCGCCCCACCCCCCATCTCTCGTCCTCCAGAGGGCGGGCTGTCTGCCGGGCCCTGGACCGCAGCTCTGACAGTGTGCGGCAGAGAGGCCCTCTCGCTCCGAGGACGACGCGAGACCAGAAGCGCCCCACCTCCGTTGGTGGTCGACGGCTGAAGGGTGTGGCAAATCATGGAGATCACAAGTGGAACGAAAATGATGACCTGAAGTCTTCTAGCTTAATCTCTTACGTAGCTAACTGAACAACATAACAATTTTCAATTGGCCAAGCACCTTCATGGTGTGTTCCCTTGCCCTACTCGCCATCGGAGAACGGCTCTCTGCGAAATACAATAAAGTGCATCCCTTCTCTCTCGATGGTCCCGACGACTTCGGCTAGGGCACCAACAGGCACGCAGTAGCGAGTCCCGCCCAACCCGAGGATGACCTCAATCCCGTACTTGGTCCCGCTATACCCGAAACGTCCGCGGCGATCCTTCGTGGACTTGGCGCGCTCCACAAAAGCAAAAGCCATTACACGACCGTCAATGAAGACAGCGGCGTAGTGAAGAACCGCCCCAAAGGTAGAGACAGGCCGCTCCTCGACTGAGCCGTTTGGCAGTCGAACCTCTTCAGTAAAGTTAATCCGAACCACATAGTTACGGCGCCGGTGCTGGTCACAACCTGACCCGAGGGGCTTGGAGCCCGCAATTTTGCCAGAAGCCATGTTGATCCGGTAGTACTTCTTTGCCAAAATGTCGGGAGGTACTTCGTTGGCCTGTTCTTGCGCTAGCACCGCCCGCATGCGTTTTAGCTCCTCCCCGCTGAGAGTAGCTGGGGCGTTTCTTGGCGGCAACAGGGCGCAGTCGGCGCCGATATCTTGGGGTATCGTTAAACTGCCACCAGGCAGCCCCGTCGCCACTGGGCGCTTCCCCGTTGCGTCCGCCCACTCCTTCGGTAGGTACTTTTCGCCAAAGGAGTTGATGAGTTCGGCGTTGCACTGCCGCGTTAAGTTCTCTACTAGGCTTGCATGAGGCCTTGAGTGAGATCGAACGAGCTTGCGCAGCGTCCCAATCTTGCGCTCCATTGGCCAGAAGACCCAGGCCGGTCCACACGCCCACAGAAGGGGTACCATGTCTAGTAGAGTGGCAATCGTCGATAGGCACAGCGGCAGGCGCTCAGTCGACCCGCGGTAGATCTTAGCGTAGTATTTGGTGACAAAATATTTGATATCCGCGTCAATCGCCTGGATCTTGGCCCTTGTGACCCCCCTTGGCCGAAATAGCAGTCGGCTCGCCCGGCAAAGCGCCATGAATATGTCTTAGAAATCGCCAGGAATTCGCCCGGAAAGAAGGACCTCTCCGCTGCAGAGGATAAAGTGCAACCAATCGACCAACTTGAAATACTTGTGGTTGACGTAAATATTTCTTAGAGACCGGGCCTGAGCCCGGGGCACTGTCCGTCTGGAGCCTTGAAGTTCACGACCGACCAGCGCCACTGTGGCCTTAGACATAATGTATGCTTCGTCCTTCTTTTTTTCCACGAGCTTCATGCCCGCAAACAGCTTCCACATGTGCGAGACCACTTTAGGAGTACCAGGTGCATCGTGTCGTAGGGAGCGGCGGTAAGGCCCATTTCCCACAAGTTCTTAAGGTGCGGGTAGTCTTCGCTCATCGCCGGACTGGGCGCGAAGAAGAGGGAGTAGCCTTTGATCCCGGTTTTCTGTTCCAGGCTTGTCTGGTAGGCAATGGACCTGCCGGCCGCGCGCGCGTCCTCGACCACGGCGGCACTTGCGGCAATACTTGTGGCCGTCCAGGGAGTTGCTATGCACTCTTGTCCTTCAATACAGTCCTCGATTTCGAAAAACGTGTTGCCGCTGGCGGGGTCCTTGGGCGGGTAGTAGACATGGTTGCTCTCGGAGATGTAGACCCCTTTGAAAAGACGAAGCCGATTGTAGATGTAGCTGTTGATGCTCATAAATTGGGTAAGCTTATCGCCACCAGGTTGGGCCGTCCTAAAGTTAAGCACTGCCGCCGTTAAGACTTGCGGCGTCGTCGAGCCGGCAACCACAAGCCCAGGAATTCCCTTCGCCAGCTCGTTCAGCTCCTCTGCAATCGGGTGAAGAAAGGACTCCAGGTCGACAGGTTGTTTTGGGCCGGGGGTTACTGCCATCAGCAGCTGATACTTGTTTCGGTTCCGTTGATCTGGGCTCATACTAAGCGGGGTCATGACAATTGGCCATCCTTCAAACCCGTTTTGCCTCCAAAATTGGAAGCCGTCGGTACCGCAGTTCAGCATGACGCAGATGCCGCCAAGTAGCCCTTTTTCGAGAAGGAAGCGGAACCTTTTTGCGTGATAGTACTCGTGCTCCCCGTCTGCACCTTTCTCCGCTGCCTTGCGGGCGGCCGCTATGTTCTCCAGCACGGATTTCCCGTTGACCGGGTCACCAAGGAGGTGGGCCAGCCCCGACGTGAGGGACCAATATGTCATCTGCTTAGCTGGTTTCCCCTCCGCCTTGTAGCGGGGTGCGCCGCAGGCGTCGCATGCATTCTGCTGTACGCGCTTGTGGGTGAAGGCGAGGCACCCGTTTCGGCAGCAGTCCACGGTGCGAGTCTCCAAATTGACGCTCGCCTCGATAAAGCGTTCCATTAGGTAGGGCGTTCGATACTTGGCCGCGCAGGTTCTGAGCTTAAGTAGGTCTGCTACCGACGCTTGCGTCAAACCGTGTTGAACCGTAAACCCGTACAGTGCCAAATCCGCCCGGTTGTCCTTGAATTGCCCAACTGGAAGCCGGAGTTCGTTGGTGCTGACAGTTGGCTGGTAGATCGGAGAGGGAGGTGCCTCGTTGACATTTTCTGCCTTGGCCGCCTCCACGAAGTCCGGTGGGGGAACATCTTCTGGGTCGGGATCTTGGCCGATGCTTGGAGGGTTGCTGGCAATACTGGGTTCGGGCGTGTCTTCAGCAACGCACTGGGGGATGGTTTCCGCTGGAGGGGCCGCCCCAGCGCTGGCCCCAGCGCTCGCCCCAGCGCTCGGCGCAGTTGGGCCCGCCCCGCCCCCGCCTGAAGGCGATTCGCCATCATCTGGCGGCGGTGTCCTTTCTGACCCGCCAGCCCCGCCGCCGAGGGCGAGGCGGCGGCGCTTTTCCGGCTTCTGGTGGGCGTACCAGGTGGCTCTAGACACCATCTTGGTGCCACTGTGTCCTCCGTCAGAGCACAGGAAGCAGGAGCACAGATACCTTGCTCCCGCCATTCCGGCAGCTGGAAGAGGGAAGGGTTCGGGTAGGGGGGGCAGGTGCGGTCTTGTGCAGGATGTGACAGGTGAAATGCACCCCGGCGGTGTACGCGTCGATGGCTCACATGAACAGTCATCGCGAAGTCCGAAGGGTACTCTATTATACAGAACTGGAAGAGAGATCGGGCCAATCAATGCGCAGGATCATGCTGCTGACAGTAGAAGGCAGTGGAAGCTTCGGTTGGCTTGGGGGCCTTACCGATCGAGATCTCGGTTGGAAGCACTTCAAGGGTTCCAAGCCCCCGATTTGTCCGCCCCGGCCACAGGCATCAGAAAAGCCTTCCAGCGTATTCACGAGAGGCGGCCTGTGCATTGCTGTGTCTCTCTTTCTGCGCCGTCCTCGCGTCCAGTACTGGTGGGTGCGCGGGGTCGAGGCGCGGTGGGGCGCGGGCACCGGGCACCAAGGGAGCGGTCGCTCTGGGCGCGCCCCCCCCCCCCCCCCGCCCCCC
>Ga0209093_1001375_pt1 | contig 13837 bp, 5 predicted proteins | sample SidtaG_4_FD_187450 | JGI IMG/M metagenome (GOLD analysis project Ga0209093, IMG submission 187450) | Marine algal microbial communities from Sidmouth, United Kingdom - Sidmouth_Male1 metaG (SPAdes) (version 2) | ecosystem: Host-associated > Algae > Red algae > Unclassified | place: Sidmouth...
AGGGGGCGCCCCGCGGTGGCGGCGGGCGGGGGCGGGGGACGACCGACGGTCCACGGGCGGGGGCGGGGACTGGGGGCGTCGCGGAGCGTGGGATAGCCGCGGGGAAGGGGCGCTGCGCGCCGCACAGACGTGCACGGGTGCGTCGTCGAGGCGCTGCTCCACGGACCGAGGGCGCCGCCGAGGAGCGCCCGGTCTGGACCGCCGCCGACAGCGGCGCTGGCAATGCGTCTCGTCGCCACCGGGAAGGGCTTCTCCCTGTTCTGTCCCGTCATCGTCATGCCGCTCTCGTCTGGAGTGCCCGACACACCCCACATGGGCAAGCTCAATGGCTGTCGTCCATCCACGTTGCATTCTGACACCCACGAGACTGGACAGCAACGGGCTGGTGCCTTTCTCACGTGACTCTGCCGTAGAAAAGTGAGCCCGTGTAATTGATCCACACCTTTCACACTTTGTTGGGGGTATATTTACACTGCCTGGTTGCATTGTCATTTCTAGAATTACGTTGGTGCTGACATCCCGGTTGTGTCTTTGGCACTGCCGCATCGACGTGGGGCATCGGCGCCCAAGCGCCGTCGGCCCACCGCGTCCCGCGCCGTGTTGTGTGCCGCGACTCGGCGTGCCACCCTCGCTGCGGTCCACCCCCCGGTGCGGAAGCCTCGTTTGATTTCGACCTCATCCCCCCGCTGTTTGTCGCCATGCCGCCCAAGGAGGACATTGATACGCTGCTGACCGACTTTGGCCGCACGGCCCCCCCCGCCAAGCGCCTCGCCTACGCGGCGGCGGCGGCCGTCCCCGCCGCCCTCCCCATCCTCCTCTTCTCCCGCGTCTTCTCCGTAGACGTCTCCCGCGCCATCATCACGTTGGTCATTGCCGGCGTGGCCGTTGCCGCCGTCCTCTCGTCGGCGTACCACAACCTCGCCTTTACCACGGGCGTGCGGCTGCGCGGCCGGTCCGTGCCGCCGACCAAGGCGTCGGTCAAGGGGGACAAGGCGCGCCACACGGCCGCCCTTGCGTCGCACGAGGCGGCGTTGGAGCGCGCAGCGGTGGCGTACAGCCTCTTTTACAACAATGCGCTGTTTGTGACGGGTGCGCTGTTTGTCGGCTTTTACGTGGTTGGCACCAAGGTGCCGGGGGAGGTCAACTATGCCGTGTCGGGGTTGGCGGCGGCATCCTTTGCGCTGTTCAACTCGAGGAGCGCGCTGAAGAACATTGGGCAGTAACGTGGGAGGCGGAGCACCCGGACGTGCGACGCAAGGCGGAGTGCGCTCCAGAGCTGAACGCGGGAGTGCAAATTCAACTCTACCGCCAACGCTGCCGAGTCGTCTGCGGCGGATGAGCAGGAAACGTTGTCGAGCGCGGAGACCGAGGCGGTCGGCCATGTGGTCTGCAAGAATGTGTACAGACGGGTTAGCGGCGCTTGTGGTGGGGGTCTTTGTGGCCGTAGCGGGCACGTGTGGGCATGTACGTGGGTGACTGCGAGCGTGTTGTCAAACCGTTGCGTATCAGTGTCTCCGTCGTCGAAGGGCTCTGAGCGTCCGCGCCGTCGAGCCAACTGCAGCTCTGATCGTGCCGCGTGCACCCGCAGCACGACTTGGTTTTTTCAGCCGGTGTACCGCCGTCTTCGGGTTGATTGTCGAGGGACCTGGTCGCGCGGGACCATGGGCGGCACCACAGGGAGCCCTCGTGGTCCTGCAAGCAACGCAGGCGGCGCCAGCATTTTGGGTTTGCAAAACAGGGGGAGATGGAGGCGCTCCTGCTCCTGTGGGCGCCGCCCCTGTCCTCCAACCTTGGACTGGACATTGGGGATGCGGTCGGGGGACTCGACTTTGAGAGGAAACGCCTCGCCCGTTTGGGCCTCGGGCAGCATCTACAAGGGGGCGGGGGGCAGCCGGCGCCGCTTCGACGCCCGCCGGTCCGATGGCGGGCGCCCAGTCAGCGACGGGGTCGGGAGCCGGAGCGCCCGCCACGGCGAGCGCCACGCAGAAACGCGGCGGGGAAGATCGACGGCTAGGGGTTCACGCCGCGATGAGCGCCGCGCCCCAATCTCGGCCCGGACGCCGCAACACAGCGCGCCATGGGGCCCACGTGTGCCACACCCCAGGCGGACCTGGCGGCGCCGCCCCCCCGCCCCAAGTGTCTGTGGTGATGCCCACGGCGGCCCCACCAGCGCCGGGGAGCTTGTGCGCCCGCGCGACAGCGCAGCGGGCAGAGGGCAGAGGGAATCGCGCCCGCCGCGCCGCCGCCTCACCCCCTGCACGCGGCCCCATCCCAGTGCCCCCCCCGCCGGCACTTGATGTCATCCGCCACGTCCCCCACGGTCACCCCCCCCGCCTCGACCGGCCGGCGGAGCGCCCATAGGCGCGCAAAGTCCCCCCCAAGCGTCCCACTCGCCGTGTACCGCCCGCGCGCGTGCTCAAAGCCGTGAAACGACACGACGGGCACGGCCCGCTCCTTGGCCTCCCGCCGCCACGGGCTGCGGTGGACGCCGCGGAGCATTGCCGAGCGCGCGCCCCCCACCGCCCCCGTCACGCACGCGTAGAGGCGCTGGGAGCCGCAGCGCGCGCACAAGTTGCGCGTCGCCGCTTCGCACGCTTCGACCGACGGGCGGAGGGCAGACACGAGGGCGCGGGAGAGAAACACGGTGCCGCCCTGGGGGATGGACGCGCAGCCTTTGCAAAAGGTGTCGGAGCACCGCTTGGGGGGGGGGGGGGGGGCGCCCCCGCCGCCCCCGCCGCCGCCACCGCGCGCGGCCGCCGCCGCCGCGGCGGCCGCCCACAAGCCCCCGTGCGCACGCGCGCGCTCGTACTCGGGCTCGCTGGGGAGCGCGCACGGCTCCCCCCCAGAGGCCAAGTGCGTCGCGCGGAGGCGCATCGCGAGCGTGCCCGCGTCCCCATTGTCGACGCGCACGATTTCGCCCGACCCACCCCAGAGGGGCAACTTGTCGTTCCACGCGCCGAGCGCCGCCGCTGCCGCGTCCGTGTACACAAACGTGTCGTCGTCGACGAGCGCCAACCAGCGGATGGTCGGGTCGTCGCGCATCCCCCCGTCCCACGCCAACCGCAAGCGCACCAGGTGGGACCACGACTGCATGCGCTCGGGCCACTGCTCGCCCGGCGCGCCGGGCGCGGGCGGCGACGGGTGGCCCAGGACGACCGGCAGGCCGCCGGCCACCGCCCGGTCCGCGGCCGCCAACGCGGGCGTGGTGTAAAAGGTGAGGCGGTCCCGCGGGGCGCCGCGCGCCCAGGTGGCCGTCGCGGCGCCGACACGGGAGCGAAAGGTCGGCGGCCCCGCGAGCACCGCGTAAAAGACCGACCGGTGCTGGCCGGGGGGGGTGGGGAGGGCGAGCGTGGGCGCCCCGGGGACGGGGCGCGACGCCCCCGTCAGCGTCACGTGCGTGCGGCACGCCGCGTCAGCATTGATGGCCGAGGCCAGCTCGGCGAGCGCCCCGACCTCCGCCTCCGACACGCCCGCCACGCCCACGGCGACGAGCACATAGTCGACGCGCTGGCACAGCACGGAGCGGGAGGCCCCCCCAGACCCGCCGCCGCTGCCATAGAGCGCGCGCAAGGTGGCGGCGCCGCCCTGCCCCGCCGCGTCTGCCGCTGCCCCCCCCGTCACGCGGAGGCGCACCGCCACCACCCCGTCGCCCGCGTCGAGCGCGGCGCGCGGATAGGTGGCGGCGAGCAAAAAGCGGCCCGCGTCCACCTCCCGCACCTCGTACGGGGACGACTCGCCGGCCGACGCGCCGGCCGAGGCACCACCCGGCACGCGGCGCACGCCGCCGCCCGCCGCTGCCAGCACCGCTCGTGGGTACACAAACAGCCGCCGTGCCTTGCCGCTCCGCGTTCGCCACCGGGGCGTCGGCGCGGCGGCGAGCGCCAGTAACGCGCCGTCGTGGCGGGCGGCCCCCTCAAACACGTGCACACACGCGCCAATGCGGCGGGGGCGGGACACCCGCACGAGCGCATCGTCTCGCGAGTCGTTGGCGCCATAGGCGCGGAAAAAGGTGGAGCCGCCGCGACCGTCGCCGTCGTGGAGGTACACAAACACGTTGCCGCAGCGGGGAGGGGGAAGACGGAGGGGGGGGAGGCCCCGCACATCGCCGGGGGGGGCCTGGGGATCCGTCGGGGCGCCGGGGGGCGGCCGAGCGAAGGCCCGCGCGGCGCCGTCGACAAGGGCGCCGCCGCCCCGCCCGCCGCGACCCGCCGCCGCCACCGCCGCCGCCCGCTGGTTGCCGAAGGTCAGCTGGAGTGCTGTCAGCAGGAGGAGCGTCCCGCCCACGGCGGCCATGGCTGCTACCATCTCGGCCGGCCGCCAACGGCGGCCGGCCGAACAGACGCGGGAGCTGTCGTTGCCTCCGGCACCAACGGGTCCGAGTCCCCCCGACGAGGAGCGGAGGGTGGCGCCGAGGGAGAGCCCCCGCGAGCGGAAGCGCTTCGCAGTGGCCGCCAGGCGGGTGGAGAGGGAGGGAGTGATGGACGCTCCATTGTGCATGGAGGGCGGAAGGGAAGAGAAGGGAAGAGCAAGGAAGGAGGGGGAACGTGCAAGAGCAGTGAGGGGAGGAAGAGGCTATGGGAAGGTAGGAAGAAGATCAAGAAGGTAGGCCGAGTGGATAAGGCGGTCGTGCTACAGCTAGCGCCACAAAAGGGAGTAGCAGTAATGCCGATAGTCCAGCAGTGACCTAGAAGCAGCAGACGGTGACACACACCTAGTGCCACCCACAGAAAAGCGAAGCGTCCGCGGCACCGACGCTGGGCTCAACGGAATGAAAAGGGGAACGTCTCGGCGCCAGGGGCACGCCCCTTGGCTCCCAGACTGCCAGCAGCGCCAGGCGCAAAAGCGAAACGGGAGGGCGGGGTGTCGTCGCCGATGGGAAAATGGGCGGTGCAGCTGCGACGGGCTCCTCGCTCCGGAGGCGATGCGGCGGCGTGCGGTAGGGCGATTGCCGTCGTGCCCGGCCACGGCCGTGACCGGGGCCGTGCCGACACCTGCGGCCGCGGCCGCCGCTTCTGGTGACTCGCAGCGTCAACCGCCGGCCACACGACGACCAGAGCTGTGGGTCCGCACTCCGCCTCTTCCACGTTTCGGTCACTTGGACAACGAGTCTGCCACGCCCGCAACCCAGCGCGTAGTACTTGATGGGACTTATCGTATACCCAGTAAGTTCATGGGGGCGGCTGTCCTTGGCGAGTAGGACGGGCGTATCCGCCCCCATCCGGGAGGCGGATGCGTCCGCACTATTCACCAAACACGGCATGATGCCGTCCAGTGGCCAATGGGCATTGGCAAAGGGACTTGCGCGATGGGTGTTTGTCAAACTCTGGGAATCCGCTCTGACCTGTCTTGAAGCAGGGTGCACGCGGTTGGCCGGCCTTGGCCGAGAGCGCGTCTGAGCCAGGAGGGTACAGTACTGCGCGCGTCACAAGTCGTATTGCCAGCGAGGTTGACACCCTTTGATCCTGACGGCCGTCACGTGATCAGCGAACGCCGAGCGCTCCGCGTCCACGACGAGAGAGCGAAGAGCGCCGTCGTCGGCCCGTCCTCCGCATTGCGCCGCCACTGCCGCCGTGGTCCGCCGACCCCCGTCCCACCGCCGTGCTTTTGACTCGCCCCCCCCCCCTACCCAACCATGTCCAAGGGCAAGGTCGTCCTGGCCTACTCGGGCGGGCTCGACACATCCGTGATCCTCAAGTGGCTGCAGGATCAGGGCTACGAGGTCATTTGCTTCATCGCGGACGTTGGGCAGACCGACGACTTTGAGGCCGCCCGCGTCAAGGCGCTGTCGCTCGGCGCGACCAAGGTGTACGTGGAGAACCTGCGCAAGGAGTTTGTCACCGACTTTATCTTCCCAGCCGTCAAGGTCAACGCCATCTACGAGTCGCGCTATCTCCTCGGCACCTCCCTCGCGCGGCCGTGCATCGCGCGGCGGCAAATCCAGATTGCCATTGCCGAAGACGCGCAGTTTGTGTCGCACGGCGCGACGGGCAAGGGCAACGACCAGGTGCGGTTTGAGCTCACCTTCTACGCCCTTGCGCCGCACATCCAGGTGATTGCGCCGTGGCGGGATGACACCTTTATCGAGTCCTTCAAGGGCCGTTCCGACCTCCTCGCGTACGCCCGGGAAAAGGGCATTGCGATGCCGTCGGGCGACAAGCCCCCCTACTCGATGGATGACAACTTGATGCACATCAGCTACGAGAGCGGAGACCTGGAGGATCCTGCGTCGGCGCCGCGGGAGGTCATGTACACCAAGACGGACCCGCGCGAGTCGTGGCCCGACACCCCGGAGACGGTGCGCATCGAGTTCCGCGACGGGTCGCCCGTCAAGGCGTCGTCGGCGACGACCAAGGAGTCGCACTCGGACCCTCTCGACCTGTACCTCTTCCTCAACGAGGTGGCCAAGCGCCACGGCATTGGGCGGGTGGACATTGTCGAGAACCGCTTTGTCGGCATCAAGTCGCGGGGCGTCTACGAGACGCCGGGGGCGACTATCCTCCGATGCGCACACATTGACATTGAGGGGGTGGCGATGGACCGGGAGGTGATGCGCCTGCGTGACATGCTGTCGCCCAAGTTCTCGGAGCTCGTCTACAATGGGTTTTGGTTTGCGCCCGAGATGGACTTCCTCCTCGCGGCCGTCGACAAGAGCCAAGAGCTGATTGACGGGTGGGTGGACGTGGTTTGCTTCAAGAGCAACTGCATGGCCGTTGCGCGGCACTCGCCGACCTCCCTCTACTCGGCGGACCTGTCGTCCATGGAGAATGTGGACGGGTACCAGCCGTCGGACGCGGGCGGCTTTATTCGCATCAACGCGGTGCGGCTCAAGGCGCATCGCAAGATCCTTCTCGCCACTGACCGCGAGCGGCTCGCCAACGCGGGGCCGATTGGCACCACGTACGCGGCGGTGCTCGAGTCGGACCAGGTTGACGCCAAGGAGAAGAAGTGAGGGCACCCCGTGGTCGTGTTTGGGCCGCCCTAGGTTTTTGATGCGTTCTTTTGTGTGCGTGAGTGTGTGAATGTGTTTGCCTCTTGTGTGGGTGAGATTGAGACTGGTGCAGCTTGTTCTCTGAGTAGGACGGTTCTATGGGTCGGAACAGGGGGGGTAGACACGCTTCTGTTGTGGTCAAATAGGCCGGTTCGAGACCCCCGTAACGACCATATTGGACCGGCCCAGTACGCCACCCTTTCGTTTTTTTCGCATCCCGATGCTGGCCGTAGGACGCTCAAGGGGTCTACGCCCTCGAGGGCGCGCCGTGACTCAGCTCCATTGGCAGGGGGCACCCGGATATCCAACTCAGCCCTCGTTCGAATTCCTTTTCCACCACAAAAGTTCCACCCTTCCCAGACGAAAGGTCCGGCCACGGCTCGCCCCGCCGGTGCAGTGGCCCACCACTGCACGCACGAACCCCCGCAGAGGGGGCCCCTGGAAACGTAGGTCCGCAGCCGAGTTTCTCCGTCCACGCCCGTCTAGTGGAGGAAGGCACCTGCGCCACGCACTTGCAGCTCACACGGGGTGGCGGTGCGCGCGGTCGCCCCGCTGGGGCGCCCCAGCGCAACCGATCGTGTCACGCCGGGCCAGCCGACGGCCGTCGCCCGGCGCACGCGGCGAGCGGCGGGGTGGCTCGGATTCGACGGCCCGACGCCACCACCCCCACCTCCCCCACCACCACCACCACCACCACCGCTGTGCTCCTTGCCTGGTTGGCGGCGGCCGCGCTGGTGGCGCGGCTCTCCGTTTCACCCCCACGCGCACACGCGGGTGCGACGCACGCCCTCGTCCCCCCTCTCCTCCTCATTCTCTGTCGCCGGCCTGTACGCGCGCACGTTGACGGCTTTCGGCGGGCAGCCTGTGCCCGTTGGGTGCTCTCTGGACCGTCTGCTCTGCTCTTTTTGCCCGTCCTTTCCACGACGCGGCGTACTTCGAGTGCCTTTTTGTGGTATCCCCCCCTCCCCCACCCCACCCACGCCCCTTTTCGGGGCTGCGCGCCCCCCTATTTGCCCTCTCCCCTCGATACCTCTGTGCTGCCCTCTGGGGGTGTGGCGGCACGCTGGCCGACCATGCGCCGTGCCACGTGATGCCGTTTCTGCCACAAACTGTGGCCGCCGCCGCTGGCCGGGGCCGGTTGGGGGCAGCGGCGCAGGCGCCGGCCGAGGCGACGGCCGGTCGCTTCCGCTGGCGGGCGGCCCGCTGGCGGCGGCCTGTGGCGGCGGCAGCGGCGGTGGCGGCAGCGGTGGTTGCCGTGGTGGCAGCCGCCGTTGCCCCAGCCGCCGCGGCGGGCCGCAACCTGGACCTCCCCGATGGGGAGGTCATCATCGAGTCGGTCAACTTTGGCGACTCGGTTCTCCTGGTGCTTCGCGGCGGCGGTGCCGACGGGGACGCCCCCCCCACGCCACCAGCGGCGGGCAAGTGGCTGGTGGAAGCGTCGCTGCTGGCGCTGCCGACCCCCCCCCCCGACCCCGCTGCAGCGCGCTACCCGCCCGTCGACGCCCCCCGCCTCGCCCTCATGGCCGCCGAGGCGCCTCCCGGCGGGGCGGCGCCCGACTCCCCCCGCCTCCGCGACGAGGGCACCGAGCCGCTCCTCGGCGGCAGCAAAGCCGGCAAATCGCGGCAGTGCACCGCCAACGAGCTGTGCGTCGACCGCGCGACGGTGGCGGACGCAGGCGCGCTCCTGCGGCGCTCCGCCGCCGCGTCGGTGGTTGTGCAGGTTGGGGACGACGCGGCGACGGCGCCGCCGGTGGTCGTCCTCACGCTCCTCGCGCCGCCGATGCCGCGTGGGGAGCGCGCGCAGCCGACCGTCGCCGAGGCCACGCTGCGCTTCCGCGCGCGGCGGCTTGCGAATGCGTCGGAGGCGGCGTGCGTGACGCCCTGGGCGGTCGACGGCGTTGCGCCGCCGGGCTTTAACGGGACGCGCGAGGGGGCGCTCGCCACCCCCGGCCCCGACGTGCTGTGCTCCAGTGCCGGCGCCTGTGCGCCGACCGGCTGCGAGTGCAACGGCACGGCGGCGGGCCCCTACTGTTCTGCGACCGTCACCCCACTCGGCGCCGACGAGCGGGCGGTCAATGTGTCGCTCGCGCCGGGGACCTCCCGCTACTATTCGGTCGTCGTCTCCAATGCGCGCACGTCGTCGCCCCGCTCGAGGTTGCTCATATCCCTCGACTTTTTGGCGCCCCAGCCGGCCAACGCTTCGGGCAGAGGCAATTGTGCGTTGCAGTCAGCGTACCGGTCGCCGCTCGACGCGCCGCCGTCAATGTCCCTGCGCTACCTCCCCGCCGCCGCGCTGCCGAGCACCGCCACGCTCGTCCAGTTGGCTGGCCACCTGTGGCGCACGACGACGAAGCTCGTGCGGCTGACGCCCGACGTGCGCGGCGGCTACCGGACGGGCGCGACGGTGTTGCTGTCGGTCGACCACATGGGCGGGCGGGCGGCGAGCTCCTCGTGTCCGCCCGTCGATGCGGTGACGGGCCGGGCGGCGGCGAAGCTGGATGTGGCGGAATGTTCGGGCTCTGATTGCCCGTCCATTGGCGGGCTGGAGCGCCTCGTGTGGACGGCGCTGATGGCGTCGTCCTTTTTGCTGGCCGTAAGCGCCGCCGCCTTCTTGTGGCACCGCTGGCTCTCCGGCGGGCGCGCCTCGGCGCCGACGGCGCGCCACGACCGGCTGTCGGCAGAAGAGGTTGACCGGATGTTGCCGGTCTTTAGTTACTCGGAGGCGGGCGCGGCTGAGGCGGTGCGGTCGGCGGCGGCGGCGGCGGCAGCGTCTGAGGCGGCGGCTGCCGTCGCCGCCGCACGAGCCGAAGCACAGGGCGGGGGGTGGGGGGTGGCCGCGCTCCGCCGCCGCCTCCGCCGCCTCATGGACGACGATGAGGATTGCGTCGACCCGGAAGAACCGCCGGTGCAGCCGGGCGCGGCGGCGGCTGGCGTCGCGGCGGCGGGCGGCGGGGGTGCTGCCGCCACCGCCGCCGCCGCCGACGGCGACAACCGCAGCAGAGGGGCTGCCGCCTCCGTTACCGCCGCCGCCAACGACACCCGCAGCAGCAGTAGCAGCGACGGCACGAGCGGCAGCGACGCGACCGACGTGGCCGACGGCGCCCCCACGCCCGCCCATGGAGCGCCGGCGACGACCCCCTCCGCCTGCGCCGTCTGCCTGTCGGCGTTTGAGGCGGGCGAGCCGACGCGCGCTCTCCCCTGCGGTCACCTCTTCCACGCTGCCTGCATCACCCCGTGGGTGACATCCAACGCGTCGTGCCCGACGTGCCGCCGACCGGTGCGCATCGAGGCGCTGTCGGACCGGCCGACGCTGCGGGCGGCAGTCGGGGCGGCAGTCGGCTCGGTGCTGCGGCCCGGGGGGGGCGCGAGCCGCACGCCGGGGCGCCCCAGGGGGGGGGCGTCGGCAGAGACAGAGAACCGGGGGTGGCGCGCGTGGCGCCGCCGCGCGCGGCGGCGCGCGCGGCGGCGGCGCGCGCGCGCACGGGCGGCGGCCGAGGCTGCAGCCATCCCGACCGCCGAGGCGGCGGCCGACCCGACCGCCGAGGCGGCGGTGGCGGCTGGGGCGGGGTGAGCGCCGCGTCGACACACGCTTGTTGGCGAGAGAGGGGCGGGCGGGGGGGGGGAACGCTGCGCGAGAGGGGCCGCGGGGAGCACGCGCCGGCGACCGCTGGCGGCGGCCGTGCTCGGTGACCCCCGTCGGGCGTGCGGCCGCCGACGCGGCGGCGGGGTGTGGCGCCGCCGTGCGTGCGCCACCGGCGGCGGCCTGCACGGGCTGAACACCATTAAACATCAACCAACACGATCGACGCGGCGCGCACGGCCGGGCCGCCGCCTCTCGCCCGCTGGGATCGTTGCCATGCCGTCGCCGCCGCGCCAGGCACGTGGCGCACGGCGGGCGGCGCGTATCACGCTGTGGGCATGTCGAGGGCGCGCGTCGGGGCGGGCGGCGCCGGCCTGGCGGCGCTTGGGAGGGAGCCCCTGCGGCGTCGGGGATGGGCAGAGGAGGGCACTAGCCAGGGAGGGCGGGCGGCGGGGTCCATCGCTTCCGGCGCGTGCTGTCGTCTCCCGTGTTGGTGTGAGGGTGCAGGGCGTCCGCCGTCAAGATTAGGGCCTGGGCCGTCCAGGACCTCCACGTCTGTGGCAACGGTGCAGTCGTCGTGTGGCTCGGGGCTCCCACGTGGCCAACAAGCTCCCTCCTATGGTGTCGTACTAAAGTAGAAGAAATGAGGAGGACCCCTCAATCGAGTCGAGCAAGCCCACCTGTTTGAATCCAGCAGGGGATGCATGTCGAAAGCGCCGACGAACAACCGAAGTCCCGACGACAACGCCGACAGCTCCAGCTCGGTCCCACGTGAGCCCACTCCACGCGGCCGGTGCACTAGGTCGGCCCCTCGCCCTTGCGCAGCACGTGTACCCGACAAAGCCGGCCCTCGGCTATCTGAAACAAAACGTGTCGAAGAAAGAACAAAGAGGATGCCAAAAAAAAAACCGCACGCAAGCAACCTGCTGCACCGCCTACCCACCCACAACCCCCACGCAGACCCCCCCCCTTGACAAGAAGCCCGCTCTACATGCCGAGCGCGCGCAGCTCCTTGGACACACGGATGCCGAGCTTGTCGAGGATGGCGTTGAACCGGTTCTTGTCCGTCTTGGCCAGGTACTTGAGCATGCGGCGGCGCTTAGACACCATCGTCACCAGCCCGCGGGTGCTGCTGTGGTCCTTGGGGTTGGCCTTGGCGTGGGTGGTCAGGTACTCAATGCGGGCCGACCAGGTGGCGATCTGGTATTCTGGGCTCCCCGTGTCATTCTCATTCAAACGGGCGAGCTCGCGAGACGCGGCAATGGCCATGGCCGTCTTGACAGGGCCGGGGGCTTCGAGCTCGAGCACCTCCTGCGCGTCGGGGGGGGGGAGGCCCCCGGCGAGCGTCATCCGCAGCGCCGCGGGGCGGGCGGCAACAACGGGGACGGCGGTGGCGGGCCTCGCGCAAACAACCGCAGAGCGAGAGCTCGTCCAGGCCGACACGCCGACGGTGGCGGCGGCGACAAACGCCATGGTTGGGTGGGGGGTCGGCGGCGGGGGGGAGGGGCGGTCGGAGGGAGCGTGGCAGGTGGGGATGAAACCGCAAAAAAACGGCGGCGGTGGCAGGAGTCACGACGCAAGAAGGTAGTGGGAGTCGCGGGAGGGGGAGAAGGGGGGAAGGGGGGACCGTGGAACAATGGCGGGGCGCAACAGGGTGCGCGTGGGGCGAGGGGGAGCGGTGGCAGCGCAGAGGGAAGAAGGGGGACAGGAAGAGCCCGCTTGTCGTCGCAGAGGGTGGCGGTGGCGGAGGTCAACCCAGCGCCCGCCGGTCGGCGGCAATCTCGGCCCGTTTCAGCTCTATCCGGCCCTTAAATTAACCTATCCGAGAAGATATCCAGCCCTGATATGGCTGTACGTTTCAGCCAATCACAGGATGTCTGGGCCATGAATGAAATCTATCACTATAACTGAAAGGCATCGCTGGAGAACGCCTCCGACGCCTTTGGCCCGCCGGACCAGGGTAGGCAGGAGGAGTGCTGCCCGCAACCGATCCCCGGCAAGGTGCCGGCCGCTTGGCCCGACTGCTGCGACGTACAGCACCATCACCAGCATCCGCATCATCAATCCCAACGACAGAACGCTCCATCATGACAATATCATGAGGGTCAGACACAGTCGCAGCACGAAGTCGGCTCGTCGCACCAGCACGACCCACCGACCACACGCCACACCGACCAACCCCACCTGATGCCCGCCGTAACGGCGTGTCCTCCTCCGCACTCCTCGACTGCTGCTCGTCCACGGACCCCATGATGACACCCCCTGAGAGCGCCTACCCTTGCACGGCGTACCATCTCAGCGGGAAACGCCCGTTCCAGCGCCGCAATCGCTCCCTTGCGGTGCCGGGGCACCCACCGACCTGCTCCCGTACTACGACCTACGACATCAAAAGAACCAACGCCCGTGCACCGAGTCAGATCCGACGCCATCCTGTCCTGCACTACAACCCATCGACGAGCCAAGCTGCCGTAGACACTGCACCGAGAGAGGAGGGCGCCGACGCTACCGTTCTGCAAAATATCAAGCGGATGGCGCCCGACGCACCCCCAGACGACATGCCCAACTCCAGCAACTTTCCAACCCCCCCCCCCCTCGACATTTGACCTCATACACCGCGTACCTGCCATGACGGACGTGTTTTCCGCATGTTTACTCCCGCGGCGACTGCTGACGACGAAGAAGACGCCGGACAGCGCCACATGGCACAGAAACGCGCACAAGCTGCACGCTTCCCCCAATGCAGAAAACGTCACGCGAAACGCAGAAGAAGCCGCGCAACGTACAAAACCGTTTTTTCAAAAAGACGAAAGTACTCCCGCAACGTGCACTAGACCGAAAACTTTATTTTTGACGTCAATCACTGGTAGTACCCTGGATCTAAAGTCCAGGGAAACATGGAATTGTGTGGAGCAATCTCGACTAGGGTTCGTCAGAACGCCCAGGGCGTTCTTGAGGGCGTCGTTAAGGGCGCGTCACCAGGGCGTTTTTTGGGCGTCGTGCGCCCCTAACGCCCCAACTCACAAGGGCGTCAGCCAGGGTTGAGAGGGGATAATTATAGTCGGATTAATACACCTGAAATTTTCACTGTATTAATGCAAACCATGGATCGGCAGACTATAATTATGCAACGTGTGCACCACATACGTGTTGGTAGTTGCTTTCCATTTACTGATGTAAAGTTGTATTTACATGCTGTAATTAAACATCGGCGTAGGCCCAGACGGGGTCCTTGGCAGCCCCCATGGCACGCGGGGGGGTGGGGGCGGGAG
>Ga0209093_1001376_pt1 | contig 13831 bp, 18 predicted proteins | sample SidtaG_4_FD_187450 | JGI IMG/M metagenome (GOLD analysis project Ga0209093, IMG submission 187450) | Marine algal microbial communities from Sidmouth, United Kingdom - Sidmouth_Male1 metaG (SPAdes) (version 2) | ecosystem: Host-associated > Algae > Red algae > Unclassified | place: Sidmouth...
AATGAAATGTGAAGCCATCAATGGATCTCATGGGTTCACCTTGAGGCACACATCTTTAAAAAGAAGGAGACTGCGATTTGAATCGTAAGCGAAGTGAAGTTGGACAAAGGCCCACCGGGACTTGATCTCACCACACGGCTGCGTGCTGCGGATCTCTGCCCGTTTCTGGAAAACAGTCCGCCCCACGGTAACCGGGCTGTCTACGGAGTTTCAACCTTCACAGCACGGTCAATTGGATCCGATTTCGGGTGGCGGGGGGTAGTGGAGCGTTGACACGCACAAAGGGCATCCAGATCATGTGGCCCGCATCGCAAGCGGCTTGGTCACGTTCGCTGCCCGCCTGCGTGTAATCGACAGACACGGTGATGAACCTCGTCACTCTTCAGGCAAGTGTTGAGCGGACCACGCCCCACGGCCTCCCTGAGCATGTCAGTGTGGTGACACTCTTGTGTGCTTCACGTGAAATTTACGCGAGGGAGGCCGTCCTATTGGCCCTTGCTTCTGCATTTCTGATGCAGATTGCAGAGAACAGCTGCCAACTGCCGCTTTCCAATCAATGGACTGACGCATTGTCGCTGTTGAGGACAGAGCTTGGCGCTTCTGTGCGATGCCGCGGCGACGTCAACGGAATGAGTGCTTTGAACTGCCACGCTCAAAAATTCTTGGACACGCCGTGTTTCCAGCCGCGGAATCGCCTGTGCTAGGACCGAAACCAGTCTGACAGAGAGTCCTTTCTCGAGTGCACCACGCACGAGCACCCCTCAGTTGCATCTGGATGAAGTTTAACCACTGTCCTCGGCTCGTGCGGAACAGGGTGTCCAATATTTTCTCTGTAACGTTCATGAAATTGGATTGTGCGTCTGTTGCGCGTCACTGTGTGTTCCCTCGGAGTGCGAGGGTTTTTGGAGAACGGCTGTACAGTGGGTCCTCTCATCTGTTACAACCCTTAGAATTTCCGCAAGTGACTTTCGAGAAAAGTAGCACCGTAAACAAGAGGCTCCACCGTTCCATTACGGAGAAAGATCTAATTGAGATTCGAGCTCCAGTAGAGATCAACGAGATGCCGACGACAGGTTTTGAATTTCTTTTGCGTTCTTCCGGGGAGTCGATGTGCAATCGTCTCAGTCGCCTTGCCCGATGACAACCGTGCGTCGTCGATCACATGACGCTAGTGTCACACACTCCACTGGCACCCTCCACTGGCCGCACCAGCGACATCCACAACACAACGCCTACGGGAGCCCATCCAGCGACGCTCACTGGATCCCCAGTGTAATCTCAACGTCCGTAGCAGCCTCTTACGTGACTGTAGGTGCACCCACCCGCGCACCTCTCCCTGCCCGGTCCGCTCAACACCACAGCATGAAATAAAACGCGAAGCATAGAATAGTACGGGCGCCACTCAGGATTCGCCCACAACAGGATTGCACGAGTACATCAAGCGGGGGGGCGGGGAGGGGCGGGGGGGGTGGGGGGAGACCCCACCAGGCTACAGGGTCGGCGCGGACATGAGACATCAAGCGCCTGCGTCGGCGACGCGTGGAGCGGGGAGCAATGCGAGAGGGAGCACTGAGGAATGACGGGGAACGGCAAAATAGGAGGCATGCTGACCCGAGTGAGGCTCGCTGGCGCCGCGAAGGGTCCGCGCGGCTGCTTCTGTGTCGGCCGTGTGCTTGAGTCTGACTCTTCCGACCAAGGTCGCATGATGACGCCCAAGCAGTTGGGTTGGATTTAACGTAAGAATTCACTCTCGGGCATGCGATTGGAACGACCACTTACTACTCAAAGGCCAATTGACAAGACCTCTCTTGGATTGTCGTTGTCCGTTTTCTTGTTTAGCTTCTAAAACCCGATTCTCAGCGGAGGCCACTGTTTGGGGCAAGGTCGGAACAGATGAGAGGACCCACTGTAGCTTATCGTCGCCCGTCGCTTTCTGCTCCGGACAGTGACACTCTATCTTTAGCGAAGTCAGGTGCGCGCCGGACCGCTCTGAGCCGCAAAAAGTATCCGCTTCGGTCACAGCATGATATATATCAGGGCCCATCCGGTTCAAACTATTTTCAGCACATTTTCTGCAACCTTTTCGATTTCCTCTTCATTGTTCTTATGGCACTTCCCCAAAAAATGGACACACCGCTCATCGGTTGCACGATGACCCCCCTCAAAGACCCCGCAGAGAGGGGTACGATGTGGACAAAGCCAACGAATGCTGACAGAAGTGGCGCTCCCGAGTCCCGATGCAAGGATATTTCTTGCCCATCGCGTGGGCGCGGCCGAGGAGTTTCGTTGGACGATCATGCGGATGCCCCTCTGCCTTAGCCGAGTGGGTCATGTCCTAAGATCAGTTCAAAATACGCCGAATCTGACCCTCTGTTTCGGCATCGTGCGACGCATTGTGCTCGCCGCCTCAGCACTTCCCCAATCGGACCTCGCGATCTGAGTGCCTGGGGACCTGTGGGCTGTTTTAAGGCCGATTAGCGATGGACATATCTGGGCGCTGGGTCGAAAAATTCGACATCGTGCCCGACATCGTGCATCTGCGTCCGACGTGCAAATCTTAGTTTCTTGGGTGCAAACGTGGCGAGTCGCCCGCCGACGCCCGTCCGGTGCGCGATCCCGCCGGATGCCCGGCGACGAATCTGGTAGGTCGGATGCTATTGGCTGCTGGAGGGCTTCAGTGTGTGTCGAGAGAAACGATCTCCCGGTCAAATCAGCGGTGGGCCATCGCTCTTTGCCGTGAGGCCGGTCACACGGTGAGTTCTCGGTAGAAGATCGGTGGTAGTTTAGCAAGGCCCTTCATTTTTTTCATATTTACCGCCCTTCAAGACCTGGAAACGCAGGTCGTTCTGGAAACAATCTTTGGCCGGCAATCTTACAAGCGAGAAATCACTGGAAATCCAGCTGAAACGTCGACGGTGGATGCAGAATCAGCACATCCAGAATCAGCACCCGTCAGAACACCACGGAAGCCCAAATCAGAGTTGATTCCGATGCACGCCGGCGTTGAAGCGAAAAATCTCCCCAGATAGAGAGCTTCTTCCTTGCATGAGAAGCCCAACGGCAGCGAATAAGGAGGAGGACGGGAGTGTCGACCTTTGGTCTTGAGCTTGCAACCGATTTTACCGGGGCACGAACGCCGCTCAACCATTGGACATGCATCGATGGCTCCCGCTTACAGCACGATGTCTGCACGATGCTTCCTGATCAGCGGTGTGTCCATTTTTTGGGGAAGGTCCATAGATAGGGTTCTGTCGCAGCCCCTATTTGCTTCCTACACGCAGCCGGGGCACCCAATCCTAATTTTCACCAGTGTTAGTGAGATTCTCTGACCGCTGAAGCCCCCCGGCTTTGCGTCTTTGCCCATTTGGGCACCCTTCTCCTTGTAGTCGAGCGGCCGGATTCCACCCTCCCAGACCATCGACAGTAAGCATCTCCTGTTCATTTTCCAGCTACGAAGACACCCAGCACGCATTCCGTATCATTTACTTTCGTGCAGCACAGAGCTCCCGTAGTGTGCACACAGGAAAGGCTGCCAGCTGCCCTGCGATGCTCTTTCAACGGCACCCAGTGTCGAAAATGCATACTGCTGTATCCTCCTGCTTCTTTTATTCTGGCCACTCTCCCTCATCCGGCATCCACCACTCAGCCAGAGTAAGCACATGCGCTTCAGACATTTGTTCGTGCAAACGCATGGTTTTCCAACGCAGGACCCGCGCTGAGTCGCCAGTCCACGTTCGTCCGGGGACAAGCGTTGTTTGGAATCTGCGTAGTAAATACGATCCGCAGCAACAAACACGTCCGATCAATAAAAGAAAACGCAGTGTTACAAAGGGGCTAAAAACAAAGTTTGTAATTCAATTATCCATTTTCATGACCAAGGGTCCTGACAGATACGGAAGAATCGCCTCAGAAAAGGTTGGCATCTACCAAATTTCGACAAACTTGACAAATTTTACGATCAGTAATCCGATTCACTAATTTTGTTATGATTGTCGGTATATGAATTGCCGAAACCCGTCCATCATCAGCCCAAACGTTTGCACAAGTATTTCTGTCCGTCCGCTCGGACTGCGTAGAGGGCGCGCCTAGTCAAGGTGGCGCCTCTGGGTCGGTGCTTGACAGCGACCCCCTGAAAACTCAGAGCGACCCCCTGAAACATCTTGAGCAACGTGCATAAGAATGAGTGGTCGAACGCGATTTGCGCTGCGACCCAAATGCGACCCCCCCGCTGCTGCCTCTGTGAGGGGGGGTGAGTCACAGCCGTGGATGTTGAGCCGCACCTTGGTGCGGCTGCGCAACGAGGTTGCGGCGATTGTGTCCCGCCCGCTGGGGGAACGGGACATCGGGCCTCTGTACCAACTTGGTACTGTCGAGACGCTCCGCCGTTATCTAACGGAAGAGTATGGTACCGCCGTGGTGGACACCAATACGGTGGTGGCCGGATGGTCACTTCGGCACTTGGCCGCCTCGTCGGTTCCGCCCCGAGGTGTGGCTTTGCCGGCGGCGCCTCAGCGTCCGCCGTCTCCTCCCCCGCCCCATTATGGCGCGGGCGCCGGTTCTTCCTCTCACGCTCACTATGGGGCGGGCGCCGGTTCTTCCTCTTAAGCCCCCGATGGGGCCGGCGCCGGTTATTCCTCTCAAGCCCCCTTTGGGGGGGGAGCCGGTTCTTCCTCTCAAGCCCTATATGGGGCTGAGACGGGCCCCTCGGCGAACCCGCCGACGTACTCGGGGGCGCATTACTATGCGCCCGAGCCCGAGGAGGATCGTAGCCAGGAGTATGATCCTGGCTATGGGACCCATCCTGGGGGTTGGTGACTTGGTCACCCTAGGGTGATCAAGGGTTCCTTGTGTTCCCCTCTTGCGTTGTGTGTCGCCCGTTGTCGCCCACCCTAAGGGCGTGGGCGCCGTCTTTTTTACGATAGACTGGTCTCGGGCCCCGTAGGGAATAAAACGCTTAGCCTCTCTTCTTGTGCTCTTCTCTTTGCCAGTGACTTGAAGTCACCGGGGCCCCGAAGGGCCGTCTTCCGACTTCGTCAGAAAAGAAAACATCTTCCCGCGTCAAGGCGGGGAGCTTGACACGTTTTCGCAAGCAATACTTGCGAATCGCCTCCCTAGGGAGGGAAGAAGCCACTTGCCACGTGGCTTCCTGTTCAGGAAACCCGAACCATTTGACCAAGACCTTCAATTGGCCATCATCATCCCAACCATGGTTGAGGAATCGTTCGAAAACGAACTCAGGGCCCTCCTTAATTTGGTCGCCCACCTTAAAGAGGGCTTCGGCCCTAAGGGCCCTTGTCCACTTGCCATCCCGCGCCGGTGGTGCGGGGGCACCAGTGACATGGTCACTGCTCACCGTACGGAGACCCTTAGGGCTCTCCACCAGAAACGGATGTCCATCGGTTTGTAGCACCATGTACGGTCCTTGGGTCTTAAACCCAAGCTTCTTTGGAGAGCGGTAATGGGCATCTAGATAGACCCAGTCCCCGGCCTTGACCGAGTTGTTCTTGGTGCGGGCGTCAAACGCCCGCTTATAGGTGGCCTGGGCTTTGCCCAGCTGCCGGGGAACCGCCGGGATCAGGGCCCTCAGGTCCTCAACATACTGTTCCGCCGCCGTGGAGGCGTCCTCGGTTCTCTCCCCGGCTTGGCTAAGCCGAGGCATGCGCTCCATGCCAATAAGCTGGAGCCGTCTAGGGCTCACAAAGGCAAAGGGGATCTTCCCTGTGCTCGCGTGCACTTGCGTATTATACGCAGACGTAATAAGGGACAGATGACTGTCCCATTTCTTCTGATGCTCAGCAATATAGCATCGGAGTTGCCGCACCAAGGTGCGGTTGTATCGCTCCACCTGCCCATTGGTCTGGGGGTGGTCGGGAGAGGTATAGTTCGAGGCTATACCCAACAAACAGAGAATGCCCTGGTAATATACCGAGGCAAACTGAGGTCCGTTGTCCGTAAGAACAGAGTCGGGGATGCCATAGGCAGCCACCCAAGTGTCAATGAACGCTGACGATACCGTCAGCGCCGTCGCATCCCTTAACGGGATGGCCCGCGTCAACTTGGTAAACCGGTCACATATGACCAGTACATGCTTGTGACCACCCCTACAGGTGATCAATCGGCCTAGAAGGTCCATTGCGAGCCCCGAGAAGGGCTCGAGAGCTGGAAACAGCTTCATCCTGGAGGTATGCCTCCTCTCGGAGAGGCGATTCTTCGCGCACGCGGGGCATTGCTCCACGTGCTTGTAGACGTGTACCACCGAAGTAGGCCAATAGACATACCGGCGGAGGGTGTCATACATCCTTCGCGAGCCGGGGTGACCGGCCAACACCGATTGGTGTCGATGGCGTAGGAGGCGCTGTCTCAGCGCCTCGGGGATGCACTTGGGTCTCCCTCCCATACACCGAATGTCGGCATAGGAGTCCGTTCTTCTCCCTAAAGAAGAAGGCTTTCCGACTCCACTTGGGGTCGGGTGGAGAAAGGACGTCCAGTTTTTTCAGTCGTTCTTTACAGAACGCATCCTCGGTTTGGCCGAGGATGATCTCTGGGGCCGTTAGCGCCCCCATGGGTGCTTCGGCTGGCGATGCTGCCTTCAGGGCGTCGCTCGCCCGGGTCTCGACGGCCAGGACGGGGATATCCTCGTCCAAGGGAGTCGAATGGAGACCTTCCGTGGGAAGACGCGATAACGCGTCCGCGACCTTATGGTCTTTACCCGGCTGATGCCGGATCTCATAAATGTACTCCGATAATCGGAGTCGCCAGCGGTTTATCCGCGCGTTCGGACTCATGTTCGTGAGTACCGATAGTAGGGCCCGGTGGTCACACCGGACCAAAACCTCTGCCCCCTCGAGGTATGACCTCAAGTAGGTCACTGCCCAGAGGACGCCGAGCGCCTCTATCTCGGTGGCGAAGTAGTTCTTCTCCTCAGGGAGAAGAGCGCGGCTATAGTAGCCGATGGTGTGATACTCCCGATCGGGTTGTTGTTGCTGTAAGCAACAACCCAGCTGTTCATAGCTGGCGTCTACATCTACGATGTACTGCCCTTCTCTCCCTGGAAGAGCGAGAATGGGGGCGGCTAAAAGCCGTCCTCGTAGCTCTTCGAAAGCCTTCGACTCCTCCCTTGGGAGAGATAACCTCTTGGGGAGCTTAGTGCTCTTCAAGGCTGTAAGGGGCTTTGCTATCTTGTCGAAGTCGGCCACGAAGCGGCGATATACACCGCACATACCCAGGAAACTCTTCATCTGGGTTTGGGTCTCTGGGTACCGGAGGCCCCTCAGCGCCCGGAGATTCTTCTCCAGGACATGTACTCGTCCCGGCCTGATAACATGGCCGAGGTACTCCACTTCTTCTTGAAAGAAGTGGCATTTGGCCGCCTTTAAGGTGACCCCTGCCTTTCCTAGGCGTGTCAACACCTCATCAAGGTGTTGTAAGTGTTCCTCTGGGTACCGGGAGAAGACGATAACGTCATCCAGATATACTAAGCATATCTGCCACTGGACCCCTGCCAGGATCATATCCATAGACCTTTGAAAGGTGGCAGGGGCATTGCACAACCCAAAAGGGAGGCGCACGCATTTCCACGCGCCAAAATAGCACGTGAACGCCGTAAGGTGTCTATCCTCCTCGGCTACTGGTATCTTCCAGTAGCCGGCGTTGCAGTCCAGGGTGGAGAACACCCTGACATCCCATAGGGAATCTATGCATTCATCCATCCTAGGAATGAGGTACGCGTCCTCGACGGTCGTCAAGTTCAGCTTTCTGTAGTCAATACAGAAGCGTACCGAGCCATCAGGCTTCGGCACCATAACGACTGGGCTACCCCATTCCCCAGTGGGGGGTTCTATAACCCCCATCGAGCGCATGCGCTCGACTTCAGCGTTCTCTCTCTCCCGGGCCAAAGGCCCGGCCTTGTAGGGGTGTTGCCTCACGGGGACAGCCCCGGGCTTCAGACGAATGCGGTGTTCTACACCGCGTATCAATCCCAAGTTACCCCCCCAGAGGGGCGCATGCTTCTTCAAGAGGGCCCTTAGGGCCCCTGACCATTCGTCGGGTACCGACGACACGTCCACTCCTGGGAGTTGGGAATCCTTCTCCTCCTTGGAGGTCTCGTCGCGCTCCGGGAGCTCGTCCCGGGGCACCTCATAGGTCGGCCCCTCATAGGAATCGATATACCCCACGGTCATATCGGTTGTCAGCCGTAGGAGTGTAGCGCCCAAGTGCATCACTTGGACGGTTATCGGCTCGCCCGCCACCATGATGGCGGGTCCCTGAGCAACCTGTATACCATGGTTGTGATATAACAGGGGTCGCCCCGTAACGAAGCCATGCCCCGTGTAGGTACCCTTCACGGGGATGTGTGTAATAGTCCCGGGTTCTACCCAGGTCTTTCTTGCAGGCCTTAGCTTAGCCGTACCCCCTTGGGGGCACGCACATACCGCGCTGACTGACGCGATCGGGTGCCCCTTGCGGGCACCGTCTCTTCGGATATGTACCTTGATACCATTGAGGAGCTCCACATGTTGCTCCTGAGTCGCAGTATTCTTTGTTGCGATATCCATAAAGGAGGCGCCCAGTATAGCTGGGACACTCATATTGTCGACAACTCCAAAGGAGATGTAGGAGGTCTGACCCCCAAGGGCCACACTAAGACATACTGAACCCACAATGGGGAGCCAGCCCCGATTGACATCGTGGAACATAGAGGCCCACTCCCCCAGCGGTTGTAGCTGGGTGTCGTCCGGCAGTAACTGCCGGCTTATAAGCCTGGAGCCACTCCCTGTGTCCAGGATGGCCCGAGTGGTATGGTCGAAACCTTCCGTCAGGAATAACCTGACAACTAGCTTATAGCTACAACAGGGCATGAATACACATGCCGTGCCCTCAGGGGGTTTCCCTTGGGATACCCCAGGTGGCCGCTTAGGCCAGTTCTTCCCGGCTCGCCGGGAAGACTTGTACCTCCTTGTTTCCCTTAGAGTTGTCGGGGGAGGCGGGACCACCGCCCCCCTTACTCGTATTCCGAGGAGGACTTGTCCTCCTGCACCATCTCTTCGGCTTCCATCCCTGGGGGTGGAGTGCCATCCGACGACAACCACGGTGGCCCTAGGCATGTGCCCACGGCTGCCACCGTCTGCTTTGGACGGCGCCGGTCCTCTTGAGGACGTTCCGCCATACGCTCCTCGTAGGCCTTGTTTAACAGGGCCTTGGTCGCCGCGTCGAAGCGGGGACACTCACGGAAGAAATGTCCTCGCATGTTACATGCGAGGCAGTTGTAGATCCTTGGCTGCCCAGACCGCCCTTTACCCCTTGGGGAAGGACCCGCCGGGACGTCCCCCACCCTAGTTGGGGCTGTCACCGCCGCGGTAACATATTTGCGTGGTGTCGGCCGGGTGGCTCCACGCTCTCGACGGGCCTCGGCCCGTCGGGCCTCTTCGGCCTGTTGCTCCTCGTGACGTCTGCGACAGACTTCACCCTTCCTCTGGGCATATTGCACCAGGAGATCCATCGGCATATTGCCGGTGTTGTGTTCGCGCACATCTGCGCGAATCTCCCAACCGAGCCCCTGCATATAGCGGCTCTTCATCTGCCCCTCTGTGTGTATATACCCACGGAGGCGACGTTACCCTCTAAGGCGTACGTAGAAATCGTTCTCAGTTTCCCTATCCTCCTGGGAGGCTCCGTGGAACAGAGAGTCCTGGTCTCTTAGCGACTGCTCGTCCGCATATTTGCGGAGGAGCCAGTTGACCAGTTCCATATAGAAACTGACCTCTCCACTCCGCCCTCCTTGGAGGGACGGCATGATGGTGTACAACTCCCGTTTCAGATTACCCTTGGTGAACTCCGGGAGGAGGTAGAGGGCTGTGCCCTCTGACACATCCTTGTCATTCCCCGCTTTTACAAAGCGGTTCAAGAACTCTAAGACGCCTAAGGCTGGCGTCCGATCCCACTCTGCGTCTCGACCAGAGGTGGCCGAGACATCCTTGTGCAGACGGCCTAGGCCGTGTGCCATCGTCCGGTCATACCGGACGTCCGTATTCGCCAAGGCGTACGATACACAATCCAGAATCGCTGCATAACGATCATCCGCAGGAATGATCTTCTCGGGGAGTCTACGATGAGGGGCTCCCTCTAGCTCGCGCCCTAGGGCGCGCGCCACCGCACGTCGGGGGACATGACGTCCCCCGTCTCCGCCGGAATACTCCCCATCCGAGGAGGAGGAGCTCAATCGGCGACGACGGCGTCTCGACCGTCGGGAGGCCCCAAGGCCTATCTCCAAGAAAGACAGCCGTTCATGTAACTGGTTAATGAGCGCATCCAGTGAATCCCGTAGGGCGCAGAAAAGGCGTCCCCTTACAGAGCCCCTTGCGGAACCCCAACCCCACTGACTTGTGGGGGTGTATGGGGTAAGCCGGCAGGCCTAGCCCGCCGAGCCCGACCGCCATACTGCCCCTGTTCTTGGGGTGGGACCTCTTGTCCTCCACCCCCCAGGGGTCCCGGCACTCTGGGGGAGACTCTCTCTCGACCCCTTGTGGCTGTCTCAACAGAAGGGGGGAACGGGAATCTGTCACCTCCCCCGCCTCCGTCGCTCGCGGTGCCACGCACTCTCGTGGACACGCGCGTGCGACCCTCCACATGAGGAGGGTCCCCCAAAGGGCCTCTCGGCCCGGAGCCCTCACTAGCTCCGTCACGGACGCCCCGTGAAGAGGAGCCCGCGCCTTCCGCGCCGGACAAAATCCCCCTCATGCTATACATAACGATGGAAGCCCTACTCCCCCGTGGGAGAATCCAGTCAAACAGTTAACCAGTCACACCCAAGGGTAAGACACAGAGAGCAAGTCCAACATGAGAAAACGAACAGGGACGGCCCGACTGATCATGAAGGGCTTCACCCTGTCCCCCGCTGATCCACCAAATGTAGTGGTTCCTGCCCTCACATCCAACGGGGTATAACCCCGTCGGAAAACCCAGCACAGGATGCGGAACGCTACGCCAGAGTCACAACACGAACGCCGGGATCACTGGGCGCGAAGCGCACAAAAACGACGGAAGTAAAGCAAACGCAACGGTGATTTATTCGAACACGCACGATGACCCCAATGCATACTCTCATATACCCTCAGGAACAAGACGCAGGACGTGCACAATCCCGACCCCCTGGCGCTACCATGGGTGGACCGGTACCCAACGGGCCACGGTCTCAGGCCCGGGCCTCTAGTGGCCCCTGCCCAGCATCCCTGACAGCCCTTCCACTGGAAGCGGACCCCCGCCCGTCTCGGGCGGAAGTAGGAAAGTCACTAAGACTTCCTAGATTTCAGGATTTTACCCAAAACCAATACCTCGGGACTTATCCCAAGATTTTTCAATTTTCCCGGATAGAATTCCGGTGGGATTTTATCCCTGGTCGAGATCATATCTCGGTCCAGCTTACGCTCGGATTGCGGAAGCTTCCACAAGCTTCCCAGTCCCTCCAGAGGGCCCGGATTCGGGAAGACGTGTCTCTCCCTTGTGTGTGTCAGACGCCCCAGGTGGGGCCGATCGGGTGTTCCCCGCCTCACGCTCCTCTAGAGGGGTCGTTTCATGTGTGGCCCTGGGGCTCCCTGGACACCCACCCAAGGGGGTTGTCCCACGCTACCCCCCTAGGGGGCTGTTGCGTGACTGGTCACGACCCGTCCCCGGCTCATGCCGGGGGGTCGTGTCACCCTTGACAGGGGGTTTCCCCCACATGGCTGTGTCGGCGTAAGGCGGCGCGCCCGATAGAGGGATACAGGCTCGGTGCGGGGGGCATTTTGGGCGGGCCTCGCTTCTACTGCGGCAACAGCCACCGGCTGCGCCCGCTGGACGACAGGGGGGGCAAAAGTAGACCGATCAGGAGCGGGGGGGGCATGCACAGGCGGAGGTACAGCCGCCTGGTTGGGCACGGAAGCAACGGGAACGTCCATATCGATCCCATTGGCCCGACAGCGCTCCTCAAGAATCGCCTTCGTCCCATTGGATGCGAGCTTGTGATCCTTGAGCAAGGCTCGGAGGTGAAAGACAGTACGCACCGTCATCGTGAAAGAGAATATGGAAAAGAGGCAGGTAACCAGCGCGGCCGGAACGCGACGGTTGATAACGGATGTGGCGGGCGTGGCTGAAAGATCGTGGCAACTATCTTGGATGCCCACCGTGTGTACCAATTCCGAGGTCTGACCGACAGTGTGTGATTCGCAATACGGTCACATTGGAACGAAGAACAAAAAAAGAGAAGTACGGATCCGTCCCCTTCCCCTTCCCACACCGTGTCTCCAGCGTGTGCTTGCGATTTTTCTGCTGTCACCCGAGAGTGTGCGGTCTGATGACAGCATGTTGCCATGTTAGACCCGTCTGAACAGGTTGTAACAGACAAACAACAGACCAGCTGCGCGTGTCTCTCTACCGGAGAGAGGGATAAGCATGAAGATTCGACCTCCTTCCTGTCTTTCTTCTCAGCAACCGAGACAGAAAGCCGGCTGTCTTGTTCCTCTCAAACGCGCTCTCGCTCTCCCGTGCCCCTGCCTCATTTCCCTTGTTCATAAACAAGACCTCCCTCAAACGTCTGGTCTCAATCCTCCACGCCAGCCGCATGCTCCCACGCCCGGGCAAACGCGCACACCTCACCAGCACACACGCTTGCACTCATTGTTGTCCCTTGGTGACCATGTGAGGATTCATCCTTGCAGGGAGCCCGCTTGCCGCGACAATGGAAGGCACGAACTGAGCGCTTTGGCAGCGTCGTTTATGCCGCCGTCGTCCGCTCGAGCGACCAAGAACGCCACCGGCACTGAAGACAGAGAGGTTGCGCAAGGCAGTAGGATACTGCAACTCAGTCGACGGGGCACGGGGTGGCGGGGGAACGGGGGGACGGCACCAAAACAACAAAGGATGCGGCGGGGAAAATGGGAGAGGAGAAATAGAGTGTTTACCAAAGGAGTGCGTGCCAAAGGCGCGAGAGTCCTGCGGGGGGGGGCGAGGCGAAGGGTGCCGGCGTGGCGGTGGGAGAGGGCGAGGTGGGGGGTGCCGGCGTGACGGTGGGAGCCGGCGAGGTGGTGGGCGCCGGCGTGGCGGTGGGAGCCGGCGAGGTGGTGGGTGCCGGCGTGGCGGTGGGAGCCGGAGATGTGGTGGGGGTGCTTGCGGTGTGCAAGACAGCGGAGCAGTGTCCACCCCCGCTCTGTCTGTCGCCGAGTCGAGTGCTCATCTCTTGAACGCTGAGTGTTCAGTCGCCCAGGGCTTGCTAAGTCTCCTAATCAACCATACATCGGCGTACATTGTCGCGCAACCTCCGAGTCCTCGCTTCGGAAGTCGGCGCCACATGTGGCGCCCGCCACATCGTTCCACCAATGGGAGCGACGCCACATCCGATGTGGCGCGTACCGAAGCAAACTTGGAGCGGGCCTGAGGCCGGTTCCTCATTGGTCTGATGATCAAAAAAGCTCAATGGATGAGACTCTGGAAAGGGCCTGGGAGGCACCCGAGCGGATTGTGCGGCTGCCATTGATTCGATTGAGCAGCTGACGTTGATCCAGGTACATAGATCTAGCGAATAGAATGCACATATGACATCATGATCCGGGCTGGCGTCTATATCGCCACGAATGAAAGAGAGACACGTGAGACCCACGTGTATCACATGGTCCATAAGTTGAACAATTGTAATGGCTGGTGCCCTGATAGTCATTGGAATGGATTGCATTCTGAACGGTTTTTGGTGGCGTGCCTGCAGCTTTTTCGGCTACTCCGCCACTGGCGCCCCGACCGCGACGCCTACCTGCCTACCCTCTTTCCGCCCCCCACAGACCCACGCTCGCCGCCCCCCCCCCCC
>Ga0209093_1001378_pt1 | contig 13816 bp, 19 predicted proteins | sample SidtaG_4_FD_187450 | JGI IMG/M metagenome (GOLD analysis project Ga0209093, IMG submission 187450) | Marine algal microbial communities from Sidmouth, United Kingdom - Sidmouth_Male1 metaG (SPAdes) (version 2) | ecosystem: Host-associated > Algae > Red algae > Unclassified | place: Sidmouth...
GGGGGGGGGGGTGATGGGGGGGAACGATGGGCAGGATGGGTGATGGGCGACGAGGCGATGGGGGGGGGGCGCTCGGGAGGAGGCGCGTGTGGCGCAAGAGAGGCAGAAGAAAGGAGCCAGGGAGGGGGACGGGGCCGCGTCAAGCGCGCACTTCGACTCAGCGCCATGGGAGCGGATGCGTGGCGCGCGTGCGGCGTGGAGGGCGGCGGTTCTCCGTGGCAGATCCCTCAGGGTGCACGGCGCTGTCGTGTGATCAGGTGCGTTTCTTTACACCGCCGACTTCGCGATGGGCGCCGCGCTTGTCGGAATGCATCCGCCGATTTGGTGTCGCCCATTAGATGACAAATAAAATTCAAACCAACGAAAACATATGGCAAGCAGACAAATGCGCAATGCGGCTGCGTAGTTGTATGGCAGGGTGCTTCTTTGGTGCGCCCTTCTGCGCTGCGCAGTGGCCCCTTTGGCGACTTCTTGGCGACTCACGACGTGTCGGTGTCGCCACGAAATCGCCAAGAAGTAGCCAAAAACAGCGGAAGGGCAGAACCGCCGACGACCTTGAACCATCGCGCACCCTTCAGGGACCGCCACCCTCTCCCCTTCCCCATGACCGCTCACCGCCTCTCCGATGCCCAACCGCTGCGGTTTCCAGACCCCTCCCAGTCGGTCTGATACCACACAGAGTGGATTCCCGGAAGCAGTGCAGTCTCTTGGCCGAGAACACCCTTCTAAATCGATCGTGGATCATCCCGCCGCGCTTTTACCATGGTTGGATGAGCCCGCCGTCCCACTACGCTCAGCACCTGAACCATTCCTGTCGATGCTCGTGATGCCTATGTCTTTTTGGTGTGTGTAAGTTAGCTCCTGTATCATCTCTTGTTGTTTGTGCAGGTGATGACCTGGAGTCTTGCGCGTCTTTTTAAACTCGTAAGGTGTCTTTCTGCGCCATTGTCTGAAGAAAAATGCTCGCTATTCACCTGTGCTGCCCTGGAGTGCGCCCATCTCCACCGTACTGCCCCTTACTGCCCCGTACTGCCCCATGCTACTCTGTTGTCACAGATACGACTCTGAACTGCCCATTCATCCCATGTACTGCCCCGTTCTTTGTCCATCCATGGAGGTGAAGAGAAGGGCGGCAAAGGCGGTGGTGGGGCGACTCGCGCACGGAGTTGGGCGAGTGTTGAAAGCTGTGTGGGCGGCGCCGGCGGTGAGAGGGGCAATGTGAGTATCGAGCACGAAGGGGCGTTTTGGGCTGGTGACCGCCGAGAGCGCACCATGCCTCTTTTGCGTCAACTTTCTATACCTTCCGCCGAGCCGCGCTGGTTGGACGCAGGCGTAAGGACGCGTGCGTTCCTGGACATTTGCGCTGTGGGGGGCGAGACTCAAGTTCTGTGGTGTGCCTGGTGCTTACATATGCTTGTGTTGTTGTTTGCGAAGCTTCTACTAGGGATCTATTCGCGTTCTCAACGCTCAGACCGCCACGTTGCATGAAATCGATGGTCACGGTCGGCTTGATGGTCACCCTCTAGGCCATTCTATTGGACGCTATGTACTGTACGTCCAATCAATCACATCCACGTTGCGTAGTTCGAATGCTCTTTCCCCAGCTGGGCCATTCACTCTGCGTAACTCAGTCGCTGCGACCAATTACAGAGCCCAGCCGCAGTGGTTACAGGTGCCGACTGAAACCTCCACAACCGACCCACCGCCACAACTGTATTCCTTGTAACCAAGAAACAACTGTATTCCCTTTTACCAAGCAACAACCGCTCTGATTGCAGCAGCGCTCCCGCCGGCAGGGCACAGCCCCTGTACAACCGCGCACTGGTTGCGGAGAGGCCAAAAGGCACCCTTCCCACTCTCGTCTCGCACAGGGGTGGTGACCACGGCGACTCGACCGTTCCTCCCCTCGTCTCCGACGGTAGATACCTCCCCCGCGCCCTCCCGGCCCGCCCAACCCCCCCCCCGTCCACCCCCGCCCCCCCGCTCTCCCCCGACACGCACGATGCGTCCTTGTCCAGCCCCCTCTTCCCGCTCTCCCCACGATAGTGTTCATCAGGCTGTGGCGGGGTACGTGCTTCGTTCCATGTTCCTTGAAATCGCGTGTGTTTTTTCGACTCCGTCTCTGGTGTCCCGTGCAGCGCGCTTCGAGTGCGGTCGAGTGCACGGCCACTGACTTTCGACTGCCTTTTTGGGGATTATCGTGTGAGTACGTTGGACGTTCTGTACTCTTTTCGTCCTGTTAGATTCTACCTGGGACGGCCGAAGTGGAAGCCGAGCAGGGCTCACGGGAGGGGCAGGAAGCAGCCAATAGTGGAGTTGGTGCGCAGTGCACAGAGAGGGGGGGGGTCTGTCGTTGTGGGCGGGTTCATGCACGGAGAGGGACGTCGGACCGCGGGGATTTGACTCGCGTGCAGCACGCCGCGCTTGGGAGTTTCCAGTGTCGTCCCGCCCTACATCCTTCTCCGTGCGATGGATGCCCCGTCCAGGGCGACCACGCTGCCAGGAACAGGTTTCTGCACAGTAGTCGTGGTGTGAGTGATCACGAGGCTTTCCTTTCTCGCCGACGCGCTCGGCGGCAGGCCCGGGCTGGCGCCTCTTCGACTGACCTCTCGCCCGGTATCTCTTCTGGCCTTTTGAACGACCACAGGAACTGTAACGGAGAAGCGAGTCGATGGATCGGAGACCATGAGGACACTGACAACAGACCTTCGGCACACGTTCATGAAAAAATGCAACAGAGATAGAGAAACAGGAGCTATTACAGTCGTTACAGCAAATGCAAGCGGTAAGCAGAGAACTGCCCCGACTGAGCCTGAGAGAGAAAAGGGTGCGTCCTGAGAACTCCGATGAGTAGTCCACTGTAGGTAAGGGTTGCACCATGAACGATGTGCGTCGGTTCCGAAAAGGAATAGAAGGTGCGACAAACGCCCTCCCGTGTGCCTCCTGCGGCTACATTCCTGACCTGACACACCATATTTCTCTGCCGTTCGCGTCGGGCACAAACATGCGCGAGATGACAGACTCAGAAAGAAAAACCGCTACACTCTTGGAACCTCTCACAATGGACCGCCGAGATGACCGCACCTTCGACCCAGGAAGTATAACACGTATTGGATATACACAGACGCGGTATGTCAAGTGACAGACACCATATGTCCGTGCATTCCATGTCATGTCTGTCTGGGAAAGCGCCAGTTTCAAAAGTACAGCAAGAGGAACGGATTTGACATGTTTGACCACTACCCTGATGAGCTCGCAATACTGAACCGCTGGAGACTGTCCTTGTCAGCATATTCATTCCGACCAACCGAATTTTTCATAGACATCATTACCAGAAAACACATGCCGTGGGTCAAACACTGACATTTTGGAACTCAACCCAGAGCGTCGCCCAAACTCTGCCGCGTGCTCCAAATGATAGCAGTATCCTTCTTTTGACTGATGAACATGGAAAAAGCGTGCACGATGACACTCCACAGCGGACCGCCGCCATCGCATCCGCTCTCAATTATTTAAAAGAATTCAACGGACAGTATGAGACGGTTGCGATCAACACTGAATAAATGCATGCGTTGGAGCGCACTTTGTGGCCTTTTAAATCCAGAACCTCGAAACGAGGAAGGTATGAACTCGAGTGAAGCCGCACCTGTGGGTGGCAGTAGCCCGGAGGGCGCACGGGACACTGTCTTGCGCACTCCCTGTGTCCCAAGGGAACAACCGCTGCCACCCGCCGATGGTCAACCAACCACCACATACGATGTCTAGTCCGCCCTACGCGACGAGCAACCCAGATGCACCCAGAGGAACCTATTCAACCTAGCGTGGGTAGCAGACACTGAGACTCGACATGATTCGTTTTCGGGGACAACGAGCAAAACACTCTGAGGAGTCTAGCACTGGCCGCACTTAGAGGAGAAAACCGACCATCCAACTCGGAGCCAGGTCACGGTGCACCGACAGGCATTGATCGGGGCTCATTGACATTCGTCAATGCATCCGAAGCTTCAAGTATGTGCGAAAAAGCATTTCCAATTCTTTTTCATCTTGGTAAAGGTGGACTATCGTTCTAGCGCCCAGAAAAGGTATCAGAAAACGAATCAATCACGCTTTTTTTGAGACTCTATCACAGACGGTTTGCAACGAACGCACAGTTCGTGTACTACAGTCACTGCAGGGTTCAGCGGAGATCAGTAAATGGTGTCACGGCTACATTGAGCGAGTCAGAGACCTCGAAAAATGTGCTGAAGCGACTTTTTGGAGCTCTCGAGGAAGGAGAAGCGCATTCTGTTGATTTGACAAAACCTTTTGAGACATGTGCGGAAAAGATGACTCCTTAATTCTCCACAATAAAGGGTTCTCCAGGATTTTGGCGGCACGAAAGCAGAAAACTTTTGTGCACAGTATACTCCCCTATCTTGCAGAAGCCAACGTTTTTCGTGACCCTGAGTGCGGCAGATACGTTTTGGGTAGACGTTTTTCCATTGCTCTGCCAGAGAAGACTGATGGAGAAATTGCTGGCATGATAAAAACGCAGAGGAACGCTACTCTGGCGGAAAGTTCCGATCTTGCTTTATCACATTTCTATCGTCGCTGGACAGCTCTTTGGGATGATATTATCAATGGCGAGTCTAAACCCCTTGGACATGTCGAAGACCTCTTCTGGAGAATTGAGTCTCAAGCAAGAGGATCTCCTCATGTTCACATGATGCTATGGATAAAGGATGCCCCAGAGTGCTCAGGAATATCGGATGGACCGTTACCCAACGTTTTGAGAGCGTGAATCCTCTTCAAAGTGAGCACTAACATCTCTCCAGCAATGGCCGAGTTGAACATGTCATCCCTCAGGCACCCTTGCACAGTTCGAACGCCAGTCGCGACACCAGGCGACAAATACTTCGATGCTCATGTGCAGTCCCTAGCACGAGTAGCTGAGGTACATGAGTGCACAGCATATTGCTCTTATACGAAAAGGAGGACAGCACGCAGGTTTGGCTTTCCGCAAGAGCTTCCACATGAATCCGTTGTGCAAACAGTGTTTCATAACTATAAGACAAAGAAGGTCATATCCACTCAGCGGAATCACCCTCGAGTGAAGGCATACAATCCGAGCATTTTGGGCTGCTGGGCAGGAAGCATGGAAATTCAATGTCTTGTGGATGCCTACGGCGCAGCCGTGTATACGGCGTCCTACGTTTGCAAAGAAGACAAGACCAAGAATTCTTCGCGAATGCTGTACAAGCTGTCTAAAAATGCTTCGAGTTCATCGGTCAAGCAGCAAAGTCGGAACGCAATGATGGGCGTTCTGAACTCCAGAGAGGTCAGCATGCAAGAGGCACTCTGGACTCGGTCAGATCGTCCGCTTTTTAGATCCAGTCGAGAAGTGTTGACAGTGCCCGCCCTTCAGCTTCAACTGAAGAACCCAGGAGAGAGAGACGAGGATGACTTTTGAAATGTTTTTGTTCGACGCGATGCGACAACACTGGCCTTAAACAAGCACATTCGTTTTTACGAGGACCGCCCAACATCGCGAGAGAGGTTATCTCTATTTGAGTGGCTAAACGATTTCACGTTGACAACACGGAAAAAGGACCTCGAGCAATCGCTGAAAATGCTTGGTAGACGTGGTCAGAATGGCTCGTACAAGTATGCCACGAAGCGCTCAAGAAGAGCAGTTGTGTCCATCCGATATCGACTCGATCCTTCCCAGGCAGATACATTTGCGAATTGTATACTTTTTCTGCACACGCCATGGCACTCATTTAGCCAAATTCTTCCGGAGGGAACGACAGCACAGGCACATCTTCAAAGTATACTTACGAGCAGCGACCAGACCAGTGCCGAACATCCACGATCTATGGTTGAACATTACAAAGGATTGCACACGATGTCATCTGCTCTCGTGGCTCAGAAAGAGATGGACACCGCTCTGGCTGCAGATAGACAAGATGTAGACCGAATACCTGGAGCTGGAGAAAGCGACGACGAATCTATTGCTGATCCCCCAATTTTGTCCTCATCGGCCAAGACTGGGACTGCGTTGTAAAGCAGGCCAACCATTGGTCCAGAACAGCAGCAAACAGCTGCTGAGTGCAAATCTACGACGCGCCATTGGCTCTCGAACCGCCAGGTCCGTGCAAAATCGAGATTCTCCGTTTTCTTCAGATATTCTTCCTTTCTCGGTCGTCTCATGGGGTAAAGTAGCCCAGAGCAGTTTGTTATCGAGATTCTCTTCGTGATTCTCAGATAATCTCAGAAAAACGAGTGCGCCGATTGTGCGTTTGCGGGCCTTACGGGCACATTCTGTAAAGATGGGACCCGACATGCACTGCTGTCGATCCTCTTGGCCAATCAGAAACGTCCCTGCATCGCTGTTGCACTCCCGTTCTCTGCCGATGAGGACAAAATTGGGGGATCAGCAATACGTTGGGTTCTGAAAGCAATGATGATGACGAGGAGCAGGACCGGGCAGACGGAGAGAATAACTCCAACCTCCCAGCATTTGAGCAAAGACGAATGATTGGACGAAAGCTGATGAAAAAGTATCACAATCAGACGCAACTCGCACGAGAGAGCGTCAAGCGAACAGCGGAAGTATTTAAGTGTCGTGGAGATGCAGAAGAGAGGCTGAAAAGCAATGACGCTGCAGCTTTGGAAGACACAGCGCGCCGAACGCTGGAGGACCGCGTGATCTCTTCCATTCCAGAGCAGCTTCATGTGTTTAGAGAGTTCGAAAAAGACCTCCGGGGAGGGCTTCCGAGCAAACGCGTAGTGCTCATTGGACCAGGTGGAACAAGGAAGTCAGACCTGATCAATACAACGACTATGAAGATTCAACAAAGCCTCGGGCCCAGTCAGGATCAGGAGAAGGGCACAGCCCGTGGCAGCAGGAATACCCTTCTGGTTAAAGCGGCGTTCACGGGCGTTGCTGCTTCAAATAGTGGGGGTATTTCTTTGCATTCGGCCTTAGAATGTGCAGGTCGATCAATGCTGACAGATATGACAGAGTCGACTCTTGTGAGGCTCTAACGGGACTGGAGGAGCGTAAAAGTTCTCTTAATCGATGAAGTAAGCTTTGTGTCGGCCGCCAATCTGAATACCATCAGCCAGCGACTAGGTAGGGCGTTCCCTTCAAAATCCCATGTACGCTTCGGCGGTTTGCACGTCCTCATGTGCGAGGATCCATTCCCGATCAGTGCAGTTGGTGCACGACCCTTGTGGCGTCAGAAACGTTGTCGCAATCGTCCGGTACATGAGCAGCAAAGCACAGATTTGTGCATGGAGTGCGACGCATATTTCGAGTTGACTGAAGGTCAGCGGAACCACGGTCCATTCCACGACGCACTTTCCGCTGTCCCCGTGGGCAAGCCTACTGCAAGCGATATTCGGTATCTGAACTCGAGACATGATCGGACCTTGAAATCCGATGCTGACGGCCGATAGACTGACAGCACAGTCATAGTGGGTACGAACAAGGAAGTCCATGCATACAACGACGCGGCACTCTTGCGAGACTGCTCGCAGTTGAATGACAAGGGACAGGAAAAGAGAACAGCTAGATCGTGGACGCATGGGACACTTGGGAACGAAAGTGATGGAGGTCGAGAGCGGACGCAACTGGAGAAGGAAGCTATGGCAAGAGGTTGCCTATCAAGGAAAAGATCAACTGGAGGAAAATATCAGATTGTACCAAATGCAATGAATCTGTATGTTGGCCAGCGTGTCATGCTCACGTACAACATATGTGTGGAGTTGGGGCTGTTTAACGGAGCCACTGGAACAGTTTATAGACAATTTGGTGGACAAACTTGCGATCCTCCCGAGTCAAAGGAAGAAGCAAGCAAGCGCATGGCTGCCCTAATAAACGAGAACGCCCCTCCACATGATATGCCCATTGTCTTGGTCCAGATGGACTCTTGTTGTTATCGTGGCCCGCCTCTGTCCTCCGTCACGCCCGGAGTCGTCGCAATATCCGCCGTTAGGAGACGTATCAAACTTCCCGCTGCAGCAGTCGTCTATCAGCTTCCTTTAGTACCAGCTAACGCATTCACTGTGCACAAGAGTCAGGCTCTGACCATGAATAGAATCATCACTGACGCTTCCAAGATTTTTGCACCCACATTGTGGTCTGTGGCCCTTTCGAGGGTTCGCAGTATTGAAGACGTAAGTCTCGTCCACCCAATCTCTAGCAGTGAATTCACTTTCAGGAGTCAGGTTGAGTCTATCTCGGACATTTCGAATCACCTTGCGGCATTTTGGATCCATTTTATCGGGTCCTTTCGACCAGGTGCGGTTAACACGGAAGACAGAGCAGTTCTCTTGGACCCATACAATTAGGTGAGGTTCAGGACCCAATCAGAGCATCGTGATACGTGTCAGAGTTGATCCGTGTCGACTAGGTGACAGTGTCGGCCTGACGGTGCATCAGGCAGGCGCGAGGACGGCCGCGAGGACGCGTACGAGGACAGGTGCGAGGACGAGTTCGGGGACGGCTGCGAGGACGAGTGCGGGGCCGGGTGCGAGGATGGGTTCGAGTATGGGCGCGAGGACTTTGAGAGTCGGCTTGGCTGGGGACGGAATGGTGCGCGGCTGCCTGCTCTGATCAGAGGCGCGCGGGGTGAGGGTACACCTGGAGACAAGGTCGGGCGCGGCTGTGTGCACTGAGGGCGGGGAGAGTGGTGTGCCTTCGGCGGGGTCGGAGGTGCGGAGAGGAGTATTAAAGCGGCGCTCTCGTTCGTCTGCACGAGCTTATGGAACTCCACATTTGTCGGTGCCTCCGCCTTTCACCCTTCCCCCGTGCCTCTCCCTCGCCTCCACACTCCCGCTCCGCACCCATTCACCTCCGGGCTGCCACCATGCCGCTCTCCCCTATCAGCAAGCTGCATCGGCGTGCAGCGACGCAGGCACGGGGCCAGCTGCTGTCTACTGCTGCTGCGAGCTAGACGCTGGCGGACCTCAAGCCCGACACGGTTGGACATGTCCGAGTGACTGTGGCTCTGGTCAATGCGTTCATTCCAGCGGGCGACGTCCTTCCATTCGGGACGCGTGGCAATACCCTCGTGTTCGTTGACCTCTCGGGACCCCGGCGTGTCCTTCTTCACTGGCGTCAATGCGCCCAGTTTGTTGAAAACTTCAAGCGCGAGGGACTTCTCTTTGGCCAGGTATGTTTGTCCCTTCTATGATTCTGTCGGCCTCTGCGTCCTCTGGCGCTCAAAAATTACGTGACCCACTGTGGTTTGCCAATCCTGCTGTCGTCGGCTCTGTCCCTGCCCGCCTACACCAACTTCCTGACAGCCGTCAGATATTTTGTGGACGCTGTGGATGCGTCCGTGGGCGGAGCGGTCGTTCCTTGCGAGGACTTTCAGGGCGAGCGCGCCTCATTCTACACGTCCAACTACAAGCTGTCGGACATTCTGGCCCTCCTCGACGAGTCAGGCACGGACCATCTCCTCATCTACCTGTCCACGCCGACATCTACGTCCCGTGAACTGGGATTTGAGCAACGCGTCCGGGTTGCGGGCGAACTCGTGCCCGTGCGCTTCCAGGCGTTCATCTCGACAAACCAGTCGACCGTGTGGGGGTCTCCGCCCCCCGTGCCTCTGCGGGCGGACGAGGTCTCCCGCGTGCGCGAGCAGTGGGCCGCGGCCTACAAGAAACCGACATGGTTTCTCGACCAAGTCCCCGATGACAGCGAGGCCGCTGAGGGTGCCCCCCCCGTCCCCATGGAGGTCGACTCGTCGGGCTCATCGTCCGTGGGGTACACCGGCACCCCCGTCGTTGCGCGGGCCGCGTCGGGCAGGGCAGCGGATGGGGCGGGGGTCGTGATGGCGCCGACACAGCGTCTTGGGCTTGTTGTGCCTCGTTTTGGAGTGCAGCCCGTCCTGCTACTTCCTGCACGTTTCAACTACCGGCAGGGCGTGCCTCTCCCGCTGCAGCACGATGCAGACGCGGCGATGGAGCAGCAGATGATGGTGTGCCACCTGCCGGGGCCAACGCCGGTGTCATCCCCCGCGGCGGGATCTGGGTCACCCCTGGTCGACGAAGAACTGGCTGCCCCGCCTTTTTTGGAGAAAGACAACAACCCCGTGTCTGGGGAGGACTCGGAAGAGAGTTCTCCGGTCGACTGACGCCTCCTGCGCCCATCGACGGCCCAGAGGCTGGGCCGGGAGGACATCCTACGCTGGCCCCGTCTGGGCTGCTGTGTCGCATCAGCGATGGGTCGGACACTGCCGCCGGCGATCAGGATATTCCCAGCGTGGGCGACTAAAGTGCCGGGCTTTCTTTGACTCTGGATGTGGAGGAGGGGCTGGGGAGTAGCGACGAGGAAGCGGGCTGCGAACGAGGGTTGTGTGCTGTGGTGGGGTGGTCAGAGGTGGGACTGTTCTGTTCAACCACCAATTGCGGTGGAGCGCTGCACGGTAGTAGATTGAAAAGCGTTCTCTTGTTGGCCTGGCTTCTTTGCATCCACACGAGGGCGACTTCACTCCGTGCTATCAGCTGGCATACGGACCGACGTGACGGTCGCTTGGTGATCGCCCCAGCCAAGGCTGATTTGTCTGATTGTCCGCATTCACTCATGTGTGATTCGAGATTGTCGTGATTGTTCGAAAAAAAAAAACATCACAGCGGAAGATGTTTTCTTCGGTACGTGCGTCCCAACTCCGCCTGAATTTCATTCAGGATTAAACCACGAACAACTACGGCGCTACGATTCTGATTGAAAGGCAACGCAGTAGCCGACAACAGCCGGAGAACCCAGAACTGGAATTCACCAGTTACAGTGCCATATGGGCGAAGGGGGCATTCATTGCGGTTAAAAATCATATTCATCAATTTCATTGAATCTTAGCGTCCGTGGTCTTGGAAGCGGATGTTATTGCTCAAGCCCAGACGTGCGAGCACCATTTCGAAGCCAACGGGTGTTTGCACTGCTGTTTCGAACCCGTTATCTCTCGAGTACGAGCGTGGGAGTATCCCACTAGGCTGCACTGGCCTCTGTTGCATGCTAGAGAACTCGGAGCACTTTCAATGCGGCTGCCGTCTGTACGAGTGTACCGTAGTGCGACGGCAAGTCCTCGGTCACACCGTGCATGCACGCACCGCTCTCGTAACTGGACGCCTCCCATTCGTGTCTCTCGGCCACCGCTTCCGATCACGTGCACCCGCGTCATTGCGCTGGAGTTGAGCAGTTCCGACGGTGGTGGATCATTGGTTCCGAACGACTCGGTGATAGGAGGAAGGGGGGTAAGGGGGTGACTAGTGCCTCTGTGAAAGGGAGTATGCTATGAACCGGGCCTACCCCAGGCATTGCTCACGGCTGTCCTGCTGTTCGGATGCGTTCCCCGCCCCCAGCAGGGTACGTTGCGCCCGCCGTTTCTCCCCTCCCCCCTCTCGAATCCTGAGCCAGTTTTGTCCATGTGATTGATCTTGAGACTTAGACATCATTGTGTTGCGGTATTGAAAGTGGAAGCTTCGCAACCTGGTCCCAGCCCTGGGGGACCACCTCGTCTGTCTTGTGGTTACCTTCATGCCCTTCGCTTGCTTACTGTGGCCATCTCGTATGTATTGCAAACTGCCCAATTTTGGCCGATCCGAACGGAACACAGGGGCTGAGGACAATTGTACCTCTCAACAATTGACTGCCACTTCACATCGGTTCGTCATGACATGTCGACAAAGAGCTCAATTGAGCGTCCCAAGGTCGTTGTGTCGAACGTCGTTTCGGCTATAATCAAGAATATGTGTAGGATGTTTCGATTCAAGTCCAACAGCTGTCCTGCTTCTGACGTACGCATGGCCGTAAAGTCAAAGACTTGCGAAGTCCAAATCCTTTTTTGCGGTCCTTACATTGCTTAGCGCTGCTCCTAGAAGGTGTTCTCGCGGCCAGAGGTCCTCTCTGAAGGCGGGAAGCCGCACCGAACCCATGCGCAGGAAATTGAGTCAGACTCAAAGAGGTGGGCTCGAATGGAAGGAAACCGACAGCAGACGCCGCGGACACAAAGGCAGCTGGGGAAATCCCATGCGTCTGGCCTCTGTTGCGTGTGCATTCCCACAGACCTCTTCGGGATATCGCCGTTTCCGACTCCCTTCCCACTTTTCTCCAGCACTCCCTCCAAGTTCCTGCCACTAGTCTTTCGTGACGCTCACCTCCCTGTGTCCTCGTGCCCCTCCGATCCCCCTCTTCTCCTCGTGACATGATCTCCGCAGAGACGCGAGAGCACCTTGTGAGGATGGTGCGCCAAGACGGTCGCAGTGTCGCTGCCGCCGCCCGTGACCTCCGCATAGCTGCGCGGTCGGCGACGCGCTTCCTTGTGTACGTCCGCGACACAGTAGGGGACTTCCACAACGACCCGGAGCAGTGGAACCGGCACTTCGACAACCGCGCCGACGACCCGCAGCTGCGTGAAGCTGTGCTGTCAACCGTCGAGGAGCAACCGGAGTTGTTCTTGGACGAAATGACGGACGCTGTGAATGAGATGGCTGCGCAGGTGGACGGGGCTGTCGAGGTGTCCCCAACTCCCGTTGCGCGGGTGCTCGGGAGGAACGGCTACACACGAAAGATTGTCGAGAAAGATTTTACTACCCTAAACGAGGCGAACCGAGTCGCATGGGTGGTGGCTCAGTGGCGCATGCCTTTGCGCTGCCGTGTGTACGTTGACGAAGCGCATCGTGTGGGGCGGGCGGCGAAGAGGCGGTGGGCTTGGTCGCTGCGCGCGTCTCGCTCCGAGTAATATGTTACGTGATTCGCTAGTGTGCGCACTAGCTTTTTTGTGGCCATGTCGCACGACCTATTGCTGGATTGGATGATAACGCGCCCTCCCCCTGGACAGACCGCCGTTGAATATTTGTTGTATATTACCAGCTTTGTGCTACCGCGCATTAACGCGGTGGAGGAGGGGCCAGGGTGGGGCGAGCAGCCCTATAGGTGCGTCCTAGTTTTCGAAAACGCTCGAGTCCCCGACGAGGTCGCCTTGGTGAGTGTGAGAGCCGCGAGAGTGGTTGTGCTGCTCCTGCCACCGTACTCACCGGTCTTCAATCCGATTGAGGATGTTCTCTCGGTGGGGAGTAGCTGGCTGCGCCGCGGGTCCATCCCGGACCAGTTTAGCGCATGGCCCATGCTCATAATCAACTCAATGTTGGAGTACATCTCAGGTTCCATGTGTCGAGGCTTTGTCAAAGCCGCCGTACGGCGCTACCGTATGTACATACCATGCGTATTGAAAAAGACCCTCTACCCACCAAACAAGCAAGACCACATGCAACAGGCAGCACTTCTTGACGCGCCAGCGCAGCCAAGAAAAGCCGCCTCCTTTACGCGACGCCGCCGACGCCACAGCCGCATCCGCAACCCCCGGCGTCCCGGACAACCAGCCGCATCTGTCAAACCCGGACGCGGCAACCACAGCCTGCCCCGTGACGCGCCCGTGGCCATCAGCAGCGGCGGTGGTGGTGGGGGCGGTGCGGCGGCGCCGGCACGGCCAAAAAGCAGGGGCCGCGCGCGTCGCCGCCGCTCGCTCGACCGCCACCCGCCAACCCCCCCAACCCCCCCCTCCCCCACGCCGAGTTGCCGCCCTCTCCGCCGCCGTCGGTGCGCCGCCGCCGCGGGCGCCGCCGCCACATTGTTGCCACCGCCGCCGCTGCGGCAGCCACGCGGCCGACCAGCCCGCTCTTGGCGCCGCCGGCGTCGGCGGCGGCCCGACGGCGGCAGCGGCGACAAACGCTCGGTGGCGGCGCGGCGGCGGCGCGGCGGCGATCGGCTACCCTCCGCTTCGCGGAGGGGGTTCTTGTGTCAGACTTCGAAGGGAAAGGGGGCCACACA
>Ga0209093_1001379_pt1 | contig 13807 bp, 11 predicted proteins | sample SidtaG_4_FD_187450 | JGI IMG/M metagenome (GOLD analysis project Ga0209093, IMG submission 187450) | Marine algal microbial communities from Sidmouth, United Kingdom - Sidmouth_Male1 metaG (SPAdes) (version 2) | ecosystem: Host-associated > Algae > Red algae > Unclassified | place: Sidmouth...
CCCCCCCCCTTCCCGGTGCCTGCAAAAGCACATGCACATAGTCGTTTACGGCACGTCACTCTCTCCCGCCACGGCCCTATTTCCCGCCACCGATGCACCGCCATCCGGCCTGCACGCAGTCACTGCTGCAGTCCCCCACCTGCTCCGTTGCTCGCCTTCCCAGCATTCCCAGTGTCGCGTGCCGCCAACCCCCCCCCTGCATTTAGCCTCATGCAACCCCTCTGATCCGCCCCGCCTCCGCGAAACGGTGCCTCACGCCTTTTCATCGCGCGAGGCCCTGCGGCCTGACTGTCTCGAGCCTCGACCGGCCCGGCATCGCCCGGCGCGTTTCTCCTTCCTGTTACGCTCCACCTCGCGCCCGCTCCATCGCCTTGCTGCTGCCGCAATCTCAGCGCGTGCGCGAGATGGTGCGAACAGGTCTATACGCACACGCACTCCTCAGATCCTCCCACACACAGTGTGGGTCCTCCAGGCATTTAACGCTGCACGCCTCTACTGTCCACGTGCCCCCAGTGCTGGGGCAGCGCGCGCCCGCCTACGTCTTCTGCGCGCGCGCGCCCAGGCCTCTGCGGAGCCAAGCGTCTCTGTCACTGTGTTCCCCACGCGCGCTTAAAACCGCCTTTGACGTGGACAGTCAGCCCTATCGCCGCTTCCCCACCCCTTCTGTATCCGCTATGGCGCCGTAAATGCTTTGGCGCCCTTAAGCGTCCGCCACCGGGCCCAGGCTTGTTGGATGCACCCCGCTGTGTGCCGTCCAGTGGCGCGGTCTCCCACACACGCAGCGCGGGAACCGACGGGCAGTTGGCACTCACGCGTCCTGCCCTCGCGCGCGCACCCCCCAGCCTCTCAGCGGTCACTCTCCCCACTCTCACCGCCGTTGTTGGCCGTGTACCCCCCGCCTCTCTCTTCCCTCTGGTTCCTTCCTCCTTCTTTGCCCGGAAGTACGCCACCCCTTCTTCGCTGCTGTCTCGACCGCCCCCCTCTGTGCGTGTCCTGCCGTGATGGCGCCGCGTGAGGAGCAGGCCGCCCTCCCTGAAGGAGCGGCAGGAGAGCAGGCGCCAGTGTCCGCCGCACCGGCTTCTGGTTTCCCTGCTGCTCGCGACGCGTCGCAGAATGGCTTTGCGCTCTGGCCGGCAGCGTCTAGCGTCGTTTGCGTCCCCTGCCAGACGACCCTGACCCGCGCCAGAGCTTTTGCGCGCCACTTCTGCACAAGCAGCCACATGGTGGCGGCCACGGCGATGACGGCTTTAGTGTCCAGCCTGAACGAGGCTGGCAAGGCACTGCCTACGCACGTCGCTGCCGCTGTGGCGACGCCAGAGGCGTGCAAAGACCTGCTTGCGCCCCCCCCGTCGGCCAGTGCGCTGCTGGTGCGCTCCGCGTACGTGGCGGACACGGTCTGGCCGACTGCGCCAGACGCCCGGCACCCGGACGCCGTCGTCGGCCTGGACACCCAGTTTGTCTACGCGTGCTACTCGTGCCGGTCGGCAACGGCCACGGTCAAAGCGGTGCACAAGCCCATGGTCGGCGCTGGCGTCGGCGTTTGTGGGGATGGTGGCGGCGAAGATTGCGGTGGCGAAGAGGAAGCAGAGGCGCCCCCAGCCTCTGTCGTGCCGTCGTGCGGCAACCCCGTGTTCCACCGCGTCTCTGCGCAGACCTTGCTGCGCGGCAACAGGACAGCCTTCTTTCCGGTCGCGTTTTCGCGCCTGCCGGGCAGTGCTCTGGCGATCGTGGGCGCTGGCAATGGTGCCGGCATGGACCACACTGCCGGCCATGTTGCGGAACCCGCCGGCGGCGGAGGCGGGGGCGGCACTGCCACTTCTGGAGGCGGTGCAGGGGAGGGGGCAGCGCCGTCGACGCCAGCGCCGCCATCGGCGGCACTTTCCGTCGACGTCTTCCTCGGCATGAGCGCGAGTTCGGCGTCGCTTGGCGGGCGGCGCCCCAACAGTGCGTGGTCGACCCTGCCGACGGCCGAGCTCGAGTCGTCGCTGGCCACCTGCGGCGGCCTTCTCTTCATGCATGACTGGTTGGGGCACTTGCGGGCGGCCAATTGGACCCCGTCCAGCGTGCTGGACCGCTTTGGCGTGGACGACACCCCGACGGACGCGACTCCCTCTGAGTTGTGCGGGTGGTTGTTCTTTCTGTCCCTGCGCGCGGCGGTGTCCGAGATGTTTGACAGCGCGCTCGGGCACCTGCGCAAGTGCGACCCGACGGTGTTGGGCAAGCTCGCCATTGGTTCGCTGCCGACGACGCCGACGGCGGGGACGGTTGCAAAGGCGGAGCAGGTCGGGCACTACCCTGCGTTCAACATCCGGGTCCAGCCGCGCACGGTGGAGCGGTACACGCACGACGCAGCGCTGGCGCGTTACGCGGCCGTCGTCGTTGGCGTCGATGCACGCCGGTCAGAGGCGATGGCTCTGGAGGAGGGCACCGTCGTTCCCGACCTGAGCAGTGCCGTTTCGACCGCCGTCGACCTCTTTTGCGCGTCGTACCCACCGCCAGAGGGTGGTCCGCCCGCGCCTTCACCCCCGTCCGGGTCGTCTCCCAGTGCGGCCGTAGAGACGGCTGCGAAAGAGATTGTAGAGGGTTGTCTGTTGGAGCCGACTGCTGTGGCGTTGGTGGCCCCTTGCCATGAGCGTGTCGACCCTTGCAGCGTGGCGAATGGGGGGTCGGGCAAGCTGCAGTCGGACGTGTCCCTGCTGCTTCCTTCTCTGTCTGTGCTTTATGCACACCACGCGTCGCGATCGCCTGCTACATTGGCGGCGGCGGCGGCGACGGTAGGCGGCGGCGGCGGCGGCGGCGGAGGGGCATCTGCTGCGGCCGCGCGAGCGGGGTGTCCATTGTGGACGCGACTCGGGCGCAGCACTTGGCCGCGTCCTTGTTGTTTGCTGTGCGCATCGCCAACACGTTGCACTTTACGCACCAGCAGCACGCGACGGTGGAGGAGCTCTTCTTGCATATTGCGTACCTCAGCGACCCGAGCGAGACAACCGCTGCGTCTTCGGTTGTCTTGCTGTACGCGCGGTCGGCCAGGATGGCAGCCGCGGAAGCCAAGGCACCTGTGTACCTTCCTTGCCACGAGCCGTCGCACGTTCGTGGCATTCCCCCGTCCTTCGGCACCGGCCATTGCGGCGCATTTCTCGGCCGTGGCGTCCATATCAGCACTGTTGCTGTCGGGCAGCGCGAGGCGGCGTTGCAGGATGAGATGTTTCGCCGCACGACTGACCTGCACTTTGGGTATGACCCGGTCTCGTCGGGGGTGGTCGGGCCCGACGCGCTGTTGGTGGTCGACCGCGTGAGCAACGCCGACCCTGGCGTCTCGCACTTGCAAATTTCTCAGAACGAGCAGGTCGTGCGTGGGTGGGTGAGCCACTTTTTGAGCAGCGGCGCGCTCGACGGCAACGCTGTGCCCGTGCGCCCGTCGTACAAGGCCGCTGACGGGGGCAGCGAGGGCGCTCGAGAGGTCAACCCAGTTCAGCCGCCGATTATTTGCGACGCGGCCGCCTTTGAGGCCCATCGCGTCCGCTGTGAGGAGCTGCGCGCCTTGTTTTGGGCGCTCATCTACATTGTCTCTGGCGCGCCTACCCGTCAGACAGAGAGTGCTGATACGGCGCTCTGTGCGTCTGGGGCGCGGCCGCTGCGGTCGTTGCACATCACTGAGGGCCTGTTCTTCACCATCCTCGTCTATAACAAGAATCAGAGCGTCTCAGAGGGCGTCGCGCGGCCCATATCCCAGTGGCTAGACGCAACGTCGTCGTCGCTTCTCCTCATGTACCTAGTTTTTGTGGAGTCCCTCGACGCTTACTTTGCGCGCGCCGTTGCGGGGCGTGGGGACGGGGTGACCATGTCGACGGCGCGCGCGGGGGGTCCAGCAACCTCCCCCCCCGTCGGTCATTGACCGATCTCTTCTCTTTCGCGACCGGGCCGGCAAGGCGCTGCCGGTGAGCCGCCTCAACTGGGCGCTCCAGGACAAGCTCCTGGGCGGCATTTCTTCCGTCCCCGCCGGTGTCCAGCTGTGGCGACAGTGGGCGGCCGGGGCGGCCAAGCAGATAACCAAGATGGACGTGCTGGACGCCAGATTTGGAGCGCTGACCGGACGTGGTGGTGGTGGTGTCGGTGGTGCTGTGTCTTTCCCGGCCTTTTCGGGCTTGTCAAGCATCGGGAACGCCGTCGTTGGCACCAACATTGGGGGCATCCTGGAGCAGCAGAGCGGTCACACCGCGAATACGGCGGCCGCCAGCTATGCGGGAGACCCGACGCTGTCGATCAAGAGGGTCAACACTGCCAGCGTGTTTCTCTTCCGGAGTGCCTCTGCATGCTGCCAGGCAGCCATGGGTCTGCGCTCTGCCCACCCTGGCGGCAGTGCGGGGATGCAGCACCCGCTAGAGCCCAACCCCACGACGGCCGCGGCGGCCGCGCCGGAGCCTTCCCCGCTGCCACCGTACCGGCAAACAAGCAACCACTGCAGCGGCAGCGGCGGCGGCGTGACGGTGCCTCATCATCGGCCACCCGTCGCCCCTGCGTCGCAGGTTGTTGCGCTGCAGCCGCAGCTGCAGCTTGCCCACAAGTACCAGGTCGGCCGTTTGGCGGCAGAGGCGCTGGCCGACGTCGAGCTGCGGCTACTGTACGGCACCAATGAAACGTACAAGACGGAGCAGCAGCAGCAAGCCGTGTATGCCGTGCCACATGCACGCGAACCACAGACGGTGCTGACGGCGCTGCCCACCGGGGGGGGTAAGACTACCGTTTGGCTGCTGCCGTGCGCTGTCGAGCGCCGCGCTGCCGAGGCTGCCGCGTGGGCTTCGGCATTGACCGGGCTCGGCGGCGCCCGTAGTGGCGGCACTGCGGCCGCTTCTGCGGCGGCGGCTCAATCTCCTGTGCCAGGTGGCGGTGACGGCGCACCCTGCGGGGCTGCTGCGGTCGCCTCTCCGTCTGGATGGGGTGCGTCTTCTCTGTCGTGAGGTCCCCCAGTGACGGCTGTGCTGACGCCAAGGGTCGCAGTGTCGGCGACTGCGCGCGAAGCAGCAGAGGCGGCCGGAGTCGTGGCGATCATGTGGCCGACGTCGGCGTCTGGGAGGTCGGCGTCGCTCTGCCCCACCGACGCTTCTGTTCTCATTGTCGACATGTGCACGGTGGTGGTGGACAGGGTTGCCGTTTTGCAATTTTTGTCCGTCTTCGACGCTGCGGGCCGCCTGGCGCGCCTCGTCATTGACGAAGTGCACTTGGTGTCACTCTGGGCTGGGTTTCGTCATCACCTGCTTCAGCTCCTCGACGTGCTGGCCGACCTTCGGTGCCCGTCCGTCCTTCTGTCGGCGACCGTGCCACCGACCGCCGTAACGGAGCTGAGTTTACGGGTCGGATACACACCTTCGCGCCTCTTTGCGTGCGTCCGCCAGTCGGTGCGGCGGGAGAACGTGGCATACTGGGTCGAGCGGTGCCCGTTTGTGTTTTCGCGGCGGCCGCGCAACACAGTGGCAGCGGGCGGCGAGGATCCCAACTCGGACCTCCACCGGGCTGTAGCTCAGCGAGCCGTCCGCCAAGTGCATCAGCTGCGGTCTGCGAGCGGGACCATTGCGGGCCGTTCCGCCTGCGTGGCTGTATGTTGTGAGACGACAGCAGAGGTGGACGGCATTGCGGCTTCCATCGGCGCCCTGTTGGAGCTTCACGTCTCGGCGGGTTTAGCCGCGGCCGCCGCCGTCGATGCGGCAGAGGCGAGTGGCAGTGGCGGCGGCGAAGAGGATGGGCTGTCCAGTGCTGCCCAAGCGTCGATGGACGTGGTCGTCCTTAAGTTTCACTCACAGCTGGACGCTGCAGAGTTGGCTGCGCCGGCACCACCACCACTTGGTATGCCGCGTTCCGGCGGCGGCCGGGGAAGCAGTGGGACGAGCCGCAGTGCTGTTACAGGTGGCAGTGACTCTCGTTTTGCCCAGAGCGCTCGCGTATATGCCAAACGGCAACTGTTGCGCGAGGGACCCGGTCCTGATGCTGCCCGCGGCGGCGGCAGCCAGAGGCGGGCGGGCTCTGGTGTGGCCTCGTCGCCTGTTCGGTCTAGTCGGTCGTCGGCGTCCGCGGCCGCTGTGGTTGCTGCAGAGGCTGCGGCGGATGGTGTCGGGGTGGTTGTGATGGTTGGCTCCCCCGCTGTCACGACGGCGTCGGACTTTTCCAACATGGCGTGGGGCTTTTTTCTGGGCGGTCGCAACCTCGTGACGCTTGCGCAGGCCTCCGGCCGACTCTCGCGGGACGCTGGGTCCATGGCAACGGCGGTGGTGTGGAACCTGCAGTGTTTGTCGGAGGCCCTAGTGGACCCAGACGGCGCAGCCGTCGTGGACGTCGACGGCCTCGAAGACTTTGACGCGTGGGCGGACGGAAACCTGTCGTCGCCAAGTGGTTCCGCCAACGGTCTGGCCCAAGTCTGCCGCCGATGGGGCCTCGACTCGGTCCTCGACGGCGCCCCTGTGGCTGACTATAAGACATGCCTCGATGCTGGGTCGGCACAGTGCGACCTGTGCAGCAGCCGGGCGGCTACCGTGGCTGCGGGCCGGCGTCCAGGTGTGTTGGTGAGAGCAGCGAAGTCCACGGTGGCGGCGGCAGTCGTTCCGGGCACGGCCATCGCGCCATTGGGTCGTCCGCTGGGCACACCGGTGGGGCGGGGAACGCCTGCACGGGAGCAGCAGCAGCGGCGGCGGGCGCGGGCCGGTGGGGCAGACTTGTCAGTCGACGGAACGTCCAGCGGGCTGCAGGAGCAGCGGCTGCAGCTTCGGTGCGTCTGTCGCCGCCTGTTTGGGACTGGGGACGCGACTGGTGGAGTCCTCGGCAGGCAGACTGCTGTCGGCATTTCCGGCATCGGCGCTCCATAGTCAGCTAACGTGCGGTCGTCTTCAGCCGACGTTGGCATCGGGCTTCGAGGACGCAGCGGAGGGCCGCTCTCAAAAAGCGGGGCAGGGACACGTGCTGCATTCTTTGGGTCAGCGGCGAGGAGTCTCATATCGCCGGCTGTTTCCACTTTGCCGCTGCAAGGGTTGGATTTACCGGGCGCGTGCGGTTCTGACGACGACGGCGGGTCGCAGAGTCCTGCTGCTCCAGCATCCGACAGGGCGGCCGGTCGATTGACCGTCGTGCTGCTGCCAGATGAGCGCGCGCTCGTCTTCACGCAGCAGATGGTCGACGTGATGCGCACTGGCGGTCGTGCGGCTTTGGCGCTGCGGCAGCAGCACAGAGACGACCGGCCTGTCCCTTGCGCGTGGTGTTGTGCGCGCGGCGCGCAGCTGCCTTCTGGTGCTCGCTCGACGGCAACGTGCTAACTGGGCACGTGCTGCAGCTGTCTCAAGCAGACCAACGGTTGGCCAGTCGGCCCGGCGCTCGAAGCTCTGTCGCCGCATACCGAGCGGTGTGACATCGGGTGGCACGAGTGCAAGTCGCGTCGTCAAGCGTGAGACACGGGCGCGCAAGGTAACTGTTGTATGGGCTGTACGCTGCACAATATGTACAAGCCAGAACGGACGGCCAAGGCTATTGCCAGCCACGACGTGGTGCGGTTCGGCCCAAAGTCGTGCTCGTGGCTCTTTTGCATCCGTGTGGCGCTCGTCCAGATGCAGCTGGCGCGTCGCCGCATGTCGCAGCGGCAACCCGCGTTTGCGCCGGCCCTGTTGAACGCGATCTGCGTTGCATGGAAGACGAGGTCGGTGAGTGATGGGATGGCTGGTCGAGTGCCACTGACCGTGCTGTTGGCTTGGAGTTCGATGCAGGCGCCGGCGTCGGCGGACAAGGTGGCAGAGTGGTGGACGAGCGCCACACAGGGGGTGCCGAACTTGGCCTTGTTTGCGCCTGCAATGGCAGACGCTCTGGGCGTCTCTTTTTTGTTTCCCACTTACGTGATTCTCTGTGTGTGATGGGGGCGGGCGTCTGTGTGCGGGCCGGCGGTGTCAGGTCTAGTGATTAGGACCCCTGTGTACGTAGAATGATTGTCATGGTCTCTTTTCTCGACGTCGTTTGTGTCTTGGTGGTCCTGGGCGCGTGTGGCGCATGTTTGTGCGCGTCCTGCGTCAACGTGGGGCGCGCGGTGACAGAAACCCTTGTCACTGAGCAGCTTGACGCTGTGAGTTCTGGCCATGGCAATTTGCACTCGATTTGTTGCACCCAAAGATCCGGCGATCAGGCGAGGTTACTTGGAACATGTGGAGATTGTCCGGTTGGGAATGAGAATTGGAACCAGTAGGCCTACTGGTAACTGGTCCAGACGACTTCGGCACGAAGTCGATGGGAACAGTCGACTTTAGCACTCAGACAGTGGCACGGATCCGGTTTTGTGATCTCCTTGCAGCCAGAAGGGCAAAAGAGTACTGCGGATGTGGTTACAGCGTCCAGAACCTCCCGGCTGCGACCGACCGCTTTCTGGCTGATGAGTTCTCGCTGAAGCCCCTGGAGACACCGCTTTGTTGCGCTCTCCCCGATCGAGCTAATGTGCCCCGGGGGTCAGCCCGGCAGCAATTGGGCGCTATGCAAGGCATGGCTCTTACCATCGTGTCCCGAGCGACTTTGTGCCCCTCTTCTTTGTGACTATTGGCGTGGAGGTTAACTGGAAGGAAAGCCGGGCGAAGGGCGTAACGCGGGGGACGCCGTGGTGTCCTTGTCCTTGAGTGGGGGGGTCGCGAGCGCGAGAAAACACGGACGCTGCCACCAGCCGCTGCACTGCACTTGTCACGACCCAAACCGTGGCTTGCCGCTACGCACGATAGGCGCAACGACACGGCCGTACTCGCCTGTGCGCTCACCGACACTGACACCCCCCCCCTTGGCGCTGGGGATGCGTCGAACGCACGGGTGGGCTCAATGGCCGCGCCGCCAAGAAAGCCGAGCGACAGAGGAGGCGCTGGGCGCGGCTGTGGTTGCATGGGATGTCCGCTTGCCTTTGACAGCAGCAGCGCGCGGCACAGGCGCTGCATGACCAAAATATGACGGGGACCTGTTACCTCGAGAAGTACAGAGCGCCATGAACAGGCACCTGTTGACGCCTGAGCTGAAGGCCCTCAGATCTAGCCATGTTGTGTGTCAATTTGCATTCGATTTGTTGCACCCAGGGAAGCAACGATCAGGCGGGGTTACTTGGAACCTGTGGAAATTGTCCGGTTGGGAATGTGAATTGAAACCAGTAGGCCTACTGGTATCTGGTTCCGACACCTTTGGCACGAAGGCGATGGGGACAGTCGACTTTAGCACTCAGACAGTGTCATGGATCCGGTTTTGTGTTTTCCTTGCCGGCACAATGGTGTCAGGGAGCTGCGCATGTTGTCATGGTGTTCAAAATGACCCGGCTGCGAAGGATCGCGGTCTCGCTGATGAGTTCTCGCAGAAACAACTGGAGTGACGTCGTTGCTGCCCTCTGCGCGATGGAGTTCATGTGCAGCGGGGTGAGCGCGGCAGCATTTTGACGATACGAATGGCATGGGTCCGAAAGACGTCTCGTCAGCGATTGTGTGTCTCTCTCTTTAGTGACTTTGCGTGGGCGTGAACAGCGGAGAAGGCCTGGTGACGGGCACGCGCGCTGGGGACGACACAGAGGCCTGTTGATTGTGTGGGGGTGTCAGGAGCGCTCGAAGAAAGGGACGCTGCCTACCGAGGCGGTTGGTAGCGTGCGCCCCCGACGCAGCAGCTGCGATCGGCGGTGGCGCGCGCGAGCCGCGGCACGGCTCGTCTCACGGACTCGGGAGGATGAGAGCACCAACGCAAGCCGCCACAGCCACGTGACGCGACCCGCAGCCGCGGGGCTGCTGGAAGAGAAGGCCGGGTGACGGGCACGCGCGCTGGGGACGCCAAAGAGGCCTGTTGATTGCGTGGGGGGGGGTCAGCAGCACTAGAAGAATGGGACGCTGCCGACCGAGGCGGTTGGCAGCATGCGCCCCCGACGCAGCAGCTGTGACCCGCGGTGGCGCGCGCGGGCCGCGGCGCGGCTCGTCTCACGGGTGCGGGCGGATGAGAGCACAAACGGAAGCCGCCACAGCCGCCTTTCGCGACGCACAGCCGCATGGCTGCTGCGCAGCGACCAGGCTCGAAAGAGCGGGCAGCATCTGGGTGGCAGCAGCCCCTGCACTGGCCCCGACCCAAGCCGCGGCCATCCCCCGCGCATGGCCGGCGCCAAGGCACGGCCGTGCTCGGCGGTGCGCACATTCACACGGACTCCCGCTGCCAACGCGCGGGGTATGTGGCCAACAAACGGGTGGGCTCAACGGCGGCGCCACCAAGAAAGCCGAGCGACAGGGGAGGCTCTGAGCGCGGCTGTTGGCGCAGGCGATGCCCGTGCGCCCGAGACAGCGGCAGCGCGCAGCAAGCGCCGCATTACGGAAACATGACCGGGGATTATCAAAGGCATGATCCATTGTCAGTGGGTTGAACATAGTGCACAGCGCCATGACCGCGTGCCTGCTGACGGGTGAGCTAAAGGCCGTCAGATCTGGCCATGTCAATTTGCATTCGATTTGTTGCACCCAAAGATCCGACGATCAGGCAGGGTTACCTAGAACCTGTGGAAATTGTCCGGTTGGGAATGAGAATTGAAGCCAGTAGGCCTACTGGTAACTGGTTCCGACGAATTTGGCACGAAGTCGATGGGGACAGTCGACGTGCGCACTCAGACAGTGTCATGGATCCGGTTTTGTGGTTTTCTTGCAGCCACGATGGTGTTGGAGTAGTGCGCATGACGTGATGGCGTCCAGATCCTCCCAGATGCGACGGATCGCGGTCTCGCTGATGAGTCTCGCAGAGGCCCCTGAAGTCACCTCGGTGCTGCTCCCTCCCCGATCCAGCTCTCGTGCTGCGGGGGTGAGCGCGGCCGTGTCTCGCCGATATGAATTGGTGGCGTGGGATCAACCGTCTTGTCCTTAGCGAGCATGTGCGTCGTCTTTGTTGCTCCTGGCTCTCGTGGAGAGTGTTTTCCGGAAAGCTTTGAGCCAAAGTGCGGACGGAGAGAACGCATTGGATCTGTCTTTGCGCCACAAACATGGACTCTGGCTTGCGTGATGGTAGTGGGTTCATTTGCAAGAGAAAAGCGTGATCTCCAGGTGTTGATTGCGTGGATGAGAGTGACGAGGTCTCCCATTTCGCAACGTGCCTCGAAATACTGTCTTCTTGCTCTTGTGCTGCTGTTGCATGTATTGTTTCCGGCGACCATAAGTGCTGTGAACGTGCCGTCATACGCGGCGCAGCGTGATAGAGGGATACCATGGCGCGAACGCCCGCTTGAATATTTTGAATTCCAGTCAATCGCAATTTGTCAGGCCTCATGAAGGGTGGCTTCTGTGGACTGATTTTATGTCGCTCTCCCATTGGTCGGTTCCGGCGGTTACGTGTGAGTGTGTGCGAATGGTCCGTAGAAGCGCCCCCTCTGGATCATGCATTTCAGAGGGGCTCCCCCACGCGCCCATTCACGGGGGGTCGCGTCGGGGGGCTTTAACACAGTGGATCATGCACGCATGCGCGACACGACGCGGGGTGCACGCACCCCCTCATATGAGGCCTCTCGACTGGGTGTTGTACGGCGTTTAGGGGGCGTGCGGAGGGTGTACGAGGCGTTCGCCCCCGTCACTCATCTGTGCCCTTCCGTGGTGTCTTTCCGCGGTCGTTGTGGTGCCCCTCTTTTGTGTGTGTCTGTGTTGTGGTGTGCTAGAGCGTGAGTGTGTTTGTGAGCGCATAATAGGGGGCAGAGCGGACGGATCGCTGCTTCCGGGCCGTTGCTTTGTCGTCTTGTCGTTTGCTGAGGATTTCGTTGCGGCGCTGTTCCCGCCCGGTCATTTGTGCTGCTGTTGTCGTGGCTTCCTAGTTGCTTCGTCGGCTTGGTTGTTGTTGGGACTCTTGCTTTTCTTCATTTGTCATCCTTGTCGGGCAGGATGCCGCGCACTCGCTCCACCGCTGGCAAGGGCTCTGCAGCAGGTCGAGCCGAGCAGGGCGATGACGGTTCTGGCGGAGAAACGGCGGCGTCCACCAGTACTGCGGGGCGTTCTGGTCGAGGCGGTCGAGCCGCGCCCCCTGAGCTGCGCCGGCGCGGCGGCCAACCTCGCCCGCGTCTGCCGCGCCGCGCGCGCCGCCAACCGTGACGCTGACGCGGCGGTCGTGGCCGTCGGCCTGGCCTCAAAGGCGGCTCTCACCTCCCTCGCCGCCGCGGTGCACGCGGCCGACGCTGGCGCCCGCCCTGCCGGCGGGGAGGACGTGACCGCCGCCGCGCGGCCGCTGGCGACCGTGGCCAGGACGGCTGCGGCCTCGCTCTTTGCGCGCGTCCGGGCGCGGCGGCGCCTCGCCGCGTCCCTGCCGACCGACGTGCTTGCATCCGGGACCGTCGCCGGCCGCGCCGCCGGCGTGACGCGCACGGTGCGGGAGGTCGGCGACCGAACGGCGCGGCGGCGCGTGCGCAATGCGCTGGCCGCCCTCGCTACCGCCGACGCTAAAGCTGCGGCCGTCGCGCGCTTTATGCGCCGAGCGGTGGTCGCCGCGGGCGCGGCCACGCGGGCGTCGCACGCGGCGGTGGCGGAGGGGATGGCCGCTCGGACCGGCGCGCCGACGTCGGCTTCGGCGGCGGCGGCGGTGCGGTCTCCGGCTGCTGAAAGGGACGCCACACTGCGTCGGGCGACGGCCGCGGCGGTGGCGGCCATGCGCGCGGCCGGTTGTGGGGCGGCGCCGGCGGCGCCAGTGGCAAGGTGGCCGCCGCGATGGGCGCTTGCGCGTCGGCGGGGGGCGCTCGAGCCGACGGTACTGGCAGAGGCCCTTCCGGCTGCGGCTGCTTCGGGGCGCCGGCCGCGGAGCAGGGGGCGGAGCCCGCAAGGGGGGGGAGGGGACGCTCCAGGCAAGGTGGATGAGGCGGCGCCATGTCGCGCGCTCGTCGTGTGGGCGGGCGGCGCGGTCGGGCGGGGCGCCGCGCGGTCTGGGGGGGAACGGAGAGCGCCCGCGCCGCGACGGGCGGCCGCGGGAGTCCCTGCGCGCACGGATGTTCCTCCCTCGGGGGGGGGGGGCGGGACTTCGCGAACGGCCCTGGGCCTTGCGCACTGCCGCGCGCGGGTGGTGCGGGCGCAGGGTCCCTCCCTGGCCGGTGGGGCTGGGGACGTGGCCGAGCCGCAGCGGACGGCCGCGGTGGTCCCTGCTCTAGAGACGGTGCGTGCCTCGGGCGGTGTTGGCCTGGGGGAGGGCCGGAGCGCCGCGCCGCGACCGGTAAACTCAGCGCCGCCCTGTCGCGTGCTCATCCTGTGGGCAGGTGGCGCGATGAGGCGGGGCGCTGCGCAGTTTCGGGGGGAGCCGGGAGCGCCCGTGCCGCAACGGGCGGCTGCGTGGGTCCCAGAGCCCGGGGCGGTCTCCCTCATCGGAGGGGGGGCTTTTCATTTGCGCACGGCCTCTTGCTGTGCGCCCTGCCGCGCGTTGGTGGTCCGGGCAAGCGGCACTGTGGTGCGGGGTCCCTCCCTAGCATGTGGGGCTGCGATTGCGGCCGCGCCGCGACGGGCGGCCGCGGCGGTCACCGCGTTCGACGCGGCCCCCCCCTCGGCCACTGCTGCGGCGGCCGCTTTATGGGATGAGCTGCCCCCCTTTCCGCTTTGGAGCTTGCGCCGCAAACGGTGGCGCACGCCGACCGCTGCCTTGCTCGGGCGCCGCGGACGGCGGTGGTCGCGGCCGTTACCGCGCCCCGCTAGGTGCGGGACCTCGGGGGGGGGGGGGGGTCTGAGCTCCCGGGGACGTCTGTTCCTCCCGAGGCCCCGCCGTTGAACGACGGGGACGCAGACGGAGGAGGCGAGACGACTGGCGGTGGACCCGCCGGCTACGGCGCCTTATCGGCCGT
>Ga0209093_1001380_pt1 | contig 13806 bp, 9 predicted proteins | sample SidtaG_4_FD_187450 | JGI IMG/M metagenome (GOLD analysis project Ga0209093, IMG submission 187450) | Marine algal microbial communities from Sidmouth, United Kingdom - Sidmouth_Male1 metaG (SPAdes) (version 2) | ecosystem: Host-associated > Algae > Red algae > Unclassified | place: Sidmouth...
CCCCCCCCCCCCCCCTTCCCCGACGTGGCGTGGCTGTCCCGTCGGCCTTTTGCCCCTCCTTCGCCGGCGCCGATTCGGCGTGCCTCGCTTGTGTCGCACGTGCTTCCGCTGGCGGTGGGACCCGTCTTTCACGCGCGCATCTTTTGCCCGTTGCCAGCCGGCGGCGCGCAGTCGCGGTTGCGCCGGCGCTCTTGACAGGTGGCTACCGGCGCTGCGTATATGGCCGATGAGCATCACCATGCGGGACCGTCAACGACCTGTGTCAGCTCCCCGTTCGTCGGGACGCGGGCGGCGGCGCAGGCTGCCTCTCATCGGCTCGCTGAGCTACCCCCGAGCTCGGCACACGGCCGTGTCGTGCATCGTCCTCAAGGTGTTCTTCAAGGCGCACAAGTAGCTCGTGGATGGGCCCGCCGGCTTGAGAATGCGCGCCAAGGTGGCTCCGCTCCGCCGGCTGGTGCATTTGGCCGCCGCCGACGTGCCGCGGGGCGGCGCCCTGCCGCTGCCGCTAGGTCTTCATCGCTCCAACCGGGGGACGGCGTACACGACGAGTGGGACGACGATACCGTCGGAGGTTAACCCCCTGATCTGCGGGCTCTCCGTGACCGCACCCGCCGCAATGCGGTGTTGGTGGAGGATTACGTGGAAGAGGCGCTTGCGGCATGCATCCGCCGCACCTGTGGGCTGCCGTCGTCCCGGCCGGTGACAAGGAAGGTCTCGGTGGTCACGGCTCGAGTGGTTGGAGACAAGAACTCGCGCTCCCGCGCCATCGTCTTGCGGCAAGGATCGGGCAAGCGCGACTCGTGCATCCTCTGGGTGTCGAGCCGTGACGGCTTTTTGTGCTCGTGCTTTTGCGGCCATGAGAACACGCTCTTCCTCTCCGCGTCATCTAGGAGCACGACATGTGTGCACACAAAGGTGTTGCGCAAGGCATTGGCAACGCCTGGCGTGAGCGCCGGCATGTTTTGCTCGCGCATGCGGCTTCGCGCCGACGCGGCGGACTTTTCCATGTGCAAGGACTACGGGGGGTCGGCCGTCCTGTGGTCGGTGCTGTATCACTCGGTCTTCTCGCTCGTGACGTGTAGCGCAAGCAACGTCTCCACGTGCATTGCTCCGCGCTGCCGTCGCTTCCGCGGGCGGTGCGGCCACGTCCGCGTTGCGCGGGACCGGCTGGGTGCGGACGGGTTCAACAGCATCAACTTTGGGACGGCTCCGGCCGCCGTCAAGGCTCGAGCCGACGCGCGACGCCCGCCCCCCGTCGTGCGCGACCACATGACCAGCAACGAGGAGGAGGACGAGGGGTTGGAGAAGCTGGCGTCCGACACGATGCGCGGCCCGCAAGATTCGGCGACCATCAACTTGTCGGCGCGGACGACTCGCAACCTTTTGCCATGCAGCGGAGAGATTGCTCAAGGCGAGGTGTGGAACCGTACGGCTGATTGGAGGACGGCCTTCAAGCCGCGAGCCGCTATCAGTGCGGCAGATCAGGGGCAGCACATGAAGACGGTGGCGCTGATTCTCTCTTCCTCGTTGGGCGCCGGCATCATCCGGGATACGAGGAGCCCGTTGGTCGAGCCTTTTTGCGGGAGCTGCGGCCAGAAGAGAGAAGCGCGACACAAGGTGGAGTTGGATCCGGGACTGTTGACCACTCAGCATCCCACGTCTCCGGCGCTCCACGTACGTTGTCTCACTCTTTCGTGCCGTTGTTTTTGTTTGCGTCCGGGTGCCAGTTTGCGAGTGGACCGGTGAGCACGATGGGTTCCACCTCGTTTTTATAACCAGCAGCTGACTGTTGCGCAATGCTCTTGACCTGGACTCGGGCGCCTCTGCCGTTGGTACATGCCTTTGGATCATCACAGGTACAGGTAGGCCGGTGGATATGCAACACGGGCGACTGCAAGCGTGTCTTCGAGTACGACGGCACTGCCGACGCAATCTTCTCCATGCAGCGACGTAACAAGGACGGTCGGTGGCTCCTATTCACCCGGGGCCTGATTGACAAGCTGCTGTCCTTTATCATCTCAGGGCGATCTACGTACACCGCGGCGACCCGGCACCTCTCGTCAGACGTGCTGTCCTTTGGCCTCCGACGCCAAGACGGGGTGAAGCTGGGCACGGCTGCCATCAAGACTTTCCGCATCCAGGCTGAGTCGGCTCGCTGCCCGCTTTGTGGCCCGAGCCCTGAGTTTCTTGTGACTGACGCGCAGTCTCTGGGGTGCTCGGATCCTGACGACGCCGTCCCCCTTCGCCCCGCTGAGGACTGTCCCGTTCTCAACATCCCGGCTCCCAAGCTGTGTGTACTGCAGCACGCACCTCTGCGCGTCGCCATCACCAGGGTGCTACGGACGGCGGCGCCATTGACGAGCGCCCGAGTCGAGCTGCTGCGGTCGTGTCGGGAAAAGATTGGCGCACACGGCCGGCCGTCACCAGAAGCGGCGGCGGCGGAGCTGTTCTTCCGATTCTTCTTTCTAGGCCGCACGCAGCCTGTCGTCTCCGTCGCGGGGGTGGGCGGTGGTGCTCCAAGTGACAGTGCCGCCGCCGCTCGTGCCGCGGAGGAGGGGCGCCCGTCAAAATGTGGCCGGTACTGGGCTGGCGGTGGCTTAGAAGCCGCCCTGCGCCTCGACAAGGACGGTACGTTGGTGCTCGGTGGCAAAGGGCCGCCTGCAAAGAAGCCGGCAGCCACCTGGCGAGACCGGACGGGGCCGTGTGCGCCGGCGTTTAGCCGCTTCCCGCGCAATGACGACGGCCTGTGGATCTCCGGCCGCCCCTTTCTACAGGCGATGCTGACCGAAACGGTATCGGGGATGTTCCAGGCGTTTGATGAGCGGGCGTTTAGGCTGCTTGCCAACACGATCCGCATCATGAGGCCCGGCGCGTGGCGGTCTCTCACCAAGGCCGTTGACGGTGTCTGCTTTATTGCCGGCTTTCTCGGCTGGTTTGCGGACAAACTTGACGAGGAGCGGAGTATGCGGCAGGCCGTGGGGGTGCTGCTCCTCGCCGCGGTCGACGTCGAGCAGTACGTGGACGACACGTTTGCGGCCGTGGCCAACAACAAGAAAACACTGGCCGCGGGCTGGAAGAACGCCGCGTACTGCCAGCGATGGAAGGGGCGGCGGACACCCGCCGACTACAAGCGACGGAGGGCCGAGCAGGTCCACCTGGAGGAGATGGACGAGGACGACCCGCTCGTCAGCTTTGAGTACTTCGCTGGTCTGCCGCGTGTGCGGCCGGGCATTACCGACTCGGAGGCGGCCAAGCGGCGGGTGCAATATCGCGGGAAGGACCGGCACGTGGCGGACCTGGAAGGGGAAGGTGACGCTTGTAGCAAAGCGTTCTCCATCAAGGCGGGCCTCACTCAAGGTGTATTCAATGTTGTTTGTCCTCATGTCATTACTCTGGGGTTTCGCTGCTTGTTTCGCGCGGAGAGCGTGGGGGAGGCCTTGTCCATCGTGCTACAGCGCTTCGCAAAGCTACCCAAGGCCATCTTTTACGACGTGGCGTGTAAGCTGGACAAGAACGCGATGCGGCGCGTGCGGCAGATTATGCGAGCGCACGGCGTCCGATGCATCCTTGACCGCCCGCACTCCATTACGCACGGGTGCTCCCCCATCTACATGCCCGACGAGTGCCTCGGCACGACGGCTGGCGTCGCCACGCAAGCTGCCGAGGTCCCACACTCCATCGCGGTCGTCAATCGTACGAGCCTCGCGTACATGTCGTCGTCGACCTACATGTACCACCGCATGGTTCAAGTGGCCTTTATGAACCTGCGGAAGCTGTACCGGCTGCACGTCGGCAGCGGGGTGGGCGAAAACCACCACGTGCCCCTGGCCTCTTTCTTTCACAACAAGATCTCCCACCAGTGCGAGCGCGTCACGGTGTGCAGCTGCGCGTCGGCGGCGGGCACCGACGGCGGCAAGACCGCGGTTGACAAGAATGCCGGCCAATGGAGCTCACCGGCAGACGGCCACCCTGTCGCTGCCAAAGTACAAGGAGCTGGGACTGTGGCTGTTCCAGGTGACGGCGGCCAAGCGGTGGTCGAGGGACTTGACGTTGGCGGCGCGCCTGTCGTTTCCCATCCGGGGGCGCACGCCACGGTTGTCTGTGCTGTGAACCAGGTGATTGACAAGGCCGACGGGATGATTGTGCTGCGGCACACGAATCTCTTGGCAGACTTCAGCACCTGGGCGTCCGCGCGCTCAATGCGCAACGTCTCTTGCCTCTCAACCCGCTTTGTCACGCGGGAGCAGCAGCGCCTCGTTGAGGAGCTCGTCAACCGGCCGCTCTCCAAGGCCGTTCGTCCACTCAACAAGGCTCGCATCCTCCTCTGCGGCTCGGACTTTAAGCGCCTGCGTGGCGACTCGTGGCTGAACGACGAGTTGATCAACGCGTTTGCGGCGCTGATCGACCACCGGGGCGCACGACGGGAGGGGGAGCCGCCGTCTCACACGCCGCCGCTCAAGGCGGTGATGTTCAACACTTACTTTTTTTCCCGTCTCTCGGCGCGCAACGGCTGCATCGACTACGATGGGGTCAAGCGCTGCGGGGAAAAGATGGTGTTGGATGTGATGGCCGTCGACGTCATCCTTGTGCCCATCAACGTCTCCTCCGTGCACTGGGTGCTGGTCGCCATCCAAGTCGGCCGGCGCCAGTTCCACTTTTACGACTCGTTGTCGGTGGAAGACTCCCTCGGCACGGTCTCGCTGCTGAAGCAGTGGTTGCACAACGAGTTGGAGGTGCGGTTGGGGCGGGACGCGGCGTCCGAGTGGGGCGTGTCCAAGTGGGACGTGGTGCTCGACCCGCATCTGCCACGGCAGAAGGACGGCGGCAGCTGTGGGGTGTTTGTGCTCGCCGCCGCGGACCTCTTTTCTCTGGGCCTCCCACTGACGTTCACGCAGGCGGACATTGCGTCTCTGCGGTGTCATGTTGCGCTCTCTCTGTTTTTTGACAGCTTGGACGTCCCCGATGACATCCCCCGCCCAACCTCCGCGAACGGGACGACCACCCCGGCTACTTCCGATGACGAGGCGGTGCACGACGATGATGGGGCGGTGGAGGACGACGAGGACAATATGACGGACGCGGAGGAGGATGGCAAGGGTGGGCACGAGGGGGGAGCGTTGGGTGGGAAGGAGGAAGCTGTGGAAAGATGGGGGAATGGCACTGTGGGGGACGGCGACATGGACCGGACGCAGGGGGAGAGTCATAAGAAGGACATGGAACTGGACGGTGGGGAGTGCGCCGACTCGCAAGAGGACGACGCGGGGGTGGTGGGCGGGCGGTGCGATGGGGACGAGGGCTGATCGATATTACCTTAATGCCGTTGTGCAGGCGTACTTTCCATCACTCTATACAACTACAGGAGCATCGCGTTCTCCCTTATCAGACAGAGCGCTAGTTCCTCGATACCTGCATAGAGCACGACAGTCACAGTAGGCAGGAACAAGCCCGGTTTTTCCACTTGGAGAGAGAGAAGCCCGCTGCCTGATCGCCATGTAGATGCAACTCTTCGTCCGCCTCCTGCTGATAAGTGCACTCAAGCAGGTATATTAGATCTGATTCGATCTCCGACAGGAGATATCAGCGTGTGATAGTATGCCATTCGGCGAGGATCCACGATGCTCTGGAGCGCAATTGACAGAATGGGAGACATTCTACCGTCTACGGCACGTTCGGCAGTACATTTGCTGTATTTGACGCTTGGGCCATCCTCCTCGCGAAGGCTACTCGTCCCCCATGAACAGCTGCCACCGCCCTGCTTCCCAGGGCCGCGGCATTCACACAACCCCGGTCTCAGCTATGTACAGGCGTTCGTTGCCACCCAGGTAGCGTCGTAGCGAACTGGACCTGCGGGAAAGGACGGGGGGTCAGCGACTCTGGTTGGGCGCTGCGTGTTTCTCAGCTGACTACGGGCGCTGTGGCACACATACTAGGTTTCCGGGCCCGCAATCGTTGGCACGTACGTCTGCAGGCAGGAGGGCGGTTACATTGCTGGCGTGCGCTCCTGTGGCTATTACTGGCTGACTGTGGACAAACTCTGCAGTTTAGCGCCCGCATAGAGCACGTATGTGACGAGGGCGCAGCCGCTGGCGTGGGGTGCTGGGGATACATCGGTGAGAAGGCAGTGCAGCTTCTAGCAGTATACAGTCAGCGATGATAGTGTGGATCCCACGGAGTCGTTGGGTGCAACGTAGTAGATGGATGATGCACATCAATGTGAAACATAGAAGCGGCACTCAAGTATCACCTCTCTGTTGGCACAGTACGACTGGTCGGCGAGAACGCGCATCTAGAACATTGGGCTTCCGTCTTGTGCGCACACGCCGGCTGAGAACATTCTTTCCGGGGGACAAGCGTCCCATAAAATGCTTAGCATGGGGTGTGCATCACGAACAGGAAAGGAGAGCTATGATGTGCGACCGTTGTAGATGTAGCTTGCAGGGGTTGACCGCCTGGAACATGCAACCGGACAGTGGTCCGTTCTAATCTTACACACTTGACAAGGTCCGCTCATACACTCTCCACGCGCAGCCTGTCCTATGAAGTCAGGTGCAGCGCACCCTTGGGCCACAGCATGGTTGGCTGTCCAGCAGGCGCATCCTAGTGTCACACTTCTACAGGACAGAAAATATTACTGGCAGCAGACGAGCACTGTATATCTTTTCCATGCGCCGCGCAACGGATTAGCTACCGCTTGAGTGCCACAGAAGAAAGTGAGGGTACTGGTGCTGGGAGACACTGCTGAAGAACTGAACTTTTCGGCATGGCTGCGCGGATTGTGCTGTTGGCCAACTGCCTGCTGGCGCTCGATGTACCCGGGCGGTGGCTCTCACTGATATTGTCCCGTGACCGGGCCTGGAAGAGAACTGGCACGCTTTGCACATACATGTCGAGCAGCCAAGCACGCTCGAGCCCAAACGGCGTCTGCCGCTTCGGTCATGAGTTGACCATCCCGGATGGAAAGCAGCGTCGCCCGGTCAGGCAGGCAGGATGCGGGCTTCTCGTTCACTGTGGACATCTATGTGCACCTATGCGGGAACCAGCGGCACTCCAGCATGCTCAAGCCATGATCAGGATAACGGGAAACCTGGTCACGCTGGCGCCCTTACCAGATGGGGGCTGTATCGTCCATGTCAGCCCTAACCCTAGCTGTCCGTGTAACCCTAGGAAGCGTAGCAGCCCGACGATCCGCGTAAGAATATGTGGCTCTCGTGCTTCCACTGCCGTCGATTCCGTGGGCCAATCAGGCGTCGGGATCACGTCGCGGATCCAGCGGGACCTGGAGAAGTAGCCCGCAACATTTAAGTTTCGTTAAACATGTAGCACCCATTCATCGGTACAGCTGAGATGCCGAGATCAGTAACCGCGCGCGCGCTCCGCAACGCCTTGTGCACCACGCGTGCACCCGCCCTACTTACCGCGATGTACACCGCTACGGTACCCCCACGACGATCACGATGTGGCCGAACGGGCCTCGCGGGGTGCGCCTCGACCCACTTGGCGGATATCTCTTGGTTGCAGGTATGCCGCTTGTCTTTTTGCTTCTGCTCAGGAGGTGGATGGCGCCTGCGTGGAGGGGTGGTAGACAGTGACAGCCACCGGCTGCCACCTGGACACCGGTCACGAGCGCCTGTCCGGCATAGAGACCCGTGCGCATTGTTCTGCGCCGAGTGTGTGCGTGTACCCAATCGTGCAGCACCTGGCTGCGTGTCACTGGAGCGTGCCCGTGGTCAGTGCCTGACCATCCCACGTCCACCTTCCTCCGCCGTACCGTTTCGTTTTTCCACTGCCGCAACACACGACGCCCCCGACTCCCCGTCTTTAATTCTTCCTCTCGCGTGCCACTATCTCGCTGTGGCCGTTCACGACGTGTGCGTAGAGAGCCGACGTAGCGACTTTCTGAGCCGCCGACGACGCGGGGCGGGGGGTGTTAGTGGAACAAGCGCTGACGCAGGTGGCGAAGCCGGTGGCGCTCTTGGACATGCTCATGCACTACATAGAGGACCATCAGGAGAACTGGGACGAGCTCGTCTCTGTGTTGGCGCTGGCGAACAACTCGAGGCCCCACCAAACCATGGGCGTGGCCCTCATGGACTGGGTCACCCCACGGCGCCTGAGAAACTTCTCCCGGGAACGTGTGGTACCACAGTCAGGCCGACCCCACTCGGGCGGCCTTCCCGACCGGGCACCCGGTAGTCTCGTCAAAGACCCCGGAAGCAAGCGCCAGGACGCACACACAGAACTGGTGTGGGCGGCAAAGACAAGCCGCAAACACGACACAACGTTGTGAGGCTCAACGTTTGCTTGCCTCCCTCGGGGGTCCGGGACTGCTGGCTGTCCCGCTCAGATATACCCACCGGTCCCCTTCCCTCAACCCTTAGGGGGACCCTCGCAAGTGGGCCAAAAACAGGGGTCAAACGCGGGCCACACCCGCCGCCGGGATTGTTCCCAAGACCCAATCAAAACACGCCAACACAATCCCGGAGGCGAGGGTGAGATGCACTGAGAACATCAGATATGACTCCTCACAACGAAAAGAACAAATCAAGGATACGGTCATAACTCAGAGGACCGTACAGTGGTATATGCTGGAATCACAAGTGGATCATCCCAACCAAGATCCCATCGCACCGAGTGGGTCTCGTGATCGATAGGAATTTGCATAGTCCAGCTAATCCCGGTGACCAGGAATCTCAGCCTTACTTAGGCGAGCTCCAGGCAAGACTCGCCGCAACGGCGTGTCCGCCTGTGGGACTTCCACTTAATGGCCCCATCAGCTGTCAAGTCCAGATGGCCTCCGTGTGTCCATGCTGCCACATTTGCCCCTTCTCAACGGTCAGCCGTCTCGGCTGACCGGGAGTGGAGGAGTGGTCCGCACGAAGTGGGCGTGACGCGACCCCCTTTGATTTGATGGGGTCGCCTCAGGCGCACGCAAGTCGCGTGGCGCCGGGATATGACGCAGTGTCATGCCCCCCCTACGTTGAGGGGGTTGTGAGGGCGGGGTCTTTGCCCGCCCAGTGGACGCTGGCGGCGCAGGGAGCACTCTTCCCGTGTGCCTGCTGCGTGGTTGCGGCCACGTCGGCGTGTGGCGCAGGGGACACTCTTCCCCTCTGCCGTCTCCTGGGACGTGAGAAGGTGGGAGGCGGGTGTGTGTACCGTCCATTCCCCCGCCAAGCGACCCTATTTAGTGGTCTCCTCGCGGCGTCGGCATCAGTCGGGCTGCCGCACATCGAATACCACGCATAGTGAGCGCGCGCGCGCGCGGCGTTCTTCTTACGCCCGCTCCCCCTTACTCGAGTGTGCTTCCTCCTCTCCTTCTCCTCCTCACTTGGGTGCGCTTCCCCCTTACTCTGGTGCGCTTCCTCTTTGCCCCCCCCTTACTCGTGCGAGACGGGTGATGTCGGCGGCGACTCCTCCTGCACCCGACCTACTCGTCGAGGAGCCGCTCCCCGAGATGGAGATTGACGAGACGGCGGCCGGGACGCCGCCGATGGCGCCGAAGTCGGCGTTGCCCCCCGTCACGGGTGGGGCAGTCGGGTCTACTCCGCCGGCGGCCCCTCCTCTGGCGTCACCCGAGTCGCGTGCTACCCAAGTTGGCGCGGCGTCGGCACCGCCCAGTCAAGCGGCGACGCCGATGGTCGTTGAGTCTGGGCGGCCGCAGGACCTCGACTGGTGGGTCCCTCCCACCCACCCAACCGCTATGGGTGAGGGTGGTCACCTCCTCTCGATCTACTGCACCTTCCCCGACTCGGAGCAGGTGACGGCGTGGAACCGCCGACTCGCGCGCTTCCCCCGTCAAGTGGCTCTACCTGCCGGGTGGCTGATGGATCTCCCCGCCTTACTCGAACGGGAGGATTGGGGTCAAGTCGACCGTGTACGCCGGTGCCTCTCCCAGAGTACGGGAGCAGACGAGGTGGCGGCGGACCAGCCAGTGGTTGAGTGGCGTTGGTGTTGCCAGTTCTCGCCCTACTTGACGACGGGAGACCCGCGCGTCAACCACCCAGCCAGTGACGAGCTTCACCTAGTCTCGGTTCTCCAACTCGAGTTCCCCCGCGCGCAGGACCACCGACGCGGCAACCATGTCGTCCTGCCCAAGTGGTGGAAGGATGTGGAGGTCCCGATGGGCTTCCCGGCGATGCTCCCCCGCTTTCTCGCGTACTACTCGTCGCGGATGCGGCCGAATGAAGAGGGGCAACGACTCTATTCCATCCTCGCGACGCAGTGGGTCGTCGAGGTGGCGTCCGTGTGGGTGGCGTCCCTCAGGACAAAGGGCTACCTGTGGCACCTGTTTAATGCCTTGGTCGAGGGGATGTGCACTCTCACCCCTGCTCGCCTGGGTGATGGGCGGGACGGCGACTATGCCGAGCTCCTCGAGGAGATGATCATCCTCCACAACTCGTTGGATTTGGTGCCGATCCAACCCTTCTTCCGTCGGACTGCGACCGAGGGGGGGGCGGAAGCGACGACGCGCGGCTTTGTTCATTGCTTTTGTGGGCTCTCGAAGGGCAAGTTGCTCCTCCGAGAGGGCCTGGGGTTAGACTCGTACCCCTATGGCCCCGGCATTGGCGCACAGTCGCCGCCGCCGGCTAGTGGCTGGGTGGTGTCGGGGAAGCGCCATGCGCCCCCCAAGAACACTGAGCGACGGGTGACTTACCCACCGCCTCCCACGCGGAACTTCCGTGGCCACGGGTCAAGCAGCCAAGCGGGCCCTTCCCGTGCCGGGCCATCCCAAGTGCGGGCGGCGGCCGCCGTCGACCTTGACGCGCCGGCAGCGGCTACTGTGCCGCCGCCCCAGGTTGTCCACCGGGGCTCGCCCCCTGCGGCAGCCCCTGCGGTGGTCACGCCGCTGGAGCCGCCGGCTTTCGCCAAGCCCTTCCCCGCCGCCAATTTGCGGGAGGATTTCTGTCGTGGCCGGAGTTTGCCGGAGCCGTGCACGCGGGGGTTTCTGACTATGTTCCCCCCGGTCGGGGTGGACATCTGGGATGCCTCGCCCGTCGTGGCTGTGATCGCTCTCGCCGAAGTCTTGGCGATGGTCAGTCGTCGGGTATCTACCTTGGCGGTTTACGTCCACCAAGCGGGGCGGCCGGCTTTGGCCCAACGCCTCATTAACGACTTGTCAGGGCGGGCGCTCGGGGAACAACTGCGGGTCCAGCTGTCGACGACTCTGTCGCAGCTGCCCACGTATGGGTAGGGGAGTGGGTCCACACCTCACTCGGTGTCGACCCCCCCCTCGACAGGCGGCCACGACCCAAGTGGTGGAGTCGCCCCGCCGTCAGGGCAGCAGTGGCACAACGCTCCCAACTATGGGCGGGCGCCGGCGCCTTCGCCGCAGAACTATGGGCCGGCCGGGGGGTACGGCCACTATGCCGGCCCCCCTGCGGGTGGGAGTTACGCCCCGCCGGTGCCGTACTACCCCAATCGGTCGCTGTACCGCCCCGAGAGCCCTCGTACTCGGGGTGGTCCCGCTGATAACGACTCGCATCAGGGGGGCGGCCACAACAATGATAACCGCCTCGACATGCAGTCGTGAAGAGAGGTGGGTGGCCTAAGGCCAGGTAAGGGAGGGCCTTGGGGTCTCATGTTTCTAGTCGTACATGATTGGGTGGGGTTTCTTGCTTGTTGATAGTCATAGGATACCCTCATGCTACATCCAGACCAACTTGAGTCTTGCGTGGGTCCCACTCCGACCTGGTGTTAAGACCCTATAGTGGGGCTCGCTTCATTGTGGAGTCGACGAGAGTTCGTCGACGCCACGTCTTTGCCGCACGGCCAGTTGATGCCGTTGGCAGTACTGTCGGACCTTCTCAGTCGGAAGGTCCTCGACATACTCCCAGGCGTCTTCCCTTGGTCCATACCCGAACCAGCGGACTTTGAGCATAAGGCGTCCGTTGTTCTCATACCCTTTTCCGACAAACTGGTCGAAGACAGCCTCCATCGTCTTATCACTCGAAGATGGGAGGGCAGGTACACGCCATGCCTTAAGTGCGCGTTCCCACGCCGGATCACCCTCCGGTGGTTCCGGCGCCAGTGTGGCGTGGGTACCGTTTATGGTACGGATCCCATCGGTACTTTCGATGGTGAGACGACGGCCATCAGTCTTGAGTACCTGATACGGCCCTTTTGTCCTGAAGATGAGCTTTCCTCCCTGGTTCTCGTGTGACTTTACGAGAACCCAGTCTCCGACTCGGAGAGCTTCTCGCCGGCTCTTGACTCGTTTGTCAAAGTGCCGTTTATAGCGGGCCTGGGCCTTGTTCATTGACTTCTGGACAAGAGGGATCATCTCGTCTAAGCGCTTGCGGAAATTCTCGCGCGCTTGACGGGGTGTCGAGGGAGGGGCCTCGTCACCCGTGCCTTGGGTAAGGCGCTCGAAAGCCACCGGGCTGAGTTTCCGGGGGCACACAAAGGAGAAGGGCGCTTCCCCGGTGCTACTGTGCACTTGGGAGTTGTAGGCGGTGACCAGTAGGCTCTCATACCTGGCCCAGGTTACAACATGTTCACTAACATAATGCCGGAGTTGTTGTACTAGCGTCTTGTTGAAGCGTTCCACTTGGCCATTTGTCTGTGGATGGTAAGGCGTAGCGTAATTTGTACTTACGCTTAACATTTGTAAGACTCCTTGGTAAAGTACGGATGGAAATTGCGGTCCGTTATCTGACAGAGTCGAGTCAGGGATACCGTAACTGGCAATCCAAACATCAATGAAGGCACTGAGAACATCCAGTGCCGTCACATCTCGAAGGGGTACTACCCTAGTCAACTTCGAGAAGCGGTCACACATGAACAAGAGGTACTCATATCCCTCTGGAGTTCGGGGGAGAGGACCAAGGAGGTCGATGGCCACTGCCTCGAAGGGCTCCGTAGCCGGGAACACCCTCATAGCAGAGGAACTTCGGACCTCCATCAACCGGTTCTTTGCGCAATTGGCGCAGGCCGCGACCCAACCGAACACATCGGCTGCGAGCGAAGGCCAGTAGTACCTTCGTCGTAGGGTCCGATACATCTTGGTCTCTCTCGGGTGACCGCCTCAGGGGGAAGAGTGTTCCCCCTCAAGTACGTCAGCTACGAGGGAGCGGGGCACAACCACTTGTTGTGTTCCCTCTTGTTGGCCATGACGGCAGAGTATGCTGTCGTCACTCTCATAGAACCGAGTTCGGTCCGTGGTGTCCATATCCTTACGGATCTCTTGGCAGAAACTATCGGCCAGTTGCTCTTTGGCTAACTCACCCATCGAGATGGGTACTTGTCCCTTGTTCTCGGGTCGGCGGGGGTCGAACACGGCTCCCGACCGCGTAGTCACCCCGACCACGGGGATGTCTTCGGGGATCGATGCAGTAGTCAATCCCTCCGTCGGCATGCGGGAGAGTGCATCCGCTATGGCATGTTGTCGCCCAGGCTTGAACTCAACGTCATAGTCAAACTCGGATAGGCGTATCCGCCATCGATTCAGGCGGTCGTTAGTACATGCTGTGGTGGTGAGTATCCACTTCAGCGCCTGTTGGTCACACCGGACAAAGAACCGGGTATCCTCGTTGTAGGGGCGCAGTGACGTTATCGCCCACACAACGCCAAGACCTTCTATTTCGGTCACGGTGTAGTTCTGCTCAGCGGGTTCTAGTCCCCGGCTGAAGTAGCCTACGGGGTGGTACTTCCCCGCGGGTTTCCCCTGCAGCAGAGCACAACCAGGTTGGTCGTAGCTCGCATCAACGTCAATGATATACTTCCCCTCCCTTCGAGGTAGTGCCAAGATGGGAGGGTTACACAGTTGTTCGCGTAGTCGGTCGAACGCGGCCTGCTCCTCCACAGTCGGAG
>Ga0209093_1001381_pt1 | contig 13796 bp, 12 predicted proteins | sample SidtaG_4_FD_187450 | JGI IMG/M metagenome (GOLD analysis project Ga0209093, IMG submission 187450) | Marine algal microbial communities from Sidmouth, United Kingdom - Sidmouth_Male1 metaG (SPAdes) (version 2) | ecosystem: Host-associated > Algae > Red algae > Unclassified | place: Sidmouth...
GTCGAGCGTACCCTTCATCGCACGCTTCATGAGCATGTCGATAGAGAGCATACGATTGATTTCATTCGTTCCTTCAAAAATACGATTGATACGCGCATCTCGGTAAGCGCGCGCCATCGGTGCTTCCTCCGAATAACCCATTCCGCCGTAAATCTGCAAGCCTTCATCTACCACATAATCAAGCACTTCCGAACCCGCTACTTTGAGCAAGGCACATTCTACGGCGTACTCTTCGGCAGCACCGAGCAGGGCTTCACCATGCGATTTGCCTTCTGCGAGTAGTTGGTCTTCTTTCTCCTGAATGTTGTCGCTGGCACGATAAACCGCCGATTCTAACGAATACATGCGAATTGCTTGCTCTGCGAGTTTGTGTTTTATTGCCCCAAAATTGCTGATAGATTGCTTGAATTGCTGACGTTCATTGGCATATTTTACAGAAAAATCTGCCGCCATTTTAGCACCGCCAAGCGCACCTGCACCGAGTTTGATACGCCCGATGTTTAGGATGTTAAATGCGATACGATGTCCTTTTCCGATGTCGCCCAATACATTCTCCACAGGTACTTTTACATTTTCAAAAAATATCTGACAAGTCGAAGATCCCTTCACGCCAAGTTTTGCTTCCTCTGCACCGCGAGATACACCCTCCCAAGCAGCTTCTACGATAAATCCGGTGAATTTGTCACCATCAATCTGCGCGAATACCACGAAAACATCAGCGATACCGCCATTGGTAATCCACATTTTCTGACCACTGATAATGTAATGTTTACCATCGTCAGAAAGCATGGCTTTGGTCTTTGCCGCGAGTGCATCCGACCCCGAACCGGGTTCAGTAAGGCAGTAAGCCGCCTTTTTGACGCCTGAAATGAGGTCGGGCAAGTATTTCGCTTTTTGCTCCGTATTACCAAAATATAAAATTGGCAACATCCCGATACCCGTATGTGCGCCATGCGTCAGCGCAAATGACAAACCTTGCGACATCGTTTCGGTCAGCAACATATTCGTCAGAAAATCCTGCGCCGAACCGCCGTATTCTTCGGGAAACGCCGTTCCCAACAAGCCCAATTCTCCCGCTTCTTCGAGCAATTTTCTAAGCAAGTCAAGGTTGTGCTTTTCCAACTCAGCATCAACGGGGCGGACTTTCTGCATGATAAAATCCTTCGCCATATCCGCGACCATGCGTTGTTCCTCATTAAATTGTTCGGGAATGAATACGTTTTCTGCGGGTGTTTCAGCAACGAGGAATTCTGCGCCGCCAAGTATTTTCTGTTGTAACTCCATTTTTGTTTAATTTCGTAACACAGACACTTGTACCGACGAATGACGGTATTCCTGTCTGTGTTACGTTTATTTAAATGCGAAATTAGGAAAGTTTATTCAAAAAAGCAATGCGCGCATTGCAAAATATAATGCGTGCATTGTTTTTTTTGAAATTAACATTTATAATGAATTATTTAGATATGTGATTTTAAGTGAATTATGGAATTTAGCAAAACGTAGCGCGGTACTTCCAGTCCGCGTCCGCGTCCTATAAATTTTGTAATTTGTAATTTGGTGCTTGGAATTTACCCTTCTACATCATTCCCATTTTCTTTAATCCAAAAATCGTCGCTGAATAGCTTGCTACTGTCAATGCACAAGCAATTCCCAACGACAAATAGAAATTCATATCTTTTTTGAGTAAAAATGGTAGTACCAAAAACAAAGTCAGCGAAGGAATCACCAACCAAAAAATATCAATTGACAAGGCACTAACTTTCTCGCCATCTTGTGTTTCTGCATATAAAAAAACGAAAGCTAAAATCGAAGTCATCGGTAAGGATGCCAGTATTGCGCCCATAAAACTACTGCGTTTGGCGATTTCGGAAATAGCAACAATTAATATCGCCGAGAGAATGATTTTGATAATATATTGCATTTTTAATGATTAATGATTAATGGTTAACGATTAATGATTAATTTTTTATCGAAGATAATAAAAAAAGCCTCAACAGAATTGCATCTGTCAAGGCTCAATATTTTTATATTCGTGGTGAGTTCTACTCCAAAATTTTCTTTGTATCCGTTCCCGTCACTTCACTCAAATCTGTGGTCAACGAATCCACTTTCGGCTCAGAATATTCAATGGCATCAATACGCACGACCATCGAATCGCGGAGATGTTCATACGCAGGAACGAGTTTTTTCGGTAGCGGTTCAGGCGGTGGGAATTTGAGGCGACGGTGGTTGACTTGCCTGCCATCTTTCCAGAATCGAAAACATACGTGCGGACCCGTAGCCATGCCCGTACTCCCCACATAACCAATGACTTGCCCTTGCTTGACTTTCTTGCCGACGCGCATTCCTTTTGCAAAACCACTCATGTGAAGGTATTGCGTAGAGTAGCGATTATTATGTCGGATTTTGATGTATTTGCCATTGCCGCGGGTGTAGCTGGCTTTGGAAATCGTACCATTACCAACGGCATAAATCGGCGTACCGCGTGGTGCAGCGTAATCTGTGCCGAGATGCGCTTTACGGCGTCTTTTGATGGGATGGTAACGCATACCGTAACCCGACGAAATTCGCGAATACTTCAGAGGTGCGCGTAAGAAAGCGCGTTTCATAGATTTGCCTTCGCTGTCGTAATAGCCCACAAATTTTTCAACATCCGGCTCGTAGTACATCGCATAAGTATCGTCGTCGTAATGCTTGAACACGCCGCCGTGTATGCGCCCAACGCCTACACGTTCGCCTTCGATGAATTTTTCATCAAAAATCAACTTGAATCTATCGCCCTTCTGTACGTGGTGAAAATCAATGACCCAACCAAATACATCTTCCATATTCGCCGCCAGATCCATTGATAAACCATTGTCCATCATCGCATTCCACATCGAACTCTCAATGACGCCCGAAGCTACGCGCTCACGAGTCTCTACCTCGCGCTCTATCTTTTTGATACCCAAAGTATCGCGCAAATCAAAAACTACATAAAAATATGGGTGTGGGTCATAGATGAAATATTGAGCAGTGGCAGGCGTTTTTTTGTCGGTCAATATGGTATATTTTTTACCGCTTCTGAGATTGCGGACATCGAAGGTTTTTTTTGCTTTGCGAGAGAGCTTATCTATGGTAGGGTAGGGGACATTATATTTGGTGAGAATATTGGCGAGAAATTCGTTTTTGCCGATTTCGTTTTCAATCACGTCCATCGAATCCACGACGATTTTATAACTCAATTTCGGCAAGTCGGGCATACTGACTAATGGGTCAACCGCTTCGGGTGCAGCTTTTGCTAAAGCCATTTTCCCGTCATTTTGCCAATATAGATACGTTGCAGCTGCGATGGAACATACCACCGCCAAAACAACTGCCAAAGCCAAAGCTACTCTTTTTTTATTCAGTACCACCCTTTTAAGTTTTAAGATTAAGTTTAATTCTAAGTTTAAAAAGATGAAAATTAAATTATTACGGCAAGGGAAATTTTATATTAAAAATAAAGCTCCGTAAATTGTATTTCATCTGCTTCCATCTACGCTTTTAAGTTCAACAAATGTAGCGAAATTAAGACGAAAAACGGACGGTTTGTGGTCACTTTCAGATAGTGTTAACGTTTTTTTTGTGCATATTTTTCAAGAATTTACAAAAATCACATAAGATAATTTTTTATAATTAAAAAAATAACAGGCATTTGTACAAATGTTTGTTATTCTCAAATCGATTTTATTTTCTTTCCCACACTGAAGTGGAAACAACACTGGTTGTAACCGTAGCTCCGCCTGTATTGGATGTAACAACATCATTTTGCGAAATCACCAATTGGTCGTCGGCATTGATTTCGTAATTGGCAGTTTGTTCACCTTGCGTAGCTGTGAGGTCAATACCGTTCCATTCGAGTTCAAAGAATGAACCGTTGATGGTAATCGTACTTTCATCATTGGTGTAAGTACCGCTACCCGTGACATCCGAGTAACCATCTGTACTTGTTTGTGTTGTACCGGCAACGTTGCTGGTCACTGTCATTTCCGCAAGCTGCCAGCAAGAGCATCATCAGCATAGCAAGGGCTAAATTCGTCAGTTTGTACATTTAGAATGTTTAAAAATAATTAAATAAAATTTGTGTAAAGGTATGGTCGTGTGAATTTTATTTGTGTTCTGATATGTGTATTGTTCGTTGTTAATGTTTTTTTATTGAAAATACATTGGAATTTGTCCAGTTATCGGGATGGAATTTTCTACCGTATAATGACATCCTTTAAATATTCCTCTCCCAATTCTTCATTAATCAGGTGCATAATTTTATCTTTTCCATAAGTTAATTCTTGCTTCAATGACGAAGATGTGATAGTGAGGTACAAAATCTCTCTACGCACTACAATTTGTGTGGTATAATTAGCAATGGTCTGCCCCATCAATTCGGGCCAAAGGTTATTAATTTTGGCTTGACGCAGTTTAGTTTTGAATTGTCTGTCATTCGACAATCGTTGGAGTGCGTCCTTCAGTGTTTCGTCATTGTTTTGTCGCATGATTAGTGTTGAATACGTAACACAGACATTCCTGTCTGTATTGTACGTGGCACAGACAGGAATGTCTGTGTTACATTATTAGAAAAAGGGAGCGCAAGGTACGCAAAAAAATCTATTGACGCTTATGTTGCTGGCACAGAAAAATTGATTTTTGTAATCCCATAAAAATACTTTAAATTTAATCTCCAATTTAACGTATCAACTTATATTTTTTTCGTCATAACGTTTGAAGTTTGTTCATAAGTTAAATATGAAGTTTAATTACTTTAAGAACGATAAAATAATAACCTTTCGATTTGATACGATTCTTTTGTCGGAATACTTTCCCGAATCAAGTACGGGACAGGCTGTTGCTACATCAGTTATGTAACTTGGCTACATGCCTTCTTTGCGTCTCGTCTTCCAACAAAATAATTCGCCTGAAATCGAAATCTTATTATTTTATCGTTCCTTATCTAAACTTTTTTGGTTAAACTTCAAATTATAAAATCGAATCTATTTTTTCACGCAAAATAAGTATAAAGACTGATGGAATGTAAAATGTGTTCGCCAATTATGAATTATGAATGAAAAATTTTGAATGATAAAAAATGTATAATTTGTTAATTATTAATTATCAGTAAAAAAATAAAATACAATTTAAGTTTATTTGTCATTCAAAATTCATAATTCACAATTTTACATTAATTCAAACTTAGTCTTATACTTTCCCGATAGCTATCGGGATAAACTTTCACACGCATGCCTATCCGAATGGAAGACGACCCCCGGTACAGAGATGAAAACAGAGACAGAAATCAACCTCCACGCGACCCGCGCCAACCACGCAATCCGGGCGGTGGCGGTGGCAATATCGGCGGATTCTTGCCTATCCTACTCATGGGATTGATGCGAAACCCTAAAATGCTGATGATTGTATTAGCTATTGGTGCGTTCCTCTACTTTGGCGGCTTTTTTGGCGGCGGTGGTGGCGGTTTTACCGACAATACCAATAATCCGAATAATTTTGTAGATGATGGTGGCGGTACGATAGTTTCGCCTTTCAGTATGGGCGGTATTCTGGACGAAAAAGAGTACGACAAAGCAATGGTATATGCCGCGCTTGCCGATAATAAAAAGAATCCTTTGCCGGAACGTGTTTCGCTGGAGCGATATGCACCGCGCCGACTCAATCAGGGAAGGCAAGGCTCATGTGTCGGTTGGTCAAGTGCCTATGCTGCACAGACGATTCAGTATGCCAAAGCCTACGGTGTAGAGCCGGAACGTGTGGCATTTAGCCCGTCGTATTTGTATAATCAAATTGCTTTGCGCGGCTGTCAGGGTACGTATATTCACGAGGCGATGAAGGTCATGGAATCGCGTGGTACGCTGCCTATGGAATACTTTCCTTATGATGAAAGTAGCTGTAGCAAAAAGCCAAGCAGAGCCGAGCAACAGGAAGCGTATAAGTACAGAATCAAAGGAAATAATCGCCTAAGCGTAGATCATAATAAGTATAAAACTGACCTGCTTGCGGTCAAACAACACCTTGCAGCAGGAACGCCTGTCGTCATCGGAATGCAGGTGGGCGGTACATTCATGGCAGGTATGCGCGGGCGAGAAGTGTGGAACCCAACGCAGGGCGATTACCAAATGCGCGGCTTTGGCGGACACGCGATGTGCGTCATTGGTTATGATGATTATAAAGATGGCGGTGCATTTCAGATTATGAATAGCTGGGGACCTGAATGGGGCAAAAACGGTATTGGCTGGGTACGATACAAAGATTTTGAGTTCTTTAATAAAGAGGCTTACGGCTTGCACCCAATGGGCGATGCGGATGAGAAAAACTCTAATGTTTTTGCTGCCGGATTTGGGATAGTTGACCAAGCGACCGGACGAAATATTACGCTGGAGCGTAGAGGTCCGAACCTGTTTGGTACGGTGCGTCCTGTGCGTCCGGGTGATAAATTCAAAATAGAATTTGCCAATACGATTGAGTGTTATACCTACCTGTTTGGGCAGGAAACTGACGGGTCGAGTTATGTGCTGTTTCCATACACGAAAAAACATTCGCCTTATTGCGGCATCACAGGTACACGCGTATTTCCGCGCGATAAAAACCTTGTGCCGGACAATATTGGCAATAGAGATTATTTCGCCGTTGTCATCACGAAAAAACCGGTAGATTACGAACAAGTGAACGCACTGATTAACCGTACTCCGGGCAATTCTTATATTGACAAAATCACTCGCGCGATAGGCAATGACCTTGTGGGCGATGCAGATTTCACCACAGCCGAAGGGAATGTTATCTTTCAGGCACAGTCGGATAAGAATGTGGCGGCGTTTGTAATTGAGGTGGATAAACGGTAATTAAGTTTAAGTACAAGCGCAAGTTCAAGTTCAAATTATAGAACTTGATAGCATATAAATTTTAATTCTACCCAAAAAAACATACAAACAAAATGATACAGAGCCGGTGCAATTCAGTTTGCATCGGCTTTTTTTTGTGAAATGTCGTAGGTTTTTGAAGTGTTTGTGGCACATTTTTTTCAGAATTAATCATAAGGTCATTCAAAATCAGTATATTGAGGCTGCAACCTATTCTGCTTATCCGCAATCTTATTTTCGTAACACAGACACTTCTTGTCTGTAATTTCATGTGGCACAGACAGGAATACCGTCATTCGTCGGTACAAGTGTCTATGTTACGCAAACTTAATCACGCGCTTATGGAAACGCGAAATTTATTGATACAAATTTCTCTGCTGATACTCGGTGCTATTATTCTGTTTAAGGTATTTCAGATGGATGCCAATCAGAAAATTATCAAAAATAACATTGAGAAAAGCATCAAAGAAATAGCATCTGCCGAAAAAAATCTGACGGCGGCACAAGATGAAATTGCCAAGCTCGAAGAGCAAATTCAGGTATTTAAGGCACAGCGAGACTTACTTGAGAAAGAACGGGAGACTATTGTAAAGAATTATCAAGATGCACAGGAAGAAGATAAAGAAGTACTCAAACAAATCAAAAAGGAGATTGAAAAAAATAATGATGAATTGGACCGCTTGCGTGAGCTTGACGGAAAGTTTGAAACCGGCGGTGGTGACGTACTGAAAGTCTTAATAAATGAAGCATTGGACAAGCTGCAAAGATATCGAACCGAGTAATTTTTAAGTCTTTCTCTTTTTAAAAAATATCAAAAACTAAAACAATGCGATACTTACTCATTATCAGCACGATATTCCTATTCCACAATTCTTATCTTTTGGCACAATCTGATTCTTTGACTACAGATATACAGGATACAAGCATTATAGGTGATACGCCGAAGGTTGATGCACCGCGTATGGCAGTAGTAGGTGGCGATACCATTATACTGGATGCCCCCTATTTCAATTCTTTTGCAAAGCCCATCGTTGCGATGTCGGGCGATATCGTTGTGGTCAACACAGATAGCATTCATTTGGTGAATAACAAACGCTTTTTGTTTTATGAAGACCTGCGGGATGTTATCAGATCGGAGGACAATTGTAATGACCAAATTCAAAAAGTCATAGCAAGGTATGAAGCATCTTTGGAACGCAATGAAAACGACTTCAACAGCCTACTAGACAATTGCAACAAGACCTCTGACCTTACCCTGCGTGTACTCGAAACCACAGAGCAATCACTCAGCAATACCAAAACATTGCTCACAGATACACAAACCTCTCTCGCTCATGCCAACGACCTGCTCAAAGAAGCCCGAAAAGTACAAAAAACCTCGCGGCGGAAAAGTACTTGGGAAAAAGTATTGATAGGAACGGGTGCAGCAGCTATTGGTGTGTTGACAGGCGTATTGATTGCAAATTAAGGGAAGACGAAAAATAACCTATACGCACCACGCCGTAGTAGGAACAAGGCATGCCTTGTCCCTACTACGGCGTTTTTTTTATTCATTTCTCAAAAAAATATTTTGCCCTAAAAGTAACTGATTATCAGTAAATTACCTTTTAATTGTGAAATGTTCTAACACAAAAAAATATTCTACAAGGTGACTTTCCTATTCCCCTCGTGATATAGTGATGTACAATACGAAATACGAAATACAATCAACACTAACTCATACCGATGAAAACAATTTTGTCCCGTATGCCGATAACTATACGGCATCGGGATGAATGAGTGAATTTTGAATGGAATATTTTTCATGATTATCGAAAATCACGCAATCAAAAATCTGAAATAAAAAATTACGCGATTCAATTTTTCGTCGGCAAAAACAATGATTAAAATTATGGTAGTGTAATATCGTGAGTGATATTTTTGAAATAAAATTCTGATAATCAATGAATTAAAATTTATTGTCACTCAAAAAGTAACACTACCGCACAATTGAAGCAGACCAATACGTTGAAGTCACCTTTCCCGAAGCCGAGGAATTTACAGGCGAAGCCCCGACCCAAACTGATACAAAATCAGATTACTACGGCTAGTTCAATGCCAATCACGGCGGATTGCCTGCTACTAGTGGCTCTGTAACTCGTGGTTCGTGGTTTTTTACTTATCCGAAAGTTAGATTGTGATTTTTTTGAATAAAAGGCTTAATTCTCAAGTAGAAAGGCTGTCCGTTTGGACAGCCTTTTTTACGTAAAACGATTTTGTAAATCGTTTTACGTTATGACATGCTCTAAAATCTTTTTTCTCAACAATTTCAATTCTGCTATTTCAGGTCGTCGGCTCAAATAATTATAACGATATTCCGCCTTAACCTTCCGCCAATGACGATGCAGCCACAAGCCCAATTTAAACATAAAAGGCATCGTCAGTATATATATCAACGCCGCCCATTTACCGAAAAAATATCCTACCAAAATACTCTGTACCATCCACACCATCGGAAATAAAAACAGCCCCACCGCAAAGGCAATCGTAGAGTAGAAAACAGGGTCTTTTACGCGATTTAGAAATCTTTTTTTGAGCATAATGTAGGGCAATACGGAATTAACGAAAGCATAAATATAAACGGGCAATGCAATCACCAATCCAATCAATTTCAACAAAATAGCACCAATCGCGTGTTGATTTTTTTCAAATAAATCATCCGATAAATTATATTGGTCAATGCCTTTTTTGTAGGTGAGTGTGTCGCTTGCTATCTCTTTAAATGTGGCTTCATCCTCGCGTATCATGCGCTCACATTCGGCGATGATGTATTTGTCTGATTGAAAATTTCGCAGCAAAATATCGCCATCAAACGCATGTGTAGCCTGTATTTTTTTTCGGGCTAATTTTCTTAATAATTCAATCGCATCGTAGTATTCTTCACTTTTAATGTGAATCATCAAAGGCTTCAAGCCTTCCGCCAAATCTCGCGTTAATTGCTTGATTGCCTTTGCTTTATTTGCTTTGTATGATTCCTTGTAATTTGAAATGGGAATCGGTTTGCCGTATTGTATGAGGACATCCGTTTCGATTTCCTGTGGCGCAGAATAATACGTGCCAATCGGTACGACGTGCAGATTCGTCTCAAAATCCGCCGCCTCTGCCGTCCAAAAAGCCATACGTGCAAAACCCTTTTTCAGAGGTCGCAAACGGCGTGGTTCATCATGATTGCCTTCCGGGAAAATCTTCACTGTACCACCCGCCTCCAATCGTCTAATCACCTCCCCGAAAGTCGCCTTATTTTGCTCCACAATATTCACCTTATCACGCGGACGAAAAATCGGCAACATATTCAAACCTCGCAAAAAACGCCCCGCCAATTTCCCCTTAAAAATATCGCCTCGCGCTATGAATGACAATTGCCTATCCCACACATCCGTTGTGATGACGAGCGTATCCATGAGCGCGTTTTGATGATTGGAAGTGTACAAAGCTGGCTTTGGAATGTCCTGATGGCGAATGGTTTTCCACTTGCCGAGATAGATTTTTAAGCCCAATCTGACCAACCAGAAAAATATCGTGTATGAAAATGAATATCGTTGTTTTTTCATTTATCAAAAAAACTATGAACTGTACTGCAAACGGGGTAAATTTCGGAAATATTGAGGTTCTATAACGTCGTTAGACGTGGCTCATTTAGTAGTCCCAAGTTGAAACTTGGGGCTACTAAATCGGACGTGTCTATGACACTTTTTTCAATAATAGACTTTATTCTGAAATTTATGCCGTTCAAATTATAAGCGTATATTTTAACGTGAATTACGATTTACAAAATCGTTTTACTTTTCCAAAAAGTAGCCAAAGTTAATCCCGAAACCATATGCCAAATGCCCCACCAAGCCGCCACCACTGCCATACCACCAAGTCCATCAAAAAAATTAAAAATCAGCACAAGCCCTAAACCTGAATTTTGGATACCCGTTTCAATCGAAATCGCGCGACAATCCTTTTCGGGGCGTTTAAAGGTCTTCGGAAGGAAGTAGCCCAATAAAAAACCTAAAGTATTATGCGCCAAGACTAAAAATACGACGGCATGAATCCACTTCAAAAATAAATCATAATTTTTCACAAAAGCAACTCCTACAAAGGCAAGAAAAATCAGGAAGGAAAGCACACTAATCGGGGCTTGTATTCGCTCGGTGAGTTTCGGAAAATGCTTGGCAAACAACATCCCCAAAACCAAGGGCGCACCGAGCAATGTAAAGACCGTTTTCAGCATTTTCCAGAAATCAATTTGAATATCTTGCAAAAGCGGTGCTGCACCGGGATAGAGATTGCCGTATAGCGAAAAATTAAATGGTGTCATCACCACCGCACTAAGGGTTGCTATTGCTGTCAGCCCAACCGAGAGTGCCGCATTACTCCCTGAAAATGAGGACATAAAGTTGGAAATATTCCCGCCCGGACAAGCCGCTACGAGTATCATTCCCAGTGCCAAACTCGGCGCAGGACGCAATAATATGACCAATAAAAATGTAAGGAAAGGTAGTAAGATGAATTGTGAAATCACGCCAATTACTGGTGATTTTGGGTCTTTCACCAAGTCAGTAAAATGCGTTTTTTTGATGCCCAAAGCCACGCCAAACATAATGAACCCCAGCAAGATATTCAATAGCATCAGGCTGTCTTCGCTGAAATTGAGTTGTACTTGGTCGATGGCTTCCAATTGAATAATGAATGAATTTTGAATGAATTTTGAATGAGTGAATGAGTGAATGTTTTTAATGTGATAATGAGTTAATGCGACAATATTTTTAAGGAGTAAATTGGGTTATGGTAGTTAGGTAGATAGTAATTCTTCTACACTTTCCTTCATATCCAATTCATCGGCTATCTTTCTGAATTCTTCATAAGAAATCGGCTGGTAATTTTGTGCTGCCTTAATATCTTCCAGAGAAACGTTCGTGCGAATTGGTTTTACAGCTTGTTGAATATCAGGCTTTAAGGACGCTTCTTTGAGAACTTTTTCTGCTTTTTTCAATGCTTCATCATTATCAACACTCATTACAAGTTCGATTAATTTGAATTTTCTATTTCTCGTATCAATTGTCATAGAATTGTGTTGTCGTGTCATGGTTTAGTGGTCTTGTTTTAGGTTGTGTAATAAGACCAAATATACAAAAAATCTCAACAAAATACACCATGATTTTTTTCTCGGGTGCAGGACAAATTTTTAATCTGCCTCGTACCGACGACTTTAGCCGTCGCGGGAAAGTACCGAGCCACTTGACGGCTAAAGTCGTCAGTACAGTGGCATTTCAAAATAAAATTAAAAATTTGTCCTGCACCCTTTTTCTCACAATAACCTATTTTTGTATTTTTGCTTGTTTTTTAATTAAAATCTAAATAATCCGAGTTAGGGTTACGGGGTACGAATTACGAGTTAGGGCTTAAATCAGTCGGCAACTCGCAACTCGCAACTCGCAACTCGATAACTCGCAACTTAAATAAATATGTCAAGCGTAACAACAGGAATCCCATCGGTGGATCTATCCAAATTTACCTCCGGCGATGCTGCGCTCAAAGCAGAATTTGTACAAGAACTCGGCAAAGCCTTCCATGAAGTGGGCTTTGTAGCTGTCACCAATCACGGTGTACCACAGGATTTGATTGATAAATTTTTCGGTGCTGCCAACAGCTTTTTCTCCCTTCCGACAGAGACGAAAATGAAGGCGCAAATACCCGGATTGGCAGGTCAGCGCGGCTACACGGCTTTTGGTATAGAACACGCCAAACAATCAGAAGTCGCTGATTTAAAGGAGTTTTTCCAAATCGGACAGGAAGTAACAGACGGTGATACGACTGCCGAGGAGTATCCGCCAAATGTAGAAGTGCCTGAAAAACCGGAATTTCCGAAATTGGGACGCAATCTGTATTCTTCTTTTGAAAATGCAGGTAAACACCTCCTGCAAGCTATTGCCATTTACTTGGATTTGGACGAAAATTATTTTGATAAATACGTCAATAACGGCAACAGTATTCTCCGTGCGATTCATTATCCGCCGATTACGCAAGCACCAAAATCTGCCATTCGTGCCGAGCAACATGAGGATATTGACCTCATCACGTTACTCGTAGGTGCATCTGCTGATGGGCTTGAATTGCAGGACGAAACAGGTACTTGGATTCCTATCAAAGCAGGTATCGGCGCTATCGTCATCAATGTAGGTGACATGCTCCAACGCCTAACCAATAATTACCTAAAATCTACGACACACCGCGTGGTCAATCCGCCGAAAGAGCGTTGGCATGAGCCGCGTTTGTCGATTCCGTTTTTCTTGCATCCGCGCTCGGAAATGGATTTGACTTGCTTGGAGAAATGTGTTACTCCAGATAATCCGCTCAATTTTGAGCCGATTACTGCGGGTGAGTACTTGGATGAGCGTTTGAGGGAGATTGGTTTGAAGAAATAATTAGGACGGGGTGCAGGACAAATTTTTAATTTTATTTTGAAATGCCACTGTACTGACGACTTTAGCCGTCAAGTGGCTCGGTACTTTCCCGCGACGGCTAAAGTCGTCGGTACGAGGCAGATTAAAAATTTGTCCTGCACCCTTAGGACGAGAGATTAGAGGAGAAAGATTAGAAAATCGTATGGCAGGCATTTTTGAAGTGTCTGCCTTTTTTTATTCTTGGAATAAATTCAATTTGCAAACCAAAAAATATGATTGATAAAAACTTCGCATTGGACAGTATAATATTATTTTGTGTCATAATTATGATTAGGTCTTGTTCTGAACAAAAAAGGGTGCAGGACAAATTTGTAATTTTATTTTGAAATGCCACTGTACTGACGACTTTAGCCGTCAAGTGGCTCGGTACTTTCCCGCGACGGCTAAAGTCGTCGGTACGGGGCAAATTAAAAATTTGTCC
>Ga0209093_1001382_pt1 | contig 13785 bp, 9 predicted proteins | sample SidtaG_4_FD_187450 | JGI IMG/M metagenome (GOLD analysis project Ga0209093, IMG submission 187450) | Marine algal microbial communities from Sidmouth, United Kingdom - Sidmouth_Male1 metaG (SPAdes) (version 2) | ecosystem: Host-associated > Algae > Red algae > Unclassified | place: Sidmouth...
CCCCCGCGGTTTCACACGGCATATTCCCATGAATGTCATGTGAAACCGTGGACGAGCATTTCCTACCTCCCTGAACGGGATTTCCTCCCGTTCAGGATGACCATTGTTCTGACGATCGCGGCCGATCGAGGTCCAGTCCCTGGTCGCGGACAGCAACGCGAGGCACGTGCGGATCCAAATTTGAACCCTGGCTGAACCAAGCGCATCCCAAGCCAGCTTTCAAAAACACCCCCTGCGACCCCTGAAGCCGGTCCTGCGAGCAAACCTAGCAATGTAAGAGGACTATTCTTAAATTCTCAATTGGGCTCGCGACGTGGCGCCCCCTCACAGGCCGCCCATCGTAGCGGCCTAAAAAGGGCAATATGTGCAATAGAGTTACTCCTTCCCGGGCTACTTTTGCATCGATAGTCCTTCGTGTTGGTGGGTGGTCCGTGGCCCAATCCCTTGGAGTAAACTTTCCGCGGAATCTCGGAGCCTCTGAGGCGGCGTGATCCGCGAGATCTGCTGCAGATTGCGGTCAACAAGCCGACGAAAGGCAGCGATCGTTTGGCACGATGCAGCCACGAAGCACATGTATGACACAAATTGAGAGATCGTCGTTAAAAACGTCGATTGAGCGCCACATGGCGGCGCCACGGGCTGCCACGGCACACGGGGAAGGTAATCTCTCAGCCAATGGTACGCTCGCCAGAGAGAAGCCGCTGAGAAGCACAATGGAGTGTGAGGCGTATGCTCCCGCGGCCCACACCACGGAGCATGGCAGCCGCACGTTGGCACGGATGTCTCCGATGATCGACCGGCATTCGAGTGATCCGCCCCAGAACGAGGGTCCTGTGCCTTGACATCCAGAAAAAGAGGCAGATCCAGGGCAGCCAGTCTCGGCCTGAGATCCCTGTTTGTGGCTCGCTGTGATGCAGCGCTGCCGTACCAGCTGGTGCGTAAAGCTCGAGACTGAAGAATGACCAGGACCTGGGAGGACAGCTCAAAGTGGCAAGCGCACAGGCGCCAAGAATTTTCTTGGCCTCCCGCCACACCCCCTCCCGGAGCAGGGCCCAACACCAACAGCTGCGAGCGTGGTGGTGCCCTCCCGCGACATCCCCTCCCTGGAAAGGCCCACCACAAACAGCTGCGAGCGTGGTGGTGCCCTCCCGCCCCACCCCCTCCCTGGCAGGGCCCACCACCGACAGCTGCGATCGTGGTGGTGCCCTCCCGACCCACCCCCTCCCTGACAGGGCCCACCACAACCAGCTGCGACCGTGGTGGTGCTCTCCCGCGACACCCCCTCCCTGGCAGGGCCCACCGCCAACAGCTGTGAGCGCGGTCGTGCCCCACCGCGTCCGACTGTGTTTGGGAAGGGCCGGTCGCGAGCGAGTCTCGGGTCCGGCACGCGTCGTGCTGATGATGCGACCGAGACACGGCGGCCGCGAACGCGAGGCGACGGCGACCGCGTGGCGGCTTACCATGCGATCGCCTCGCGTCGGGCGCGCGCCGCGGGTCATTTTAGAAAAGATCCACAGGCCCTGCGTATGACACCCCGACCAGGCTGAATGAGTCCACACTTCCCCCCGCCCCGCGGCCGCGTGGTGCGCTGCTGGCCGTTCGCCCGTGGGACATGACTAGGCCGCGCTGGCGTGGCCCCCTTAAGGCGGCCCGCAGTCCCTACTGACGGCTGACAGCCGACAGGTGGGCGCGACAGCACTGAGGGACAGGGATAAGATGCGTGGCTGCCGCTTCGCAATGGTCAGCAGTACAGCCACTTTTCATTGGTTGAAGCGAATCACTATGAGCAGGACAATTTCTCCAGAAATCGTGATTCCAGCAGACTTCCATTTGATTGGCTCTTGTCTGCGACCTTTGGAGCCGATTCTCTGCGCCGGGCCCGTTACCCGTTTCGGGCGGGCGCCTTGCACTAGCCCGCACCTTCCACTGGTAAACCGCGCCGGCCGCGGCTCTTTGGCCCCAAGCAATAAATAGTGGAGCGTATCGCTTTTTCGGGGGTGGGGGCGAGTCCACCCCCTTCTTATCGGTCTGTCGGCCTCGGCCTGGGGTTGTCAGCTCTTCGGGACGGCTTGCGCGCGGCAGCCGTCACGCCACGCATCGTCGGCCTCGTGCTGAAAGGCGTGGCCGCGGCTGCCGTCGAGGGCCAGTGCAGGCTTGTGGAGGCGGGGCGCAAGGCGACGCGTTTAGTCTTGGGCCCCGCGCGGGCGCGGGCCACCCCTGTTCCGTGTCTCTGAGGAGGGGACGCGGATGTGGCGGTGGCGTCCGTGGCGGGCCATACGCTCGCAGGGCGTGCCGTCGTGGTGGACGCGCGCTTCGTGCCCCCCGCCGCCTGCCGCCCAGCACATGCCTCTCTTGCAACGTATCGTCACATCCCCCCCAACGCCACCGTCGCTGACGCGGCTGCCCGTCGTTCGCGCGCTTTCTTTGCGCGCGCTTTTTTATGCGGCGGCCGCGCCCTCGACGGCGGCCGGCGCACGGCGGGTTTGCGGTCAAGCTTGCGCGCGCTCTTTGACTCGCTTTGTGGGCCCCTTCTGGGGCGATAGCCCCCTCCCACCCAGTCTCGTCTCCCGCGGCGGTTTGCCTTTCTCGCTCCCCCCCCCCCTCCTTTTGTTGCCGCGGCCGCCGCGCCAGTGCGCGCTTGGCGGCCGCCCGCGCTGCTACAGGGAGGCACGCGTCGACGTGTTTGGCGCGCGCGCGCTTTCCGTCCGCCAGCCGGTGGTGTGGTGCTCTGGGCGGCGGCCGCGCGCCGGCGGTGTGGGCGGCGGCCGCGCGCCGGCGGTGTGGGCGGCGGCCGCGCGCCGGAGGTGCGGGCGGCGGCCGCACGCCAGCGGTTTGGGCGGCGGCCGCGCGACGGCGGTGTGCGAGTCTGCCGCTGGTCGTTGGTGTGGGAGGCTGCCGCTGGTTGGTGGTGTGAGCGGCTGCTGCTCGTCCGTAGTGTGGGCGGCTGCCACCCGTCGGCGGTGTGGGCGGCGGCCGCGCACTGGTTGTGTGGGCGGCTGCCGTGACCGGCTGCTGCGGCTGGCTGCCGCCCGTGGCTCGTGTGGCCGGTTGCCGCCCCCGGTGGTAGTTCGTCGCCTATAAAGGGCCGGCTGCCGGCGCCATGGTCTGAGAGAAGAAGCCTTCCGACACGAAGCGGCGGGGGGCCCAGCGGACGCGGCAGCCGTGGCGGAACCACGAAGATCGGCGGCTGCTTCGCGACTGGACGGACGCGGGCGCCCTGCACCTGGCTCACTGCCAGTGCGACTGCTGCTGCCCCCCCCCCCCCCCCGCGTCCGGTTCTCCAGGGCGGTCGTCTGACACCAAGCCGTCGACCACCCCCGCCGCCGTGGACGGGCGGCGCACCACCGCAAGAGCAACGGCCGGTGACACTGCCGCGGTGGACGGGCGGCGCGCCGCCTGACCTTCGGCAGCCAAGCCCGCAGGGGTGGGCGGGCGGCGCGCCGCCCGAGCGTCGACAGCGAAGCCCGCAGAGCTGGACGGGCGGCGCGTCGCCCGACCGTCGGCCGCCGAGTCTGCAGGGATGGGCGGGTGGTGCGCCCCCCAACGGTCGGCAGCCGAGCCCGCCGAGGTCGAGGAGCGGCGGCGCGCCGCCCGACCGTCGGCCGCCGAGCCCGCCGAGGTGGGCGGGCGGCGCGCCCCCCAACCGTCGGCAGCCAAGCCCGCCGAGGTGGACGTTCGGCGGCGCGCCGTCCGACCGTCGGCCGCCAAGCCCGCCGAGGTCGGCGGGCGGCGCGCCCCCCACTCGTCGGCAGACGAGCCCGCCGAGGTGGACCTGCGGCGGCGCGCCGCCAGACCGTCGGCCGCCAAGTCCGCAAAGGTGGGCGGGCGGCGCGCCCCCCAACCGTCGGCAGCCGCGCCCGCCGAGGTAGACGTGCAGGGGCGCGCCGCCCGACCGTCGGCCGCCGAGCCCGCCGAGGTGGGCGGGAGGCGCGCCCCCCAACCGTCGGCAGCCAAGCCCGCCGGGGTGGACCTGCGGCGGCGCGCCGCCGGACTGTCGGCCGCAGAGCCCGCAGAGATGGACGTGCCAAGGCGCGCCGCCTGACCGTCGGCGGCCGAGCCCGCCGAGGTGCACAGGCGGCGCGCCACCCGCCTGTCGGCAGCAGAGCCCGTCCAGGTGGACGGGCGGCGCGCCGCTCGACGAGCCGCCGCCAAGCCAGGGTCGGTGGACGGCGCGCGGTCCGCCGGTGGGCCAGCAACCAGGGCAGCAGCGATCGCCGAGCCCGCACAGGTGGACGGAGGACAACCCGCCGCCACCCGAAGAGCGGCGACCGAGCCCGAGGCTGTCGGGGCGCGACCTCCAGCAGAGGCACCCTCTGTCGTTGCTGTCGGGGCAGTGGCTGCCGCCACCCCGGCGCTTTCCCTCCTTGGCGAGCGGCCGCCCCGGCAGCAGTGGGCCCAACCTGCCGTCCGGAAGCGGCGGTTCGTCCTCACTCGTACCCCCGAGGATCGGGCTGCGGTCCATCACGCCTCGGTCGCGGCCGCCTCTGCGGCGGCGGTCGCCTCCGCCGAGGCGGCCGCTACTGCGACCGCAGCGGCAGCTGAGTCAGCGACCGCGTCGGCGAAGTACCGGGCGGGGGTCACCGCCGCAGCGCGAGACAAAGTTGAGGCCACAAGCGCGAGTGTTGCTGCAAAGAAGGCGGCGCAGGCCTCGAGCAGAGCGGCGGCGGCCTTGGCGTATGTGCAAGGACGGTACTTGGCCGCCGCCGACTCCGTTGGTGCCGCGCGCCCCGCCGCCTGTGCCGCTGCCGCCGCTGCCGTCGGTCGGCCGGCCGCTGACTCTGTCGCTGCCGCCGCTGCTGTCGGTCGGCCCGCCGCCGACTCTGTCGCTGCCGCCGGCGCGTCCGATCGGCCGGTGGCCGACTCTGTCCCTGCCGCCGCTGCCGTCGGTCGGCCGGCCGCCGACTCTGTCGCTTCCGCCGGCGCGTCGGGTCGGCCGGTGGCCGACTCTGTCCCTGCCGACGGTGCTGTCGGTCGGCCGCCCTTCAAGCGCCGCACGGGTGGCCGACCCCCCTTGCCGCCAGCGACCCGTCGCCGTGCCGGCGGCCCCGCCCTTTAGGCAGCATGGGGCGTGGACCAGCGTGGACAATGGCGGAGAACGATGCAATAATGAAGGCGTGGTTTATCGAGGCTAACAAACCAATCCGTGGGACAGACCAGTCGGGCAAGGACTTTCGGCGCCGGGTGCTGACGGGCTGGCTGCAGCTGCTCCGCGGAGAGCCGGGCGGCGCGGCGCGGGAGCAGCGAGGGTTTGACGCGATGAGAAAGCAGTGGGCCAAGATCGTGGCCGGCGTGATGGAGTTCTCGAGCTGTGTGGTGCAGGCGCGTCTCGCGAAGCCGACGGGCATTGCGTCCCACGCCGACCTGGTCAACTGTGCGGAGGGGCTGTACTGCAGCAGCAACATCTACAGCCGCATCCGCGGCAACCACGAGGACGACGTCGCTAAAGAAAAGACCACCAAGCGCCGTAAGAAGCAGGTGTCGTGCCCCTGGGCGCATTATTGGGAGCAGCTCAAGGACCAAGACCGTTTCAAATCGGCGGCCGCCGCCTTTGCCTCCATGCAGAAGAAGGCCGCTGACAAGAAAGTGAGAGCAGCGGCAAGGGCGGCGGCCTCCGCTGGTGTGGAGGGCGGCGGCGACACCGCGGAGCAGCAGGCTGCCGACGGCGACCCGGCACCGGCGGCCGCAGCGAATGCGGCCGCCGGTACGAATGCTGGCGGGGCACCTGCGGCGGTCGACATCATCGACAGTGACGACGAGCCGTGGGGGGACCGCCTTTTTGGGACCAAGGCGGCCAAGCGTGCCCACGCAGAGACCATTGCGGATGACCGAACGATAGGCCGCGTCGCCAGCGCGGTGGAGAAGCTGGGCGACGCGACGGAGCAGCGGACGATGATGATGGCATTCAGCCAGCCCTTCATGCGTGAGACGGCGATGGGGGCGGCGTACTGGGCGCATCAGACGAAAAAGATGATGACCAAAGAAGGCATCAAGGTGTCTCGTTGCGATCCGGCCGCCGCCGGGCGGGTGGCGGACAACGCCGCCGACGGGGCTGGTGGTGCGGCTCCGCCCCCCGGCGGTGCCGCGGCCGGCGGGTCACCAGTTGACGACGTCTCGGCGTCGGGGGAAGCAGCGATGGCCGACGTGAGTAAGGTCATCGACGTCGACGGCGACGGCGACATCTTCCTGGTGCCATCAGGCAACCCGCATGGCGCCAAGTCGTCAGGTGCGGCGCCGGCGGACGCCGATGGTGCATCCCCAGCGTCGGCGGCCGCCGAAGGTGCTTCCACAGCGTCGGCGGCCGTCGCAGGTGCATCCCCTTCACCAGCATCGGCGGTTACCGGCTCTGCCTCCGCCGCGCGCGCATTGTCGGCGGCCGCCGCTGGATCAACTACGGCACCGGCGGCGGCGAGCTCGGCACCGGGGGCCGGCCGTGCTGCTCCCAGTTTGGACCGGACGCAATCTCCGACGACGCCCTCCGCGTTTCCTGCAATTGCGGCGGCCGCTGCTCTGTCGGCGGCTGCCGCAGCGGCGTCATCGGTGCCGGCGGCTGCTAGAGGAGCATCAGCCGCTACTGCTCCGCCGTCGCGGCCGTTGACGGCTGCCGCTGCCGTATCGCGGGCTCGGCTCGCGGCTACTCGGGCGGCTGCGTCGCGTGCTCGGCCACCGGCGACTGCGGCCGCCCTTGGTGCATCTCGGCCTCTACCCCTAGCGGCCGCCGCTGCTGCATCGACGGCTCTTATCCCAGGCGCTGCCTCGTCCTCCACGGCGGCCGCCGCTATGCCGCCGAGGCCGGCTGCGGGTGAGAGCTTGCTTGCACTGGCGGCAGCCGCCTGCAAGACTTTGCCGACACCGCCGGCGGCCGCGCGGCAAGCGGCTCTGACTCTGCGCGGCCGCCGGGCGATGGCTACCAAGCTGAAGAACGCGATCGCCGCCTTGGCGTCGCCGCTGCCGACGACCATCGATATGACGGAGCTGTCAACAGCAGCGGCTGCGGCGGCTGCCACGCCGTCCACGTCAGTCGTGTCCGCGGCGGCGGCCGCATTGTCTGTACCAGCGGCTGCTGCCGCCTCTACGTCTGGGCCGCGAGCGACCGCGCCCCCCCCCGGGCGTGCACAGCAGCGCCGCAAGCGGCCGCCGCCGTCGGCGTCGTCGTCGGACCATTCGACGTCCGACGGCGGCGGCTTTGACGGCTTTGACTCAGACATTATTGCCAAGTTCGCGCGTTATGGCGGGCGCTCCTCGTCCGAGTCGAGTAACTCGGACGGGAGCGACTCGGACGAAAGCGCCTGAGCTATCGATGCCTTCTGCTTTTTCGTGCTCTCGTCGTTTCTCTTTTTCTTGGCCATCAGACGCTCTTTCTGTGTCGCTCGCGGTGCATCTTTGTACGGGACTTCTTTGTATGCGTTGTGTTTCTGCGTATGTTTCGCGCTTTCTGTCTGTGCGGGAGTGTCGTGGTCGGTGTGGTGCTGCAGGGCGTGTACTCACAGCTGCAGATGGTTCTTTTTTCCCGGTTGGGCAGGGTTCTTCTTTTCCTATCACCTTTGTACTCGCGAAACAGCCTGGGTGAAGGACGGGCGCGAGTCACGACGAGCTCTGGCGAGGCGGCTTGACATGCGCGCACGCTGAAGGGCGGCTGCCGACTTCGCGAGAGACAATGCTGCTCGTGCCACAGGCCGCGCGGACCCCCAAATCGTCCTCTCGTGCCACAGGGGAGGGCGCAGCCGCAGCCGCCAGCGGGGGGGGCTGTCACTCGTGTGGGCGTCGGGCTCTTTCTGTCGTCACCGAGGCTAATATTAATACGTTTTAAAGGTTATACACTCTTTTCGTGATCGATCGGTCAGCAGTCTCGGCGACTGTCGCCATCCAGCCAATCCAGCCAATTCAAGGCTGCAAAGGCGCCCGCACGTCTGCCGCCAGCTCACACTGCGAGCGCTGGCAGCCGCGGCAACCATGAGGCCACCCACCAGCGGCCACGCGGCAACAGCGCGCGTGCCTCCCGGGGGCGGGGAGGGAGGGATGCGGCGGACCAGTGCCCACGTGCCTCCGCGGCGGCCGCTCTCACAGCCACCGGAGTGGCGCGGCACGCAACGACGCGGCCGCTGGTGTGGGGGGGGGATCCGCCCAGTACATTTTTTGCGCTGTGTGTGCCACACCGGCCTGCGCGCCAACGGCGAGAGCTCTCGGCCGCCGCTGCAGTATCGCGAGGCCGCCCACCGGCGGCCAGCTGATGACCGCCTGCGTGCCTGTGTGGGGGGGGGGGGGGGGGGATGCGCCGGAGTTTAGGCCGCGCGCGTCCACGCGCGCCGCCCGCACGGGCAGCTGAGTGGCTCGGTGCGCACGGCGATGCGCTCGTCGGGGGGTCCTGTCTTTGCGCCGTGTGTCCGGCGGCCGCCAGAGCCCAGTGAGAGCGCTGGCGGCGCAGAGACCGCGAGACCGCCCACCGGGGGCCGACAATACACCGCGTGCGTGCGCCCGCGGGGGAAGGGGGTGAGGATGTGGCGGACCTTTGGCCGCGTGTGCGCTCCGCCCGCCCACGCGGACAGCTGGGTGGCGCCGCGTGCACGGCGATGTGGTGCTTTCATTGGGGGGGGGGAGATGTGCCCCGACTTTGCGCTGTGCGTGCAGCGGCGGCGAGCGCCCACTGCGAGGGCTGCCGGCCGCCGCTCTCTCGACGCCTCCCACCGGCAGCTGCACGGCGATGCGGTGGCTGGTGTCCCGGGGGGGGATGGTTTCCGTCCTGGCGACGCGGTGGCAAGAGTGGGGGGGGGGGATACGGCAAACCTGTGCGCTGTGTATGCAGCGGCTGCCGGCGCCCACTGCGAGGGCTGGCGGCCGCCGCAATCGCGAAGCCGCCAAACGGCAGCCGTACGGCGATGCAGTGGCTGGTGTAGGGCGGGGGGATGGGTCCCGTCCCGATGACGCGGTGGCAAAAGTGGGAAGAGAGAATATGCCCGGCCTTGCCCCGGTGGCTGGGGCGCATAATCACGTGCCGCGGCCGCCGTGCAGCAACAGTAAGGGCGGCGGCCTCCGCACAACAACACCAAGCGCGGCGGCCGCACCGCAATGACACGTGTGGCGGCCGACGCGCCTAAGCTCATTCGGCGGCCGCCGCGCAGCGACAGCATAAACGGCGGCCGCCGCGTGACAACACCAAGCGCCGCGGCCGCACCGCAATGACACGTTTGGCGGCCGCGGCGCATAAGCACGTGCCGCGACCCCCGCGCAGCGACAGCAAGGGCGGCGGCCGCCGCACAACAACACCAAGCGCAGCGGCCGCACCGCAATGACAGGTGTGGCGGCTGCCGCTCATAACCACGTGCCGCGGCCGCCGCGCAGCGACAGCAAGGGCGGCGGCCGCCGCACGATAACACTTGCTATCAAGGGCGGCGGCCGTCGCACAACAACACCAAGCCCAGCAGCCGCACCGCACTGACACGTGTGGCGGCCGCCGCGCATAATCAAGCGCCGCGGCCGCCGTGCAGCGACAGCAAGGGCGGCGGCCGCCGCACAACAACACCAAGCGCGGCGGCCGCACCGCAATGACACGTGTGGCGGCCGGCGCGCTTAATCTCATTTGGCGGCCGCCGCGCAGTGACAGCAGGGGCGGCGGCCGTCGCGCACCAACACCAAGCGCGGCGGCCGCACCGCAATGATACGTGCGGCGGCCGCCGCGCATAATCACGTGCCGCGGCTGCCGCGCAGCGACAGCAAGGGCGGCGGCCGACGCACAACAACACAAAGCGCGGCGGCCGCACAACAATGACAGCTGTGGCGGCCGACGCTCATAATCACGTGCCGCGGCCGCCGCGCAGCGACAGCAAGGGTGGCGGCCGCCGCACAATAACCATTGCTAGCAAGGGCTGCGGCCGTCGCACAGCAACACCAAGCGCGGCGGCCGCATCGCAATGATAAGTGTGGCGGCCGCGGCGCATAATCACGTGCCGCGGCCGCCGCGCAGCGACAGCAAGGGCCGCGGCCGCCGCAAAAAAACACCACGCGCGTCGGCCGCACCGCAATGCCAAGTTTGGCGGCCGCCCCGCATAATAACGTGCCGCGGCCGCCGCGCAGCGACAGCAAGGGCGGCGGCCGCCGCACATCAACACCAAGCGCGGCGGCCGCACCGCAATGACAGGTGTGGCGGCCGGCGCGCCGATGCTCATTCGGCGGCCGCCGCGCAGCGACAGCAGGGGCGGCGGCCGTCGCACAACAACACCAAGCGCGGCGGCCGCACCGCAATGATACGTGCGGCGGCCGCCGCGCATTATCACGTGCCGCGGCCGCCGCGCAGCGACAGCAAGGGCGGCGGCCGCCGCACAACAACACAAAGCGCGGCGGCCGCACCAAAATGACAGCTGTGGCGGCCGACGCTCATAATCACGTGCCGCGGCCGCCGGGAAGCGACAGCAAGGGCGGCGGCCGCCGCACAATAACCATTGCTAGCAAGGGCTGCGGCCGTCGCACAGCAACACCAAGCGCGGCGGCCGCATCGCAATGACAAGTGTGGCGGCCGCCGCGCATAGTCACGTGCCGCGGCCGCCGCGCAGCGACAGCAAGGGCGGCGGCCGCCGCAAAACAACACCCAGCGCGGCGGTCGCACCGCAATGACAAGTGTGGCGGCCGCCCCGCATAATCATGTGCCGCGGCCGCCGCGCAGCCACAGCAAGGGCGGCGGCCGCCGCAAAACAACACCAAGCGCGGCGGCCGCACCGCAATGACAGGTGTGGCGGCCGCCGCGCTTAACCTCATTCTGCGGCCGCCGCGCAGCGACAGCAAGGGCGGCGGCCGTTGCACAACAGCACCATGCGCGGCGGCCGCGTCCCAATGACAAGTGTGGCGGCCGCCGCGAGTAGTCACGTGCCGCGGCCGCCGCGCAGCGCCAGCAAGGGCGGCGGCCGCCGCAAAACAGCACCACGCGCGTCGGCCGCACCAAAATGCCAAGTGTGGCGTCCGCCCCGCATAATCACGTGCCGCGGCCACCGCGCAGCGACAGCAAGGGCGGCGGCCGCCGCACAACAACACAAAGCGCGGCGGCCGCACCGCAATGACAGGTGTGGCGGCCGCCGCGCTTAACCTCATTCTGCGGCCGCCGCGCAGCGACAGCAAGGGCGGCGGCCGTTGCACAACAGCACCAAGCGCGGCGGCCGCGTCCCAATGACAAGTGTGGCGGCCGCCGCGCATAGTCACGTGCCGCGGCCGCCGCGCAGCGCCAGCAAGGGCGACGGCCGCCGCAAAACAACACCACGCGCGTCGGCCGCACCGCAATGCCAAGTGTGGCGTCCGCCCCGCATAATCACGTGCCGCGGCCGCCGCGCAGCGACAGAAAGGGCCGCGGCCGCCGCACAACAACACAAAGCGCGGCGGCCGCATCGCAATGACAAGTGTGGCGGCCGCCGCGCTTAACCTCATTCTGCGCCCGCCGCGCAGCGACAGCAAGGGCGGCGGCCGTTGCATAACAACACCAACCGCGGCGGCCGCATCGCAATGACAAGTGTGGCGGCCGCCGCGCATAATCACGTGCCGCGGCCGCCGCGCAGCGACAGCAAGGGCGGCGGCCGCCGCAAAACAACACCCAGCGCGGCGGCCGCACCGCAATGACAAGTGTGGCGGCCGCCGCGCGTAAGCACGTACAGCGCCCGCCGCGCAGCGACAGCAAGGGCGGCGGCCGCCGCACAACAACACCAAGCGCGGCGGCCGCACCGCAATGACAGGTGTGGCAGCCGCCGCGCTTAACCTCATTCTGCGGCCGCCGCGCAGCGACAGCAAGGGCGGCGGCCGTTGCACAACAGCACCAAGCGCGGCAGCCGCATCGCAATGACAAGTGTGGCGGCCGCCGCGCATAATAACGTGCCGCGGCCGCCGCGCAGCCACAGCAAGGGCGGCGGCCGCCGCACAACAACACCAAGCGCGGCGGCCGCACCGCAATGACAAGTGTGGCGGCCGCCGCGCGTAAGCACGTGCAGCGGCCGCCGTGCAGCGAGAGCAAGGGCGGCGGCCGCCGGACAGCAGTACCACGTGCAGCGGCCGTCGCGCCGCTCAGCAACAGCTCGTGCAGCGGCTGCCGCGCAACGCCCGTCTACACGGCGGCCGCAGCGCAACAACAGGACGCGCGGCGGCCGCCGTGCACCCACACCAAGTGTGGCGGCCGCCGCGCCTAAGCTTATTCGGCGGCTGCCGCGCTGCGACACCAAGGGCGGCGGCCGCCGCACAGCAGCACCAAGTGCGGCGGCCGTCGCGCCGTTAACTAATAACATGTGCGGCGGCCGCCGTACAATAACAAGTGCGACGGAGACCGTGGAGCAACAACAAGGGCGGCGGCCGCCGCGTGTGCCATTCATTACAAGCCTCTTCGGCGGTCGGCCGCTCGTGCGGCCGCCGCCGCGCAAGCGCGACAAAGGCGGCCGCTGCCGCCGCCCAACCCTGTGCGGCCGCCATCGCTAAAAGATTCTGAAAGGAAAAGGGGAGGATGACACCATCGCACCTGTTCAAAATCCGTTTCCCGAACGTAGCGTAAGAAGCAAGAGTAGTGAAAAGAGAACACGGCACACGGCGTAAAACAGTAGAACAATAAAAAAAATTGTCGACAAATATTCAGATGACGCAAAAACAAAAGACAACATGGCTCAATCAACATACGGCTCCAGCAACTCACCTCGCTGCGAAAAAAACATGCGCGCACAGGTCTTCGCGAAGCGCCTGGTGCTCTGCGATGGACTTTGCCTCGCCGGTGGCCATGAGGATGCGCATAAACTCGCTGATTGGCGCCACTGGAGCGCCTCCGACATGAGGGGGCGGGACGCCGGGGGTCTGTTCCAGATCACCCAGCGCACCCGCGCCAACCCCGACGGCCCCCGTATTGCCAGCTCCCCCAGCTCCAGCACCGCCACCGGCTGTGTAGCATATCTCCTTAATATTCGGATATTGGGCCCGGTAGCCCCCCTGACTGGTCAGTATTCACGTGGAGGATTGAACTGACTTGTGGCTCGCCCTTTGGGAGGTTACTTCCGCCTTGTATATCTGTCCTTTCTTTTATCGTCTCTATTTTGGTGGTTATTCGATCTTTAGGATCGCTCGGTCGATCGACCCGGCCCCTTTACCGTCTGATAATAAAAGCACCATGGGACCGGGGTCCGCCGTCGTCGGCACCCCCGGCTCCCCATCGGATGTTGCACGAACAAAGGTTCTTCTTCCTCGCCTCTAAGGCGATAGTGTTCGCTTTATCGCGCGTCTACGGTCGGTCGCCATTTACCGGTTATTTAACCAACGTCATTAATCCCACACTTGCATTGGCCGAGACGGCCAACGGCCTGCTGACGGGGAGGTACACGGGTACCGACATGCCGGCCCCCATCGAATCGTCGGCAGCCGCGCCCACCGCATCTCAGCGGCATCTCACTGCACTTCGGCTGCATTTCGCAGACCATCGCATTTTCGGAAGCTGCGCACGACAGGCCTGCAGATGTCGTCCTATGTGAGTCCAGATGCATGGATTCTTTGCACAGCAATGTCATCCGTTTAACCGGCTGCGGCGGGGGGATGTATAATTTGATGCATTTATTTCCTACTTCATTCAAGCCTTAACGGCTCGCTAATTCTTGTTCTGCCATCCGCCGGTTATCACGTCACGGATGGAGCTTACCGCCACTTACTGTCACTTGCATAAAGTTGTTGGCACTTGACTTGGGCTGCCTTCCAGGCAGGCCACTTGACAGCCTGACATCAGCGGCCGGCTGTGTCTGGCACCCGTGTCGGGTGGTCAGACACACCGTCACAGACACCGGGCACACC
>Ga0209093_1001384_pt1 | contig 13782 bp, 20 predicted proteins | sample SidtaG_4_FD_187450 | JGI IMG/M metagenome (GOLD analysis project Ga0209093, IMG submission 187450) | Marine algal microbial communities from Sidmouth, United Kingdom - Sidmouth_Male1 metaG (SPAdes) (version 2) | ecosystem: Host-associated > Algae > Red algae > Unclassified | place: Sidmouth...
GGGAAGCGCGACGGCTTGCGTTCGTAGGCACCAAATCAGGTATTCTCATATGCGGGAGAGCTGGAATCGACGATTCCGGCTGGGCATCAATTGAGCACAACCCTGGCATCAATTGATGCCAGGGCCTTGTAGAATAGACACTAGTATCTTACATCTCGATACAGCCGTTCTCCCAAATTTCCCTCACTCCATCTGTTGGAAGAGAGTTCCAAATCGGCGTCTACGACCCCGCAGAGGCCGACTAGGAACACGTTTGGAACTGTTGGAGTGCGGGAGTTTTGGGAGAACGGTTGTTTTTCCGCTCATTTCTTCCTTGCACCCCCCCCCACCCTCTACTCTCAGAGAAGCGGTCCATTCGGACGTGATCGTCTTCAAAGAACGTACTGTCGAAGAGGTCCCGTGCCGCAGAGGTGGGCGGGTGCCGTTGAGCGGGTCAGAATTTTACAGCCGTTCTCCCAAAAACTCCTGCACTGCAACAGTTCCAAAATTGTTCCAAATCGGCCTCTGCGGGGTCGTAAAGGCCGATTTGGAACTATTTTGTAACAGTTGGAGTGCGGGATTTTTGTGAGAACGGCTGTAGTGTGGCCTCCAGTGATCCTGCCCCCTGCTCTGATCCACACGAATACCCGAGTCTCTAGGACAGCGGGGGGGGGGTATGTGTCTCACCCCTGTTCTTAGCGAGTGGCCCCTGATGAAGACTTCATTTTATCTCAGCCGCAAAATAAAAGCATGGCCCGCCTCAGGAGAGTCTCGCGGGGTCGTCTGTCGCTTCCGTTTCCTCCGGGGCTCTTCCGTTGTCCTGCTGGAAAATGCACCCTAAAAGATGTGTACCAGTTCTTGACACATTCATTTCTCGTACTAGAAGGGCTCGAAAATCGCACAGTACAGTGAGAGACTCGTATTGACTATTGGAGTACTTGACTATCCGGAAGCCCTGAGTGTCCACCTTGTTGTGGTCTTCCACGATACGAAGGAGCTTGTGGACAGCGAAGGGAGCGTGTGCAGCTCAGGAAACTTCGCCCTTTCAGAAGACCCAAAACCGTTCATTAAATCCGCTGTCAACGTTTAACGATGGTCGGAGCACGCACACCGACGACGCGTGCGATACCCGAGGCGTCTAATTGTATGAGACAGGCTTTGGGGCTCTAGAGCCTCTCTGTTGTGCTGACCACATATCTTCGCCACCCGTGGCAAAGAAATCGGCCTGTACAGCCACTACAGGGCTCCGGGGTGCGTCGGAGTGACTCCTCATCCGGATCTCTGCACCAAACGCGGTCGGGAGCAGGAGGCTCAGCTCGGAAATCACTCTAAGGGCTCTGTGAACGCGGAATTGCAAAAATCCGGTCATGTAATTTTCGCTGCTCTGCTCTAGGGAAACGCGTGTTTCTGGTCCATGAGTGCTCCATTTGAGGCGCAGAAGGCGGCCTCGGAAGGAGAGTTCATGAGCTCACGAGCCCATTCGTCGGGAAACTGTACCACTCTACTGGGGGTGTGCTGGGCGTGCTAGGCATGCTGCGGGCGTGGTGCGGGCCGAAATTCTTACTCCCGATCTGAAATTCTTGCTGGCCCAGACGGCCCTGCGCTGGCCACGAGGGAACGCGGGCTACAAGTGGAGCCCGCATCAATCCACAACGCCCGCGAGAAAACTGTATGATGTAGCCCCTCAGAAAGCAGGCTACAAGTCGATCGGCTTGCCCGAGAATGGCAGCTCCTAGGACGATTCAATGCCTGCGAGCGGCGGCTGGTCACGGATCAACTGCGGTGGCTGATCGCTGGATTCCAGAGCACTGGACTGTCAAGTACGTAAGTGACTCGCATTGATCCTCGATCGAGTGACCAGCGGGTCACATCTCGCAAGGAGGAACAGATCTCGCAACAAGATACCCAATCCAATGTGGCCCTCAACCGCTCAGCCGCGCCCATGTCACGCACCGCCGAGCACAGAAACGTTGTCGGCCCCGCGCTGGCATCGTGATTCTCATTTTGGGTCACTGTGAGGCTCCATACCGGTCAGGAGTCACATGAGAACAGGTCATCTCGGTGAGCCTGTGGCCGGCCGCGATCTACTGGTGCGCGATGATTGGTGCCGCGAGGGCGCCCTGTCGTCTGAGAGGAAGGCCTGCCAGGCATCGTCCAGATTGTGTGGCGCATCCGTATGCCAAGGCTGCACCTACCACTGCCGCCTTTGTCTGGATCGTGTCATGGGGGGTCGAAAGACCTCTGAACGGGTACTGCGGGGCTGCGGACACCGCAGGAAAGAGGCTGGAAGCAGGCCTGGAAAGAGCCTCTGGGTGAGATGCATCTCACAAGAGGGCCTTGCTTGGACGGTGCCCCCCTTCACAACATATATTGGTCTACAGTCCGTTTGTGTGGCTCAAGTGGTCAGCTCGTCTCTAGTACCACCTTGAACCATAGCACGCCCCTCAAGGACCGCCACCCCACCCCCGCCCCCACCACCGCCCACCGCCTCTCCCACGCCCAAACGCTGCGGCTTCCAGACCCCTCCCAATTGTTCTCATACCACATAGAGCGGACCCCGGACACAGTGCAGCCTCAAGGCCGACAAAACCCTCGTGTATCTATCGTGGATCAGCCCGCCGCGCTTCTACCACGGTCAGATCAGCCCGCCGTCCCACTACGTCCAGCACCTGGACCATTCCTCTCGACGTTTCTGACGCCTATGTTTTGTTGGTGTGTATACCGTATCTCCTGTATCATCTCTGGTTGTGGGTACAGGTGATACCCTGGAGTATTGGGCGTCTTTTTGTACTCGTAGGGTGTCGTTCTGCGTCATTGTCTGAAGAAAAATGCTGGCTATTTCTCTGTGCTGCTGCCCTGTACTGCGCCAATTTCCACCGTACTGCCCCGTACTGCCCCTTACTGCCCCATGTTACTCTGTTCTCGCCGATGCGGCACCGTACTGCCCACTTATCCCCTGTACCTTCCCGTTCTTTGGAAATCCATGCACGTGAAGAGAAGGGCGGCAACGGCGGTGGTGGGGCGACTCGCGCGCGGAGTTGGGCGAGTGGTGAGAGCTGTGTGGGCGGCTCCGGCGGAGAGATGGGCGACGGGAGTGACGAGGACGGAAGGTTTTTTTGGGCTGGTTCCCGCCGAGAGCGCACCATGCCTCCTTGGCGTCAACCCGCTACAACTTCCGCCTAGCCGCGTTGATTGGACGCAGGCGTACGAACGCGTGCATACCTGGACATTTGCGCTGTGGGGGGCGAGACTGACTTTCTGTGGTGTGTCTGGAGCTTACTCATGATTGTGTTGTTGTCTGTCTGGTGGTTACCTTCTTGCCCTTCGCTTGTCTACTGTGGCCATCTGGTATGTAGTTTTACATGTTCATGTTGGGCGCGAGGGGCGCGACGGGGTAGTCGACGAGGGAGGGGAAGGGTGGTGTTGGCCAGCGGGCGGAAAGAGGCATCAGACCCACAGGGCCGCCACCCCGCCCCACCCGGTCCCTCTCCCCAAGGAGCCGTGACAGTGCATATTAAACGTATTCTCTTCTACAACGTTCTCTACCAGTGAGCGACAACGTGGCGGGACCGCTGCCCCGTAGAACAGTGCTCCTGCGCGCGCTGCGTATCGAGTGGCAGTGCGGCCACGAATCGCCGCGGGAGGGCTTCACGTAACTCCTGGGTAACTCCATGAGGCGTCCTGTCGGGTGCCTCTGTGTGCCTCTAAAATGCCTCCGGGTGCCTCTCGAATGCATACTGTGTACGTGCCAAGGTGCGCACATGGCTCCCGGACAGGTCTCTGATCATTGTGAGATCGTACTGGCGGAAAATCTGGCGAATCTGGGACCTTACCCATTTGGACGATTACTGTAGAAAAGAGGGGTCCAGTACGCGACAAAACACATGCGATTAACGCTGGGGGGGGACCGCCGGGGGGACCGGCGCTCTGTAAGCGGTACCCCCAGGGACGATAAGTTGTAATAAGCTGATTTTCTCTTGGGGGGGGAGTTATCCCTGGGGGGGGACCGCTGGGGGGACCGGCGCTCTGTATGCGGTCCCCCCAGGGACGATAAGTTGGAATAAGCCGATTTATTCTTGGGGGGGGACCGCACGGGGGACCGCTCGGCATGCGGGGGGACCGCGCACGTCCGCGGCGTAGCCTCCACATCTACATGGCGTACACGAGAGGTTTAAAAAGAAAGCAGGAGCCGACGTGCAACGCTCCCAGGTGACTTTTCTTATTTAGAGATTGACCTTTTAACCTCTGCCATCTGCGTGCCGCCGTGCAGTGTTTCCCGGGGCAAATCGTAGAGGCAGCCACGCTCCGCTCTGCGCGAAAAACGCAGTGTCATCTCGGCACCGTCGGGGCCCGGCTCCGGCGCTGCGAGCCTCCGCTGCGGGCCCCGACGGTGCCTCGCTGACACTGCGTTTTTCGCCGCAGTGCTCGCTACCAAATTTATATAGAAAGATGATACGTGCATTCCGGGACATGTGATTGGTTGGATAGCGATGAAATTCGACCAATGAAATTGTGGCGCCCTGCTGTCAGACACCAAATCAAGTACTTCTGGGGGCCCGTTTGGGATCGTTTCAGATCAACGTTCAATTCTGCTGGCCAAGTCCCAAGGGCATGCTCAGTACGTGGTACAGTTTCCTGACGATGGTGTGACTCAGACCGCGCTGGCTTTCTTCGTTTGCTTTAAAAAAAAGCGTCAATTGCGCCTTATGCGATTCCGCATTTCATTGTGCACTTCGTGGCCAGTCGTGAACTCAGTCGAGTTAACGATTGGCTGTGAGCGCTCCTTGGGAATAGGGCTGTCTAATCGGATGGTGAAGCCAAACCTGTTAAACCGGTTCTGGATACAGCCCATTATTGATTCTAAACCAGCTCTTACTTAGCAGTATAGCTAACGCAGTAAGCTCCGAGTATCTTCATAGTTGTATACATCAACTCGAAGCTTCCACAGCATTCCTTGCGCGACGCATCTCACCCATCGCTTTTCTTGCACTTCCTGTGGCTGCCGCAATGGCACTTTGCGGCTTGCCCCCCAGATAGGCCGAGCTGGTGCCACAGAGAAAGAGGGAGAACCCCAGTGCCACAATGTCTCATCAGCCATCGAGACCTCTCCAGTATATATTGCCCATGCCTTGGAGACAGGTACTCGTCGATGAAGGGACTGCGCGCGGATGCAGAAAGAGATTAGGTACTCCATGGTACAGTTTCCATCTGGCCTACGAAGGTCTTCGAGGAATGATGGAGAACTGCGTACAGTTCGGTGTCTTCGTAAGAGAGCGCTGTCGTCGTAAGGACCATCGCGAAGCCGACGCATCAGTCGCATCCTTGGATGAATAAGCTCAAGAATTCGTGAATACTGTATTCTGACCGTTCCAAGACGCTCATGAGCTGGGGAAGTTCCGAAGTTAGATCGAATCGAATGGCCCGATGTATTAGCCTCTGAACCAGTTCGTGATCGATTTTAGTGTTAGGCCCGATTTAATCAATTTCAGCGGTTTGCGATTAACAGATTGGACACTCTTATGCATACTTGGGAAGCGATGACGGCCAGGCGTTATCTACTTCGGAGTTAATGATTGGACAGGAGTCCTCCTCAGCATTCGGTGTCTTGTGTGTGCATGGCACAAGGGCCTTGCTCCGGCATCCTCGGCTGGTGGACGGCGGGTTGACGACCTTAGCAGCAGTGTTGCCGAAACATCGTCACGGCTCCCAGAATCCCCATCCAAACGCGTTTTGGATTGGCTTTGGAGGTTGTCTCGTCACTCTTTGGCAGTTGTCGGATGGGCGTTTGGAGGTCCCAAGTGCCCATCCATCAGAGTTTTGGATGGGATAGGGATGGGGTTTGGATGACTTTTGGATGGGCGTTCTGAGGTCATGGCGTAGTCCCGAGTTCCGTCCGTGAGCTCCTCGAGTCGAGGTGGCCCGCTCGAGAGACAGCATGAGATTCTTGGCAGGCTCGGCCGTTTCATATTCAGAAACCCCAGTGAGAAACAAAGAGACCATGTGATTGGCTACCAGTCGCACGTTGTGTGGCCACACCGCGAAGCAGTTTGGGCGGATCCAATTGGTCTGCTGATAGCTTAAGTACTGCATGATGTAGATCGCCAATTGCACAGGCCTGGGTTGGAGCCGGCCGTCGTCATGACCGACTCGGAATCCAACGAGGTGAAGTCGCTGCGGAGGCAGAGCTCCAGCGTTCGTGACTCCAGTGCCGCGGTTCATGCTCATGCGAACGCATGATTTCCATGCCGCCTACACCGACTCGAAAGACACTGTGCAAGTGACGGAGTTTTTGCACTCTCAAAGCGAATAGAGGAGCGCTGCGTGGAGCACAGCGTTTTGCGATGCCACCTACTCTTCGCGATTTTTGCGGCTAAGTCATCTCCTGTCTCTGCTTGTCGGCGTGAACAAGACGACCGTCGGTCTGATCGTGACGTCGACGACGCGGACACGATCCACAATATTTGATTCTCAAGTACTATGAATTATGGGAGTTCTATCGCAGAACAGCAAGGACCGACCTCGTGGCGCCGACGCCGCCGAGCACGGAGGACCAGATGGGATTGGTACGGGGGCTACAGTTAGCAAGGGCCCGCCACCAGAGTAGAAAAGATGCTGGCCCAATGAGATGGCATTATTGCTCCGCGGCCGTGACGAGGGCCGGAAAGAAACGGTCGTGCAACACAAGAATGCAATGACGTTTGCAGTACCTAGCCGCATCCGCGCAGCCTCGGGACTATTTTCGAGACAATAGCGAGAGGACATCGAGTGCTTCGTAGTTCCCGCCCCGCAGGACACGCCATTTTTGGCCCAAAAGCGATCTGGTGTATTTCAAATTACCAGAAAGCCTCCCATCACCGAAAGTGGGGTCAAGCGTGAAGTGACTCGACATCAAATTTGTGACGGTCCTCTTGCCTGAACATGGGCGTCTAGAGGAATTTAGTTGATTCAAGTCGGAGCTCGTCTGTAACTGTATCCCGTCGGATTCGGCAGCTGCGTTGGCGGATCCCACCACCCGGAATCGCCATCCAAGGGAACATCCCGTGTCAGAAAGCCGGAGCCATTGTCCAGTGGCTTCGGTCGCCGGACCAGATCCGTCCTGTGAGTACACGAATGGCAGCGCGACTGCAGCCCTGGCATTGGCACCACACATCCATAGAAAGGCCCTGCCCCGAGTGCACGTGAGGCTGCGCTTTGTTTTGTGGGACGCCGGAGCGGCGCGCTCCTGTATCTATATGCTCGTCAGTACGCGCTGTCTAGCTTGAGTACCTCTGCCCTCGTCCACAGGTTGATCCCCCCGTCTCCCATTCTCTTCGACATGACTCTTCTTGCCGTCGAATTTGAGCGATGCCTGAGGACCTCCTGCAACGCCTACAGGCTGCGCAACCGCGTCGCCTTTTCGGTCACCGTGCGGACCGTACGTGGCATTTACAGCGCACGTGCTCTCTCCCGCTCCTGCGACAAGTGCCGGACGCAGTACACACCGGGTATGACGACGTACAAGCCGGACTACTTTGTCAACGAGATCCAGCCGTGGGTGACATCTGCGCTCCCCATCCCTGCCGTTGACTTGGACGCCGCAGTGGGAGTCAGAGCGCATAGCCCGATAGAGACCTCGTGCGCGTCTCAAACCACCATTTCGTCGAGTTGACGCTTGCTCGGTCTTGGTACCTCCAAGCCACGATGGGCCGGTCGTCAACCGAGAGCCAAGCCCTGGTGCGCGCGGCGACGGCAACGTCTGATACGCTCCTCGACAATATGGACGTGTTCGACGGGGTGGAAGAAGAGCGGGGCCTAGGGCAACTAATTTGGGCATCCATCGTGTTCAATCGGGCTTTTCTCTTCGAGCAGCGGCGCGGCTGCGTCAATGCGGCCTCGCTGACAGTCCACGACGTGCAGAGGACGCGCAGCTCCCTCCGCACATCCCTCCATGCCCTGTGCCGTCAGATGGTCGGCGTGTGGCAGCGTGTTGGGTTTTTCCACGCACGTCACGAGTGTGACAGGTGACGTCTGTTTAACGGCATCAACTATCTTGTGGGTGACGGCGTTGCTATGGGGGGGATTGTATGCGGCATGGAAGGCTGCCTCGATCCCCCCGTCCACAATCTTCGATTTTGCGTGCATCACTCGGCGCGTGAGAACGTCTGCGCTGTCGTGCGGGTTTCGTCATCATCCGGGCCGTGCGGGGAGCCCCGGGCGCCCCGAGCTCCCTCCCCTGGTCGACAGGCGTTGTGGCTGGATTGCCGCCCGCACATCCCATTGGAGGAGGCCCACGAGCGGCGCGCGAACTCGGCGGCCACGCGGCGCAACGGGAGTGTACCCGGTAACGTTGCAGCAGATGCGGCTGCTTCTGTGGACGGGGACGGCGGGGACCAGTTTGGTGCTCATGGCGGGGGGCCTGGATCGGGGCTGCGGGACGTGTGGCGTCGTCAACACGTCCAGCGCTATGTTGTTTTCAGCCGACCTTGTGGCCTTGTTGTCTTTGCTCAGCTTCTGTCGGGTGGGGAGGGACCCGCCACAGTTCTCGCTGCCATGGCCCGGGCGGTGCGTTGCCTTGAGCGCACCCCGTCGGCTATTAGCTACGACATGTGCTGTCGCATCCACCAGCACCTGCGTGGACCCAATGTTGTGCGGCGGGATGCCGACATCGTAGCCAAGGCTGTCTTGGTAGTGCCTCGCTTCCATGAGCGTACTCACCGACTCTGTGCGCCTCATTGCATGTCTTCGTGTCGAATGTCGTGCTATCCCGAGTTGGTCGGGCCTTATGGCAGAACGAGTCTCTTCAACACCTCGTGGGCCGAGGAGCACTTCAGGTTTTTGCGTGGATGGCAAAACACAGTCCACATCATGCACTGTGACAAGGCAGACTTCATGCTGGGTTGTGTCGAGGAGGAGCGCAACTTTGACTTGCTCCGGCGATAGTGCGCTCCTCTGTTGTTTAAGTGTAGAGTACGTGTCTGTCTTATCAATTGTAGCTTGTTATCTCTTTGCACTTGCTAATGGACAGAGCCCCGACACGTGGCCGACCACAGGTCGATGCACGCGTCTAGGAAGTTTTTTACTCATGGAAGCAACAAGTAACGAACAAAAGATGGCGGGGACATTGCCTCAGCGGCCCTTGTTCCAGCTCGAAAGCACATTGTCGGCCGCCACCACGTTTGCGAGAAAGAAGGCCCAGGTCAGGACGCTCACGTCGCGACAGCGACTGGTCGTCACGGTGGCCATTGTTCGCGTGGGTGGCCAGCGACAACTAAATTCCCACGTCCGGCACGCTGTCTCCTCTCGCGGAGGCCTTCTCGCCTCCTGCAACATAACCAAAGAAGGAAACATGGCCGGGGAGGGAGCCGTCGGATACAACTGCGGAAAGCCTGCCTGCTCGTCAGTTCAAAGGCATTGTCAGACTACATATCAAGTCTCGGAAGCCAATTCCAATGTAATGGGAATACAGATTGTAGAACGAGTCCTCATTCTTTACCATGGGCGCAGCACCGCCGAAACAGTCGACAGAGAGATTCACACCCGTCAAGCGCCGCTGAGTACAGAGCCACAGGCAAGCACTCTTTTCTTGTAGCGGTATACTCTTCAACTCAGAACGAGACGGCACCGAACGTACTGTGCAAATAGGCTTGGCAACGGCACCTCCGAAAAACCCGACCCTCGAGGCTGCCATCACTCGAAGCTCTTTCATGCAGATGAAGTGTGCCGACAGCGGTCACCTTCACACCTCGCCACAAAAGAGAGTCGTAGTGTCTCGGTTCGCCAGTGGAAAAAAGGGTAGGAGCAACCGCAAAGTCATGAACGCTCGGCGTCACTGGGTCTGCTTGCACACGGAGGCAGGAGCCACCACATTGCTCGGCGTACGCACCATTTCCGTAGCTCATACGATGAGCAGAGGCAGGAACACATCCTGAAGGTCAATCTTTCTTTAGTTTTCCAGTCCCCGTCTGACAGCCGTGGCGGCGCGTCACTGCCGCGGCGCGGTCGCGCCCGGGGATACAAAGGCTATCTGCTTCTGCCGAAAGTTCTGTCCACTACCACGAGCAGGCACTTCGGCGAGCACCTGCACGAAAGTGAGCTGATAGTGGTGTCAGGGGTGAACGGAGGCGCATCTATGTTTACTACAAAGAGAAGATGACCGTGGCGTCATTTCTCGAGCGCAGCGCGACATGAAATAAAAGTGTGAACTTCCATAGCCGCACACAATACAACGTCTGCTCCAGCCAGCGCCGCAAACGCACGGCGAGTCCAATGTGGAACGCAGGTGGGTGGCGGGCGAAGGCGCGCCACAAACGATGCAGCAGCCCCCACCATGGGACCTGGCTGAGCCACACCACGCGGGCTGTAACGCTGCGTGTAACGCATGTGGCGGCTCAGCCTCCGCTGCTGCCAGCCTCAACCACGTGCAACATCGCCTCGAGGAACCGCAGCGCACGAAGAAGCACCGACAGACGGGGCTGCGGACGAGGACGTGCGCCCTCTGGGCGGGCGATGGCAAAATGGGGGCACCTACGTGAGAGGATTACCTGTAGTGGGACCGCAGACCGTGATGAGGGAAAAGCGACAAGGGGGTGTCTTGGTAGAGTGACTACCAAACGACTGGGAATATTCGTCTCGGGGTCGCGGTCCGTACAGCTACTGCCGCAGGATAGAGCACACGCTGCAGCTGCGAGCTCGACGGAGCTCGTGCAGCTTGCACAAAGAAATGAGACGTCCGCGCACGTGACGTTTACGCTCTGGCAGGTACAGTGGGTTGCAAAAACACAAAAAGAGTAGGGACTAATGTCCCGTTCTGATGCGACCCGATTTCACTGTCAAGTAACTTGAAGAAAGCATTACGAATGTCTCCGGCGCTAGGATTAGAAACGTGGTACCACGGTGTACACGACGACGGCCAACTACCCCTTGACGACTTTCGTCACTGCACCACTTGCCGCAGCACGAGTTTCACGTCGTGGGCGAACCTGGGTTACGGACCATAGCACACCCTAATAACAGGTCTTCTCCTGCCAATTACTGGTCAGGCCACGATATTTCTAAATCCAAGCAGAGGCAATGTTTGAAAACGGGAGGATTGATAACCATTTATCGCAATCTCCTTTTTCCATCTACTGAGCTGGGCATTTTCCCACTAGTGTCTATTCTACCGGAAAAAAGGATCAAATGAGCTTGTGCTGAGGATCAAATGAGCTTCTGCGGAATCGGGGATTCCAGCGATCCTGCATATGAGAATGGGTGATCACGGCCTACAAACCCGCTTCGTTGCGCTTCCCCGTGAGACCATGAGCATCGCAAGCAAGGACCCGAGTGTTGCGGGGAGGAAACCCCTGTAGCTTTCCTGCTACGAAAGAAGCGCGTCAAAAACTTATCAGGAAAGTCCATTCTAGCACGCCCGACGTCGACCCGCCCCCCCCCCCCCCCCCCCCTCCAACAGCACAAGAAACGACGATTTCGTCTTGCAACGCTGTATGAACTGGCCCATGTTGGCCCCATCGCCGGCCCTTTTCTCTCACTCTCAGCTTGAGATGAGTACATTAGTAAAGAGGGTGGGTGGTTTAAATACCATGCTGAGGCTCACGGTTCCCCAAGAAGTGGTGGAGCCCCGACCAGTCGGCGCTACGAGTGTTCGAGAAGCAGCGGGTGGTGGCCACCATAGGTCCTCCTTAATCCGCCCGGACCGGCCCGCCCCGGCCCGCCCCCCTCGTCCACCACCCGACAACTCTTTCAGACCCACCCTATCATGACGACATCGCGCTTGTATGCCCTCCGTGCGGACGTTTTCACCGTCTTCATGGTCCGGTTCTTTCATCTCAGGCAGGGGAACAGATGTCAAGAAGCGCGCGAAGTTGAAGGAAATAGGTCCACCAGGGCATGCTGCTTTGTACAAGATCCCATCCTTGATGAATTATTGCTCTCTGGGGTGTTTCATAGCGACAGACTGCGTCCTATCAGTGGTCTAGCTTTCCCCCAACACGGACCTCTCGGGAGCTTCAAAAGTTGATGCTTCAGTACCTCTCGAGGTACATTGGCCGAGAGCTGAAGCTCGAGCGGGTGTCCAAAGACCAAAACGGCATCGCTGAGCTCATTTATGCAGTCAGAGCCGCCGTTCGCTAGATGGGTTCCTCAGGACAGCCCTGCCAACAGAAGCATCAAACGGTCCTTTCTGGGTCAAATGAGCACCCTCGTACAACAGACAGCAGCAGATTGGCCCCGTGGGGGGCGTCCCGGCGTGCCCACGTGTCGAGCAGACGCAATGGTGGATGATATTGCGCGCGCGCGCATCCAGAACAGAGCACAGGGCGGACAGAGGGCGGCATTTGAGGTCCCTTGGAGTGGCGGGAATCGCCCCAGGGCGCCCCAAAATTGGCGCCCCAAAGTGACTTTTTCGCTCGGTAGAATGTACCCCAGTTCCCCAAGGGCTAAACAGACCACGCTGAGTTCATTCCTCACGCCCAGTTAAGGTGGCTCTTAGAGCTCCTTGCATTACACACCGTCTACGAAAATCATTCTGCAACGTGCAGAAAGCTGGGTGGTCGCGAGGAAATTGGGTCGCCAATGTACTGCGACACAATTTTCGTCCTGCCTAGACAGTGCAATGGAGAGGGGGGGGGGTCATTGCCACGCTGTCGGGATGATCCGGGATTGGATTTCCATGGCTCGTCTCCCGTCGGCTTCTGCGATCCGGCCGGCTAACCCACCCTGCGCGTGCGCGGCCAGAGCGGCTGTTTCTGGCAAGTGGCGGTGCACGGCTGCGCTGCGGCCATACTGACTCAGCTGTGAACACGAGGATGACCAGCCAGAGGGGGACCTGATGGACGGAGACAAGATGTATGTTGATCAAGAATGACGAGAAACCGGCTGCTGCCGCACGGCAGCGATTCTTATTTTCTCACAACGGGCGTGGTGAAGCACGCGTGGGTCGGGCCGCTACCGCACACAGCAGCAAGCAGTCCCGTGGTGCAAGCGACAGGTCGGCGGGCGCGGCGCCCGGACTAGGGGTAGAGCATGGGCCGACTCAAGAAAAACGGTGCGCGCCAGCACAGCCAGGTTGTTTTCGCCACCAATTTTATCCCAGCGGGCCTACATGTTCCGCATAACACTGACAGCATCAATACCAGCCAATCGGTCTCCAGAATTATGATGCTCCACCAATGGACGGCGACATTTTCTCTAAGAGCCGTTCCACAGTTTATTAACTCGGCGTGTCCTGGCGTCAGATTGGACAGCAGACAACGGGACGCGCTCGAAAACAGACGCTGAAAATGAGGATCAAAAGAGCGGAAATGGATCAATTGAGTCCCCTGATAGAATAGACACTAGACGGCGAGTGCCTGGCGTGCACAAAAGAGTGCTATTGCAGTCTCCTCAATTTTGGTCGATCCCGACGAGAACAACTGTGCTGAACAGATGCACGGCAGCCATCCATTGGCCGGATACGAGCTGTCGGCCAATCAGCAGTTGTTTGGACTGCAGGTTGTTCTTGCTGCGATCGGCCAGAATTAAGAAGACTGCAATAGAGTGTCTATTCCACCAGGCCCTGGCATCAATGGATGCCTGGGTTGTGCTCAATTGATGCCAAGCCGGATTCTTCGATTCAGCTCTCCCGCATATGAGAATACCTGATTTGGTGCCTACGAACGCAAGCCGTTGCGCTTCCCAACGGAACCACGAGGATTTAAAGCATTGGCTCAAGCTCTGCGGGGAGGCAAACCCCTGAGTGTCATCCATACGAAAAAGAACTGGTACAAACGCACAAGAATCATCCCTTCCAGCAGGCCTGACGTCGACCCTCCCTGCCCCCCCCCCCCC
>Ga0209093_1001388_pt1 | contig 13762 bp, 9 predicted proteins | sample SidtaG_4_FD_187450 | JGI IMG/M metagenome (GOLD analysis project Ga0209093, IMG submission 187450) | Marine algal microbial communities from Sidmouth, United Kingdom - Sidmouth_Male1 metaG (SPAdes) (version 2) | ecosystem: Host-associated > Algae > Red algae > Unclassified | place: Sidmouth...
TATTTTCTTCCTCTTCCCTAACGTAGCGATAGCGGAGTGGAGAGAGTGCCGGATAGCCCGACCCCCGACTGATAAGGAGGGGGATACGCCCAAATTTTCATTCACTTCACTGGATTTGTCAAAGAACTATAATTAATAAAACTCTGAAAACCAACCAATTCCATTAAGAAAGCAAGGTAATACGCAATCTTCATGATCGCCATCATTCGGGGTGATAAGTTCTATATCTGTTTTGCCTTTATCTAGAAAGCTATTGTAGGCAACCAGTGCATTTTCATAAAATACCTGCGTATCGCCCGTGCAGTGACAGAGGCGCACCGGAGCTTCCGGATACCAATTCCAAAGGTCATTATCACGTAATGCCTGACGGAATGGGTGATTGTAATTATATTTAAAATTCTCTATCAAATCATCGCGGATAATATCGCTCGGAATGTTAGGAATTTGTTGATTGATAGTACCGCCGCTATTCAAACCATCAAACAAAGGAGGCAGTGTTTGGTCATAAGGTGACTTTAGAAAATCGGAAGGGCTATCGTACAAATCATAGACTTCATTATATGACAATAATAAATAAGGCAGGTAATATTTATTTGCATATGGCAAACCATCCGTAAATGTAGCCGCCTGATAACCTGACAAATCGTAAGGTCCAGCCATCGGATAAGAAGCCGTCACTACAAATTCATCCGCATAATTTTCTTGCAATTGCTTATGCAATGCCATTGTAGCATGTCCACCTTGTGAGTACCCGAACAACATCAATTTATCGTTGAGTGTAATCTCTTTTTCCGCACAAATCGCCTGTCCTGCACGCATCATATCAATGGCTGCCGTAGCCTGTGACGCACCATGTACATACGGGTGTCTGCCCGGCGAATCGCCCAAGCCCAAGTAATCTGGCTGTGACACCACTACCCCACTGGCAGAAGCATATACCGCACCTATCAACATCTCTTGCGAGCCTCTCGACGGCACATTATCTTTCCTAATCACTGTACCATGTTGGTAGGAAACCCAAGCATTTGGCACCTCAATATCTCGCGGAATCGAAAGCGCACCCGAAGCTATCGTCGGTTGTCCTTTGGCGTCTATCGTTTCGTAAATGACCTTATAAATATCCACCGGATATTCTTTTGCCAAAAAAGTCAACTCCGGCGGTGCGCCATTGATGGTAAATATAATTGAATCAATCTGTTCGATACTAAAAGAACCTATCAATTCGGTGGAAACCAACTTTCCACGAAAGTCATCGCTGCCACCTGTTGGAGTATCAACAATTGGGTCTTGGTCACATGCCGAAAAAAGCAAAGCACAAAAGGCAATGATACTACTAAATCTTATTAATCTATAGATACGCATAAGCAAAGTTTGAGTTTAGTACACTGTTTTATAAATTTATTTACATTTTTTGACGTTTATTTTGAAATGAATCGAATCAAAAATGACGCGAATACTCACTGTATTTAAGGATTTTTTGGTGAAGAGTCATTTTAAAAGAAATACTCAAAAAAGTAAATAAATTTGTGAAACAGTGTATTTAGGAATGACGCAAAAATAAATTCAGCTTTTGATTGTGCTTCATCCCTTAAAAAACCCCAAGATAAGAACATTCAATGGTATTTCATTAAAAAAAATAACTTTCCATACGTTTTTTAACCTTTTACAAAATGAAATTTTCAATGTACGCATTGGTTTTAGTATTTTAATGTTGTGGTTTCGTAGTGTTTTAGTGCTGTGGTGTTTTTTGCTTCGCAAAAAATAAAACGAACTACTACAACACCACAACGCCAAAAAAAAGGCTACTCTTTCGAGCAGCCCTTAATTAATTTTTTAGTTTTCTAAATTTAAAATTTTATCAGCCACGATTTATCGAGATTCGCATAATCGTCGCTTGAGGTGACTACGATGCGTAGCGTACCTTCATCTTTAAATCCATTGCGGTCATAATCAATAGCAACCTTACCATTTGCAGTATAATACGATGCAGAATACCCCGACGCAAAAGACCCCACACCGGGATTTTCGACGACCAATGGAATAATATTGCCACCTAACCTGCCGCCGTCTTCTTCATCTTCAAGAATATCTGTCAAGACACCAACTGCTACTACGCCCGGACCTTCCATCAACAACATTGGATCATCCGTTTGCGAAAGGCGATAAAATGGAATACACAAATTCAAAAAGCCTGAATTTTGCTCACTGCTTCGCAAAACAGGATAGAACAAAACATCGTCTTTCGTATACACTTTTGATTCGCCAAAATAATTGAAGCCGCTGAAAGTCATTGCACTATTGGTCTCCTCCAATAACTCCGCAAAATCAGCATCCTGACAGTCATTAATGTACTCATCAACGTGATTCGCCTCTTGATTTGCCTCAATGCCTGCGGCAAATTTATAAGCATAATCAATCGCAGATTCTACCTCTACGACAGGTAAGTTAGCTCCCTCTTTCTGACAAGAAGTCATTAAAAAACAAAGGCATACGAAAGGTAAAAAGTATGAAATTTTTCTCATGATTAATATTGTTTTATCGTTAAGTGAAAGAAAATAAATGTATATTCTCGACTTGTTTTTTCCCTTTATACTTCACCAAATTTTCCTTAAATACAGTGAGTATTCGCGTCAAATTTGGTTCGTCTAAAGAAAAAATAACGACGCGAAGAATCTACATTTATTTAATTCCTGAGACTAATTATTTTACCAAAGTTAATTATTTTCAAGTTCTTATGCAAATTTTTAACATTAAATTGAGTCATGAAAAAATTCCATTAAACTTAGTTTTCTTCTATAGCCTGCCCCGTTGCAGAACGGAGTTAATTTGACTTTGTGCCTTTAATGTCCTCTGTGGTTCATCCCTTCAAAAACGGATTATGCACCTTCTCATGCCCCACCGTTGTCATCGGACCGTGTCCGGGAAACACCTTTACCTCATCATTGAGCGTGAAAAACTCCGTTCGAATACTCCGCAGCAGCGTCTCCATATCGCCGCCCGGCAGGTCGGTACGCCCGATACTCTGCATAAACAGAACGTCCCCAGCAATCACAAATTTTGCGGCTTCGCAGTAAAAAGACAAACTCGCAGGCGAGTGTCCCGGCGTAAACAAAACCTTCAGTTTCGTCTCTCCAAACTCAATCATTTCGCCAGCTTCGATAAAAGCACCCGCATCCGGCGATTGGTGCATCATCGGAATACCATACATCTTGCACACTTGCGGTACAGCCGCCAAAACAGGCACTTCTCCCTTGTGAATTTCGAGCGGCAAACCATACTTTTCCGATACAAAATGATTACCAAAAACATGGTCGAGATGACAATGCGTATTAATCAAACGCACAGGCTTAAGCCCCTTTCCCTCAATGGCTTTTACAAGCACATTTTGCTCCTCCACGCTATTGCAGCCGGGGTCAAAAATCACACATTCGCCCGTATCATCGTACACGATATACATATTTTCCTGAAAAGAATTAAAGGTCAATCCCAAAACCTGTGTCATATAATTGTGTTTTTATAAATACTAAATGTTGAGTGAAACGAAATCCCGAAGCTATTTCGGGGAATGAATGAATTTTGGGTTCTTTGACAATTTTTGCATTTGAGATAAAATTAAAGATTTGCGTCTTGCGTAGTCCACCCCCTCGCCCCCTCCAAAGGGGGAGATTCTTCGCTTCGCGAAGAGCTACTCGCGTTAGTCTCCCCCTTTGGAGGGGGCTGGGGGGTGGACTACGTGAAAAACTAATGTTCAAAAATTTCCCTAAAATTAGAATAGGCTCGCTAATCTCTCTTTTTGCAAAAATTGTCAAAGAACCGAATTTTGAATGAATGAATCATCCAGTCAAAAATGATTCATTCATTCTTTCATTCAAAATTCATTCATTATAAACCTTAAAACCGTCTGTTTGCCGACGTGCGGTTTCAAACATTTGATAAATTCCGTTTTTTTGGTTAATTTGACGTAAACGTAAATCATACGCACGGATTGTAAGGACAAGGTATGCCTTGTCCTTACAATCTCGATGTACTACGATTACGGTGCAAAAATACACAAAAACCCATAGGCTATGATATATATTGACAGAGAAAAATACCGCTTAGACATAAATATGGATTGCTTGAATAATATTAAATTAAAAATTTCCGCCCAATGCAATGGTAGATTCGCCTTGCATTTTGAAAATGAAAGGCGAGTAGAGTCAACTTGGAATTTGAAATTTGGTGCTTGGAATTTGGCTTGCTTATTATTCCTTCTATTGCCTTTTTCAACGATGGCACAAGGCATTCACACTGAATTTGGGAAAAATCGTGTACAATACGACAAGTTTGAATGGCAGCAATACGAAAGTGCGCATTTCATCACTTACTGGACAGATGGTGGGCGTTCTATCGGCGAATATGCCTTGCAGATGGGCGAACAAGATTTTGCAGAATTGCAGAACCTGTTGGAGTATAAAATGAACGACAAAATCAGCCTACTGGTCTTCAATGATTACAGTGATTTCATGCAAAGCAACGCAGGCAACCATGACGCTAATTACCATAACGGCAGCACTACACGAGTATCCGACAATAAAATTTATGTCTGGTTCAATGGCAGCCACCACGACCTACACCGACAAGTCCGCGAGGGCATCACGGAGGTATTTTTGCACCAAATGATGTACGGCAACAGCCTTCAAGAAATCGTACAAAATGCCATGCTGCTCAACCTACCACACTGGTTTACCGAAGGGCTCAAAGCTTATGTCGGCGAAACATGGAACACCGACCTCGACAACCTCATGCGAGACGGTATACAATCTGGTAAGTACAAGAAATTCAGCGACTTAGTAAACAAAAATCCGCGACTTGCGGGGCATTCAATGTGGTATTTTATCGGGCAAAATTATGGCAAATCTACTGCCTCCAACCTACTCTATCTGACGCGCATTAATCGCAGTATCGAACAAGGGTTTTTATTTGTTTTGGGCAATAGCTTTCGTACCGTCTCTAAGGAGTGGTATGGTTTTTATCAGCAGCGATATTTACAAGAAACTGCCAAATACGAACTTCCCACAGGCGAATCTATACGCCTTACACACACGCCCGTTCGTCAATGCAAAGTTGCGCCAAAGGGTCAGCACATTGCCTACGTCACACAGAGCGAAAAACGCTATAAAGTCATTCTAAAAGACCTGAAAAACGATAGTGAAAAAGTCATTTTAAAAGGAAATATCGACTCCGAATTTCTGTATCAAACAGATACCAACTACCCTATCTTGGCATGGAGTAAAGGACAGGAATTAGCGATTGTTTTTGAGAAAAAAAATAATGTAAAAATTGCGATTTATAACGTTGCCGAAGGCAAAATAAAAAGTACACATAAGGTGGGCGGTGATTTAGAACGCATCACGCATGTCGATTTTTTGAGTCGTCGTCAATTGGTGGTTGCTGCTGTCAAAAACGGACAATCTGACCTCTTTAGCGTCAGTACAAATGGAGAGCAAGTGCGTCATCTTACACGCGATTATTACGATGAGCGCGATGTCGCTTTCATTCAAATTAATGGAGAAAAAAGCATCCTTTTTGCCTCCAATCGCGACCAAGCTACGGTCAAAACTACCTCGCGCATCATTGCCGAAAAAGCCAAAACTTTTGACCTCTACCTCATGCCTCTCAAAGCCGAAAAACGTAAAGAAATCATACGCATCACCAATACACCACTCGCCAACGAACGCCAACCGATGCAGCTCGATAGCCTCAATTTTGCATGGCTCAGCGACGAAAGTGGCATCTATAATCGCTACGCAGGAAAAATCGGACGTAAGATTGATTTTCATGAAAAATATGTGGTACTTTCTAACGGTCAAAACCTTACGATTGCCGAAGATTCTACACTTACGCTGCCAGATAGTATTACGATAATGAATGAGCAGTTAAAACCAATTTATAAAATTGCTGCCCTAACCCGTACAAATACCAATCAAAATACCGGAATCATTCAGCAAAGCATTATTAAACGCACAAATAAAACGGCTGATTTAGTTTTAAATAATGGCAATTACTATTTAATTATCAATAAAATAAACAGTGAAAATAATTTTAATATAACAGAAACAATCTACCGCGATAAGCGACAAATAAAAGCCCCAAAACCGCAGGCACCACAAACGGTTTTTGATAATGTTTTTGTTGAAATTGATAAAAAAGAAACGGAAGAAAATACCGATATTCCGCCGAAGGCGAAAAGCAAGAAAAGCGAAACAGCTTACTTTTTCCAAAGTGAATTTGAGGATATAAGAGTACCTGAATCCATCGCAGAAGTTGACGAAGAAACGACTGATTTTCCGCCTTTTTCGCTTGCTAATTCGGCGAAAAAGACAGCGGAAAAAATCGACATACATCCGCGCGACATCAAGGATTATAAGTTGAAATATCGTACCGACTATTTGGTCGTTCAGTTTGATAACAGTTTGCTTTTTGATGGCTATACGAATTACGACCATACTTCTACTTTTTATCAGTGGACGCCGTTTTCTGCCCGATTTGAAGCGGGTGTCGAAGACCTCATGGAAGACCAATCTTTCAAAGGTGGATTGCGCTTACCTTTCGAACTAAATTTTCCTGAGTTTTACTTGGTTTATAATAATAAAAAACGACGAATTGATAAGCGATTTTCGTTTTATCGTTTGCCGCGTGTTTATGGCGTAGCCAGTGGTAATACCTTATTATACAACATAAAAAACATTACAAATTATTTTGAAACGAGGTTGAGTTATCCGATAGATACTTACCGAAGTGTCCGCGGATTTGCGACCTTGCGCTCTGACCAAAATATCCGACTGGCGACCGATGCGACCACGCTTCAAACCCCTACCGACCAACAAAATCGCATCTTCGGACGACTCGAATACGTACACGATGACACGCGTAATATGGGTGTAAATCTACGCACCGGAACACGCTATAAGCTATTCGCCGAGACTGCCAAACGATTTGATTTGGGCTTGCGAAAAAGTACGGACGCACAACTCTATCCGGGTTGGATGGCGACGCTGGGAGTGGATGCGCGACATTATCGTAAATTGACCAAAAACATGATCATCGCCACACGACTTGCGGGAGCGACTTCATTTGGTAAAGAAAAACATCTATACTTCATGGGTGGCGTCGATAATTGGCTCGTACCCGGCGAGCGCAACAACCGCGAAGTGAGCGTCCCAAGTTCGCAGGAAGAATATGCTTTTCAGACAATCGCGACGAATATGCGCGGCTTTAAAAGCAATATCCGCAACGGTAACTCCTTCGTGGTTTGGAATACCGAACTCCGCGCTCGATTGTTCAATAATACGACACGTACCGCCTTCCGCAGTTCGGCTTTTATTCGTAATTTGCAGGGCGTCGCTTTCTTCGATATGGGGACGGCTTGGCAGGGACTTTCGCCATTTGACCGAGAAAATCCACTGAATACTATTTATGTCGAAAATCCGGTAGTGGCGGTGCAGGTAAATTATTTCCGCAACCCAATTGTGATGGGTTACGGGCTGGGTTTGAGGAGTATTGTCTTTGGGCATTTGGTGCGCTTGGATTATGCCTGGGGCTTGGAAACAGGCGAGTTGCAAGGCGGGCAGATTTACTTATCGCTGGGCTTGGATTTTTAGACCGTAGCGTAATGCCTCCGGCTTGCGCCGCGTACTATCGCTAACCTAATGCGGCGCAAGCCGGAGGCATTACGCTACGGTTCGTCGAAGTTCGCGTATAGAAATGGAACGCAGATTTTGGCGGATTGAACGGATTTATGCGGATTTTTTTGTTTAGAATTATGGCAAAAGATAAATATCATACACAGATAAGAGAAGCACTCGAAAATGATGGTTGGACGATAACGCACGACCCATTACAGCTTTCTTAATGGTGTCAGCAGAGTAGAGATAGATTTGGGAGCTGAAAAATTAATTGGCGCAGAGAAAGAAGGAAGAAAAATAGCGGTAGAAATCAAGAGTTTTATGGAACGTTCGAAAGTGTACGCTTTCCATCAGGCTTTCGGACAATATATGATTTACCAAATGGCACTTGATTATAATGCCATTACAGATAGAGCTTTGTTTTTAGCGGCAAGTTTAGATATTTACAATACATTTTTGATAAAACAACAAATGGTGGAAGATGCCATTGAAAAGCATGGATTGAACCTTATTATTGTTAACATGAAAACGAAACAAGTCGTAAGATGACGCACCATTTCGACGAGAAGATACGGGGTTTGCAGTAGCATAGTTTTATGTGGAAATGGAATGCGGATTTAGCGGATTGAACGGATTTACGCAGATTTTTTTATTGGATAAAATTCACTCCGCATTAGAAAAATTTAAACTCATAATTTGTTTGCCATTTTGCTCTAAAACTCGCCTTGTATTTTGAAAATCTATTGATACCCCACATCTTTTCGGTTGCGTTAGTCGGCGGACATTTTTGAAATGTCAGGCGACAGCGTTTTTACATTTTATTGGAAATTAACCCATTACGAAATTTAAATAAAAATATTTATAAAAAAATAACTAAAATTAATCATAATTTTATAAAAAAAATTATCATAAATATTTTTTATAAATTAAAATTAATTTTGTAACTACTTGGTTTTTAAATTAAAACAAAAATATATCTCGCCTGACATTTCAAAAATGTCCGCCGAGTAAGCTTACCGAGGACTTGTGGGGTATTGATAGATTTTCAAAATGCAAGGCGAGTTTTAGGGTAGATTTTACCGATAAATTAAAAAGTAAAAAATCCGCGTCCATCCGTTCAATCCGCAAAATCCGTGTTCTATTTCACATTAAAAACCGTTCACCGTCCGCCGTCCACCGTTTTATGAAACACATTTACAACAGCGAAAACTTCCGAAAAACAGGTCACGAACTCATCGACTTACTCGCCGACCACCTCGACGCCGCACAAGAAGGCAAAATCCCCGTTTTGCCTTACGAAACACCTGATAATCAATTGGCTTTTTGGGAAAAATACGACTTGGAAGATGCGAGTGCTATCACGCTTTTCAAAGATATTATTGAGCGTTCTATTGCCCTGAATCATCCGCGATATATGGGGCATCAAATCTCGTCGGCTGCCCCCGTGACAGCTTTAGCATCTCTCGTTGCGGCTTTTATGAATAACGGTATGGGCGTATATGAAATGGGTCCGGCGTCGTCGGCTATCGAAAAAGTGGTGGCACAGTTTTTTGCAAAAGCGATCGGGTATGATGCGAGTGCTGATGGGTTTTTAACTTCGGGCGGTACGCTTGCCAACCTGACGGCATTGCTTTCCGCACGTAGCGCACACGCTCATACAGATGTGTGGAAGGCAGGGCATGAGGGCAAAAAATTGGCGATAATGGTGTCGGCAGAAGCGCATTATTGTGTGGATAGGGCGGCGCGAATTATGGGTTTGGGCGATGATGGTATCTTGAAAATCGAAACGAATGACCGCTTTCAAATGAAAACCGACCAACTCGAAATTCAATTTAAACAGGCAACTGAAAACGGATTGCAGGTCATCGCGGTAGTTGGTAGTGCGTGTACGACTTCGACGGGTAGTTATGATGATTTGGAGGCTATCGCGGAGTTTGCGGAGCGATATGGGATTTGGTTTCATGTGGATGGGGCGCACGGTGGGGCGGCTGTTTTTTCCGAAAAATATAAACCACTCACACGCGGCATACATCGCGCAGATTCGGTGGTGATTGATTGTCATAAAATGCTAATGACACCAGCAATTATAACGGCTTTGATATTTAAAAATTCGGATGATGCGTATAAAACATTCAATCAGAAAGCACAATATCTATGGAAGGAAGCCGCCGAGGAAGAGTGGTATAATCTCGCCAAACGTACTTTTGAATGTACTAAGGAAATGATGAGTATTAAGTTTTTCTCCCTAATGCAACTACATGGTAATGAAGGATTTGCAGCGTTTGTAGAGACGCTTTATGATTTGGGAAATACATTTGCGAAGCTGATAAAAAAAAGACCTCAACTAGAACTCGCTACCGAACCGGAATGTAATATCGTTTGTTTTCGCTTGTATGATTCGACCATTAGCACAGTAGAAAACAATCGCATTAATAGCGAAATTCGACAGAAAATAATCGAAAGTGGCACATTTTATATTGTACAGACTACGCTACGCGATACCGTTTATCTACGAACCACTTTGATGAATCCTTTTACCACAGAAAAAGACTTGAAAGATTTATTACAATTGGTAATGGTTAATGGTTAATGGTTAATGGTTAATGGTTAATGGTTAATGGTTAATGGTTAATGGTTAATGGTTAATGGTTAATGGTTAATGGTTAATGGTTAATGGTTAATGGTTAATGGTTAATGGTTTTTTTCGCATAGCGAAAAAAACCACTTCCATCACATTATCGTTATTTATTAATCATTAATCATTAACCATTAACCATTAACCGTTAACCGTTAACCGTTAACCATTAAAAAAATTATTTTGAGATGGCGGATGATGTACCATTATTGGTAGACCAAAAGGATTTGTCAGAGCCGTCAATATCGCTATTCATATTAAAATCGGCAATAGAATATTGGTAGAATAATCCATTTTGTACATCCCAAATTGCTTTATCCAAACCACTAACATCAAAGCCACCAATATCATCTATTTGGCTGGAATTACCTGCATATAGACAGTATTTTGCCCCGACAGGTGTTTGTCCTCCGCTAAAGGTATTATTGTTACTAAAATCAAAGCTCAATGTATTGCCAACCACAGCGATAGGCGCACTCGTGATAGCACCAACGTGATTGCGATGTTCGACCAAAATATGAAATGGTCCGCTTACGCTGCCATCCAATACACAAGGGTCAAGGAACTCGACCGAACCGTCTTTTTTCAGCAAAGCGGCTGCTCTCGCAACTTCTGTATTGACATCCAATCCGGTACGAAATGATACTAATACCCAATCTACTACATCTGTATTATAATTTACATTTGTCCACCCTGCACCCTCTGTACCTGCATAATTCCAAGGGGCTACGCTATAAGGCTGACCTGCAGGCGTGGCTACACCCAAAGGGCTGATGGGTGTCTGTCCGGGCAACATGCCTTTATCGTTCAAGCCTGTTCTCATTTTAGCGGTGGCTGCATCCCAAGGACCTTCCAAAAGCACCTTAATATCAATGCCAATACAAGCCACACTTTGTAGCTCCGTAGCGAGTGTAAACCAATCGCCATCATTAAAAGGTACTTGGTTGAATGTAAGGATATTACCGGAAATATTTGCGCCTGTCGTGTGTACTATTGCATTAGAAAAATCGCCATCGTCACCATCTATCATCAAGCCAAAATCAGCTGTATTAAAAGGTGCATTCAAGCCAAGTTCGCCCAAGTCAAAACTCACCGAAACCGTACCGACTTCTCCTGTTTCAGCTATGCGCCATTCGCGTGCAATGCGCTCACTTACAGTGCCAGGCATTTCCGAGTTCATCAAAGTCGTTGCTGCCCCGTCATTTCCCCAAACCAAATATTCATCTTCGCCCAAACTACTCGGTACATTCATGCTCACTGCCGCGCCTACCGCTTCGCTTTTACTGCTGATTTGATTCAAATTTTGATTCGCATCCATGCCCAAACCAGCGATATTTTCAGGATACCCTGCGTGGTTAAAATAAACATGATTTTCTACCGGAATATTAATTCCATAACGCACATTCAGATAAGAATGTACCCGGTCCATTTCAGGATAGGTCAAAAATCTATCAAAAATAATAACTTCCGCCATATCGCCCTTCCAGTGATTGGAGGTATTTCCCAAACCGTCATATTCCTGTCCGAGTGACGCTTGATTCGCGCCCGAATTTTGAAGATTATGTGTCCACGGTGCAGCTAATTCAGCATTTTTATAACCGTCTACATAAAAATCTTCCTCCATTTGGAAAGCAACCATCGTTTTTTTGGTGTGCATATTGTCGCCCCACATTACGGGAACAGTATTATCATAAGTCAACTCTCCTGTCAGTTTGTGTCCGAATTTGAGGCGGTCATCTCCATTAAAATGAGTAGACAAATAATACCCCACATCACTATCTTCATTTGGCGTAACGACCATAAAAATCGTACAATCGCCCGAAAGTGCCGTTGCTGCTACATCCATACTCATATGGTCATCTACCCCATCAAATCGAAGTACCTTATGCCCATTTATTTGGTCATTTACCAATGTAGGTCTTTGATTAGCAGTACCTTGTATTGCAAATCGAGTTGTATTTCCATCTATATTATTCCATCTTTGCACCTGTGCACCGTTGCCCAATACCGTTTGCCCATCTGCCCGAAGCCACATATATAAGTTGGAAGAAACATTGCCCGGAGACTGTGCATACACCGACGATGAACAACTCGCCATAAAGACAAGTGATAAATATATTTTGATTTTTTTTGTAAATGTGCAATTACCCATAATTAGAATCAGGATGGTTTCGTGAATGAAGATTATAGCATTGTGGATTATAGAAAAAGGTGCTTTTTTCTGTTGAATAAATGTACGGGAGTGCGCCTTGATTTTTTGGAAAAAATCAGCATTAACGTGACATAGATAAGAGTTCCTAATTCTATATTAAGATAATAGACTTTATTTAGAAAAAATAACTGTGTGAAGAATGTACATTTACTTAATTCTACTTTAGTACTCTAAAAATAGTGCGACTGCTCTGCGCATTGTAGTATTATAATTAGGGCGTGCCCCCTCCTTACCAGTCGGGGTCGGGCTATCCGGCACTCTCTCCACTCCGCTATCGCTCCGTTACGTTCAAACAACACCTCCTATCCCTCACGCAAACGAACAATCGACAAATTATAACCCCCCAACTATCGACTATAAACTATCAAAGTTGAATCGTAATGGTGTAGCTCTTCTTCTTGGGTTTACTTGGCTGCGATTTCTTAGGTTTAGACTTTGGGGCAGCATATTGATAACTGACCGCAGGCTTTTTCTGCTTCGGCAATCGAAAATTAATCGTAATCGTTTTTTTAAAAGTCACCCGCATCCCTCGATTTTTCGGCACATCAAAACGCAGCATATTCACCAATCGAACCGCCTCTTCATCACAACCATGTCCGAGTCCTTTTTCCACCTTTGTACGGGTGACCACACCCTTGTGATTGAGCGAGTACGCCACTTTCACCTTACCTTCCACCTTCGCCTCCAACGCCCTTTCAGGATACTTCAACTCCCTCTTAATCAATTCATTAATAGCCGTTCGTCCGCCCGGATACGAAGGTCGTTGAATAAAATTCTTTGCCTGTTTTGATTTTTTCATATACCAAATCTAATGAATGAATTTTGAGTGAGAGAATGAATGAATAAATAAATAAATAACGGAATTAAATAAATGTACATTCTTCGTGTCGTTATTTTTTCTTTAGACGAACCAAATTTGACGTGAATCCTCACTGTATTTAAGGAAAATTTGGTGAAGTAGACTTTATTCTAAAATAGTTTGGATGAAAGAGGAAATAAAGATTTTTTCACTAATCAAGGCGGCTGAAATTGAGCTATGCCTTAGCATAGTGAATTTTCAGGCAACGCAGAGTAGTGGAAAAAGATTATTTACTCTGTACAAAATATTTTGGAATAAAGTCTAATATAAAGGAAAAAGAACAAGTCGAGAATATACATTTATTTTGTTCTTGATACTTAATGAAGTAAACATTGTCACATTATCGTATTATTATTCATTCATTCAAAATTCATTCACTCATTCATTCC
>Ga0209093_1001389_pt1 | contig 13760 bp, 19 predicted proteins | sample SidtaG_4_FD_187450 | JGI IMG/M metagenome (GOLD analysis project Ga0209093, IMG submission 187450) | Marine algal microbial communities from Sidmouth, United Kingdom - Sidmouth_Male1 metaG (SPAdes) (version 2) | ecosystem: Host-associated > Algae > Red algae > Unclassified | place: Sidmouth...
GATATGAATAAGAATACGGATTCTATCCAGAATATATCAGATTATTGAACAAGTATGTCCGACAGGATGTACTTTCAAGACGTGTTGCCAAGAAAAAACAAGGAGCGGGTTGTGCTGCAAGTTGTGAACGCGGCCCACGCCAGACCATGACCAGCAGTGAGCTTGCGAAAGTCAATGTGAGGCAAGGGGCTGCGGCTTTGGTGTCCATCTCGGTATCTCGGTCAGCCTTCTGCCTTGATACTCGTTCTGATGTTTGTGGGCCTTCCCTGAGGGGCCGCGCGCGACGTTTGTCACATCTGTTTACTGTCGACGACCGGCCCTGAGTGTTCTCACTACTGTTCGGCACTTCTCGAACATGTACCTGCGTCCTTTGTCTCGACTTGACGTATGGTGAGGAACCTGGAAAGTGAAGCTTCCCAAGGTAGTTGGATGCCTGCATCCCACGCATGCTGATTCATTGGACTTGCGTTTTTCCACTTTGGAGCCATTGAATAGCGGTACCATGCAGATAAGAGTATGTAAAATCGGGCCCGTTATTTTTGAATATGAGTGTATCCGAGTATATGTATCCATTATATCAGAGTGCCATTTAGTCATGAAAGCGGTCTTGAGGTACTTCGTCTTACGTCTTTTGCCTACGCGGTTCCGCGCGCACTGCACGCAGTTGGTCACGAAAGCGTATAAGTCCAACACCATAGACTCCCAATAAAACGCCGTCGCATGGACGTGTACATCTTGTTAGCCACCTGAATTCCGGCTTGCGGGCGGTATTGCTTCCTCATCATCACCCCGTAGCGCATGTGAGTCGCCACGTGGACGTGTGCGGTTCCGTCCACAGGCACAGTGCGGAGCAAGAGGCCGTTCGGATCCTCGCGGAACCGAGACTTGTCATTGCCGTCCATAGGCGCCCAAACAACCCTGCACCGGCCATCGTCATCCTGACCCTCGAGGAGCTTCGCCGGCGTCAGGTGGGACAGCTCCCCTCCCTCCGTCTGCGGCGGAAGTTGCCACGCGGCCGACGATCTCGGTAAGGCCAAACAGGCACCCGCGTCGGGTATCGGCCCGTCGTCCCCCGCGTGTGTCGTGATGCGCGACATCGTGTCCACCGCGTGTTGTGACGCACCCGGTCGCGTATGCACCGTGTAGTTGGTTTCAGCCAAGCGCTACCGCCGCCGCGCCAGCCTCCCGTGGGCCGCGTCCATATGCACCATCCACTTGAGCGCCGCGTGGTCCGTGCGAACCGTCAAGAAGGTCCCCTCTATGTAGGGCCGGAGGGGGAGAGATGCGAACACCAGGATCTGTCTTCTCGTTCGTGTAGTCGGACCGCGCCGGCCTGTCCCTCGCTGGCGTCCGTGCCCAACGTGTGGACGCCGTGTTGCCGCGTTAGGGAGAGGATGGGCGCCTCCGTGAGCCGCCTTTTGAGCTTCTCGAACGCCCCCAACGCCTCGTTCGACAGGGTCCCCCACCGATCGGGCCTCTTGGAGCACTTGATCGCGGCCAGCGGCCGTGCCACTGCGGCGCAGTCCTTGTCGAATTTCCGAGAGACCCGCACATCCTGAAAAGCTGCGTACGTCGTTCTTGCACTGCAGGTGAGTGGCCCCCTTCAGCCCACGGACATTCTTTCCTTGCACCCTCAGTTGGCCCCGGCCCACGATATGGCCCAAAGACTCCACCTCATCTTAAAACAAGTGGCACTTCTCAGTTTTTATGGAGACACCTGCGACACGAAGCGCCGCAAAATCCTTCCGTAGGTAGTCCACGTCCATTTTTGCCTCCTGCAAAAACAAAATGATATCGTCGAGTCACACGAGGCAACTCTTCCTCTTGAGTGCCCGAGGATCATGTCGATAGCCCGTTGGAAGGTCGACGGGGCATTCGAAAGCCCGAAAACGAGACTGATGTAGCGGTAGGCCCCCTCGTGACAGACGAAGATCGTCTTGTCGCGGTCCTGATCCATCACGGGGATCTACCATTACCCCGAGTTGTAGTCGAGCGAAGAGAACACCTTGGCGTCCCCGAGGAATTCGATGCAGCCGCTTTCATGCGGGGCAACGGATACACATCCCGTACCGTCACCTCATTGAGATGCCGGCTGTCCACGCACAACCGCATTGTCTCGTCGGGATTTGAAAACAGGATCACGGAGAAGACCCACTCCGCGCTCGAGGGCTCGATGACCCCGAGGTCCCGCTGTCGTTGCACCTTGTTGACGATGACGTCCCGCGAGGCATGGCTCGCGCGACAGGGTTTGGCCGGCCGCGGACTGGTCGGGGGGTCGCCTCGATCCGATGCGTTGTGACGTCCACCTTACCGAGCGGTCCCGCCCATAGCGCCTTGTACTCCTCGTGGAGGTTGTCCACGTCGCCGCGAGGCGTGTCAGGGACACCCTGCTAGTGGACCTCCGGCTTGGGGTACGTTTTTTCAGTTGGGTGAGGCGGGGGTCGTCCCCCTTCGATCCCCTTCTCGGCTTTGTGGCCCGTCTTAACTGCGTTGCTCGGTTTGTCACGGGTGTCCCCGCTCATCGATAGGACTTCCCTTGGTTCCTCCTCTTCCGCGACGACGTGGAGCGGCCCGTGTTAGGCCGTCGCTGTACCGACGACGTACCCCTTGGTCAGGTGGACCGGCGCGTCCCGGATGTTCGTAGGTTAGAGGGACCGCGAAGGGGTTGGGGGAGAACTCCAAGACGGCATTGTGAAACAGCCCCCGGTGTCGGCGCCTTTGCACGGGGCTTTCCAGCCCCAGGTGGACCCCCTGGACACTAAAGCACACTTGCACCGCCTGGATGCACCGCGGGGCCCACATTCACCGCTTGGCGGTGCCGAATAGCCCTAATGTGAGTCTCGGGCTTGTTCCCTCGTCGTGGGGGCGCGGGTTGCGGATTTCCAGTCCAACTCCGCACCACGACCGAGAAAAAGCCATCGTCCCACTTGCTCGTCTGCGTCTTGGAGGAGATGGTGCCCGCGAAGCTCAGCTGGGAGTCCCACCGAAGGAGGAGCGGTACCTACAGCGACTTCACCTCGAGGAATTCATACTCCATGGCTGTTCTCCCGCCTTAGTTGGTAAGGGACACCTCCGCGTTCACCTTGAGCAGCTGCCCCGACGCGTCGCTCACTCGGATCCAGGGCGGCGCGCGCGACGAGTAATCTCTCCTTTCCTCGGGAAACATATACACGCGGATCGAACTGTGCCCGACGCCCTTGTCGACCACCACCGTCGAAGGGGCGGCGGTTTGCCACGGCACGAACTCGTACGACGCCCCAATATGAAAATGCTCCTTGCGCAACAGCAATATCGTCCTCTTAAAACGCGAGCTCAATCGCCCACGATGGCAGGGGCATCGGGCCAGGACGGGCCATGTCGCGCTCACCCCCAAGGAGGCAAACGTCAAACGACGGGTGACAATCGGGGAGTTGGGGCGCACAGAGGGGATTCAGGGGGATGGCGAGGCCACCCCTTTTAGGCGGTTCCCGCCGCTCGGAGCACCTCCAAGCGGGTTTGCACGGGAGGGGCATCCCCCCTATCTGTCTTGGTCGTCTCCACGACGCCCATCAGGTCGTCCCACAGCAGGGCCCCGACAGACGCGTGGTCACGGACAGAGTCCGCCCCCCGGTTCCTGTGTCTTAGGAAGGTGCTCCTCGCGGCTCGCACTATGTCCCTTTGCATTTCCATCATAATTTTGCAATCAGGCACCCGGTGCCCACATGTCCAACACATGTAGCACAGCGGGGGAGCCGTCGGGGCCTCGCGCCGAGGGTAGCGCGATGCACCCACCGTTCGGGGCCCCGGGTATCCTTTGTGAGCACCGCAACCGTCTCGTGCATGGCCGAGTTCTCCTCGTCCCAATGTGAGCCGAGGAAGTTAGCCGAGAATCCTCGGGGTCCCGTCGACGTCTGAAGTTTCCGCGAGGATCCGCCGGCGGACCCCCGATTTGCCAGCGTCATGACGTACTTGGCGGCCCAATACTTCCCCGCCACATAGGTGGACATCTGCCGGCAGCTCCGTTCCGCTGTGTTGTAAACGAACGCGTCGGTCCGTAGGTACTTCGGTAGGCCTTGGATCAGTTGCTGCTTCATCGTCCTCTCAGAGTGGATGTTGCCGCAAAGATCGAAAAAGCTCCGTTCGCGCGCCGCGAAAACGTCCACCCCCATGGTGTCCGCGAGCGTCGCCCGGCTGAGCTTGCCCTGCGCCAGCCCCAAAGCTTGCGGTTCCGCGTAGGTCGAGAAGAACCCATTTATATCCGCGGGGAAGGTTCTGAGAGCCCCCAGTCCCCCCCGGCTGTCCGACCCCGGAAGGTTCCGAGTGAGCCTCGTCTCGGCGTTGCCCACGAGGAAGTTGAGAATGAAAAATAGGCCCGTCCATTTCGACATTTCGTTGTCATCGCAGGCCTTGAAGAATTTTCGGAGCTATTAAAACTTCTCCAGGGGTGCCTTGCCGTTGAGCATCGGGGCCAAGGCGGGAAAGAACTTCATATTATTGGCCGTCCGTCCCATCTTGAGAGCCTGCGACGCCCCGTAGGTCAAACAACGATTGCGACGGCGGTACGATCAGTAGTCGGGGACGGCCGCGAAGCGATCGACCGGGCACTCGAGGACCGCCAACTTTCCGTGGCCTGCCTTGGTCTCCACGCGGTCCTCATCGTCGTCGGTCGCCGCCGGCGGTGGCGAGGAAGATGCCGATGACAAGGCCGGCGAGGTACTACGATGATGCCGCGCCCGCCCTTTGCTGCGGCTCTTTCGCGTGTCCCCGGGGGAGCCTTGGCGTGGGGCCTCTTGAGAGGATCCCGCAGGGCTCGCCGCGATGACCCGAGAAACGTTCGCCAGCAACGACACGTGGAACGTCGAAAGAGCCATGTCCAGCTACGCCATCGCGAGAGGCGTCACCGGCTCTTGCTCCTGATCCGCCGATCTCGCCCGATCGTCCTGCAGAGGAGGCGCAGTGAAGGGAATTCCCGATCTACCCACGGAATTCCCTGTCCAGGCGACCGATGGTGTCCCCGCGGATGCATCCGCCGACATACCGGCAGCGTTCGCGTCGGACTCGGAGTGGCAAGGCAAAAGCTCCATCATAGTGCCCGTGCAGAAATCAACGCAGACCGACGCAGAGATCCACGAAGCCTCACACAACAAACCAGCCAATGATCTGGGAACCGGCTATCCGGTGGGGGCGTGGCTCCGGCCGGACTCCCGTGATGATCCACCAGAACTTGTAGCGGTTAAAAACACCACCGCGCTGGTTCTTCGTCCAGCAACAGATACCTCTTGATCAGCTTTGTCCATCGAAGTAACTGCCCCGGAAAACATTCCACTGTCGAGCCCTCCCCAAAGGGCGACAGGATGGCGGCAAAGCCCAGGGGGGGATCGTCGTCCCAAGCACAGCTGATTATATGACACGGCGACGAAGAGGGCCGCCTCCTCGCCCAATTATCCCTCTCCGAAACCGAACTAGCGACGGCCAGAGTAGCAACCCCCACTTCACCCAAAACAAGCGAGTCCCACCAATTCAGAAGAGATACCAGCGATGCAGGGGGACTGGGAAAAGCACTCGAGAAAAGCCCAGCCTTATCTGAGAACCAATCTCCCCGGGCCACAGCAGGTCGGCCGTGCGCCCGCCCGAGTGCCCGTTTGGAGATACTTCAGGGGCGCCTGTCTGGGCGAGACCTTCCCATCGATGGGTCGCCTCCCGGTCGGGCGCTGAACAACAACCTCTACCGGTTGGCTGGTCGGGGGCGGGCGGTTGGGCGGCGATGTGCTCGTGGTGGTAGGAAAGACAAAGGCGGCCGGCTGACTGGTCGTGGCCGCGTTGCGGCGGGCGTCTCGGAGGCAGGCGCTGCAGTGGGGACGGTGGACGAGTCGGAGGCGGGCTGCTTGTTGGCGGCGGGCTCGTTGCGGCGGGAAAGCCGAAGGCGGGCGGCTCGTTGAAGGCGGTGGGCAAGTCGAAGGTGGGCTGGTCGTTGTCGTCCGGTAAGTGGATGGAAGGCGGGCGGTTGGCTGGCGGCGGTCGGAAAGTAGCCGGCTGGCGGCAAGAAGGCGGGCACATGGCCGGAACAGTGTGCGCAAGTAGTCGACAAGTGGCCGTGGGTGGGCTGCGGTCGGAGCCCGTGGCAGCGCGCCACGAAGTGATCCAGGCAGCCGGTGGATCGGGGGGTCGTGGCGCGGTTGGGGAAGGCGGGGGGAGGCGGGGGCGGGAGGGGAAGGTGGTGGGTGGGGGGGCGGGAGGTTGGGGGGACGGGGGGGGGGAGAGGGGACAGCTCCGCCAATCGTCAAAGCAAGCCGGTGGAGAGCCACTAGCATCCCCAGGGACCGCGGTATACTCCACTGTTTGACCTGCAACAGTATGGATCTGGGAAGCGTCATGTACTTGGCCGGAATGCAACCAGGAAATTTTTTCTTCTTGTACTGCGCGACGCTTCGGTGCCCGCACACGCTCAGCGCTCGAAAACAACTGAAATCTGAGTGTCACTGGGGTCTACGTTTCATGATTGGGCCGGAGTTCTTGTCCATGCAATCATTCTCCATTCCTGTGGGTTCTCTTCTCATCCAGGGGTGGATAGCAACGAACGCAGGTCGACCGTCGACCATGCTCTCCAACAGCGATCGTCCGTAGTCTCTTGGAATGGAAATTGAAAATCGGTAAAAAGTACTGCGACAAGTCGTGCGGATTGATCTACAAAAAGTGCACCTACCGTGGCCACAGCCGCCGTCGTCGCTGCATGCAACATCGTCATCGCTACAGCAGCCCACGCTTCGTCCCCCCCCGCCGATCCACCCCGATCCCCCGCTGATCTCCACCCCCCACCCCACAACCATATTCCCTCGCCCCCCCCGCCGTTCCAGCTTTGATCCCCTGCTGAAACCCATCTCACCCTCCTCCCCAACACTTCTGGCCCGCCCCTGCCGATCCACGTCCAGTCATCACCGATCCGCCCGCCACGCCCTCCCCAAAATCCACTCTCCTCTTCTGTCGCCCTACTGCTGGTAGTTATATCGCCCAACGTCGTCTAGGCTCATCCGAGGATTCTGTTGTTCGGGTTGACGTTCGCGCAGGAGCGTGCTATGGTCGGGGTGGGGTGCGAGTTTATTTACTGGCACGCGATAGGTGCTCTGGTTGGTACAGGTGCGTCCCATAAAGCTTTTCCAGGGAGCCACAAATCTATGACAAGCAGTAGATTGAATGCCTGCCAGGCGGGTACGGAATGACTGTAGGGCACACGGGCTGGCGTGGCGGAGAGGGCAAGCGTGTGGAACGCTTCCGTAGTCTTGGCTTCAAGTGCCAACTAGGGTTGGTGAGCACGTCCCAGACGTGCTCATGCCCCGGCACGGAGCGTGATTTAACTCTATATTCAGGGCGTGTCACGCCCTCGCGCCCAGCAATGAAGGGGCGTGCTTAGGGCGTGCTTAATAACTACCGAAATGAAAGTCCAATATTGCGTGGAGGATCTCGCATCAGACAGGTGTATTTCATTGGACTTCTTGTGGGACCCCCATTTTCAGAGATGAACGAATACTTGCATGACATCGGCACGATGTCCATGATGTGCCCATCACGCCGACGCCCGGATTGCATGGTCACCTCTGATGGTTCACATTCCATGCTACGAGCCCCGCTCACTAAGTCAGCAACAAGAGCTCATCTTGAGCCTTCTCTGATGCACAAGCCCCGCGTCATAGACCCATTGGGCTGTCCCATGGGCATGCTCCTCCGGAACGGAACCCAGTAGAAACTAGGTGCAGCCGCGGCGTTCGTCTGGCATGACGGCTGGACCATGACACCGATGTGGCGACTGGATTTCATAATACCATAAAAAAGGGGCCTATCCGCGAAGGAGCTACTTTGGGCGTGACCGGCGTGATGATCAAAAAAAGGGCGTGTTTGGGCGTTATTTAACGTGAATTAGCGTTAAACGCCCTCAAGCCAGCCAAATTTGCTCGTGCTCACCCACCTTAGAGCCAACCGATATAAAGTGCGTCTGCGGGAGGGGGGGGGTGGCATGAGAACCCCACGTTCGTGGGCGCGGTGTGCTAAAGCAAAATGGAGGAGGTGTGCAGCGACGTCATACCACTGGTCTGTCTGTAACGGCCAAGACGAAGAACATGGCGAAGTCGAGCGCCCTGCGACCACTCCGGAGGGACAATCGGAACAGCCCGATCAATGAATTCTGCGCGGGCAGGGATGAAACTGCAGGAACACTCCTGCGATGGCTGCATCTCAACACGAGAGACATGAATGAACCCTTCGACTCTTCCCGATCAAACTGAGATCTGGGCTGGGTTCCGCGTCCTGGTTCTCTCAGGAAGATCGACGAAAGGGGTGTACAGGAATGGAGCAAGACTGTCCACTCCTGGCTCGCTTGTAAGGCAGGGTCTCGCACTTTGTAGGCTGCCCCCTTTCCAACAGTAGCCCCGTTGAACATCCGAGCAAACCGACACGATCGTTCTGAAGCCGACCCGGGACGGACAGCGACGCGCTTTCGATCACTTCATTATGCCAGCTACTAGACCACGATCGAACCGCATTAGACACGACCAGTGTCGGTTTAGTGACGCCACGGTCCGATTTGAGGTTTGGACGGCAGCTGCCAGGCCGCCCGTCACACCTGCACTCCATTGCCACAGATCAGCACGCATGCGTGCACGACACCACACTGGGCGCCACAGTTGGCACAAGCCGTCCATGCCGTCTTTTGCGGTGCATGCCACTCCGTACTGTATGTAGACCACAACCCGCTGCCTCTCTCCACCAAGTTCTCTCCAATGTTAGCTTTCTTCCTGTGGGTTTTTGCCGCACGCGGTCTCGCTTCGGTACGTCGACGGTTTTTCCCTTCTTGTGCGCTCCAAAGTCACGCTTAATTAAATGGGTGTGCACTTTTGTGGAGGAGACGGCAGTTGGTCGCCGGGTGGGCGGACGGGAACGATGCACGCAGTCTCATTCATGCCAGAGGTGCTCCTCACTCATCCGTACCTGCGGAGAAAACGAAGACGCTTACCTGTACATTTTCTACTTTGCTTCGCTGCTCTTGACGTTGTTGCCGCGTGCTGTGACTTAGCTGTGTTTGCTCAACCTCTTTTTGCATGGCTCTAGCTCAGTGCCGCACCCGAGTCTTCCAGATCCATATCTGTTTCCGCCGCACCCCGCCCAGTTGCAGAGCTTCGTCAAGGTATTCCCCTCTATGCCCGTCATTGCATCGTGGCACCATTCTCCTCCATCGACTTTGAGGTTCAAGGTATTTTCGACATTCTCCGAGGGTGACCTCTATAAAGATTTTCTACCCGGGGGACCGAGGGGCGATGGGAGAGCGATGAATGGGTGAAGACAACTGTTCTTATTGAGCATTGCTCAGAACTTCCATGGCACTCAATGCTTTGGCGGGATGTCACCTTGTAATTTGTTTTGCGTGTTGACAGTGTATTTGATGATATTGACTGTACTTGATGTTGCGGCACTTTTTAGGGGATGCGCTCCGGGAGATCAGCGAGGTGCATGGTCGGGATTCTGAGGGGCGGTGAGCGTGTGTGCTCGTGGCCCGTGCGCCTTCCGCCCGCGGAGGTGCGTGGTGTGTGTATGCATGCTGGGAGTGGGGGTGTCTGCGGGTGCCGAGAGAATGGGGGCGCCTGGGTCTTATCAGGCTGCTCCCTTACGGCTCGCGCCATCTCTATGATAGAACCTTAACGCACCCGCCCACTGGACTGCTCGCTTCACAGGTTATCGCTCCAGTTGTTGCTCGTGGTCATCGTCTTCTTCTTTTACGGTCTCAAGGGGGACGACTTTGTTCAGTTTGCGGTGTGTTCCGGCGCTGGACGGGCGGCTGCAGCCTCTAGCGTCTACAAGGTGGTACCGGTCGGTGCCACGGTCGTCAACATGTCGGACCACGGCCGCTTTGGCGGCCCGCGGTTTGCACAGCTGGATGACGACTACAAAGTGTGGGCGGTGTACCAACGTGCGCAGCTCAAGAAGGAGAAGCTGTGCAAGGCGGTCGTGACGGACCGTCCTGCTTCTGGGTCGGACGACAGGAAGGCCGACGCGGTGGACGCAGAGTGGGACGCCATGAATGTGGCGGCTCTTGCGACCATTCAGATGTCGGTCAAGCCCGTGCATCTTAACACGGTGACGTCGGTCGACACGGCCAAGGAGGCGTGGGACGCGCTCAAGGTCATGTTTGAGGCGCGGGACAACGCTCAGCTGCTTCGGCTCATAGACGAGCTGAGCAGCTTGAAGAAGGGCGACGACGAGAACATCATCAAGTCCGCGTCGCGCGCCAAGCTGATCCGGGACAAGCTGGCCATGCTCGGAAACCCGGTGGACGACAACACGCTAGCGCTGCGTGTCTTATCGGGGCTCCCGTCCGAGTACGGGATGCTCAGGACGGTCCTGGAGAACAAGGACGTCAAGCTGGTCATGTCCGACGTGACGGCTAAGCTGTTTGAGGTCGAGCAGCGGAACATTGCTGGGGGCTCATCGAATCCAGCTGGTGGAGTTAAGTCGCAAGCCTTCACGGTGTCGGCACCAAAGAAGCCGATTGACAAAAAGTCGGTCGTGTGCTACTACTGCGACAAGAAGGGGCACATGAAGCGTGACTGCTACAAGCGGAAGGCTGACGAGGCCAGGGGCAAGAACAAGCCCGGTGGCGGGCGCCGTGACGGTGGCCATGGGGGCGGGCCCCAGGCGGGTGCCGCTCTGGCATACACTGCTTCGGCCGGTCAACCCGGCTCCAGTAAGGCTCACGGTAACACAAGCCGGTCGTCGACCTGGGTGCTCGACTCCGGTGCGACGAACCACATGGCCGCCGGGGACAAGGGCTTCACCGTCCAGGCGGCGGGGAGCGACGCCAAGGTCACCTTGGTCAATGGCGACAAAGTCCCTATCAAGGGGCACGGCCACGTCTCTATGGACGTTGGCAAGGGCAACACCAAGGCGCGCATGGTCCTGGCAGAGGCCATGCTGGTGCCCGACCTGAATAGCAACCTGCTGTCTGTTAGGGCGGTTGACCGCAACAGCGGTGCCGTGGTGTTTGTCGGGGACGCCTGGTACATCCTCAGGGACGGGGATGACGTTCGTTCGAGCGGCGTGCTCGACAAGGCGTCGGTCGTGGGAAAGGTCAACGACTAGTAGCAGTATGTGCTCAAAGTGACGCCGGCAAAGGCGTCGGCAAACGCGGCGTCCACGCGCATCGCAGGGGAAGCAAAGCTTTGGCATCGCCGGTTCAACCACTTGGGGATTGAGAACGTCAAGCGGGCGGCCGAGATGGTCGATGGCATGCCTGTGGCAGCATGGCCACACGAAGGCCATCTGGACTTCACAGCTGATGGGGCCATTAAGTGGAAGGCCCACAGGCGGACACGCCGTTGAGGCGGGTCTTGCTCGGAGCTCGCCTAAGTAAGGCTGAGATTCCTGGTTTCCGGGATTGGCTAGACCAAGCAAATTCGTACCGATCACGAGCCCCACTGGGTGCGATCGGATCGTGGCTGGGATGATCCACTTGTGATTCCCGGACATACCACTGTACGGTCCTCTGAGTTATGACCGTATCCTTGATTTGTTCTTTTCGTTGTGAGGAGTCATATCTGATGTTCTCAGTGCATCTCACCCTCGCCTCGGGGATTTTGTTGGCGTGTTTTGATTGGGTCTTGGGCACACCCCCGGCGGCGGGTGTGGCCCGCGTTTGACCCCTGTTTTTGGCCCACTTGCGAGGGTCCCCCTGAGGGTTGAGGGAAGGGGACAGGTGGGTATATCTGAGCGGGAAAGCAGAGCAGTCCCGAACCCCCCCGAGGGAGGCAAGAAAACTTTGAGCCTCACAACGCTGTGTCGTGTTTGCGGCTTGTCTTTGCCGCCCACACCAGTTGTGTGTGTGCGTCTTGGCGCTTACTTCCGGGATCTTTGACGAGACTACCGGGTGCCCGGTCGAGAAGGCCGCCCGAGTGGGGTCGGCCTGACTGTGGTGCCACATTTGGTGGAGCAGCAGGGGAAGGAGCACACTTTGCTGCCTTCGTGCTCGCGACGCGAGGTGGTCGAGTCGACCTTCTTCCCCTAGCGATCTTTGTTCCTCCGTTGCAACCCCGCAACGTTTGATTGGTGAGCCTACTCGGTTGCCAGATGTCAGGTGGGGAGGGGGGAGACCCCTCCGCGCACTCTGATGGGGCTAGTGAGAGGGGGGGCACGGCTTCGCCCCCCCCTGGACCCACACCACCTGCGGGTGGTCGTGTAGTCCCACGTAGCCAGAGTGGCGGAGATGTGGGCGGAGCCGGACGTGGCTCCTTGTTTCTTCCTCCGGCCTCCTCCGTCGGACCGGGTGGAGTTCACCCTCCGGCAGGGGCGACCACGGTTCGTAGTGACACCGTGGACCCCCCGTCGGATGCCAACACTCCCTTCGGCACGAGACTGTCGCACGTAGCTGGGAGGACGGACGGTAAGTCCCGAGCTGCGGTCGGTGAGTCGGTGCCCCGGCTAGGAGACGAGCCCGCGGGTGGGAGCTCTAGTCGTGCTCCCCGCGGTTCGTTGGGTGGATTATTCAGCGTGGGTCCTGAGTTGCAGGACGCCATCGCTGAGGCGGTACGGTCCGAGATTGCCCGTTCACTACCGGTTACGCCCGGTTCGGTCCGGAGCCCTATGGTGCGTCCCGACCCTCGACGAAGTGGACACACTCAGTCCCGCCGACGACTGCGTTACGCGTCGCAATCGTCTGATGGCGAATATTCCGGCGGCGATTCTCCGCGCGGTAGCAGTCAATGGCGGACGCCACGGGTTACTCCCCGGCACCGCCCGATGCATGCATCTGGTTCGGCTCGGCGAGACCCATTGCCGTGGCGTGATCGCTCTGAAGAGCGCCCAACAGGTCTGGTACGAGTTGTACCAGACAAGATCACAGTCAACAATCCCCACTATCAGGATTTGTTTGATTGCGAGACTTACGCGTTGGAGAATAAATCGGTCTCCTACACACGGGAGCACGCCCATACTATGGGGCGGCTCAAGAAGGATGTCATGCACTCCTTTGGTCATCGCTCAGAGTGGAACGGTGACCCGCCGCATAAAGTCTTCCAGTTCTTGCGTAAGTTTTGCAAGGCGTGCGACGATAATGACGTCTCGGAAGGAGAGGCCTTCTATATGTTACAAGATTTTACATTGGAGCCACTTCGCTCCGAGGTAATGGCCGTCATGCCAACGCGACGTGGCGGCAACCCGGGGGAGGTCAGCTCCTACTTGGAGTTGGTCAACTGGGTCATCCGTATGCATGCGGATGAATCAACCGTAGCCGGCCTCGTGGAACAGTTCCACCAGGCGCGGCAGGAAGAGAAAGAAGATGAGATGTCATACGCTGAACGTCTCAGAGTATTGAACACCTCATGCGGGTTCCTCCACTCGACAGGAGCCCTCAAGGGACGCTATGTCGAAGGCGTTCACCCTGTGGTTCGTGCTACTTTACGCGAACGTAATAAACCAGGGATGACCTTGGCGGAGCTGTCCCGCATCGCCCAAACTCGAGGCGATGAGTACCGCTGGATGCAAAGGGCCCAACAGAAAGAGCGAGCCGAGGAGGCCGCTGAGCTCGCGGAGGCAACTCGCCTCCGTCGACAAGCACGGGCTCTAGCAACACCCCGGTACCCGGCCCGTCCGAGAACAACTCGCTCGGAATCAGTCGAGCAAAGCGTGGCCACAACGACCCCACCCCAAGTAAGCGGGAGTGGGAAGGCTGCACCCTTCCCGTGCTGGCAATGTAACCAGACGGGCCACTGGGCGGAGGAGTGTCCTAAGTTGGACCCGCGTCT
>Ga0209093_1001390_pt1 | contig 13758 bp, 13 predicted proteins | sample SidtaG_4_FD_187450 | JGI IMG/M metagenome (GOLD analysis project Ga0209093, IMG submission 187450) | Marine algal microbial communities from Sidmouth, United Kingdom - Sidmouth_Male1 metaG (SPAdes) (version 2) | ecosystem: Host-associated > Algae > Red algae > Unclassified | place: Sidmouth...
CATCCTCCCATAGAGCGTACCAGAACCGCGGTGCGGTGCTCAAGCAATGCGAAAAGGAAACCAGGCGCTCGGTGGCCACGATCGTTGCCGTAAGCAATCAACCCGACGGCACGTCGACGACAAGGGCATGGATGATGGCGAAGAAAACTAAGTGGTGCTGCATGTATCCCCACAGGGAGGTGACCGACGCGGTATTGTCGCACGAAAGACGCGGGGGATCGTCGGGGAGGAACGTCGGGGAGGGAGGGGATGGGGGAGGGAGAGAGAAAGGAGGTCGGGTACTGGGAGGGTGCATGGCGCTTGAGCAGATGTGAGTGCGGGCCTGGACGGGGCCTCAAACAGACCCGAGAGCGCAGGTCAACCCCACACTTGCCTCTCGACACCGCAGGAGCTCCCTGTGGACGCCTGAGTGCAGGCTTGCGGGCGGGGGCATCGTGAACGAAATCGGTTGAAAATCGATGATTGCTTTGTAAAAATCGAATCGATCGGTTCAGCTCGGCCATCCGATTGGACACCCCTATTGTGAAGTGAAGAGGAATCGGAACGACTTGCTGAGGATCTAAAAACAGCAGCGGTGCCCTTGCGATAGACCGGTGAGCGTCCTGAGAGAGCCTCGAGGTAGTCGCGTGAGGTAGAGTCGCGGGAGCGAAGGTGTCAGCCATGGTGCACAAGTGCTCCGCCGTGAGTACATTAGTAGCGGTGGGAAACTCCAGGTCTTTCAGTGTCCCATACCGCTCGTCTAAGTCCGCGTGCGACGCGCAGGCAGTCTTAGTACTGTAGCACATAAGGCATGGCATGCTTGCACTTGCCTCTTTGTGCCCATGAAAAGTACACAGGGCCTCGTAGTCGGCCGACGAAAACAATCGCACAGCGCGCCGCTCGCCATTCACGAGGACGCCGTCGCGCACAAGGTCCCGTACCTGCTGCAGATGCTCCTTCAGCATCTCCGATACCTCATCGTAGGAATCCTTCTCCGCCGGGCAGACAGCGACGAGGATGGTATTGCTGAGCCGGTGGGGGTGCATCTGGTTTTCCAGCACCAGAACGACTTTCACCGAGCTAGGAGAGCCCCCCTTATCCAAGCCCAACGCGAGGTGAACATCCTTCACGTTAGGCGGGGGTGACACCGCCAGAGGGCAGCTGCCACTACCCACCGACGGTGGTGTGTAGGCCTCCGTTTGAGGAATTGGCACCAAGTCCGCGCAACGAATGAGACGCTCCACGAATCCATTGGAAGCGCTCAGAGCACTTAGCTTCTCAGCGATCGCTTCCTTAAGGTTTAACAGATGAGCCCCTGTACTTGTCACGCTGACGCGTTTTGCCGGTAGATCAGCCAATCGGGCACGCGCAGCTCTCAAAATCGGCTGGCTCGCGAGACCTGCACGCGACCCGCCAAGCCCACGCCGGATGCTATTCAAGTCAGTCAGGCTCACCCCGTAGGTCTCGATAAGTCCAGCTGCTGCTCTGGGGTCAGCGGGAGTGCTTGAGCGGCCTTGCTATGTCGCCTCTGAGCCACGGTCGCGCGACCGCTTGCGACCGCTCCTAGCGCCACGGATTTTGCATTAGAAGCCTCGTCAGAATCCTCCTGGGACCCGACCACCTTAGCCAATCGGCGCGAGCCAATTTCACTTCGACGGTAGCGCTGACTGCGCTTCACACGTGCCTTAAGTGGCGACATCCGCTTAACGTACACGCTCTCGCGACCATTCGCCCGCTTAACGCGAAACTCAGGTGGACAGTCGTGTAGCAAGATGGCCGCCGCAATCTCCTGCAGTGTAGGACCGTTGCGGTCGTTCCAAAGCGCGCCACTGCGGAGAAGCGCAAAAGTTTCCGAGCAGCTAGGGGGATGAGGTGGATGGGCGCGGGCTGACGCAACCGCTAATTGGGCCGCCTGCAGCTGCTCGTTCAGGTGGACGACACACCGCCTCTCAAAATCAGCTTGACTCAGCGCCTCTGCAAGCTCGCGTGTCAATGTGCACACGCGTGCGGCAAAGTGGGAGAGGCTTGGACCTGTCGAAATGTGAGAGGTCGCAAATGAGCTGGCCAGTGACGAGCCACCGACGGGAGCACTGCCAGGCGCCGAGCCCGAGTGACCACGCCAATTCTCACACGAGATTGGGGCCGCCAAAGTCGGCGTGGCCGAAGGTGACGCAGGGCCATCGTCGACATTCGTCTCTGCGGGAGCCTGGCGTAGCCGTGATCGCTGACTCCGAGAGAAACAGCGGTCGCAAGTACCGTCCGGAATACCAAAATCTTCGGTGGCACGTAGGGACTTGCAGGGGATGGCAGGCAGCGCACGCACGCATGCAAGCAGCACCTCGTTCACCTCGGAGAGAGGTCGGTTGTTCCAGGCTCGCAGTCCATTACTGTGCCGGAGAAAGGCGTCTGAGCATCCCGTGCAGCGATACGCCCAGACAGCTCCAGAGAACGCGCTCCTGATATCAGCATCGGACAGAATGCAGGTGGAACGCAAAGTACATGAGGGAAAGAAGAGCAATAGAGCGCTTTGTAATAGTGTGAGCATAAGGACAGCGTATGTGGATTGACATTTGTCTTTCGCAAGATCTGTGGCGCCGCTGCAACAGGCACGCCCTGCCGATGTTCTTTCTCGCGCCATACCTTTCGCGTCCTCGCTTGCCTGCCATGTTCTCCGGAGAAGAACTCCGGGTATTCTCAGGAGTTATTCCTGCTGCACCATAATACACGGAAGTAGAGAGGTTGAGGAATACCATTCAGTCGTTAAACGGAAGAAGAGATGCCCGTGCAAGGATAATGTCAGTAAGGCCTTCACGCGATTGCCATTAGAACATCGTTCGAGTTTACATTCTTCCTTCGTTTGGGTGTCAGAGGCGCACTTACTCTCGTACGATCCAAGAAGACGGAGCTGTCGGACGCAGATCGAGAAGGGGGAGGAGGGGGGGGGGGGAAGAGGCACGGATGGTGCGTGGCATGTGGATTTGCTGTGTCCCATGCCCGGAATCACGAGACGGATTCGACGCGGTCGTCACCACATTGCTCCAGAGGTCGGTTAATTCGACCCTCTGTGTTGGGTCTACACGGGTGGGGTCGCACCCCTCTGACAAGCCGTGAGACGGTCCAATTCTAGGGTCGCGGGTCGCGACCCTTCGCTCCATTCACATTTCTCCACGTAGTAAAATCATTTTCATACATGTCTGCAAGCTTGAGAGCCAGATCGGAAACCTTCACTGGGCGTGCCCACCGCCCGCCGCCCACTTTCCTACCACCAGCCCACCGCCAACAAACCGCCTGGCCTCCACCAGGCCACCGCCTTGCCACCGCCTGGCCACCCCCTGCGGGCCGTCAGCGCGCTGCCACCGGCCCACCGCCTGCCAACCGCCCGCCCACCACTATGTAGCCCGCCGCCCACAAACAGCAAGCCCGTCGCCAAGCCACCACTGCCAACGTCAGCAAAGAAAGTGATGTATGACCCCCAAAGCTTTTGCTTCTACATGCTGAACGCTGGTGGCTTCTGGCTGTCCAGAGACGCCCCACGCAGATTGATGTGTGACCCCCAGAGATTTTTCATCTACGTGCCGAACGCTGGTGGCTTCCGGCAGTCCAGGGACACCCGATACAGATTGATGTGTGACAAACCGTCCTGACTGGCCCTGGCACGCTGCGAAACGACGAAGACACACCCGATTTCCTTGTGTGCGCGTCACTTGTAGCCTGCTTCAGCAGGGGCTACAAGCCCACGAATCTGGCCCGATTTACCTGGTATACCCCACCGCGGCCAGCACGTGGGACTTGTAGCCCACGTTCTGGACCCCCCCCCCGCCAGATGACGTGCCTCCGGCCCCCCCTCCACGGCGGCCGCTCCGAATTGATGCCAGTAAGGCAATCGGGCCTGTAGTACATGAAAGTTGGTCTAGTACGCGTCTTAGTACACGTCTAGTATGCGCCCCACCTTCCCGACGATGCACAGGGGTTCTGAAGTCGATTCCACTTTACTAAAGTCGATTCCACTTTACTAGAGCTCTAGAAAAATGGCCATAGAAGCCTGGCTCTTGAAGGGATCGGTCTCGAACTTTACACACGGATGCATGAGAGAGATGCTGTTGCCTAGGTCCATGAAAAGTCTGGTTGCTATGCAGCGCGTATGAGTGGGCCGTGTATATCTCTCATATCATCATCTCGTATGGTGCCGTTCCGCCAGATCAGGTCACCCGTGTCTCTGATCGTCGCGAATCGAGAAGCAAACCAGTGCGAGCACCTCGAAATACGAGGCTACTTTTAAAAAATGAGGTCCCCTGATCAGAATTGCACCGATCAAACAACTTGAATCCTACAATAACAACGCCAAAACCAAGCAGACTGGTTTCTGGACCCAGACGACTGGTCCTGACTTTTGGACCCGGACGAGCGGTACCGCCGAAGCCGACCGTGAGAGTCTCAAGCAATAGAGGAGACCAAACTACTACCAAAATGCGGAAAAGGCGCAAGACACTCAATCGCTGTCCTCATCCTCGACTGACTCACTCTCATCTTCACTCCCCTCCTCGTTCTCATCCGAGCCCCCCCACATTCAGTGCCACGTGCTCGCCCTCGAAAAAACTCCGCACGTTAGACACCAGCGTAGAACATTCTTTTGGGATGCGGTTCATGGCACGATCGCGCTTGCGTGCACCGCTCTCGGGGCGACAAGGAGCGGGCATGGCGGGTGCGAGCGTGCTGCTTCTTTCGACAGCGCCCACGCGATGCTCTGAGCTCGTTCTTTTCGTGCTGATCGGCGTGGCTGGCTTCCGCACGGATTGGGCCTGATCAAACGCACGTTGCCATCCGCGCGGTGGAAAAGACGGGCGGAGGTCCGTTGCATAGAAAGGCAGTCTCAGAGTGTTCTGTAGTTATTACAACTTATGTTACGGTAGCCCCCTCCGGATGAAAATTTCTTTGACTCAACTGATGCTGCCTCGATCTCGGAAAGGAAATTCGAGCCCATATCGGAGGCGCACAAGGCATGAAGAACATTCGCCAACAGCGCGTGCAAAGCCCACGCGGGAGCTCAACAAACTGAACAGCTGGCATGCTATCTGCCCTCATACACGATCCACAAGCTTGATACGTGCCTCTGATTTGTCCTCTTGTTGTTGTGGACAAAAAGGTGCGAAAAAGTGAGAGAAAACGAGCGTCGTTTTTTTTCTGTACAGATCTCAGCCGACCCTCTCTGATGCAGGGTGATGTCCAAAGAGTGCGTCTGAACGCTTGTAAGCTGTGATTCAAAACGAGCTCACGAACGCTTGAAACAGTTCAGGTGGAGGAGCGCAGTGCGCCTGCAAAGTGGGGACCTTCCCAGGGGTCTAGCGAAGTGAAACCGACTTGAGATCGGCAGAAGAAGCCGGCAGTACGGCGCGTGCCGCCGTCACTAGCTCCTGCGGGGGGGTCTTTACGGAGCTCGTAGAAAAAGGAGCTGTGCAGGAGGACGTACGTCTCGTCGCGCAGTTCGAACGCCTCGGTTCTTTGCATTAACACAAAGTGCACCGCCATGGCCCACTCTGATTGGGGTCGCCACGGCCCGCCTCGACAGCGCCAACAAGGCAGCAAGATTGCTGGATCGTCCGCCGTCCGCCGGCTGGCAGGCTACCCGCGAGGCAACACACACCTCAAGGAGGCCACGAGACGGCCCTACGGGAATGGAACCGCGATAAAACCTCGATCCGTGATCCCCGGAGAAGGATCTTGAGCCGAAGTCGAAACCGCGATAAAACCGCAATCTGACGAACTTTGATTGGCCCACTATCGACCTCAGCCAAGACCAAGCGAAGACGACCCAGAGCTTTTCCGATCATACTTATTGCAGTCTCCCCAGTTTTTGCCGATCCCGACGAGAACAACTGTTGTGAAAAGATGCACGGCAGCCGTCCATTGGGCCGGATACGAGCTCTCGGCCATTCAGCAGTTGTGCGGACTGCAGGTCGATGCTGCGATCGGCCAGAATTGAGAAGACTGCAATACAGTCAATATCCGGTTATATGCGCGCCAGTGATATGACATGTCATGTATGTGGGAGAATCTTCATCGACAAGCTCCTCTGCAGCGTCGATGGACCATCCGATCGTTCTGTGGCACACAGTCTGGTGGGCAGGAATTGAATTGCATTCCAGGATTCAGGGGGTATGGACCCGACCGTCCAGGACCCACCATCCAGGCAGGACCCACCGTCCAGGACCCACCGTCGTCCGCCCCACCGTCTTCAGCGGCCCCACCGTCGTCGTCGGTACCGCCATTGTCTGCCCCGCGCCTGTCGGCCCCTCCTTGACTGCTCCATGTACATTGCCCGACCGCTTGTTGCTTGGTCTACATTACCGGAACCCCGAGACAGGGGCTGCGGATGACAGCGTGTTCGGCTTGCGACTGACCCTGCCGGTGCTCCGGTGGTTCCGTGTGATTTAGAGTACAGGCCGGCCGGGGTTTGCGGTCTGGTCATTTCCTTTTGTGGTTTCCTTATTTTCCTTTTGTTGCGCTACCAATGGGAGATCTTGGTTTGGTTGTTCTTGTGTCTAAGCTTATTCTTCTCTGTGCATGTGCTAGTCTTTGTGCCAGTGCTGTCGTTATCCCTGCAGTTACTTCCCCCCCCCAGGACCTCTGAGGCTCATGGCGACACGTCAGCAACGTCGCCGCCGCGGCGGCTGTCGCGACCGCAGAGGAGGTGCGTCCAAGCCCGTGACCTCAAAACGTGAAAGTCATCCAGATTGCAGCACGCGCGGCGCCAGCAGCAACAGCTTCAGCCCTCCGTGATGACCCATTGGAGCTGTCAACAGCACCATGGTGGCCACCTCGGGGGAAGGGGCAGGCACAAGCTCTGCGAGTACGGGGGCAAGCCCGCCAAGCTTACGTGGTCGGCGCGCGATTGGACAAGGCCAGGGCGGCGTCGGGGCGCGCGGACGTGGCGCTGGGCGTGGTGGCCGGGGCGGTGCGGGGCGGGGAGCCGGCGTGGCTAGGGGAGGTATTGGGCGCCCGGGGTCAAGGGAGAGGCGCAAGCCCCGAACTTCCATACCCTTAGGTGATAAGATTTCCTTAATAGACATCAAGGACGCTGGCTACACTTGGGCGCAAATCCTGGACGTGTTCCGTCTGCACATCAGCATGTCGGCTGCGCGGAACATCTACCGGAACAAGGACGATTCCAAGCAACGGGCCACAGCGGCGGCGGACCTGTCGGCTCCGCGCCTTCGTCATTCCTACTTTGACAGTATCTCTCAGTCCCTGTCGGATTGGTACAAGACCTTGCAGCGCGTGGGCGGGCGGCACCCCCCAGTGTCTCGCGGCCTCCTGGAGGCCCGTTCACGGCGGATTGCGGCGGAACAAGGGGTCGCCGGCTTTAAGAGGTCCCCCCATTTCATCCAGAATTGGGCGAAGCGTCACGGTCTTAGTATCGTGGCGCCATGGGGCGAAACAGGCTCGACAGACGTTGCGGGTGCCGCGGAGCGCATTGACGAGATTCGGGCGGCGCTCGAGGCTCATCTAGCCGAGCAGATCTATAATATGGACGAGACGGGCCTCTTCAATTGGTGCATCCCCAATTGGGCCTACGTCCAGGCTGGCCAACGGCGGCAGGCGCGGGGTACGAAACGCTATGAAAGCTAAAGACCGCATTAACTTCGTTTTGGCATGCAACGCTACCGGCACCCGCAAGATCCCGGTTGCCATCATTGGCAGGGCGAAGCAACCGCTGTGTTTCAAGCCTCCCCTTCGGCCGTGCCCGCTCCCCTTCTTCTCCCAGACAAACGCGTGGATGGACGGTGACCACTTCAAGTCCTGGTTTGAGACGATCTTTCTCGTCGCGGTTCGGGCCCGCAGGACCCAACCAGTCGCCCTGGTGTCGGACAATTGCGGGGCACACGGCGACCTCGAGAGCGATCAAGTCAAGTTCTTTGCGCTTCCTCCGAACTGTACGTCCATCTACCAACCATTGGACCTGGGGATTATTGCGTGTCTGAAAAGACGCTACAAGCGGCGGCTGTTGGACCTAGTCGTGGGTGCATTTGAAGCAACCCTGAGCAATCGCCGGCCACTTAGTGTCGGTGGTGCTGCTGGTACCGCTGGTGCCGCTCGTAACGCCGCTGCTGCGGGCGGCCGCGAACGGGCGGTGGACGTTGGCGGAGCGTCGGCCACATTTCCCACTGCTGTCAGCACAGGAGAAGGTGCGATTGTTGGCGACACGGGGGGGACGCCACGTGCAGCGGGGCCTGCCAGCGCCTCGTATGTGCGCCGGTGGCTTGTCCGGGACGGTTCGTGGCTAGAAATTGACGACCGACCACCTGTGCCCTCAAGCGCAGCAGCTACGGCGGCAGTTTTTGCGGAGCGTCGAGCGGCACGGCTCGCTGTGCGGCGGGCGGTGCGCAGCGCGGAGAGGCGCGCGGCGCGAATCGTTGTGCGGCGGGCAGCACGCAGCTCCGCACGGCGCGCAGCGCGAATTGAGGTGCGGCGGGCGGTTCGGAACGCCCGATGCGGCTCACGGCCTAGGAGGGGACGGCGCTTCATCGGCAGCCGCCGCTTCAGAAGACGGAAGCAATCCGTCTGCGGCGGTGGGCGGCCCGGGCATCTGGGGGTTTCCGTCAGACTGGCCCGCCTCCCCAGATTTGCGGCCGGATCGACGTCGCCGAGCACGATTGCGCGTTCCACGGGCCGATATCCGCGGTGTTCGGTACGGTGCTGGGGCCCACCTCCAAGACGCGTCCGAGATTGTGATGGAGGAATGGGAGGCGGTCGAGCCTTCCATAATCGCACAGTGTTGGGTCAAGGCGACAGTTTTGCCTCACGCGCTTGCCACCGAGGTCACCTCCTTGCACGGAGAGTACCGTGCATCCTCTCGTGAGCTCTGAGATGATGTCAATGGGGTCGTGTCACTGTTGGGCGACTGTCGGTTTGTACAGGAGGCATTTATCGACACCCCGACACCCGTGAGGGAGATGGCTGGGCAAGACTGGCTTTCGACGGAGGACGATGAGGGTGTGCTGGCCGCTACGGCGGAGGAGATAAATTTTGTCGAGAGAGCGGGGTGCAACGACAAGGAGGTTGAGGGGGGAGGGGGTGAGGAGAGGGAGGACTCGTCTGATAGTGACGCCTCGAGCCCGTCAGTCACCTCGTACGGAAGTGAGAGGAGTGAGGAGATTGAGGAGAGCGACGAGAGTGGGGAGAACGAGGACCCGTCGGACCTCGAGGAAGAATATTGCTGTTTTTTCTTTCTTCATAGTTGTTCTCCTAGATCCAGAATGGCTGGGAGGGAGGGGAAAGGGAGGATGGAGGGCAGGCGGGTGGAGGTGCCGGTTTCTTTCCGAGTCAAATGGTCGACTGCACGGGTCTGCCGACACGGGTGCGTTCTTGCAGCCGCACCGACAACGAGAGCACGGCTTGACATCAAATCAAATGCGTACTGTGGTCTTTGCTCGTGCGATCGACCGAAGACCGTGAGACAGCCGGGGCGAAAAATCTGGCGATTAACCAATCAGCGAGGCAGTGATCGCCCGATATCTCAGTCGGAACGAGAACGATCGGGCCTGTGCGCTGTGAGAATGCATCGCTGGACAGGGGCTGTCAGGTGCGCAGGGGTGTCATATAGCCGGATATTGACTGTAAAGTCCACAAATGAGGGCTACAGTCATGCGCGGCTCGCACAATTGGTACCGATGGTGGTCTGATCACTGGTTTTTCTTTACTCTGTTTCATTGCATTCATTCTTTGTTCTATCAATTTTTCCATTACTCCAGCTGCCTCAGAAACTCGAGCTGCTGCTGCATCAGCTCCTCCTCCTGCGTCGCCTGCGCCGGAGTGTCGCCGTCGTTGGCCGTCGACGCCGTGGCGCCGTCCGCGGGGGCGTTGACGGCGAGGGGCATAGGCGTCGCCACGGTGACGGCTCGCGCGTGCGCCTTCCGCGGCCGCCGGTGACGTAGACCGCGCGAGAGAAGCGCGCAAGCCCCTCAGCCTGCATCACACACCGCAAGGCGCGGCACGCAGCCCTCGAGGTGAAGAACCGCGGTGCGCAGCCGGTCCGCCGTATGCGAACAAAACGGCTGTCGCGACCGCAGGATCCTGTTGATCGCAATGTCTGTCCTCGACTTCAGCAGCCCGCGGTCCTCGCCGTGAGCCCTAGTCGCACGTCCTTAAAGATGTTGATCTTCATGATGGTCGGGGAGGGAGGCAGGAGGGGGCGGACGCCGCCGAGGAAACTCCCCCCCCGTCCATTGTGCCCGGGCAACGAGGGCGGGGGCGGGGGGGGGGACGGCAGAGGAGGGGCCACCGGCAGGGGCGCCGAAGGAGGAGTTGGAGGGAGCGCGGGGGGTGCTTCCGGGAGAGCCGCCGGAGAGGGAGGCAGCGGGAGCGGGGGGGGGGGAGCACTGGCAGTGCCAGCTGCCAAGATCAAGGCCGCAGCCACCTGGGAGGCAGCCAAAATACCATCCACCGCTGAACACAGCATACATGGAAAGCGAAAGATGCAATGAACATGAAAACGATGGTCAGCAGCCTCGAAAGAAGCATAAAAAGGAATAAACACCCTCACTGAAGAGTATTCAAGACCGGTACATGCCCCCTCCCATCAAACAAGCGACGGGGATTATCAGATGCGGATACATGTCTGGCTCACTTGGCGTGCACCCAAAGGCGCAGAAGCCGAGCGAGACCTCCGCCGGGTTGGCATGGCAGCCGAAGTGGGGGGGGGGTGGTGCACAGATCTGAGACAAGGACAGCGTCCGTGGGTGGCAACGAGGTGTTGACGGCGCTGATGGAAACTGGGCGCCAAAGAAGGGAGCCGAGCTGAAAGGATCAAGGCTTCAGGGTGGGGTGTGATATCTGTAAGGAATCGCCCATTCTGGGAATATGGCGGCGGTGGCGGTCAGGGGGTGGCGGTCTGGCCTTGCGGCGAGCCCACCTCCCGCCGCAATGTTATAGGACAGAGGGGGGGGCGTGCACGATCCGCGGGCGCTCATGAATGGCCAATGCTAACCTAACCCCACGTTCATGGCATGTCGGGGCCTGACCCCCCCACATAGCATGTGGCTAATAACAACTTCAAAGAAATGAGTATGCCACAAATCACTTGCTTTCGTAAGTTGCCTTTTCCAGGCGGTTGCACTCCCCCTCACAAACAACCATATCCCCAGCTTCTCTTTCCTTCTTCTCTCTACCCTCAAAAAGACGACAATGCACCACGAGGGGTTTCGCGCGCGGAACTAAACACGACGACGACAAGAGTAAGCAACGTATTTCGTGCTGAACGCCTCCCTCGTGTACAGGACGATATGCCTGTCCCCCACAAAGAGAGTACCGACGACAGCATCGATAGCCTCCATGTTCACATAGCGCATATTTCCACCTAAGCTGGAGAAGCACTCAGTGGCTCGCCGCTTCTCGGGCAGCCCAAGTGCGCCGCGGCGGTCGGCCGAGGATTTCCCGCACTGGAGGTACGCGAACACCTTCGGCGCGCCGTCGATTAATAATACCGCGTAGTGGTGCGCGTTCTCGTAAATGTTGGTCAAGGCACGCTCCTCTCCGTGTTCGCGCCTTGTTTCCCGGCGCACGTGTGACCTTGTGCGCACGAGGCAGTCTCGTCGCCGGTCGTCGCGCTCGTCCGATTGAGACACGGTTTCCGCAATTTGACCATTTGCCAGTCGCAGGCGGAAACATTTCTTGGCAAGTATCTTGTCAGGCACGACAGACGCGCCTTCCAACACCAAAACAGCTTGCATTCGCGACAGCTCCTGGCCAATCAGAGCAGACACGGATTGTCTAGGAGGCAACAGATCCACTTTGGGCTCTTTCGAGAGCGAAAACGCGCCGAAAGGATTTCGACTTTCGCGACGTAGGCGCTTTCCGGTTGCCGCCGCCTAAGCTCGTAAGAGATGCCCCTCCGCGTAGCTTATTACCAGCTCAGCTGTGCACCTGGACGTGATCGCATTCGTCAGCGCAGCGTACGGGAAGCGTCGTGAACGAATCAGGCGGGACAGAGTGCCAATCAGGCGCTCCGCCGGAAACTTCCAAAATGACCACGCTGGGCCACAGGAACGCAGATTTGCGGCAACATCCAGGAGGGCGACAACTGTTGGCCGGCATGCACGTAGTCTTTCCTCCTTGCCTGCGTACACATGCGTACAGAATGCCGAGCAAAAGAGTCTGAGATGCTTGTCCATGTCTTTCTGCTCGTCTGTTGTCATGGCACTTGGCTTGAAGAGTAGTCGGCCAGCTTGACAAAGTAGCATGAACATTATGAAAAAACTCTTCAGGAGTTCTATCAGCCAGCACGACATCGCCGATGCTCAGAAGAGAGTACATCCAGTCGACCGCTTTGAATGAGCTCGAATTCTTTTTGATATTCCATAGAGCGCGCGCTTGGCTCAAGGGCACCGTCGGGCGACCCGCCTTGATCTCGCGGCCAATGGCCTCGCACGCCGCGCTCGCTATAACCCATGGCTGGTCTCCACCAAGCTTGTCTTTGTCGCCGCAACAAAGGCCCCAAAGGACAGGCAAGACGTTTCTTAAGAACAGATGCATTGTGCCGTACGGCGCAAGATCCGGGCCAATCTCCCACATGCACCTTATGGCCAGGTCGCGTTTCCTGTCATCAGGGCTTGGGCAGAAGAATAGCGAGTACCCTGTAAACCCCTCGTGCCGGGCGACCATACGCACAGCCGACTTGCTCTTGCCCGCTGCACGTACGTCCTCGACTTTCTTGACGCCCACTGCGATGCTAGAGGCGGTCCGCTGAGGTGTGGATCTGCCCATGACGTCGAAGCACCGGTGCTTGGAGGGGGGTTGGTCGTCGGGGGCATAAGGGGGGAAGTAGTAGCGGGTCATGTGCCAAACGCCATAAAAGAGCCTAAACCGTCCTGGGTTTTCGCCGTTGCCCCCGATCGCATTGATGAGCTTATCGCCCGCTGGCATGTCTGTCGTAAAGTGAATGACGAAGGCGTGTACGACTTTCGGCTCGGTGCACCCCACGACGGACACGCCGCGTACTCCAGCTGCTAAGGCGGTGAGTTCGTCCGCGATTGGGTGGAGAAACGACCCCAAATCGACCGGTTGACGTGATCCCGGGGTGATTCCGAGCACTAATTGTGAAACAATTTGTACTCGGGTGCTTGGATCCACATTGAGAATTGTCGCGATAATCGGCCAACCTTCGAAACCTCGATGCCGCCATGCTTGAAAGCCGTCGGTCGAAATACTCGGCGCAATGCATGTGTTTGACGAGAAGTAGCCTTGCTCAACCGGCTTTCGAAAAGTGGCCCCGTTGTACCAGTCGCCGATGTCTTTGACATGAAGTGATTGAACAGCTTTCACAGACGTTAGCAACGCAGTCGTCGAAGGCCCACAGGAACTGCGGCTTGGTGATGGCAACGCCGTCTACGCCTAGGCCGTGGAGATCCTGTAGCAGCTCGAGCACATCAGGGAGCGCCACTTCATCCACCGATGTACCAGAGGCGGTAGAATAGGAGAAGAGAGGAGGTTTGGAGGGCGCAGAGGAAGGCGGCGTGGACGGCGGCTTGAAGAGTGGCGTGAACGGCGGGTTTAACGGTGGCGTGGAGGGCGCGTAAAGGGCGGCGAGGAGGGCGGCGTGGACGGCGGCTTGGCGGCCCGTGTGAGGGGCGCCGTGAAAGGCATCGTGGAACACGTCGTAGAGTGAGGTGTGGAGCGTGACGCAGGAAGAGAGCCTGGCGGAAACGCAGCTGCAGATCCTATCGATGACGATGCCAAGGGGGGCTTGAAGGTGGGAGGCGGGGTCGGCGGTGGGGGTCATGCCTC
>Ga0209093_1001393_pt1 | contig 13745 bp, 13 predicted proteins | sample SidtaG_4_FD_187450 | JGI IMG/M metagenome (GOLD analysis project Ga0209093, IMG submission 187450) | Marine algal microbial communities from Sidmouth, United Kingdom - Sidmouth_Male1 metaG (SPAdes) (version 2) | ecosystem: Host-associated > Algae > Red algae > Unclassified | place: Sidmouth...
CGTTTTCGTGAGAAGGGGGGGGGGAGAGGGCGCGGCGTTAGCCAAGGTCTTCTGCCCGACGCGGCGTGCCGGCGAAAAGCTCAAGGCCAAGATGGCGGGCGGCGGCAGCGACGTCCAGATGGCCGACGCGGCTGGCGCGGCTGGTAGCGGTGCCAATGGCGCTGGCAGCCCAGCGGGGCGGGCCGGGTCGGAGGCGAGCGTCCGCTCGGGGTCGCGGCGAGATGGGTCGTCCGCCGACCATGGGCGTAACATGCACGGCGGCGACTACCCCGATGGGGCGGAAGACCAAGAGGCCGAGCCGCCGCTCATCGAGGGGGCGGGGCCATCGCCTCTCAAGCGGACGTACATCAGCCCTCCGTCCCTTGGGACCCGTGACGGCGTCCCCGTCATGAGTGACGACGTTCTTATGGACGCGGCGACAAACAACCGCCGCGTGGCTTTGGTTCGTATTGAACAAGGCCATTGGGGCGTCCCGCCGGGATTTGTTGACATCCTCAACGGGGTTCCCGACGACCATGTCGACGCCGTCGTGGCGGAGGTGCACGGCAACGCCAACTATGGCAACCAAGGAGAGGCGCGCCAGGCCTACGAGGTTCTGGCCTATGTCAGCGAGTTGGTCCGTTATGGACGCCCGTTTCACGACTTCCACACGCGTCTTTACGCTTGGGCCCTCTTGTTCCCCGTCCATCAGATGGGGACATTTGAGGTCGCCGCCAACAACTTCGGGCGTCTGCGTCGGGCTTGGCCGGAGGACGTCTTCCTGTCGCGCCGTACGGCCACGGAGTTGTCGGTGCCTTTTGCCCAGGAGGCGGGTATGGAGGACTACCTCGATGAGCTCATCGAGGCAGCTCGCGAGGCGGAACACGCCGTGGAGGAGAAGTTTGACGCCCGCACATTGGCGTTGACTTCCCCCTTTCGGGCGCCGAGTTATGCCCCCGCCCATAGGCGTTCTCAAGACGCGGCTCGCATCACGAGCCGCGGGCTGCTTCCCACCGCTTGGTGTTCCGGTGTTATCCGGGCACCCCGTCATTTCGACTTGTCGCGGTGGTTTCCCCGCTACCCCCGCTGGTGGTTAAACCGCGGGGTGTGGATGGAAATGCCTTAAGCACTGTCGTATATGGCTCACAAGCTGGTTGATGAGTTCAGTGCCGTCTGGCACGTCGTCAACGCGGAGTATTACTACTTCCTCGCGGCCGGGTGGGTGCATACCCTGTTGACGAACAAGGTCTTCGCCTGGTTTGATGCCAAGGCACTTAAGCGGATGTCCAAGTTGGACCTGCACCGTATGGCCAGTGGGCCGGGTGGCCAGGCGATGCTGTGGCGGTGTTATAGACACCATGCCCGCTCATGGGCTGCTGTCCTTTGGACAGAGAGGGTTTGGCTTGTGTAGCATTGTTGGTTTTCCTGTTAAAGTGAAAGGCAACAAGTGCCCATGTGGTCATGTCATTATGTTCTTTTGACGCGTGGGGGAGTACCTCGTGCAATGCACAAGTCGCTTTGGCATCGGCATACCAGGGGGCGCTCTCCCATCTGGGGGCTTTAGGCGTCGCCTCTGTACTTTGGTACATCAGGTCCTCCACCGTTGTGGTTAGGTCATGGACCGAAGGCAGTAGCAGCCCGTTAGGCTCGGATCCAACCCCTTGGGTAACAGGCGTGGGTGGCGCGTCATTGTCCTGGAAGGACGGGGGGCAGGGCCACACGTAGGTGTACGGCCCATGCCACTCACAAAGCTCGGCGAAACGCCAAAGAGCCAACCAGCGGTCGTGGGAGATATTTCGCGTCCGTTCGGGTAATGTCAGTCGAACCCAACAAATCGGTAAAGTCTCCTGAACTGAATTCGATTGGTTAATCTTAACCCAGTTCAGTCTGATTCGAATTTCGCCATGGGAATTCGAAAACACTCCAAGAATGGTCGGGGACCACTTTGGTTCTTGGCGTTGGGGGGTTACTGCCAACGCCGTTTCGGCTTGATTAAGCCTGGGTGATCGGCGGGTGCCCCGAGAAGGGGGTTTGGGAATACTCCAAGAGCACCCCGCAGTTTTCTTCTTTTTCCTTCGGAGAAATTGGATGACCAAGTTCCGAGGAAGGATTTCCAAGGGTTCCCAGGAATCGTCCTTGGGACCATAGTCAAACCATCGGACCTTGGCACTGTACATGCCATTGCTCCGACGGAGCTTCAATAGGCGGTCAATGACGTATTCCTCAGGTACCGGAGGTGTGCTCTCAGGCTTATCGAGTCCGTCCAATAGTGGATGTGGGGTCTCGTCTGGGGTCGACGGCCGTGGGGCCGGGGTAACATGGTCACTATTGACTCTTCGCTCTTCGCCATTCACGTCTACGACGTAGGTAGAATCATCTGCGTCAAGGACGACGAATGGGCCGACGGTCCTGCTTTGCAGCTTGTTCTTTTGTTGGTGGTTCGTCGTATAGACGTAGTCACCGACACGGACACGTTTGTTACGTGTATCAACGTTCGAGTCGAAGTTACGCTTATAGCGTTGTTGCGTCTTTTGCAAGGCTTCCACGACGGCCGGAATTTTCTGTCTTAGCTTGGCCATGAACTCACGCTTACGCGCTAGGGGTGAACCATCATTGAGGGTACCCTTATTTGTCAATGGCGTCCCTGGGGGGAGGTTGCGGACCGACAAACTCGGGATTCGTCTCGGGATAACGAGTTCAAATGGCGCAATGCCTGTTGATCGGTGTGGCTGGCTATTATAAGCCATATTCAATACGGGGAGTAGTTCATCCTAACGGCGCGGGTCGTCTGTGACGTAACGTCGGAGTTGCGTAGCCATGGTACGATTGTAACTTTCGACTTGACCATTAGTCTGTGGGTGGTACGCCGTGTAGCGCACTGTCTCGGTGCCTAGCACTTTCATTATGGCAATGAAGAAGTTCGACATGAACTGGGGCCCTTGATCCGATAGGATTCGGTCAGGTGGGCCATAACAGGCGACCCATGCGTCAATAATGGCTGATGCCACGGAGATGGCCGTTATACGCCGTAAGGCGACGCATTTGGTCAGCTTGGAGAAACTGTCGGTAATGACCAAAATGAAGCGGTGACCAGCGCTGGTAGCGGGGATTGGCCCGAAGATATCGACCGATAGGTCTGTCAATGGTTCCGTAGCTGGGAATAGCGTCAGTGGCGACGTGTGTCGTCGTAGTGACAGCCGATTCTGGGCGCATGTGGTACATTTGGTAATCGTGTTGTAGATATCCGTGACCATGGATGGCCAGTAATACCGACGCCGCATGGCGTAGTACATCCGGTTCATACCCGGGTGGGCTGACACCGTTGCGTGGTGTTGCAGCGTAAGGATGCGCTCGCGTGGGCTTTCCGGGATGACCATTTGGTCGCCGTACGGTGCGCGCCTGTAGAGGCCGTGGCTTTCATTTTGAAAGAAGGCTTTTGCCGTTTTGTGTGCCACCCGTTTGGCCAACTCGACGCAAAAGGCGTCGGTTTGTTAGGCTTCCACGATATCGTCGTATTCGACGGGGGCCGGAATGTCGGTACCCGTGTACCTCTCCTTCAGCAAGCCGTTGGCCGTCTAGGCCAATGCAAGGCATGGGATATCGTCGTTGATATCTTCGACGGCGGCGTCATTGTCCGTTCGGGACAAGAAGTCTGCGGCGTGGTGCGATGCACCGGATTTGTACTGCACGTCGAATGTATATTCGGACAGCTGTAGGCGCCATCGCATCAACCGACCACTTGAGTCAGTTGTGCTGTAAATCCAGCTTAGGGCTTGATGGTCGGTCCTTCTTAGGAAGCGATGTCCATCGAGGAAGTTTCTGAGCTTGAGTACGCTCCACACAACGCCAAGGCACTCGCGTTCCGTTGTGGAAAAATTCTTCTCAGCTGGGCTGAGTCCACGGCTTCAGTAGCCAACCGGTAATCTAGTACCGTCAGGTTGCTCTTGCAGCAAGGTGCATCCGAGTTGGTCGGCGCAGGTGTCGACATCGACAATCATCTGGCCTTTGGCCTTTGGCAGGGCCAAGATTGGTGGTGCAAGAAGCGCTTGCCGCAGGTCGTCGAAGGCCGCGAGGGCTGCGTCGGTTGGCTTTGGTAAGTCTGGAGGGACTTCTGCGCGGGTCATTGCGAGCGGCTTTGCTCGTTTAGCAAAGTCTTTCACAAAACGTCGATAGACATTGCACATCCCCAAAAAGCTTTTAAGCTGGGTCTTGGTGGTGGGGAAATAAGCGTGCTTCAACGCGTCGACGTTCTTATTATGAACATGGAGTTGACCCGGTCAGACAATGTGTCCAAGGTACTCGACTTCGTCGGAGAACCAGATGCATTTCTCAAGATTGAGAGTGACGCCGGCTTCACGCAACCGCGTTAAGACCACATCAACGTCCTTGACGTGTTGCTCTGCAGATGCAGAGAAGATTATGGCATCATCTAGGTAGATGAGGCAAAGCTGCCACTTGAGTCCAGACAATACAATGTCAAGGGCCCGTTGAAACGTAGCAGGGACGTTCGTCAATCCGAATGGCATGGACAGCCAATGGTAAATACCCGCATGCGTTGTAAACGCCGTCTTCTCTCTGTCGGCAGGGCGTAGAGGCACTTTCCAATAGCCTGCCGTACAGTCCAGGGAGGTAAAGACCTTCGCATCTCCTAAGGAGTCCAGGCAATCCTCCATCCGGGGAAGGGGATAAGCATCCTTCTTGGTGATGTTGTTGAGCCGTCGGTAATCGACACAGAAGCGGGCCTTACCGTTTTTCTTTGGTACGATGACGACGGGGCTTGCCCATGCACTGTGGCTAGGTTCTATGACCTTGAGCTTCAACATCTTGTTGATTTGATCGGCGATGATCTGCCGCTTGAATGGACCCGTGCGATACTGTTGTGCCCGGATAGGGATGGCATCCGCTGGGGTTACAATGGCATGCTCAGTGGCGTGTATAGTACCGAGGTTACCGTCCCACATCGCGGAATGCGTGCGTAGCATCTCTCGGATTTGCTTGTGCAAGTGCTCCGGTGCTTCACTAAGGTCCACATCCTCGACAGGGTCGTCGGACGAAGATGTATCCTCACCGGTTAGTGTGTCTTGGGTTTCCTTATCATCGGTTATGGCGGCCAACATGGGCCCTTGGAATGGTTCGGCGAACCCGAGGATGCTGTTCTTACGAACTATGGCTTGGTCCGGCCCGAAGTTGCAGACCTTAACAAAAAATGGTTCATCGGACTTGACCAGTGCAACGCCACGGGCGACTGCCACTGACTTGTGCCGACATAGGTGAATGTTGGGCGAGATGGTGACGAGGCCAGGGGTGGCGCAGGTCGCCATAACCCATTCTTCCATTCGTCCTTTGACGCGAACCTGGCGACACGCCCTTACCTTAGCAGGTTGGTCTTCCCACGACCGTTCCCACTTATTGGAAAGTAGGGTGGCGAGGATAGGCGTTCGCCTCAGGTTCCTGGCGTCATCACCGACGTGGTCTTGCCACACAACCTTCTTCAGGCGTGTGAGGATGGCTTCGACATGGTTATCCATGAACTCGGTACCGAGAATACATGGCACCGATAGGTGTTCGGCGACAAAGAATCGGTTGAAGACCTTGGCGCATCCAACATCTATGTACAGATGTATAGCATAATTTGCTATGAGGCGGTTATTGTTTGCATCTTTGATGCGGGGTGTGCGCTCGAGCTTCTCAGCATAACTCTGCCAGTTGGCGGGTAAGACATTAGGTCGAACCAGGTTAATGCCGGCCCTAGTGTCCAAGACAGGGCGACAGCTGTGCATTGCCCGTTGGCAAGGGCTAATAGTGGCCGCGATCTCAAAGTGCCGATGTGCCGGGCTTAGTATCCTTGTGACTTTACGTCTTTCACCAGTTGGTGATGATGCGCCGGGAAACCCGCTAAGCGGCACCCGGCTCATTCGTTTTTCGAGTCGGTGGACTCGTTGCTATCGCTTTCAGCGGTTGGTTTGGTATCCTCCGTTACGGAGTTCACGGCAATAACGGGCGGACGGCGTTCACGTGGCCGATACGGCTCAGCGCATTGCGCAGCGAAGTGACAGGGCTTGTTACAGTTGTAACAAATGTCGGTCCTCGCCTGAGGCGACTCCTTTGGAGGAGGGGAACGGGACCGGGCCCGTGGTTGGGTAACCGGGAAGGGGCGGTCGACATTGGTATGCCGGGTCGGCATGGGTGAGGCGTACGCCACCTTAGTCGTCTGAAGACGAGGCAGCTTAAGCGATAGGCAAAGCTTATTCGTTCCGTCCCAATACATCTGCGCAGCAGAGATGGTGTCCGCGAGAGTGCGCTTAGGGAACTGCCCGTCCAATTCCCGGACATGAGATTGAATAATCTCGGACAAGCCATTGATGAATACAACCTTCATGCACCTTCAAATCAATCTTGAGCGTGGAACAGGCCGTCTAGGCGGTCGCACTGTGTCTCAACGCGGAGCCCAAAGGCTGTGGGAGACTCATTCTCGGATTGACGCATTGTAATAATGTCGTGGTAGGCGGAGGCCATTACGGCGTGAGTGGCATACTTGGCTAGAAGCCAGTTAATAGCAGCACCATAGGTACGGATCGCATAAGTGCGGCGCCCGTCCTTCGAGTTGAGGGCACTCGAGAAGGCTCGTTTAGCGGCGCCTGACAGGCGAAAGACCAAGAGAGGAAGGGCTTGTCCGTGTGTCAAGCCAGATGCGTCACAGGCACGACGAAAGGTCGTCAGAAAGGTGAATACACCGAGGGGGCTGGTGCCCGTAAACGGCTCTTGCCCTTGGAATGCGCCGTCCAGGCGGCTGTTCATCTTATGTGTTTTCTCCACTAGGGAGGGGGGCAGAGACAGATCACGTCGGATCAGGAAGTAGGTACGATAGTCCAATAGGGACTTGAAGCGACTGTTGGAGGGTCGAATGACCTTTAGCCGATCGGCTTTCTCCAACCGCTTCTTAGAGTCGGGACGACCCTTGTACGGACCCAGGCGGGATCGTCGAGACGCAGCGTCCGATGAATTGTCCGAAGACTCGGAGCTGGAGCTCGGCGACGGGGACGACGGGGAACCCTGGGATTCTCCGGAGTCGGAGGACGAAGAGGAAGTTGTCCCACTGGACGAGCTTGACTCGTTCGCGGCCGACAGGTTGGCGTTCTCCACTGAGGATGTTGAGCGGGCCAACTTGGTCTCCTTGCGGATCTTACGCGACTTCTTGCGAAGCTTGCGCTCTTGATCCCTACGTTCTGTCGCTCGGCCAACTGGCTCTGGACGAAAGGAAGACGACTCGCCCCCCTCGGGTTCGGGCTTGACCTTGGTCTTGCTCTTCGTCTTGCGAAGCGACTTTGTCGCCCGGGCATCGGACTCGATGTCCTCCTGGCGCATAGCCTCCACGTTTGCGATCAGTTCGTCGTTTGCTTTCGCTAACGAGCGGTTAGTCGCTTGTTGGGCCGTCAGACGGAGACGAAGTGTCTCCACCTCCACCTTAAGGCTCTCCGCGTCGAGCGGTTGGCCATAGGCCGCCGCGCTCAACGCAGGTGATCCCGAGAGGGAACCACCTAGGGTGTTGGCGTCTCGCATGTTCGTACGAACGCCTCCTGGCGGGACGTATTCGGAAGGCAGGGCGTTGCCCTTACCCTTCCCATTGCCACGTTGCCCGTCGGCACCACCAGGGGTCATTGCTCAACCGGCACAGTGCCAACAGAAGCGCCCCGTGCTCCAATTGGAGATCACCACCCACGACGCCCAGCGTCGTGGCACACACAAGTGGGAGACGCGCCCCGCGCGTCAAGCCAATGGGTGCAATACCCGTCACTGTGCCACTTGGCAACAAGAGACAGCTCTCAGGCACCGCGTGCAGATGCACGCGGCAGGCAAGAGTATCCCCTGCTGCTCCACCAAATGTGGGATTAATGACGTTGGTTAAATAACCGGTAAATAGCGACCGACCGTAGACGCGCGATAAAGCGAACACTATCGCCTTAGAGGCGAGGAAGAAGAACCTTTGTTCGTGCAACATCCGATGGGGAGCCGGGGGTGCCGAAGACGGCGAACTCCGGTCCCATGGTGTTTTGATTATCAGACAGTAGAGGGGCGGGGTCGATCGACCGAGCGATCATAAAGATCGAATAACCACCAAAATAGAGACGATAAAAAGAAAGGACAGATATACAAGACGGAGGTAGCCTCCCAAAGGGCGAGCCACAAGTCAGTTCAATCCTCCACATGAATACTGACCAGTCAGGGGGGCTACTGGGCCCAATATCCAAATATTAAGGAGATATGCTACAGGTATATCAGCGTATGCTTTGGGGTCATCTCGCGTGGTCGAATAGTTCAGCGTTGCGTTTGCGTTACTTCCGTCGTTTTGGTGCGCTTCGCGCCCGGTGATCCCGGCGTTCGCGTTGTATCTCTGGCGTTGCGCTCCGCATCCTGTGCTGGGTTTCCCGACGGGGTTATACCCCGTCGGCTGTGAGAGCAGGATCCACTACAGACATGTTGTCTCAAATTGATGATCGCGAGGCTCCAGTTGGCCTTCCTTCCGTTGCAGCTGTGGCATCCAGCCCTGTATCTTCCGCCACTCCCAGGCGCGGCCAGCGTGGCAGTCACGGTCGCGCACCGGGTCGAGCTCGCGCGCGCGGGGCATCTACCGACTCGGGCCCACGTGCAGGTACCCAACCGGGCGTGGCGCGCGGAAGCGTTGCGCGACGTGGATGGGGAGGGAGTCACAAGGCGGCCTCTGGCCGCGGCCCAGAGGTTCATGTCGACGGCGGTGCGCCGGTGTCGCCGCTGAACCTCATCGCGGCGGACGAGCGCTGCTCCATCTTCAAGATGTGGTGCGACGAGGTCTGTTATCGAGTGGTGCAGCATGCATCCTCCGCGCCCCCCCTCCAGCTGCACACAACACAGTTGATGAATGACCTCCTCAAGGCCTCTGAGGCCGCTTCGTCGGCGCCGGTGGGGACGTCTGGGGGCTGTGTGGCGGGCCAAGCGTCGGGCTATGACGGGTACCGGGTGCGGGGGGCTCTCTCGCAGGATGTAAGTGGTGTTGGAATGTCAGCGGCGTCTGTGGACTCGCCGTACCACCCGGCCATGACCCTGCAAGGCCTTGGCAGGGACACTGCCGCCCTCTTCCGAGTGCTCAAGGCGGCAATGAAGATGCACCGCAGTGCCCAGGCGGCCCACTAGCGGACCGGTACCTCTCCGGGTCAGGTCGACGCCGAGATTGAGGCATTGATTGTCGCAAGGACTGCTGGGTGGAAAGTAACTATTGAACAATCTCGAGACATCCTCAAATGGGCCGACAAGGCAACACCAATGATTGGAGAACCGCGCCGGTCTAGCGTGCGGGTCAGTGGCGAGCTTCCCCCTCCCCCACCCCCCTCCGGGCGGCCCGGCACGTCCTCGGAGACGCCTTTCTCCCAGTCTCCCTGCGTGCCATCGGGCGCTGAGCACACAACAGTCGACGCCTTTGCGAAGACGTGGGACGACATGGGCGGGGGTGCAGATTGTGTGGATGGTGGTCTCGGGGCCCAGCACGACTGGGAGGGGGACGACGTCGCGGTCGGCAGCTCTGGAGACGGGGTGGTCAGGATGCTGGCAGGGGTCGAAGTGGGAGGGCGGGCGGCAGTGCGGAGCGCGGGGGGAACAGCGGTCGGAACGGCGGCCGAGAGGAGAGCGATGGTCGGCGGGGCGGGCACCCCGCACGGAACCCCTGTCTTCGAACCGGCTGCAGCTGGCGGTAGGGCTAGCGCGCGGGCAGGCGGGCGGCGCGCGGCAGCTGCCCTTCCTACCCCGGAGGACCTCCGTGTTCCCCCTTGGGGCGCCAGTGGGCGCCACGGGAGTGATGGGCTGGCCAACGGGGGGGTCGGCGAGGCAGCCAACGGCATGGATGCCGTCATGGCCGCTGTCGCGGCGTCGATTAAGGACCAGGCCCGGCAGTTTAACGTCACTGCCGAGCTGAGGCGGCAAGAGCTGCGCAACAAGCGCATCTCCAAACACACCAAGCTGGTGTTGGCCAACCCCGGCAGCGACACGTACGCCAAGATGCTGGCGGCCGAGGCAGCCAGTGAGAATGGGGATGGGGACGAAGACGCAAGCCCCTAACTAGTTTAGTACCTTGATATAAAACCATCTCTCTTCATGAACACAAGAGGAAGGACATTTAAGATTTGAACAACAAACCAAAGAGACATATCACCCGTGGCCAAATTACCCATGATAAAGGCCGTGGGAAATCATAAACTGCAACACTTGAGTCTGCACTTGGCTCCTTGCCGCCACTGCATTTTCCGGGAGAGGTTGCTGCGACTCGTTTTCCGTGTCTGGTGTTGCGGGAGTCTCTTCACGACAGTTAACACCCAGACGCATGCACACGTTGCGCAATTCGGCGCATCCCGCCACCCACTCCATCAATCTCTTGAGATCTGTCTCCGTAGCCACCGGCGCCCGTAACTCCTGCAGGCTAGCGAAGCGACCCTTGAGGACACCGATAACCCTTTCGGCAGGGATCCGTCTCCTGGCGTGCTGGAAGTCGTAGTTTCAGTTCTGGAGGATGAATGAGGCCGGTCCCTTGCGGGGTAGGAGCACCCACGTACTACCCAGCATGCCCTTGTCACCCAGTAGGTATTCTCTGAGCGAAAAGTACCTGAGCGGGAACTTGTGCCAAGGTGCCGCCGCCTGCACCACAGTGTCGGATCCTGTGAACCCTTGGACCAAGCTAACAATGCGCAAGTCCCAGTTACAAACAACCAGAACATTGACGCTATCGCGCCGATGGCGGTCGAAATATTACCACGGGTCCAAGCTCGGGGCGTAGGCAAGCCGGATGGTCGTCCCGTTCACAGCTCCAATGCAACCACGAAACCCATACCTCTCCGCCAACGCCCTCCCAGACGACTCGCGCACGGCGGCGGTCGACCAGCGGATCTCATCAGCATCCCACCGCAGTACGGCCGACAAAAACTGCCGAGTGGGGTTAACCACAGTGCCCGGGGAGACCCCAAAACGCTGGGCTATCAGGACAACGGACGCACCATTGCCTTAATGAACCAATCGGTACAGTGAAATTGAGAGCTGTACGGCGAGAGACAGTTGAGGGCGCCCGGACTCCGAATAAAAGAGGTCGCTCGCCGTCAAATCCAAACGCGCCCGGAGATAGTCAAATGTGCTCTTCTCCACTCACAGGAACGCATGGAAGAACAAGGGTGGCAAATCCTGGAGGACCCTGTCCCTCCAGTCCGTAGACTTGAAGATGCGTCTATGACGGGAAATCATGTACCGAGACGCCAATAGGCGCACAAGGCACAAACGGGTGTGACCTGCCATGAGAATCATGCCGAGCTCGGCAGTCTCATTCCGTGGCAGGACCACGCCCAACCTCTGAACAGCAATAAGCAGCATCGCTTTACGCAATTTCGTACGCAGGCGGATGATCTCTCGCTGCCGCCGGGACAGCATGGTGGGAGTGCGCACAGAGCAGCTCTGTACGAGCGTGCCACACGGCTTGGGTGTTGCGGTGGTGCGGGGGTGTGGCGGTTGGTATACACAGTGAGTCGCTCATGGGTGCTCGGATCACGAAGAAGGTGCGCGCCGCCAAAGAGGTTACTCAAACGGGCACGGCTGGCACGCACGACGAACCGTCCGCTGACGGGCACCTCCCTCGGCGCGCTGGAATTCCACTGTCACCCGGGTCGTGGTGATGGCGCCAACGGGTCGTGGCCAGGGCAGACGCGAGTCGCGGCGAGGCCACGAGCAATATCATCTCGTGACCGACACTCCGCAGTCTCTGAGCTCTTTTTGTTGAAGGCAGCGCGCGCGCGGCACAGTGGGGCTGAGACCACGTTCCTGGGAGAGCCCGAATTTCCTTGTATACAATTGTATACAAGGTTTTACAGGCCTCCATTTCTTGCACAAATGGCGAATTTTCGTGCACGATTCTTGTATGGGCGTCGCGCAGAGTCAGTGCCTGTGAAAGGATTAGGTACCAGACCTGGCAGGAGTCGTGCAAGAATCGTGCACGTTGCGGTGCAGAATGTCTGCATCTCGCTGCACAATCTTCATTCCAGTTCTACAAGCGGGAAGCTGGGCCGGAGTCTGGGCGCCGTGTGGCAAAGATCAGGGTTATAGGGGCAACTTCTGCGTACTCCGACAATTCCACAGCCTCTTTTCATTCCCCTTCCCGTCATGAGCTCAGTCGCAGCAAAGGACACTGAAGACATAGCACCAGAAGCCAAAAGACCGCATCCCAATGGAGCTACTGGAGCAGGGTACCTCTGATGTGCTCCTGGTGGTCGGGGAGATGGCTTCGGATAGTTTCCCGGCTTCCACATCCCCATTTTGATGTCCTCTCGGCCTCCGGGACAATAGTCGAATTCACCCTTCTTTCGGAAGTCTGGTTGTTCTTGGGGAGCGGGGGGGGTGAGGTGCGGAGGGGTACAGGAGTGATAAGCAACTGAAGGTCAGTCTTTGGAGTGCGTAACGAGGTTGACCATGTTGCCGGTGGAGCCGCTGGAGAGGGAAAACAAGTGTCGCTCACTGGTGCAAGAATGATGCACAAGGTGCAAGAAGTCTGCACAAAGATGGATCCGTTTCTAGAATTTCCATACTTGCTTGTGCAAGCACGCTTGCACGAACTCAGGGTGCGAGGTACAAGAATTTTGCATCCAAGAAACACGTTTGTGGACGCCCCGTGCGCATGAAGAGGAGGCCAGGTCTCGTTTTTTACACACTCATAGACACCTCCACTGCGGTACGAAAGGTGTATAAAAGGGATCTGCGCGACGTCTTTATAGCCCAGGGGCATCGCTCTACAAATGTCTTGTACAGCGCACACGCTCTGGAAGGGTCAGAATCTACGATTGCAGGATTCCTGCACGCCTCTGCGCAAGCCATTTACAAGGGAATGCAGATGTTCCAGGCACGTGGTTTAAGCCCCACTGTGCGGGCAGCGCGAGCAAGCGCATGCACGCCGCTTCGACGACCCTCCTGTCGCTGTTTTTGAACGAACCCCCGCTGGCACAACGACCCCGACGTTGGAAGAAGACCCGAGCCAAGAACATTGGACGGACTGACTCACAAAAATGAATGATTTAATTGGGATTAGATAAACTATAATATAATTGATGCCGCACTCAGGAACCATTGCCTCAGGTTCCCTTTACGACCCCATGGCAGCCACCATTTCGACCCCACGTCACACCTATTGAAGCGGCCTAGTAGGCCGCTGCCTGTCGCCAAGCTCCCGTCTGATGCGTGCCTGGGCACAATCTATCCCCGAGTTGCTGTGTCCTAAATGCCAGGGTATTGCACGCACGTGCCTCGTGTTCCCTCAAGCCGACCGACTTGTAGCCAGCATTCTGAGGGGCTACATCATGCGGCTTCCTCCCCAGCGTCGTGGATTCATGCGGGCTCCACTTGTAGCCCGCGTTCCCACATGGCCAGAGCAAGGCCGTCGGGGCCAGCAACAGTTCCAGATCGGGAGTACGAAAGACGAGCTGGAGCACTCCAGCAGCACCCCCAGCACACCCCTGCGCACCCCCAGTAGTGTGGTACATTCTTACATTTTAGCGACGATCTCCGTCTGACGTGCGGTGGATCGTGTCGACGACGTGCCAAACTGTCAGCCATACAGTGCTTTCTCGATAACACGGCTACCCTAAACCAGTGAAAGCCCCTCCCTGCGTGCTGGGCTGAGAGCGAAGCTTCGGGAACGTTCGATGCTAAATAGTAAATATCGAGTTACCCAGGCAATGTTTGCTGGGACTAAAGTAGGACCTGACCTGTGA
>Ga0209093_1001394_pt1 | contig 13744 bp, 19 predicted proteins | sample SidtaG_4_FD_187450 | JGI IMG/M metagenome (GOLD analysis project Ga0209093, IMG submission 187450) | Marine algal microbial communities from Sidmouth, United Kingdom - Sidmouth_Male1 metaG (SPAdes) (version 2) | ecosystem: Host-associated > Algae > Red algae > Unclassified | place: Sidmouth...
GGGGGGGGGGGGGGACAGCACAAGTGGAAAGCAGGGGCGGAAATTGCTGGCGGCGGAGCCCTGGTAGAGCCAGCCAGAACCTGCGACGAATGGCAGCAGGGAAGAGGGGACGCAGCAGGGAAGGGGGACGGAAGCAGGAATCGGGGGACGCAGAGGGGATGGGGCAGCACAGCAGCTATGGGGGAAGGCAGCGGCGTTGGAGGGAGGCAGCGGCGGTGGAGGGAGGCGAATACTCTGGGAGAAATCAGCAGCATTGGTGGAAGGCAGCGGCAGTGGAGGAAAACAGCAGTCTAAAGAGAAGGTGTACCACCACGCAGTCTGAATGGACGCCCTCTGACAGTGTTTCAGATGCCGTGTAGTCGGCAGCCCGGCACTGACACTGCTCAGTCCAATGGATCACGTGATTTCTCTGACACTGTTTAGGCCAGTGCGATGCGCTCTGCGCTTCTCTTCCTGCCTACAGATGATCTGCATGTTATTTTGGGAATATAGTAACACAGCATGTCTCTTACAATACCAAGTATCTATTTTTAGCCGCTTTGGTCGGGGTCCGTATCGTCTGGTCATCGCCATGTTTGTAGTGGATCCTGCCCTCACAGCCGACGGGGTATAACCCCGTCGGAGAACCCAGCACAGGATGCGGAACGCTACGCCAGAGTCACAACGCGAACGCCGGGATCACTGGGCGCGAAGCGCACCAAAACGACGGAAGTAACGCAAACGCAACGATGATTTTTTCGAACACGCACGATGACCCCAAAGCATACACTCATATACCCTCAGAAACAAGACGCAGGACTTGCACAATCCCGACCCCCTGGCGCTACCATGGGGGGACCCGTACCTAATGGGACACGGTCTCAGGCCCGGGCCTCTAGTGGCCCCTGCCCAGCATCTCTGGCAGCCCTTCCACTGGAAGGGGACCCCCGCCCGTCTCGGGCGGAAGCAGGAAAGTCACTAAGACTTCCTAGATTTCAGGATTTACCCAAAACTAATACCTCGGGACTTATCCCAAGATTTTTCAATTTTCCCAGATAGAATTCCGGTGGGATTTGATCCCTGGTCGAGATCATATCTCGGTCCGGCCTGCGCTCGGATTGCGGAAGCTTCCACAAGCTTCCCGGTCCCCCCAGACGGCCCGGATTCGGGAAGACGTGTGCCTCCCTTGTGTGTGTCAGACCCCCCCATGGGGGCCCGATCGGGTGTTCCCCGCCTCACGCCCCTCTAGAGGGGTCGTTTCATGTGTGGCCCTGGGGCTCCCTGGACACCCGCCCAAGGGGGCTGTCCCATGCTACCCCCCCTAGGGGGGTGTTACGTGACTGGTCACGACCCGTCCCCGGCTCATGCCGGGGGGTCGTGTCACCCCTGACAGGGGGTTTCCCCCACAATGTTACCTGCTGCCATCCGGTGCAAAAGGGAGGAGCATACGGCATGTCCCGGCGGAACTTGAGCAGAACACCATTATTCTCATGAGACTTGTCTGTGGTGCTGTGAAAGGTTCTGGGAACGAAAAATTGAATCGCTCAGCATACAGATGCTTCCTTCCCACGATATTCTCCCCTTCACAAGGACCTGGTACAGTGCAACCCCTCACCTGACTTGGGGTAGGACATGAGAGTGGCCTTCCTCGTGCGATACATCCGCTTTCAACAACACTCCTTGGAGCGCGCTTCCACGGACAGGCTTTGTCGAACGAGCCTCAATTCTGCCATCTAAGTGCTCCTAAGTTCTGGCCAATTGACGTCCTGGCGATTCAAATTTCTCTGCATGGTTGCCCATGGCTTGTCTGTCTGACGCTGCACTGCCACTGTGGACCAATGAAACGCCGCGCGTGGTCCACGGTCGCAATCCCCTGGGAGCTTGCACATACTGGAGACAGACCCGACTTGGTCTTCGTCACCTGTCGGTCCGAGTGCTGCGTTGACTGTGCGAACTCTGTTCCACAAGCAACGACCACCCACTGAGTTTCGCTCCGCGTTTCCTGTCTATTTCATACTGTGGGCTGGAAAACTCCGCCCCCATCTTGCATCGGTATAAACTGGCTGCCGCCTAGGAGAGGTCGGCTCAGGCGCTCTTTGGCATGAGGTACGCGAGAAATAAAAGATAGTTTTATCACCACGTCTCAGTCTCCACACCAACTGCAGCAAATACAGAATATGGGCTGGTATCCTCATCCAACCACTGTACAATAACGTCGAGTGCTTCTCGAAGGGTCCTCGATATAAAGTGATCTGCACTACGGGCTTGGCCCGCTGGACCGCCATCCGGCCCGAGGCTGCCTGCCTGGCCGAGCATCGTCGCAATTTAACTGGCACCCCCACCGCCACCGCTTCCAGGCGGTCCAGAATCTTGGCCTGCAAGTCCACCGGAGTGCAGCTGGCCGGAAACCAGAAACGCATTATGGACATGGGAGTCACTGCGTCAAATGGCGCCTTGAACAGTCGCATTGCGTCGAGCGCGTGCGGGCTCCGATAAACAGCCGCTCCCAAGGCGCTCGGCTTTGCCCTTGCCTCGCGCGCCTTGCATGCGGCCCGCTCGTCCGACGTTTCATCAAAGTGCTGGTCAAACGTCGTGAACACTCCCAGTATCATCTCACGTCTGTACGTCGTCTCGGTGGCGTTTATCATGGCCAGGGACTTATGAATCTGCCAATTTTTGGCCCACTCGAATATACTGAACATTGGCATTTTTTGAATCAGATAAGAGTTTTCACGCAATTTCCTGAGTACGGATAGGATTTATATCCGAAACTAAAAAATGTAGGATATGAAAAAGAATAGGGATTCTAATCAGAATATATCAGATTCTGCAACAACTACGTCAGATAAGAAGGACTTGCGATGCTGATTGCCAAGAATTAACAAGGAGCGGGTTGTCGTGGAACGTGTGAACGCGATCTACGCCAGACCATGACACGCTCGCGACAGCGATTGCCAGGCAAGATGCGCAAGCATCGTTGCCCATCTCGCTACCTTGGTTAACGTTCATGGATGAGAAGTGTTCTGAGTCGTACAGGCCTCCCGTGAGCTGCCACGCGCAACAAGAGACGAAAAATCGCCCAGTTCGCCAATCAGCTTCGCCGTCGACGAAGTGCCCTGAGTTGGCTCACTGCTATCCAGTACGTGTCTAACATATTACTGCGTGTCTCGTGCCGGCTTCGAGCGTTCGGAGCTGCTGGTTGAGTCATGTTACCTGAGGTAGTGGGATGCCTTGGTTTGAAAACTGGTAAGTCGTTGTTCTTTCGTTTATCTGCTTCAGAGCCATTAAAAGCGCGGTGCCATTCAGATAAGAGTACGCATAATCTGGCTTGCTTTTTCGGAATCTGAGTCTATCCGAGTATATCTATCCATTATATCAGAGTGCCATTTATTCACGTAAGCCCCTGATCATGGCTTGCTCACTGGGTTGAAAACGCGCCGTCGCGTTCGGCGGCAACCAGTCAATGTCGAGGAGGGCACTTATTGCTGACGCATCGTGACCCGAATCGTTGTCCATCACCAGGAAGCTTCGCGTGCTTGTGATTGCAACTTAAGTCTCGCTTGGGTCGGGCAACCACTTCGCGTAGACCTTGGATTCCATCCACCCATCTCCCTGGGAATAGTACAGTACCGGTAGGTCGGAATTCCCGCGGAAGCAGACCGGCTGAGCCGCCTTGCTGCTAGTTACGGCAATTGAATTGAAAGTACCCGTCGTACTGACCGTGGTGATGAGCGTATTTTGCTCCTTGGCCCATTGTAGCTCCGTCCCGCGAGCTTCTCTCGCGCCACACTCAAGCATGTAGGAGTTCGATGGCGAGAGTTGATAAAACAATGCAGCCTCATCCATGTTCAGGTTATTCTCAGGATCCATACCAACCTTCTTCTCCCACTATACAGCCATCCTCTGCTCTCCCTCCACGAATTCATTCCCTCTTCCCGACCCATGCAAATGTACACTCCGTTTCGCGTGGCTCTCACCCCATCAGTCCACAAACCCTTTGGAAGCCGCAAAGGGTTTCCCCGGGTAGTGCCGACGGGCGCGCTCGCTCGCCTTGACTTGCAGAGCATATCGCGAGATAGGTATCGTTTTGCGGCCCATCGACCGAATTCGCATGAACCACTCAAAAAGCAGCTGGTCAACGAGCGGAAAGCGCCACAGTTGGATGAAGCGGGCTCCCAGAGGCACACCGCGGGCGGCGGCCGCCCAAGTGTTGACCCACCCCTGCCAGACGCCGTAGACCACCCGCTTTTTGACGCCGTACCGTGCAGCCAGCGCCTCACGCGGTACCTTGTCAGCGCACTGCGTGATGATTAGCAGCTTCTCCCTCAACAACAGGGAGCCGAGGATCTTGCGCTCCTTGTGAGACGGAAGTACACTCGCTTCTGGCGACGCCGGAGCCGGCGCAGCCGAGTCTCGGTCACAGAGACAGAGGGGGGGGTGCCGGCTCGCGTGGCTGCAGCGTCTCGCACCGTGTGATGCACGACGCCCAGAGCGGTCGCCGCAGCGGAGTTCAGAGCCTCGATGGCTTCTGAACTCGCGACTACCACAGCAGCGGTATTGGGAGCCAAAGCCGCCGCCGTGAGCAGAGACGAAATGAATTAGAGGGGCTAGGGTTGGAGGGTGGGGCCGGGAGAAGCACCCTCTACAATGGGGAGGCAAAGAAGTGTCTTGGGATGTCGAAAGAAAATGACTGTCGATGGCGGGGAAGACAGTCGACGGCGACCGCTGTTGGTCGCTGGGTGACGTGACTGTGGAGGTGGCCGGCTGAGCATATTGACGTAGGGGGAAGCAGTTGGTTGTGCGCGGGACAGTACCAAAAAAGCGAGTCAAAAGTACAGTATGCCCTACTTCCAGTACAAATGGCCCCCGTAAAAGCTGATTCTCTGATGCAAGCACCGATGCATGGAACGCGACAAATAAATCACAATTATTGTGTATTCGGGGACTACCGAGGCCATGTCTTCACGGCGAGGGACGAGAACGTGATTCGACACGAATAACGTCGTAAGTCTGTGGAAAAACACGTGATTCGGTACCGTCTGTCTTGGCGCACACATAAAAGCACAGAGCCCGCACTTTGGGATCAGAAGAGGCATTTCGTGGGCGACACGTCCGCACCGCGCAGGCCCCACGCCGCTCGAGTGCCAGAGTGCAAATGCACGCTGCTGGCATCCCGAGATCCAAGAGGTAAATCGCGACTGTCCCTCTCGTCCAATCAATCTTGAGGGGGCCATCAAACGCAAATGCGATGTTCCTTTCCTAACACATTCACGTGCGCGAGATATAAAAAATATCGCGCACACGTGAACGTGTTCGGCGCGAACGCGCCAATCGAGCCCGTTTTAGCTTGTAATTCCCTCAGGAGCGGGATCCCACTGTCGGGCAGTTCGTGTCTAACGGTATTCGTGCGATTCGGGTGTGATCAGAACGACGCGCTCGCATTGGCAAGCACGCGTCTATGCACGCCGTGCACGCGCCGTGAAGACAGGGCCTGAGGTGGACCCTCCCCTCAGATGTGCCGATCGGATCAACTGCAGGACGGTCAAGTGAGGGGTTGCACTGTATGGCGCTACAGTCAATATCCGGTTGTATGCGCTCCAGTTATATGTCACATGCCATACATGCATAACTGGGAGGATCGTCGGTGGTTGGTGCGCACCAGACCGTCTGTCAAGCGACCGCAAGATGAAAGGCGTACGAAACCGGCGTTCGTGAGGTGGGTACCAACCCCCGACGATCATGATCGACATTCTCCACGGGATCCATCGAAAGATCTCGCGATCGTCATCTGGAGGACAACCCAGTCAGGGGGAATTGAAATACAAGATAGATTCGTCGCCCAGTGGCCCAGAGCATGCACTGCAGTCAATGTGGACCCATCGCCGTCCGTCCCACCGTTGCCGTCGCCACCGTCTCGGGTCCTGCCGTCGCCGACCCCACCGTTGTCTAACCCACCATTGTCTTTCCCAAAGTTGTTGTACAACCGCTGTAGTGCCAGATTGTGTTGCACCAGCGCAGGGGAGGCGATGCCACTAGCCCTACGGAAAAAGCCGGTGTCAAAAACCGGCATCCCCATCTCGAGAACTATGTCGGTTTCTTTTAGTTTGGGACACGCCACAGCGCCCATCAGGGGACCCCAGTAATATGGAAAAGGCTGGCATCAGTGAGACCATGACCGGTGTCTCAGACCTTCTCACGGCAGAAAACCGGCATACCTGGGCCCATGAGGACCGCAAAAACCAGGGACTGCTGCAGAGCTCTGTCACGCTCATCCGTTCATAATTTCATCGACCAATAGGGATGGAAAGCGACGTTGCATCCAATCCACAGACGCGTGCACGGCCCTGGTCAGGATCTCGGATTGTACCGATACTTGAATATTCCATGTAATCATTCCCCAAATACGGCATTCATAGTTTGGTATGTAGGACGTTAAATGCACTATGTTGTTACTTTAAAGCGCAAGCTCGCGAATGTTTAATGACGCAACGTTGACACTACATTAGTGGTGGCATTGCTGACCTCCAAAAAATGGCGGCTGCAGAGTTGTTGCAAACGTTCAACCGCATACATGGACCAATGGAAAGGCTAGGAATCATCTGAGTTCCTTACAGAGTCTCCCCATGCAGCTCTGCGCCCTGGAAACGCACATCAGGATCTCGAGAAATGTGAAGACATTTGTTAATCTAATAAGAAATAACATTTCTGGCCCAGAACCCTCTCCATGCCATCTTCAGGCCCAGCAAGCGGCCCAAAAATCTCAGGAATTCTCATTGTGAGTTGCAATGGCTCTGCGTGACTCGTGTAAGACACGGTGTTTGGCTTACAAGATTACTGGCGGCAACTCTCAGCCAATAGTTCGATCGTGGCTGGTCGAAGAGCCAATCCGACTTCATTTCTACGCCCTGTCGTCGGCTCTGCCTCCGTTCTCTCTGCAACCGCCATTTCTTGGAGGTTAGCAATACGAAAAAAGTCACAGAAAAGAAAGAAAGGCCTCCCCGCCGTTGTTGTCCTCGGTGCCGTCGCTGTCGGAGCCGCGACCGCTGGGCGCATCATGGTCGTCATCGACGTGTGTGTAGTGCCGCTCGGGCGTCGCCACCCAGGCCGCCTTGGGGGTCTTGTACGTGGCCGCGGACGCGGCCGCCAGTTCCGCCACCTTGTCCTTGACCTTGCGAGCCTCACCCTCGTTGCGATGGCGGACGGCGCGCGCAAGCAGGGTGTGAGACCTGCCAGGACATGTGGCACATCAAACGTGCTCGGGAGGGGCAACAGTTGCCGGGGAAGGCCCCGTCTAAGACGATGGGGGCGACGACGGAGGGCACTAGGGATGTCGATGGGTGTGACGACGGTGGAAAAGATCGGGAGGGGTCACAAGGGAAAAGGTTGTCTCTGGAACTGAGGCTGCCCCTCTCGATCCCCCCGAAGGAGCTCGGTTCGGTTGACTATATACTCTCCCCGGGGCACCTAAGGTTCCCCAGAACATGCATGCGCCCGTCTCCACACGGTGCGACACCACAAGGGCCAAAAACAAAGGGAGACGGGCGTGTGCCGCCAAAACGCGGCACCAAATGGCTCAAAAACGCAGGTAAAGAATCGTGGAGCAGCAGGCGGCTTTCGACACGAAAGCCGAGAACACAGGACACTTCCCATTGGATAGTGCGGCGCTCGACAGCCCCAACAGCAGGCCATAACCGACCCAGCCCTGCTGGCCCCGGATTGTAGTAACGGATTGTCAGGGGCGCTGAAAATGATGTTGCGTCCCAATAGGCCTACATGACTGACACCAACACCCATTGGTGCATTTGAGCTGACGCCGAATCATCCGGAGTCAGACGCCGCATCATGATGAGTCAGCGGGGCGCTGGATGGCCTCACGCCAGATCAGGTCGATCGGCGTGTCCGTAGCTTCCACTAAAAAGATGGAGGCCGTTGTAGCGGATGTTGAACGCGTACAGCGAGTCACGAAGAAAGCGTGCCACGTGGAGAGTGATGCTTGAAATGGATGAAATGTTGAAAGTAGGTTTCCACGTGACGTGAAAGGCCAGAGGTCTTACACAGGGCGCAGGCCGCCCAGCTCCGCTGGGCGCGGGCTAGCGTCGGGCAGGCCGCCTCGATTTCGGCAGCGGATTTGGCGACGTCGCCTGAGCTCTGCCGACAAAAGTAGCGGCCGATAAAGAAGTGATCAACGACAGCCTTGCGCACGACGGCGAGGATGACCATTTTTTGCTTGGGTTTGACGACGCAGAGGCCGCCCTTGACGACGTTGACGCCGTTGAGGCTGGTCTTGCGCGGACGGCGGATGTCACGGGTGGCGCCGACGGGGAGCGGGACGCCGTGGATGCCGCCGATGGTGCCGCCGCTCCATCCGCGGGCGACGACATTGACGTCGTCGTAGGATAAGCGGCGAAGGGTAGGGCCCGTCTTGAAGGAGTTGTCCTGGCTGATGACGTCTTGCACCGCGGCACGAGCGAGAACAACAGCCTCCATAGCGGCGAGCGCCTCGATCTGCAAGAGTCGCGGGCGGTGGGCGTCTGTGTCGGCAGTCGGAGGCGTTGTAGCGGCGATGGGGCGTGCGGCGGGAAGGTGGGTGTCGGGAGGATGATCGGCGTGGACGCCGGCCAGGCTGCCCGTGGTCAGCGAGGGGCCGCGAGTGGCGACATGTAGCCACCGTGGAGGTGCTCCGGCCGGCTGGCCTTCGGGGTTGCCGCCACCACCGCGACGAGCGAGACAGAGCGAGCGGTAGGCGGGGGGCAATTAGTCGAACCAGCTGACCGACAGCGTTTCGACTGGCGGGTGCGCCATGGTTGCGTAGCGGGAAGGAGATTGGAGTACATCCGTGCGGGGGCGAGCGGCGGACGAAAGAGTTTGGGAGGGGGGGTGGTTTTGTGGGAACGCGGTTGGACGGATGGTGTGTAGGTGAGGCATCGAGGTTCTCAAGTAAAGGCTGAGCGGCTGTCGCAGGGGTTGGTTTCCGGGGCATCCTCTCTTCCTCGGGGGCACCCTCTTGACTGACCTTGTTGAGAACCTCTCATTTTCCAATGAGTTGTCAGCACGACAGTCGATCCCCAACGGGTGCCACAAAACCGGAATAGTGAGTCGAGTATGCCAGTTTCTTTTAGAAGTTGCCGGTTTTCCGCCCGGTTTTTCACGCAGGGTAGAGGTGGCGAGAGCGCCGCCTCAGATGGCGGGGATAGCGACAAATCGGACAGTGGAGGGAGTGGCTCATTAGACGGCGGGAGGAATAAGTGGGCGGGGCGGAGGGGAAAGAACCGACTCGGACGGCGAGGGGCTTGACGAATCGGACGGCGCGGGACATGATGACTCGGAAACGGAAGCGAGTAAGGACACGTCAGAGAGCAATAATGAATGACTTTTTACGCGCTTTGGCGCGCCCTTCGTATTCTTTTTCATTCCAAAAGGGACTGATCATGCTCCTGTCCCATATGAATTCGATCAATTGCAGGCTCGGGGTTGCTGACACCCGGTCCGAGACGCCCTCTGAGTTCGTGGTGCCGAGTTTGTGGCGCACATGCCCAAATCTGATTGGGCCGTTCATTCACCCGACCGCGCCACAAACTCGGAGTGTGGCGCGCCGGGCTATGCCCCAAAGCCATGTGGCGCCACATCACCTGGTCTGCTCCAGGGCACAATTGACAAGAGTTATATGTCAATGCCGGCTTTTAAACGAATAAAATAGTGGGAGAGGACATTCATCGGGCGCCACGGCGCGGTATGAAGCTTCTGCGCGATCGCGCAGGTGCTTCCAGTCGGGTACGGCACCTGCCGCCACGTGTCTACGACAACCCCCGCCCGCGCTGCGTGCAGTTCCCCTGTCTACCTCTTTATTTGGCGCGGCTTCCAATGGTACGGTTTTTGAACATCAGGGCAGCACAAGGGGGGGGGGGGGGGGGGGGGCGGCGGCGTCGGGCATAGAGAGTCGAGACTGAAGGCCACAGGCTCGACCGCTCTCGCACCTCGCCTCTCCCGGTAAATACCTGCATGCATGGGCGCAGACGGAGAAAAGGCCGGCACTGCCGGCAGTTCTTCCTCGGCTCCGCGACGGGGGGGGGGGGGGGGGGGGGGGGGGGGGGGGGATCGCGGTCTGGACAGGATCTGGCGACCCGCCCACTGTGGGTTGTGCCCCGCCGCAGGCACGCGGCGATTTGTCTGTGCATGTCGCCGGCTCCCGCCATCCACACCGCGTCGACCGCGCCAACCCCGACGCCACGCCCCAGCCTCGCCGCCGCGCCCACGCCCCGCCGCCGCGCCCCCACCTGGCCTGGGCGCCCCGGCCTCGCCGCGGCCCATCCGGTTTGGCGCCACGCCCCCACATTCCAACCGCGGGGCCTGAGCTGGGTGAGGCGCGGCCCTCTGGGCGCGCTTTTTTCGCCCGTCGCTCCTGGTGTGGCAATCTTCTCTTTCTATTTCCAAATAGAATGAAGCGGCATGTACACGGATTTAAAAAACTCAGATGTGGCGGTCCCGGAATGCCTGTGTCATGTGGCGCCGAGTCTGTGGCGCCACAAACTCGGCGCCACAATCTCAATCGTGTCTCGGACCGGGGGGTGAGACTTGGTGTCAGTTCGGGTGGCAGGAGGACACGAGGCACGGAACTCGAAGACACATCAAATCTGAAATTGGATACCCCCTCACGCGATCGAGCAACTGAACGGGCCCTTCAATCCTACGATCAAGAGACCTATCTCGAGCAAAACGGGAACGATCGGAAGTGAAACGAGGATGTCTCGATTAGGTGCCCCGTGAGAATGCATCGCCGGCACAGGGGCTACAAAGTGCGCAAGGGTGCTATCCGTCCGAACCCAATTCTTAGCAACTGGCCTCTGATGAAGGCTTAATCTTATCTTCGGGTTTCCAAGCGTAGCACTTTTGGATTGACGTATCATTTTTCGTGTAGGCTCTTGGGCAGCGAATGTGCGCAACAAGAACTGGACTTCCAGCGAAGCGAATGAACAGGTTTTCTGGCAGTGAGCGTACGCGTCAAGCGTATGTACGCTTGAGAAATATACGACAGCGTAATTGTTGGACGAGCGTGTCTGAACCGTCGGCCTGTGGGTCAAACATCACTCCTCGACTTTACTTTTTGACGGATAACCAGAGCTGGGTAGGAAAGTTCCTGCCGTGGTGTTTTGCGTCGCTCATAAAAAGACAAGCGGGATCCCTCGAAGCACACTCTCGCCAGAACGCCACCGACACAGCAATCCAAAGTGGTGTGGCTCAAACTACTCGCTGCGATGGGTGGACCGCGTATCTTGGCAACATGGTCGCCACGTCAGCACCGCCGTCAACGCCCCGTACGACCCCGTGGGGCGCTGTGTCCTGAATTCCTGCACTTTAGGGGGGTGACGTGTGCCTGTCAGAAAGCCACATTCGCTCCAATCACGGGCCGGCATGGGCGGGTCGACCCGCATGTGAGACCTGTATCAGGCCATTCAGTGGAGGACGAGATTGCATCTCTTGCGCCGCTCGCGTGGGTGTGCGCTGGTGATGGACGCGCCATTTCCAACGGGCGGCTCGTATGCGAACGGCCAACACGCCGAACACTACCTGATGCATCCCGCCCGCCCCCCCCGCATCGTGTATTACGCTCGGAGAGATTGTGAATATTTCGCGAGTGCGTATCTGACTACACTCGCTTGAAACATGGCCGGTAGCGTATCGATCTCAAAACAAAATCGGAGCTAAGCGAGTCTGCAGCCGCAGCTTTTGAAAAAGAGGGTAAGCGAGTTTCGCTTGAATATTATGCGCGAGGTACGCATGAGACAATTACGCTTGGAAACCCCTAATCTTATCCCCACCGGAAAATAAAAATATAGCCGGCCTCAGGAGAGTTTTGCGGGGTTGGTGATATTTTCCGTTTCCTCTGGGGCGCTTTCGTTCTCCTGCTGGAAAATGAATCCAAGAAAATGTCTGCACCAGTTCTTGACACTATGCTTTCTCATATGAGAACGGCTCGGAATCGCACATTACAGTCAGAAAAAAACTCATTGATTGCTAGAGTATTTGACCTTCCGGCAGCTCCGAGTGGCCATTTTGGTGTGGCCTTCCACCACTCGAACGTGCTTGTGGACAGCGAAGGGACCGCGTGCAGCTCCGGACGCTTTGCAAAGGAGGGGCACAGAGTTGTTGACGGACCTCTCGCATGAGGAGACACAGAGGTCTACTAAAAACGAGCGTTTGGTCAGGGGTGGAGGATAGAGCATGGGGGAGGGAGGGGGAGAGGCTGAGGGGGGAGGCTGCAGGCCAAGAACAGCTGTGGGGACGGAGGGAGAATGGTGGATGGGAAGGGAGGGGATGGGATAGGGGCGTGCAGGGACTATAAACTGGATGATAAAATGGTGAGTAAGGCTGTGCTGGTACGCAGGGAACTGGGACAGGGTTGTGTTGTGATGACTGGAAGGGCCGGGGATGGGGGGGGCGATGAATAAGCCTAAGAAACCCTCTCAGTACAACGTGACCACGAAACTAGAGCTCTAGAGAGCCTCTCTGGTGTGCCGACCACACATCTTCGTTGACCTTGGCCGAGAAATCGGCCCGTACAGCCACTACAGGGCTCCGGGGTGCGTCGAGGGGACTCATCATTCGGATTCCCGAGGCGAACGCGGTCGGGAGCAAGACGCTCCGCTGGGAAATCATTCCAAGGGCTCTGTGAACGCGGAATTGCACCGATCCGGTCTTGTACTTGTCGCTGCTCGTTTCCAGGAAACAGCGCTTCTCTCGTCCAGGAGTGCTCCGTTTGAGGCGCACAAGGCGTCTTAGGAGAGATGATGAGCTGAGGTGTCCAGTGGTGTGACTCAGACTGCGCTGGGCTTCCTTTTTGTTTTTAAAAAAAAGCGTGAACTGCGCCATAGGCGATTCCGGAGCATCCCCAGGAACCCGATTTCATATGTAAACACTGTGGATTTCCCACACAAGCCCGATTTGCTAAGAACTGGTACAAGTGTCAAGAACTGGTGACAGACGGATATATCGCCGGATATTGACTGTACAGGGAGTTGAAGTCCTGATGATGAATGGATAGCAGTCCACCACGCAGCATCGCTTCTGTCAGCACTTTGCATCAGGGTTGCGGAACGGGCACCTGCACGTTTGCACCCGGGGGGGGGGTTGGCTTCTGAGCCTTGGCTTTTGAATTTCAGCAGCCAAGGCTGATGTTATCCCACTTGTTGGCCGTTGCATGGGTCGCGAACCGGTCTGTTGGACCCCAACGTAAGCGTTTCGACCTGGCGTGCGTCGTCCCCAGCGCGCGTTGTCACGGCTACCCGCGGTTGCCAGGACGCATGCGGCGGGTGGTTCAAACTCGCGCCCTTTCCGTCGACGCTAGGGCGGCAAAATGGCGAGCCCCTTGTTTTGTGACCCGCCTACAAGTGGCGTCCGTCTCCCCCCACCGCAACGCACCCCCATTCTGCCACACGCCACAGGGAAGAAAAATCGTTGGGTCTCCACGTGCGCTCCATTCCCAAAAAACAAAGCCGCGCCAGTACACCTCAGAGTCCCCTCCCATCCGTAATGGAGAGGGAACCACGCCCCCCGCCACTGTCCGCCGCGACACCCAACAGCCCTCCACGACACCCGCCGGGCGCGGCGCCAGCCCCACGACGCCCTTGCGCCCAACCCCCCCCGTCCCGCCGTCGACGCGCCACCCTCACACCCCCCCATAAGCGCGCCGCCGGCGCCCCGCCAACACAATCGCCTCAATCACCGCCGTCACCTCTGCCGGGCGCCCCCCCCCCCCCCCCCCCCCCCC
>Ga0209093_1001398_pt1 | contig 13736 bp, 9 predicted proteins | sample SidtaG_4_FD_187450 | JGI IMG/M metagenome (GOLD analysis project Ga0209093, IMG submission 187450) | Marine algal microbial communities from Sidmouth, United Kingdom - Sidmouth_Male1 metaG (SPAdes) (version 2) | ecosystem: Host-associated > Algae > Red algae > Unclassified | place: Sidmouth...
AGGGGGGGGGGCCTGGCGATGGCGGCGGGCGCCTGTCGCTGGCCGACTTGACGGGCGTCGGTGGGGTGACGGACGAGCTCCACGCGTCGCAGCTGGCGAGCGCCCTGTGGGAGCTCCTCGGCGGCCACGTGCGGGTGGAGGCGGCCGAGGTGGCGGCGCTCGAGTTGCTCCTCACCCACCGCTTTGCAGTGTTGACGGGCGCGCCGCCCCCGCCGCCGCCACCGCCGCCGCCGCTGCCGCCGCCGCCGCCGCTGCCGCCACCTCCGTCAGTCTAGGCGGCCCGTCGGTGGGGAGGGGGAGGGAGGGGCCGCGGGTGGGGCGCCCAACGATGCCCACCGCCGTGGCGATTCTGTTCTGTGCCGAGTTTGGCTGGCTGGCCACCGCCGTGCAGTGTGTTGTTGCCATCACCAGGCCCCCCGTCCCTCCCTCGGGCGGGGCTCCGCTTCCTCCAGACTCCCTTTTCTCCCTTCACTGGTCCCATGGGGGGGGGCGCGACTCCGCTTTCAGGCGGCAACGTCGGCGGGGGCACCTTGCACGTCGTCCGCAGCGGCGCGGGCGCCGGCGCGGGGATGGACGCCGCAGACGTAGGCACCCGCCAGCGGCACGTCAGGGCGACTGCAGAGGCGGGGGGGGCTCGGCCGCCTTTCGACACCGATTCGAAGAGAGCACGTCTGTCTGTGCGCCAAATGCGATTGTCAGAGCAGAATCAATTAAGTCACCTGATGGTCGACCGACTACACGTTGCACGATTATTGGGTAAACGTGTCTATATTCGTTCGATAGTCCAGGATCCCGCGTCTCAGCAATATTCATTGGCCCTAACGAAGACTGAAAGCGCCTTCGCGAAAACATTCTGGACTTGCGAAACGATAAAACAGAGTTTTAACAACGAGAGATAGACCAGCGGGTCACAAGCACCCACAGAGGCCGATTTAGAACACTTTTGGAATGGTTACAGTGAGGGATTTTTGGGAGAGCGGCTGTAAAAGTCGGTAAGATGTGGATATTTCGAATGTGGGTCTCAGACCCACATCTTACCCACATTTAGTACCGACGCCGGACTTACCGACGCTCTCTACGGTCGAAAATTGCATAGAGAAAGCGAGTGTCACATACAGCCGTTCTCCCAAAAATCCTTCACTGCAACTGCTCCAACAGTGTTCGAAATCGGCCTCTGTGGGGTCGTAGTGGCCGATTTGGAACTCTCTTGCAACAGTTGGATTGTGGGAGTTTCGGGACAACGGCTGTAACCTGTGAGAAATCTCTCACTCAGCAGCCGTGTCTGCTTTTTCAACGTGGTGGCTGCCAGCCATCACACGTCGCTGATTCCCACTGAAGAAAAGGCGGCTCGTGTTTGAGCACGCGCCCACTTGGCGCACGTTCCCATCCAGTGCCACCCCACTTGTTGCACCTCTGCGTGGAAAAACTTCGCGCTCTCTACAAGCACGCCACGCCGCGCCACCCTCACATCAACGGGCCGCAGTCCCTCTCACCTCACCTGGCTGTCTCTCCACCACGCGTTCACGCCACCTCGTTCTTTTCCCCTCCCCGCCCCCACCCTACCCCACTCCCTTCCCATTCCACTCGTAATCCACCCCCTCCCCACGGATACCCCCACCCCACGCCTCCTCCACGGTCCCGGCAGTGACCGTGGCGACGCCTTGCTGAAGCGGCCTTTGTTGGCCCCGATCGCCCCCCGCGCGGGATCGGTCGCGGTCGGTCGTCGCCGCCCGTACTTGCCAGCGCGCGTCGCGGCGGCGGAGTCGTGTCCCAGTACGGTCTGGCCCCGTCCCGCGTGCAAGGCTGCGCCTCAGTCGGGTGGGGTGCGACCGCGGCGCCTGGTCGCAATGGACGCTGGGTCTCGCTCAAGCGGAGATGCTGCCGGCACCAGCGCGGAGGTACCGGACACCGTCGAATTCCGCAAGAAGAGGCACCTGAAGCACGAAACCGCTGATTATGGCGGTTACACTGGTGTTTGGGACGTGTGCGGCGTGCCGCTTCATGCGCGTTTGGTTCTCAACAAGGACGTGGAGGACTGCATGGAGAACGCTGTGTTGCATCGGATACAAGGAACACAAGCCGATGAGGACGAGCCCCTGGATGAGGAGGAGCTTGATGATGCGTTCGCCGCTTGCCGCGTGCTGTTCTACCCGTTCATCGCGCGGCTGGTGCGAGCGCTGGACGGTGCTTCCGTACCCTCTGTGGTCGATGGCATTGTGCCGAGCGAGAAGGACGGGGCGTACCGCGTGCAGCTGACGACGGTCGGTGGAGCTCTCGTCCCTGTGCCACACGACAAGAACCCTCACAAGCTCCTCGCCCCCCCGGGGCCGGTGACCAACCCGGCGCCTGACGTACCGAAGGTCTTCGCTGATAAGGTGCATCTTGAGAAGAAGCTGCGCCACGGCATGGCCATCGTCTGTGTGGACGGCAAGCGGCGGCTCCTTAAGCAAGTGTACGGGGCCTCGTCGGAGCGCGATTTCGTCCGCGAGGCGACCGTGCTCTCCCGGCTTCCACCGCACCCGCGCGTTGTCAATTTGGTGGGCCTGGTCGTCCTGCCTGACGGGACTGTGGATGGGATGCTGCTCGAGCTGATTGACGGCGTGGCCCTACAGGACTGGCGACCACCCGACGGTCAACGCATCGACCAAACCTTGAAGGACCGCTGGCTGGAGCAGATCGAAGACGGCCTGAAGCATGTGCACAGCAATGGTGAAGTGTGGGGCGACGTCAAGGCGGCGAACGTGTTGATCGACAAGCTCGGCGATGCGCACCTCATTGACTTTGACGGTGGCTTTACAGCGGGCTGGGTCCCTAGCAAGCAGGCCGAGACGACTGAAGGTGACCTTGTCGGCATGGTGAAGATAGCTGAGTTTGTGACCAAAATGCAGTAGGTATGCTGTTGGTAGGCGAGCAACGTGGCGGTGGAGCGGGCGGCGGCGGCGGCGGCGGCGGCAGCGGCGGCAGCGGCGGCGGCGGCGGCGGCGGCGAGCCGAGCCGCGGCCATGGAAGGGGTGGCCGGCACTGGCGGGGCGGCCGCCGATGGCAACGCGGCGGCCACGGATAAGGACGGGGACGTGGTCATGTCCGGCGCTGCCGGCGGTGCGGGTTCGGCGGCCAAGCCGGCCGCCGGAGCTGCCGCTGCGGCAGCGGCCTCTGCCAAGGGCAAGGCCGCGGCGGCCGCCTCCCCCCCAACCGGCCGGGAGCCCGCCGCCACGCCCTCGGGCCTCCGCTCGTCCGCCTCATCAGCCTCCCCCGCCCTCGCGGGCCTCATCGAACGCCTGTGCCACTGCTGCTACGAGCGGACGTGGTACCAAAAGTGGGCCGGCGCGGCGGGCCTCGGCATTGTCACTCGCCGCGCGCCGCCATCGATCATGCGCGACCGCTCGTCGGCGTGCTACGAGGTCCACGTCGTCTGCGCCTTGTTGTTTGTGGAGCGCGACTTGGCGCCCGAGTTTGGCATCTTGGCCTCGCGGGAAGCGGCCTCCTCGCTCGCAACCGTGCTCGAAGTGATGCTTGGGAGCGGGCGGCACCACGGGCGCTTCCACCGCACCGCGCCCGAGGACGTCAAGGCCGCGGCGGTGGAGGGGGGGACGGCAGGGTCGGCGTCGGCGGCGGCGGCGCCACCTGGCGGGCACGCGGCGCCGGCGGCGGCGCCGGGCGCGCCCGCGGCGGCGCCGGCAGTGGGGGCGGCGGGTACACCCGCACGGCTACCCGGTACACTGGCGGCACCTGGCGCGGCGGCGGGCGGCACCGCGGGTGCGGCAGCAGCGGTTGCGCCTGGTGCGGCCGCGGCCACGGCGGCGGCGGGCACGCCTGGCGCGGGCGCGCCAAAGCCGCCCCTAACCCCGGAGGAGGAGGCGGAAGCCGAAGACGAGCTTTACGCGCTGCGGGAGGTGACCAAGGTCATTGAGGTCGAGCTGCTCATGGACGCTCCCCTGGCGCGCGCGGCGTCGCAGCGCGCCCTGGAAGTCCTCGCGCACGTCCTCGGGTGCACCGTGTCAGACGTGCTCGCGCCCGTGCGGGATTCGCTGCTCAAGCCGCTCTCCCAGCGGCCGCTGCGGCAGCTGCCCTTCCCCGGGCAGATTGCCTACATGCATGCAGTGACCTACTGCCTCGGCCTGCGGCCGGTGCTGCTCGGCAAGGAGCTGCTCGTCGGGGTGCTCCGCGACTTCTTTTTCATCCCGCTCATTGATATCGCCAACGACGTGACGATGGAGAAGCTGACCGAGGCGGAGGAGGGCATCCGCCACAAGCTGGTCGAAAACAAGCTCATCCAGGTCAAAACCGTCGACGAGCTGTTGCAGCTCCGCCGGCAGGCCGTTGAGTTTCTGTGCGCCATCGTCACGTCGTGCCCTGACGAGCTCAAGTCGCCCGAGAATGAGGAATGTAAATAGCTGTATTCCAGCCGTTCTCCCAAAACTCCCACACTGCAACAGTTCCATAAGAGTTCCAAATCGGCCTCTGCGAGGTCATAGAGGCCGATTTGGAACTCATCTACAACAGTTGGAGTGCGGGATTTTTCAGAGAACGGCCGTAGATGTCATTTTGACTGCCCTCCGGTGGCGGGACGGCCGGCCCGAGTGCCATGCACCACCAAGCCTCCCGGATAAAACGCTGATACTCAGCCTATCGTTAGTACACGGTCTACTAACAATAGGCTGTAGTCGCTCGGGCAGAGTGAATCTCAGCCGTCCACACTAATGATTCGACCTCGTAGTGCCACGTGCAAGCGATGCCAGCCGTACATCATCCGTCACAACAGTCGCATGAAAGATGGTCATGCCTTTTCGAGCCGACATCCGGCCGCCCCCCCCCTCTGCTGCTCGGGGTCGCATGTCTCGACACTTTTTCGATTGTGTTTCATTCTTTTCAAACAAGTCGTCTACTTTTGCTGTGTTCCGGGTGGAAGTTTCGGACCGTCTCAGTCAATAATGGATAACGATGTTGCCGTCGACTGGCTTTGATGGTTGGTGTCGTTCTCAGACTTTTGTAACGAGGGGCAGTGCGGGCGGGACGGCTGGCGTCGAGGGCTGCAGGGGCAGCAAGGCGGGATCTCAGGGCGAGGAGGTGGCGTGGAGGTCGTCGGAGAGGGAGAACGGGACGGCGGAGTAGGTGCGGCGGAGTGAGGCGACGGACTAGAAGTTTCCGGCCAGGTACTCGAGTAGGACGGACGTGCGGGAGCAGGAGGGGTGGTGGCGGTTGGTGTTGTGGAGGGGGTAGGCGGGCCAGAGCTCGTTGATGAGGAGCGCGATCTGGTGGACTTGGCCATTGGAGAGCGAGGCGGCGTCGAAGTCGCCGCAGGCGAGGGTTACGACGGTGTTGATCTCCGAGGGCGACCAGGAGGGCGTGGCGGTGGCGACAGCGGCCGTCAGGCGGGTGTAGATGTCCCGGAAGGTGGCAGAGCTGCCCGACAGGGAGGCGAGGTAGGAACGAGGGTCCATGGCGGGGCGGGGCGGGGCGGGGCGGGGCGGGGCGTGGCGGGGCCGGGCGGGCGCGGCGGGGGCGGGCAGGCTTGCGGGCGGGTAGGCGGCGCAGCGGAGCACGTCCGAGGCGGTCGAAGGACAGGGTGGAGCACAGCGCAGAATGGCAGGCTTGTGGGCAGGGGAGCGACGCAGCGGAGCAGAACCGGTCGGGATCCGGGAAAGGGTGCAGAACCTTCAGCGTCGGCGAGCCGATGCTACCATGTGAATATGCGTGAGAAGGTTGCCCCAGTGCCCCGGCGCGGCTCGGCGGCGGGGCGGTGGCGGTTTAGTACTAGATGCAGGAGATACAAGTCACGCGAAATCACGGCGATAATCAATGCGACAAACAATCATGGATGACACGAAGGGCGCTTCCAGGCGCATTGTGCTTCTGCCTCCAAAATAGGAGCGCTCCCAAGTACCCCCTACCAGGGTCTGCCCCCTACCTACGAGTCACGCCGAAGTCATGCGCCTTTGGAAAACCCTTTCAAGCGGTTTGGATCAGGGATGGCCAGAATTAAATATATCCGTCCATGTGCTTTTGATTAATCAATATATTAATCAATAAAATGTGTACCATATTAATTCAACCAACATTTTTATGCATTCTTTGCTCGACCAATGCACGAGCGCACCGCCGTCCGGATACCGACGCCGCATCGTCGTGTTTTTTTACAGTCACACGGCGTCGGATGGGCACCCCCCCCCTCCCATTCGGCGTGAGATACCTACCACTGCCCTCTTCCAGCCCCAACTCTCCTCGAGCGACTCTCTGTCAACACTTCTTTGCTCCGTCGCGGCGCTAGATCGGCCTTCAGCTGACTGCGACGCATCCGTACTTGGCCGCCGCCCCCTTTCTCCGCCCACATGCGGCCAACAAAGGCACTTTCGTCGTCGGGGGGAGCAACCAGAGTCACCGACTAGAGGAAAGGGAGGGAGGCACAGTACTACCGCGCCTGGTGCTTGACCAACCTGGCCAACGAGGCCACCTCTTCACTGGGTGCAGGTACAATTAAGAAATCAATAAGTGCACAGGATTGTCTTGACTAATTCAACTAATAAATAATTAACACGTTATAATGCATTCATTTAATCCATGCCAACCATGGTTTGGATCACACCCTGGGCGTGCAGCATTCGAGGTTGAATGACTTATCAATTGGACTGACAGAGCTACGTATTGATCGCTCTGGCAATGCCAGTGGGTTGGTCCTTACTTCCAGTGACACATCAAGGTCTGGGCGACAGTGCATACAGAGCAACGCCACAGAACACGCTCCAGCTGTTCACTGTGGCCGCAGCAGGCGCAGACTGTCTGTCCGCTGCGGTCCCCCGCACGATGGCGGGCACGACACCGCCGCCTGGGTGGGCGGGCCAGGTGGCCACGGGTGCTGCCCCCACGCCGGCTGTGGGCGTGCCCCGTCGCACACGGCCGCGACGAGCGAGAGTGACCCCACCTGAATTCAGGTGAGCAGGGGGGGTCGCGGGCACGCGTCCCGCGGAACAACGTGGCTGGGCACGGCCCGGTCATCGGGCGGCGCAGGTGCGCTTGTGCCCGGCCCGCTCACCCACCGTTGCGGGGGGCAAGCACATCGTGGGGGGTGAGCGGAGTGGTTCGACTGTCGATCCAGCCAGCCGTGTCAGGCACCGGTGGTCGTGGCCGTCGTCTTTGCGGCCGGCCGGCCGATTCTACCCGACCGGCCGCGTGCCACCACGGCCGCTACCGTCTACTGTCGTCCGACCTTGTTGCGGGTTTGCCAGATGTGGGCGCTCCCTCCCCCCCCTTCCCCCCCCTCGCACAACCCCTCGCCACAATACACTCCCGTTGTCGGCACGCCGAGGCTGTGAGACCCGCCGTCACGCCCCGTCTTGTCTTTGTCATGAATGCGGCGTCTACCTATGGCTCTGATGTAGCCGCCAAGGGCGCTGGTGGCGGTGCCGGGGATGGTGACTTCAGGGCCGGGAGCAGTGGCGGTGGCGGTGGCGGTGGCGGCGGTGGTGGCGCGGGGGGGGGGGGTAGCGGTGCTAACAGCGGCAAGATTTTTGTGGGCGGCCTCTCGTGGGAGACCAACGAGGAGAGCATGCGCTCCTACTTTGAAAAGTATGGGGCGATCACCGACTGCGTCATTATGCGGGACCGGCACACAGGCCACCCAAGGGGTTTTGGCTTTGTGACGTATGCCGACGAGACGGTAGCTGCCAAAGTTGCGTCACAGCGACATGATTTGGATGGTCGCCAGGTGCGTTTTTGTGACTCACTCCTTGCTCTCTCTGTGTGGGGTGCCCGTGCATCGTTACGGGGCGGGCCGGGCGATTGACGTCTCGGTCGCCGACCCGGGTGGGCGTTTGCAGCCGCTGCTGTTATTGCAGTCGCAGCTGGAGCGGTCTCGAGGTAGTGGCACTTCCCCTTGGGCCGTACTGGAGCCGCCGACGCATTCTGCTCGTACTGTGCTGTGTGCTTGCGAGTCTGCGGGCGCATGGGCTCGCTTACGGTAGCAGGCGTGCCCCAGGATGTACTGCGAGCAGCCTTGCGGTCCAAGGGCCAACACGTTGTAGACCCTAGCATTGAGGCCTGTCACATCGCCGCACCGTGTAGGTGGACTGGCCGACCTCGATCGTCAATAGTTCCTGAGCGCCCCGCTCCCCGCATACGCCGTAGCTTCCTCGGATGCGGGCGTTGCGGGCGTTGGCGGCGGTTTGGTAGACCCATTGGTCCATGGCTAGGTATAGCTGTAGCAGTTGATGCCACTTTCACGACCTACCGCACTTCAAATCCACGCCTCGCGCCCGGCCGTGCGCGCCGCGGCGGCGCTGTCGGGCGGTCGGGCACCACCCTCATCCACCTGACGTGTTGGTGCTGCAAGACTGGACTGGAGCTTGGCTCCATTGGTCTTCCCCCATCCGCTATCGCGGGTTGCCAACTGCAGCATCAGCAACCGCCCTCCATTATCTTTGGCGCTGCTGGACATCTTCCCGTCGCTGTGTGCGGCTTAGTGCGGCCGCGCCGCATACTTTGGGGTGCTCGACCCTGCTACGCCACCCGCGTGCCTGTACAACCAGTTACCTCCGTCTCTTCACCCTGCCCGCCCCCCCCTTCACACCTAGTGGTAGCTAGTGTTTTGTGTCTGACTGGTGTGAGGCTGGTAGCGTTGTCCCTTGCTGTGCTCCCCTCCGCGCGCACGTTTGGGTATCGCACTCATCTTGCACGTCCGTTCCCTTTCTGTCTCCTTGGAGTGTCTGTAGGTAGAAGCCAAGCGTGCGGTCCCCCGAAATGAGTGCGCCCAACCGGCTTTTACACCCAAGGCCTCCATGTTCCCTCGCTACCCATCCGATGCAAGCGGTGGCAGCAGTTACCCAACGTCTGGGGGTGACGGTGGCAGCGGAGGCTATGGTGGAACGGCGGGGTCGGGCTACGGCCGCGTCGGCTCGAGCGCGGGGTACGGCGCTGTCCCGACGGCGGTCGTGTCGGGCGTGCGAGGCGGGGCAATGCAGGACCGTGGCAGTGGCGCTGGCGGTGGTGGTGGCGGGCGACACGGCTCCCCCAACACCTCCATGCACGTCGGCGGGAGCCGCAAGATTTTTGTCGGCGGCCTCCCGTCGGCGTGCCACAACGAGGAGTTCCGCGCTTACTTCTCCCGCTTTGGCACGATTGTTGAGGCGCAGGTGATGTTTGATCACCAGACCGGCAACAGCCGCGGCTTTGGGTTTGTCACGTACGCGGACGAGGCGGGTGTGGCGGCTGCCGTCGGTGTCGGCCGTATGCACGAAATTATGGACAAGAATGTAGAGGTCAAGCGTGCAGAAACCAAGAGCGCGGCCGAGCGCCGCGCGGCGACGTCTCGGCATTCTGGGTCTGGTGGCGGTGGCAACATGGGCGGTGGCGGCTCGTCGGGTGCCCGCGACAATGGTTACGGTACTGCCGGCCGGGAAATGTATGGTGGGGGCGGCCGTGGGGAAGGCTACGGCGGTGCCGCCGGCGCCGCATATGGTGGTGCCGTCATGGGCGGCGCGACGACGGGTGGCTATTCGGGGGGCGCTTACGCCGGCGCCGGTGGGTATGCGAATGCCGGCGCTGGCAGCGGCTATGGTATGACACCAGAGCAGTACTACTACCAGGCGCAGGCGGCGGCAGCCGCGCAGACCCCGCAAGGCCAGCAGGTCATGACGCCCGCGCAGATGGCGTCGTGGCAGCAATACTACGCGGCGCTTGGCTACCAGTACGCGCCTGGCTACAACCAGCCTGGTGCCGCCGCCGTGTCTTCGCCAACCTCGTCTGGTGGCGGCCCGCAGCCAGCGTATGACCCCTACTACTCGGGCTACTACCCGACGGGCGCCATGTCCCCGGGCGTCGCGGGGGCGGGCGCCGTCGCGGGCGGGCCGGGCGGCCTCAGCCGCCCGGGGGCGGGGCCCGCCAAGACGGCGAGCGCTGCCATTCCCAGCCGCAACTTGCAGGACCCTCGCCGGCAGCCGGGCCGTGGCGGCGCCCCGGCAGCCGGTGGGGAGGCAGGCCCCGCCACCGCAGCGGGTCCCGCAGAGGAGCGCAAGGCCCCCGCACCAGCGGGTGCAGTCGTGGCCGCGCCTGCCACGCCGGCCGCGCCGGCGACGGTCGGTGCCGCCGACGGCGCCGCCACGACTACGGCTCCAGGGGACGGCGCCCCAGACACCTCTGCCCCTGCCGACGCGGCTGCCACGGCGGTCACGCGCGGCGCGGGCGGGGAGGCCGACAAGGCTGCCGGTGGCGGCGGCGGCGGTGGTAGCGGCGGCGGCGGCGGCGGAGCGGCCGACGGCTCAGAGGCAGGCGGCCGGGACGCGGCCGCCGCCGCGGCGGCCGGTAACAATGGGAATGGCGGGCGGCGGCAGCTGCGTGGGGAACGCTACCACCCATACGGCCGCTGAGGGGCGTGCCAGACGGTTGTGATGACGTTTTTGCGGCGCGTTCCAACGCCGTGCGGGGTGTCCCGCCGCCGTGGGCCGGCGGGGCTGTGGCGTAGGCGGCCGGCGCGCCTGTCTGACGCCCACGTGTGGCGCTGCCACGGGTGTACTTTGCCTGTTTTGTTCCCTTGGTGGTGTTCCTCCTCACTTTTGCGAAGTACCTGCGTGCATCGTATGTGCTGCTGTGGTCTTGCCTGTGTTTTTGTTCTTGTCGCTGTGGTACCACAGCGTAACTCTGCGTGTGGCGCTGCCACGGGTATACTTTGCGTTTTTCGTTCCCGTAGTGGTGTTCCTCTTATGTCAGAGGCTTTTGCGTGCGTAACGTGTGCTGATGCCGTCTTTCCTTTCACTTTTTTGTTCTTGTTGCTGCGATACTGCAGCGCAACCCTGTGTAGCTCTCACGCCATTTTTCGGTCCCTCCTTCACCCGACAACCCCGGCGCTATTGCCTGCTCTCGTCCTCTGCCGCGTCAGTCGCGTGGCGTGGCCAGGCAAACATCACTCGACCCCTCAGCAAACGCGCATCATGTGTAGCAGGAGCAGCGTCACAATTTTAATTCGCAGAGAAACAGCGTCCGCCGAGTGGTGCGCGGTGCACGGAGCGCGACACCAAGGATCGGCGTTGGACAGGAGCACGATGGCGGCATATGGAGCAAGATGATGGCATATCAGTGACCAGACCGACAGCACTCCCAAGCGGGCGACGGCGGCCGTCGCAGCCCCCACACAAGAGCCCAGAGCACAGCCCCGCGCGCATGAACCGTCGGAAGATGCAAAGGCGCCTCAGCACGCAAACATAACATACGGCAAGATGACAAGGGAGCTCGCTGACCGCAGCAACAGCACCGCCTTGTACCTCGGGGAGCCCAAGCGGGGACAACACTGGGAGCGCCGCCGACCGCACCGCGTGGAGCGCGACCAGTGGCAGGAACAAGCCTTGGTCGGGGGCGTGGAGAGCGAGACGGGGGGAAGAATCCAAAAGCGAGGCAGCCACCACCAGCGGACGATCAAAGACCCTACGCCGTAGGGGAAGGAACACGCACATGGGCCGCGCACGGCGAACACGAGAGGCCTCACACCACGCAAGAGGGGCGGGCAGCCAAACAAACCTGACTCGCGCACCACCGCCATGCGCGCACGCCCGACCGCCAACCGGTGCGCCACGGCCGCCGGTGGCCGCCGCGCCTAGCGACGCTGGTGCAGCTGCTGCCGCCGCCGATTCAAGTACTCGTCACCAGACGAGGAGCGGCCCCGCGACGGGGACCGCCGACGCCGCGCCGCCCGCTGCCGCGCCGTGCCGTCCATGTCGTCCAAGTCACGGTGTCGCCGCCCGCGGCTGCGGCCGCCGCCGCGGCCGGGGGCGCCACCCCCACCGGCGCCACGGCTGCGGCTGCGGCCGTCGCCGCCGTCACGCCCACGGCTGCGGCTGCGGCTGTCGACGCGGCGGCGCCCGCGGCTGCGGCTGCGGCTGCGGCTGCGGCTGCGGCTGCGGCTGCGGCTGCGGCTGCGGCTGTCGCCGCCCCGACCGCCCGCCGCCCGCCGGCGGCGGCCGGCCGACGCGGACCGGGAGCGGGAGCGCCGTCGGGCGGTCGACCCGCCGCCGCTGCGACGGCCGCCGCCGCCGCCGCGGTCGCCCGACCGCCACGGCGTGGACGGGGCCGTCGGCGACGCGCCCCGCAGGCGCTTGGCGTCCCGCCCGCCGCCGCGCCACCGGCGCGGGGGCGTCGGCGAGCGGGAGCGCCCGCGGCCACGGCGGCGGTCGCGCGCCGGCGGCGACGCCGGCCGCCGCCCGTACCCGCCACCGCCGCCGCTGCCGTGGACGCCGCCGCCGCCGCCGACGCGGCTCGGCGGCGACGGGGGGCGCCGCGGCGGCCACTCGCCGCCGCCGCGGCCACGCGGGTCCCCGCGGTAGTCCCCGCCGGCGGGGCGCTCCCAGGCGCCGCCCCACGCCACCGGCTGCCGGCCGCGCCCGTCGACGGGTCCGCGGGGCGCCCCCCCCCGCCCCCCCGCCCCCCCCACAGGCGACGGGCCCGGCCCGTAACTCCGCGCCGACCGCGGTGTCCCACCGGCAGCGGCGGCGGCGGCGGCCGCCGCCTCGGCCGCCGTCGCCGCGGTGTCCGCCTCGAGGTAGGCGCGGAGTTTGTCATACCCGATGTGCGTTTTGCCGACAAAGTGGTCGTGCAGCCGCCGGGGGCTGTCAAACACGGACAGGAAGAGGCCGCAGCTGGCACACACGCGGAGCTTGTGTTGGCGGTCCATGAGCATGCCGCGAAAGAGGGGGGGGCCAGCGGGGGGGGCGGCGCCCGCGGCGGACGACGCCTCGGGCGGGGCGTCGGCCACGCCGTCGGCCGCCGACGCGCGGTCGCCGCCGCCGCCGCCGCCACCGCCGCTGCCGCCTTTGGGCGGCGGCGACGCCGCCGACGCGGCGGTGGCAGTGGCGGCGGCACCGTCCGCGCCCATCGCGGTCGGGAGCACCACCTCGTCAGCCGGGGGCGCGTCCCACAGCGACACGCCCCGCTTATCATCGCGCCAAAAGGGGCGCCCGTCGGGCGCCGTTTTGCGCACCCACACCCGCCGCGGCGGCGGCCGTGACGGCGGGGACGGTGCGCCGCCGGCGGGGCGCTGCTCACCGGCGGGGGGCGCCCGCGGCGCCGCCGCCGTCGGTGCGGTCGCACCGGGTGCGGCGACGCCGCCGCCGACGCCCTTGGGCGCAGACGACGACGCGCCGCTGCTGGGCGGGTCTGACCCGCCCGACGGCGCCGTGGGGGGGACACCCGCACCGGTGGGGCCCGCCGACGGTCGACCCCCGTCGGCGGGCCGTGTGGCCACCGTCGACGTGTCTGGCGCGTCGGCGGCCGCAACGCGGGCACCCCCCGCTGGCGGTGCGCCCGCAACCGCGCCGGTGGACACGTGTTTCGCTGGCGCCGCCGACGCGGCGGCAGGCGGAGCCACGACGCTTGGCGACGAGGCGACCGCAGCCCGTCGAGGCGTGTCCGTCGACGCCCCGGCAGACGCTGCCGGGACTGCCGGCACGACCGGCAGGGACGCGCCTGCGGGCGTCGCGGCGTCGCTGCCGCCGCCGCCGCCGCCGCCGCCGCCGCCGCCGCCGCCGCCGCCATTCGCCCCCGATGCGCCCCCGTCCACCGCCTTGATGCGGATGGCCGGGGCGGCCGCCGGCGGAGACGCGGCCGCCACTTTCCCGTTGGTGCCCACCCCAACGCCCTTGCCCACGGGCGCGGCCGCGTCGTCGCCACCGCCACCAACGACCACGCTCTTGATGCGGATGGCCACCGGGGCGGCGGCGGTACGCGCTGCCGCGTCGGCGGGCGCCCCCCCCCCCCCC
>Ga0209093_1001399_pt1 | contig 13729 bp, 21 predicted proteins | sample SidtaG_4_FD_187450 | JGI IMG/M metagenome (GOLD analysis project Ga0209093, IMG submission 187450) | Marine algal microbial communities from Sidmouth, United Kingdom - Sidmouth_Male1 metaG (SPAdes) (version 2) | ecosystem: Host-associated > Algae > Red algae > Unclassified | place: Sidmouth...
GATCTGACAACAGCCTCCCTCCGCGCAGCGAAGGGTAGCGGCGCGGGTGCGGCCACCGCTGCGGGGGGCTGACGTCCCCCGCGGCGGCGGCGGACGCCACGATCGGCGGCGCGCCGCCGCCACCGGCGCGCCAACACTCGGGCGCGGCGGCGTCTTTGGCGCCGCCGCCCCCGGCCGCCTTGGCGTTTTCGCCACCATCGCCGCCGACCGGCCGCTCTTTGCCGGCGCGGTGGCGGCGCGACGGCGGCGGTGGCAAGTGCGGCGGCAGCGGCGGCGGCGGTGAGCGCGGCCCGTCCGTCTCGTCGTGGCGGCGCAGCGGTCGGCGGCGGCGCGGAAGCGGCCGCCGCCGCGGGGGGCTGGCCACCGTCGCGGCAGCGGCGGACGCCACGATCGGCGGCGCGCCGCCGCCGCTGGCGCGCCACCACTCGGGCGCTGCGGCGTCTTTGGCGCCGCCGCCCGCGGCTGTCACAGAAGACGTGGTGTCTCCCCAGCCTACAGAAGGAGATAGGGACACCTGCCCAGCTGAGGGAACCCACCCGCACACTCTTTCTCTACTCTCGCCCGGTGACACGGTCACCTAGGAAACCACCCGAAGGTGCGAAGAGGGAGGAAGGAGGTGAGAACGCAGTTATTCTTTCCAGGGGAAGCCGGGCCACGGGCGCCCCGCTGTCCCCTTAAGCTATCCGAGAAAGCGGGCCCAAATAGCCACGAATCCCACACAGTAGCCTCCCCAAGCAGAGATCTGGGGATCCATACAAGTGGACCCCCCTACTGTAAAGCAGATAATTCAAGCAATTGACATGCAAATGTAAACGACCCACAATCAATCGAGATCCCAACCAGCAACGACAGCGCCACCCGTCCTAACCGGGGCGTGACACGTCATCCGCGTCTCCCGGCCCCCCCTCAAGCTCCTGGCCAGCAAAGGGGCGTGAACCGGGGCCGCGTAATGCGACATAGCTCCCTTCTCAGCGTGGACCGTCCCGGGCCAGTACAGGCGGTTCCTCAACCGGCGCCTTGTCACGACCCTTCGGTGTCCCGTAGGTCTCGTGGGGTGGGGTGGGTGCCCGGATCACCCCCGTCTCGGTCTCGGGGCTGACCGGTTCCCCGCGTGTGCGTGGACTTTCGGGGGTTGCCGCGTTTTGGTGGGCGGGTTGTCCGGGGTAAGAGCGAGGAGGAGGGTGCGCGCCCCGGTGAGGGAAAGTCCGCACGTGAGTTTCCCCCCCCTTGTCTTGTTCCACTGGGGAGTACCTTATCCCAGAACGGTGTGAGGCCCATCACCAAGCCCACCATTCCCAGTTCCCACCTTGTCCCGTGGAGGAGGTCCGGCGTAGGCGGGGGCCGTGGGCACAAGGTCAAGGCGTCCCGGACCAAGGTCAAAGTCAAGGCGCCCCGGAACAAGGTCAAGATGTCGTCGTCGGGGTTCGAAGGTGCGGCGCCGGCGTCTGTTGACCACACTGGGCAACATGGTGGCCCCCCGGGCACTAGACCGACTCCTGTCCGTGGGGTTATCCCGGGCGTGGCCTTACCCGCTTCGAAGACGGGTGACGGGGCCCCGCCGAGTCTCCTGGCGCCGGCCATGTTGGTGCGCTTGTACTGGGTTTTCGTGGGTGTCGTGCCGGCGCCTCCCGAGAATGTCAACACGGCCGAGCGCCTCCTGCAGTTCATGGCGATGCGCCCCGACCTGGCGACGAGTTGGGCTCGGGAGCAGCGTCGGGGGTTCTTGACGTGTCTGGACACTGCGGCGCTCTCGCTGGCGGATCGTGGGGCGGGGAAGGTCGCACACTCTACTCCTGGGCCAATCCTTGGGGCTGACCGGGCGCCTTGTTCCCCGGGTGGTGCTTGGGCGACCCGTTTTGCCGGTCTACCCGACTGCTTGATGCGGGATCCCGCCTTGACCTACGACTCCATCATCGCGGCGCCGGTTATCCGCGCGCCGGTCGAGGATGAGTACTCCGGGTGGTTGGCAGCGATGGTGGCCCGCGTCAAGGCTATGGCCGCCCCGCCGGCGTACCCCAACGTGCTCTACATGCCCATTCCGGGTCCGTACTTGCGTCGGCTGCCCATCTTGCCCCCGTCGTCACACGTCTGTTGAGCATTGCCCGCTTCACAACGTCAACTCTGAGCAGCGTGCGCGTCGCCGGGGCTTCGTGATCAGATGGAACCACCAGGAGTGTTGGCGCCTTCCTCCGGTGCGCACCCAGTTCTTCGCGGCGGTAACAACCTGGTTTTTCCAGATGGAGACCCCGATTGAGTTTACCACTGGGGGCTCCTTGGTGGCGTACTACGCCCATGATGAGATCTACCGGTCGTGTCGGGACGCCCACTCGGTGACGATGGCCATCTGGGTGACCGAGTACTTGGTGATGGCGTGCAACCGCTGGTACGAGGAGGCGCGCGACCGTCGTTTCTGGTTGTTCTCGGACGCCCTGTTAGGCTGGGTCAAGCAGCTCAAGCCGGAGGAGCTCTCCGGGGATGATGCCGAGGCCTTGGGCTTCTTCCAGGCCATGCTGGCTCTGCGCGTGGCTCTCCCGGTTAATGACCAGGCCTTCCACGACTCTGTGCGCCGTCTCGACACCCCCCACCGGGACCGGGACGGGTGGCTCACGGTGGTGACCCGACAGGATGCCGACGGGGTCCACATTGTCATCCAGGATCCACTGAACGCCGCGGCGTACTCAATCCCGGCGTCTTGCATGGCGGCCCCTCCGGAGGCGCCTCTTGGGCGGGCCCACGTACTGCTCGCGTCTGTCGGCATCCCTTCGGGGTGGGCGTTCGCCGTGGAGCAGCGAACAGGTGGTTCTAGCTCTTCGCCCTTGGATGGTCTGCCCCTCTCGGGTCATCAACTGGTCCCTCCTCCCCGTGCTTCTCTCTTCGCCAGCCCTGTGACCTTGGCGACGACAGCCCGTTCTTCTCGGGCCGTTCCTGCGACCCCCGTGGTGAGTACCGTGGCCCTGGTTGCGTCGGCCAACAGCTTGCCGTTTCCCCCCCCGGTGACAGACTCACTCCTTTCGGATACCTCGGCGACGCTTGGGTCGGAGGGCGAGGCTTGGCTGGAGCGTCTTGTCGGGCGTCTCCGTGGTCCGTCGGCCGGGTTCCCCACCAGCGTGCTCTTGGTCTCCGTGGTGGACCTTCTTGGGAGCTTGGCTAACGACATTTTCACCTGGGCGGAGACGCACCCTGTGGGGGACCCCGATGCTCTGGAGGAGGTCCTGCAGGGTTGGTCCCGTTCAGGCGTGAATGAACAGCTCTGGCGGCTCCTAAACATCCACCAGCAGCGCCAAGACGGTCACCTCCGGAGGGTGGAGCAATCCGGCACTTGGCGCGCCCGTGGGTCGGGCACGTGTGACAGTCGGGATACTGCCTCGGGAGCCAGCGAGACGTGGTATCGGGATTCCCGTGGGAGCCCCCAGCGTGGCACCGGCGGCGGCGGCAACAAGAGCTGGGGCAGTGGCCACTACGAGTCACGTCCGCGGGCGAGCACGCCGGGTGAAAACACGCGTGGTTATGGCAGTACTTATGGGGGCCAGGATGGACCGTCCGGCTACGAGGGCCCGTCCACTACCCGTATTCGTCTTGACTGAGGAGAGTTGTCCGTGGTCGGTGCCGGTTGTCTTGGGTGGCGTGAGTGTGCTTTGCGTTGGCCGGGGTAGCGCCTGGCCCCTTAGCGAGGGATGAACCAGGAGACGTAGTACATGTATAAACGAGGGTATGTTGTCTCTCGGCTGTCCTATCACGCCTCCTGGGCGTCCCGACTCGGCTCCGCCTTATCTGGGTCCTGCGGGAGAAGCCCCTTGCGGCGACAGTACCGGTACACCGCGGCAACCTGCAGGCGCCCCGAGTGTTGCCAGGTATTGACGTCAGGTCCATACCCAAACCAGCGCACCAGCAACCAAAGGACCCCCTCCTCGTCCCAGGTGTGGTCCACGATCCGCTCGAACACAAACTCGGCCGCACCAGGCTGGAGCGCGTCCGGGGCCGCCAGTTGGGGTCGCTTGGGTCGCTTCGCGGGGTCTACCGGTCCCGCCGGCACCACGTGGTCGCCGCTAACCCGGTAGGGAATTCCTTTTTGATCAATCATGTAGATTCTGCCGTCGGTCTCCAACACCTCGTACTGTCCGGTCACATTAGAGTCGCGCTTGTGCTTCCGGGTGTGGTTGCGCAGGTACACCCAGTCACTACTGGCCACCGACACTCGGCGATGGCGGACTTTCTTTTCTCAGTCCCTCTTGTACCGTGCTTGTGTCTTGGCAATCGAGTCCCGCAATTGGGGGAGCAAGGCCTTTAGCGACTCCAGGAACGTGTCCTTGGCCTCGGCCACCGACTGGCCCGGGTTCGGCGTCATGCCGTCCGGCATCCGTTCCAGGGAGAAGCTGCTCAGGCGCCGCGGGGTGACCAGGTCCATGGGGGCCACGCCCGTTGTCCGGTGTGGTCTCGAGTTGTACGCCAGCGCCAGCACGGAGACGAGCTCGTCCCAGTTGTCCTGGTGTTCCTCGATGTAGTGCATGAAAATGCCCACCAGCATCTTGTTAAAGCGCTATACCTGGCCATTGGTCTGCGGGTGGTACGTGGTCGTGACCAGGTTCCGGGTGCCCATGAGGTTGCGCACACCCTGGAAGAACAGGGAGGCGAACTGGGGTCCGTTGTCCGTCAGGACCGTGTCCGGGGGCCCGTACACGGAAATCCAATCCCGGCAGAACTCCGACGAGACGTCCGTCGCGGTGATGCCAGCCACGGGGACGGCTCTTATCAGCTTCGAGAACCGGTCGACGGTGATCAGGAGGAAGACGTTACCTGCCTTGGTCTCTGTCAGCGGTCCGAGGAGGTCCATGGACAGGCTCGCGAAGGGATCAGTCGCCGCGAACTACCTGAGCATCGCCGTGCGTCGCTTTGGTGCGATCCTGTTCCGGGCGCAAGTCGAACAGCTGGCCACCCAGTTGTACACATCCGCGGCCATGGACTCCCAGTAGTAGTGGCGCCTAATGGAGGTGTACATCCGGTTGAAACCAGGATGACCGGCGCGCACGACGTCGTGTTCTAACGGGAGGAGATACTGGCGCAGGATGAGCAGGACGTACACTTGGGTAGCACCGTCCAGGAAGGCGACGCGCACGAGGAGCCCCTACTTGGTGTCCGAAATGCGCGAGTGCTCGTTCTGGTCCATCTTATCCCGTAGATCTTAGCACCGCTCGTCATCCTTCTGCGCGGCAAGCATGCGTGCGAGCGTGACCGGTTGTTCCTTGTCCAGCTCCCCGTATTTCAGCGCAGCCCAGCCACGGGGAGAGTCATCCAGAGCAGGACAGGAAATCTCTTCCGGGATGACGGACCGATCCAGTGCCAGCGTCGGGAGACGCGACATGGCGTCGGCACAGTGGTGCTACCTTCCAGGTCTGGTGCACCCCTTGTACCGGAACTCCTAGGACCGGAAGCGCGAGCGAGCGACCCGCACTTGTGCACTTTCCATGCTCAGCAGCCAGCGTAAACTGGAATGGTCCGTCCGGATCAGGAACTCTTGTCCCTCGAGGTAGGGGTGGAGAAGAAAACAGGCCCAGACCACGGCTAGGCTTTCTCGGTCGGTTGTCGAGTAGTTTTTCTCGGCTAGGATGAGGCCACGGCTGTAGTAGCCGACCGGGAGGGTGTTCTTGTCGGGTTGTTGCTGCAGGAGGGTACAGCCAACTTGGACGGCGCAGGCGTCGGTGTCCAGAATGAAGAGACCCTCACGTCTAGGGAGCGCCAAGATCGGGGTCGACGTCAAGCGCTCCTTGAGATACTCGAAGGCCGCCAGCTGGGCGGCATCCAGCGGAGGGAGCACGTGCGGGACTTTCTTGCTGGTGAGCTTGGTAAGGGGCCTGGCGATGTGCGCGTAATCCTTGATGAATCGCCGGTACACCTTACACATTCCCAGGAAGCTCTTGAGCTCCGTCTGGTTGCGCGTGGGAAGTGCTTGCGTCAGATTCTTGATGTTCTTCTGGTTCACCAGCAGCTGGCCTGGACGGACGACATGCCTCAGACACTCGACTTCTTGCTGGAAGAGGTGACACTTGGAGGGCTTGAGCGAGACATCCGCCTTCTCCAGCAGGAGAACGACTTCACGGAGGTGCTGGATGTGCTCGTCCACGGTCCGGGAGAAGACAATCACGACGTTCAGGTACACCAGGCACGTCTGCCACCGTAAGCCGGACGAGATGATGTCGAGCGCCCGTTTGAAGGAGGTTGGCGCGTTCACTAGACCAAACGGGAGCCGGAGCAACCGGAACATACCCGTGCGAGACGTGAGCGTCGTCGCGTATCTGTCCTTGGAGGCCGCAGGGATGTGCCAGTACCCGGAGTTACAGTCCAAGGTCGAGAACACCGTGTCGTCGCCGAGGGAGTCCGCGCAGTCGTCCATCCTCGGAATCGGGTAGAAATCCTTGACCGTGCGCTCGTTCAGCCGTCGGTGGTCCACGTAAAACCGGAAGTGGCCACCTGGATTGGGCACGAAGACCACCGGGAATGACCACTGGGCGTTCGAGGGCGCTATGACACCCAGGTCGAGCATTTTCTTGACTTGCTTCTCAATCTCCAGGCGACGGTGCGGTCCAGCCCTATACGGAGCCGAGTACAAGGGCTTGGCGTCTGGCTTGAGCTAGATGTGATGCGTGGTGGCCTTGAGCTCAACCAGCTTCCCCGACCTCATGCGCTTGATCTGATCCAGGAGTCCGTGTACATTGCCGTGGAGATCCTTTGGCACTCCCGCCCAGTTCACCTCTGGCGTCTCCGGCTCCTTGGTGGGTGAGACAGCCGGTGGCTCCGGCGGACCCTCCGCCTCGGCCATGGTCGCCTGCGTTTCCAGCTCCTGCCGCGCCGCCAGCTCCTGATGGACGGCCAGAAGGGCCCCCTGGGAGAGGGGTCGAGCCTCGCCGGTGTACGGCTCTGCGACGCCAACTAGGGTGCCCTTGGAAAACATCTTGGCCTCGCGGCACAGGCTGACCAGGAGGACAGAGAAGGGCTCGTGCCGGTGCACTTTCTTTTGATGCTCATGGGCCAAGTCCAGCCTGTGCTTGGCCAAGAACTCCGCCCGGCCTTTGATGAGAAAACTGCCCGTCGACTGGGTCACCACTCGGACTTCGGTCTGTGTGCCGGGGGGAAGGAACGATGCTCCTGCCAGCGTCAGCTCGTTTAGGAGGACCCGGGGGCTGGACGGTGTCTTGTATTGTCGCCCCCTGGCTCCAAGATGGTAGCCCAGGATGTCCGAGACAGCGCCGGTCGACCACTCGATCTTGCCGTCCTGAGGAAGGATGGCCTTGGTGTACTGGCCCTGGAAGTCACACCCGATTATGAGCGGGACCGAGAGGCGCTTCACAACAATAAAAGGGAAATGCATAGTTTTGTCATGTACATGAAGGGTGAGGGGGAGTCTAGCAGGAGCCTTGAGAGCCTTCCCGGAGGCATCCACGATCTAGGCGCGGGTCGGCGCAAGCCACGCATGCGCTCGCAATCACGGAGGGAGCAGGTTCTCACTGAAGACGCTTGGTCCGGCCCGAGTGTCCACCACCGCGACCACAGCAACCGGGTCCTCATCCCAGAAACTCAAGACGGTCTTGACCTTGACATTCTTCTTACGCAAGACGAGCAGGGTACCCCGACTGGCACACGGTGTCCAGGCGGCTACCTTGGTGCGTAGCCGTCGTCCCCACCGGCCTAGGAATGCAACTGAGGCCGACTTAGGGTCACCGGGGCCTGCAACAGACGAGAAGGCGCCTACGGGCGCGCCTCCCCCACCTCGTTTCCCGATACCGAGGTGCCCGTGGTCGTGGTCTCTTCCTCGGGATGGGAGTCCCGGTCCTCAGGACACTCCTTTTACAGGTTCTCTTGGATGCTCTGCAGGATCGAGACCCGGAGCTTGTGCACCGTCTTTGGGTCCCGCCGTCCAGGGGAGGCACCCTTAGCCTTCCGGTCTGCCCAGCGGACGGCCTTGGCGAACTGTATGCCCTGACGGGCTAGCTTGTCCTGGAGCTCCTTGGGCACCGGGGAGTAGAGGGCGTGACAAACCTGCGCCAGCCCTCCAGACGGCCACCGGCCTGGGAGGATGACTCGCCCACGGCCAGAACCGGCGTCGTGGGTCCTGTCCGACTGGACGGTCGTGCCAGGTACATCTTGGGGGGCGTCGGCTGGAGTCGCTGGAACGCCTTGACCTGCTCATGTTTGCCCTGGGTGAGCGACGCGAGCTGCTGCAGGGTGTGCTCCGTGGACTGGAGGTTGTACTGCTGGGAGTCCACCTGCAAGTGCTTGGGTAGACCCTAGATGAACGCCATCTTGAGCCGGTCCTCGACGTACACGTTACTGCAGGCCTTCTCCAGGTCCCGCAAAAGGGCCGAAAAGGCGTCAGGTACCTCATGGGCGCTGGGGGAGGCACGCTTCACGTCCGACACGGCTTCATTTAGGGTGATGGAGTCCGCGTTATTGACCAGGAGACAGTGCACCGCCTCAGGGAAGGATGAGACATTCCGGCCTAGGATGTTCCCAGCCGTGTCACGGAGGATCTTGTTGAACCGAGTGGCGGCGGCCCCGGTAAGGAAAGAGCCCACAAAGTACAGCTCATTGCCCTCCCAGACGATACTGTCGTTGCAGGCCCGGAAGAACCGGCGCAAGAAGGAGAAGAGTTCGGCCGGCTTGGACCCATCAAAGCGAACCCGGTCCATGGAAACCTGTAGTTTCTTCCGGTCTTTTGGAATCCTTAGACGCATCAGGAAGGTGAAAGTCTGGTTCTGGTTGTCCAGACGGTACGAGTGCCAGTCGGTGACCGTGTTGAGCAGGTTCTCCCCTACCTTGCGGACAGGTATCCGGAAATCCACCAGTGTCCGACGTACCGTGTCCCCGTAAATACGAGAGGATGAGTCACTCGAGGAAGACCCGAGGCAACGACGCCGATGGTTGCGCCGGCTCTGGCGCGACTGACTGTCCCTTCGAGAAACCCCTTTGGTACTCCCATCTGGTCCCCCGTCTTCACCTCCGCCTCCACCTGTCACCACCGGGTTCCCTGACGACCCCATGCCCGCGCTTGGGGACGCCAGCATGCCTGGTTCTCGCCCCGCGGTCAGAGTCTTGACCGCCCCAGCCATGTGCGCCCGGAGCTCCTCGCTCAGGGATTCCAGGAAAGAGAGCACGGCCGGAGAGGAGGAGACGTCAGGGGGGACACCGCTCGCATCACGTCGACTCAAGCTAGCGGGAGTCGGGGTCCACTCTTGCTTGCCCTTGGACGTGCAGGTGCCCGCCACCGCGGGTCTCGTTATCTAGGTCTTGACGGTCGTGGTCACCCGGGAGGAACCACCATGCCCAGCCACACCAGCCGGCGTCGGCGGGGGTGAAAGCAGACCCGAAGAAACAGGTATCCCAACCCCAGCCGGAGCCGGGGGCGTGTTCGTCGACGTACGCCGGGGAGACTTCTCCGCCGGAGAGGACGTCGGGGTCGGCATAGTGGTCTGGGGCGCCCAGCAACCAGGCGAACCGGGAGACACGTACGACCAAGTAAGAAGGGGTGGCAACGAGGTACAAGGCAGGAATCCCGACACGAGTAGGGAGCTTTCAATCCCGTCCGGGTAAGGCCACGCACATGAGAGCTCACCCGTTACACGGGGGAGATCGCCCGTTACACGCGTAGCGGCACCGCATGTCAGCCAGGAAATCCCCTGATGCTCCACCAGTTTGTCACATGACACGTCTTGTCACCCCAACCCACAGAAACAGATAGGGACACCTGCCCAGCTGAGGGAACCCACCCGCACACTCTTTCTCTACTCTCGCCCGGTGACACGGTCACCTAGGAAACCACCCGAAGGTGCGAAGAGGGAGGAAGGAGGTGAGAACGCAGATATTCTTTCTAGGGGAATCCGGAGCAAGCGGGCCCAAATGGCGACGAATCCCACACAGTAGCCTCCCCAAGCAGAGATCTGGGGATCCATACCAGTGGACCCCCCTCCTGTAAAGAAGATAATTCAAGCAATTGACATGCAAATGCAAACGACCCACAATCAATCGAGATCCCAACCAGCAACGACAGCGCCACCCGTCCTAACCGGGGCATGACACGTCATCCGCGTCGCCCGGCGCCCCCTCGAGCTCCTGGCAAGCAAAGGAGCGAGAACCGGGGCCGCGTAATGCGACACCGGCCGCCTCAGCGTTTTCGCCGCCGCCGCCGCCGACCGGCCGCTTTTGGCCGGCGCGGTGGCGGCGCGATGGCGGCGGCGGAAAGTGCGGCGGCAGCGGCGGCGGTGGCAACTGCGGCGCGTCGGTGTCGGCGGGGGGGGCGGGGGGGCTGTTGGCGGGCGGTGGCGTAGCGGTCGGCGGCGGCGCGGTTGCGGACGCCGCCGCGGGGGGCTGGAAACCCCCGCGGCGGCGGCGGACGTCACGATCGGTGGCGTGCCGCCGCCGCTCGCGCTCCATGTTTTTTATTTTTTCTTGGAGGGGTGTGATGCCTTTCTTTTTTCATGCTCAGTGAACCTTCAGCTTGTAGCGCCGGACCGCTGCACGAACGAACCTTTGGAACATTCTTGCGGAAGTATGCAGGAGCATTGTGTCGATGGTGAGCATCGGCCACATGCTGGTCTGCGCTGGTGACGAGCACCGATGAAGTCAACTGCTCCCGACAGAGAAAACATCCTCGATGGGATTGAAGTCAGGAGAGCACGGAGGCAAGGACAAAACACACACACCGGCGTCTCGCAGCACCTCACGAGACACTTAATCGTGAATACGGGCATTGTCCAACACCAAAACACGCCTGTCGGGCTGCTGTTCCCACGCCTGCCCCTCCTCTACGGTGCGCATACGAGGAAGCAAAAAGTTGGTCCCAAACACTGGAAAGTCAACCGACGTCTGACCAGGTGGAGGGCGCGTCACCATCCAGTCAAGAACCTGTTTGTGAGCCATCACAACAAAAGCGCTCGTGCGCACGCCGGGTTTCGCCTCAAAGCAAAACTCAGCACGCGTGCCGCGCAATGACCACGCCAAGTGGCGATCTGCCGCCCGCCCCACCCGGTGGGCCTCATCCACGTAGACGCGACAGTGCAGAGGGATTCTCCACTGCGCCTCCATCCACAAAGCGCGCTGCTTCTCATTGCGCGCTACGAAGGCGCGCTCAAAGACCTTGCGGGTGATTGTAGCATATCTCCTTTATATTTGGATATTGGGCCCGGTAGCCCCCCTGACTGGTCAGTAATCATGTGGAGGATTGAATTGACATGTGGCTCGCCCTTTGGGAGGCTACTACCGTCTTGTATATCTGTCCTTTCTTTTTATCGTCTCTATTTTGGTAGTTATTCGATCTTTTTGATCGCTCGGTCGATCGACCCCGCCCCTTTACCGTCTGATAATAAAAGCATCATGGGACCGGGGTTCGCCCTCGTCGGCACCCCCGGCTCCCCAGCGGATGTTGCACGAACAAAGGTTCTTTTTCCTCGCCTCTAAGGCGATAGTGTTCGCTTTATCGTGCGTCTACGGTCGGTCGCTATTTACCGGAAATTTAACCAACGTCATTAATCCCACATTTGGTGGAGCAGCAGGTGATACTCTTGCCTGCCGCGTGCATCTGCACGCGGTGCCCGAGAGCTGTCTCTTTTTGCCAAGTGGCACGGTGACGGGTATTGCACCCATTGGCTTGACGCGCAGGGCGCGTCTCCCACTTGCGTGTGCCACGACGCTGGCCGTCGTGGGTGATGATCTCCAATTGGAGCGCGGGGCGCTTCTGTTGGCACTGTGCCAGTTGAGCAATGACCCCTGGTGGTGCCTACGGGCAACGTGGCAATGGGAAGGGTAAGGGCAACGCCCTGCCTTCCGACTACGTCCCGCTGGGAGGCGTTCATACGAACATGCGAGACGCCAACACCCTAGGTGGATCCCTCTCGGGATCACCTGCGCTGAACGCGGCGGCCTCTGGCCAACCGCTCGACGCGGAGAGCCTTAAGGCGGAGGTGGAGACACTTCGTCTCCGTCTGACGGCCCAACAAGCGACTAACCGCTCGCTAGCGAAAGCAAACGACGAACTGATCGCAAACGTGGAGGCTATGCGCCAGGAGGACATCGAGTCCGATGCCCGGGCAACAAAGTCGCGTCGCAAAACGAAGAGCAAAACCAAGGTCAAGCCCGACCCCAAGGGGGGCGAGGCGTCTTCCTCTCGTCCAAAGCCAGTTGGATGAGCGACCGAACGTCGGGATCAAGAGCGCATGGTTCGCAAGAAGTCGCGTAAGATCCGCAAGGAGACCAAGTTGGCCCGCTCAACATCCTCAGTTGAGAACGCCAACATGTCGGCCACGATTGAGGCAAGCTCGTCCAGTGGGAAGACTTCCTCTTCGTCTTCCGACTCCGGAGAATCCCCGGGATCCCCGTCGTCCCCGTCGTCGAGCTCCAGCTCCGAGTCTTCGGACACGTCATCGGACGCTGCGTCTCGACGATCCCGCCTGGGTCCGTACAAGGGTCGTTCCGACTCTAAAAAGGGGTTGGAGAAAGCCGATCGGCAAAAGGTCATTCGACCCTCCAACGGTCGCTTCAAGTCCCTATTGGACTATCGTACCTACTTCCTGATCCGACGTCATCTGTCTCTGCCCCCCTCCCCAGTGGAGAAAACCCATAAGATGAACCGCCGCCTGGACGGCGCATTCCAAGGGCAAGAGCCGTTTACGGGCACCAGCCCCCTCGGTGTATTCACCTTTCTGACGACCTTTCGTCGTGCCTGTGACGCAGCTGGCTTGACACACGGACAAACCCTTCCTCTCTTGGCCTTTCGCCTGCCAGGCGCGGCTAAACGAGCCCTCTCGAGTGCGCTCAACTCGAAGGCCGGGCGCCTCATTTATGCGATCCGTACCTATGGTGCTGCTATTAACTGGCTTCTGGCCAAGTATGCCACCCACGCCGTAATGGCCTCCGCCTACCACGACATTATTACAATGCGCCAACCCGACAATGAGTCGCCCACAGCCTTCGGGCTCCGCGTTGAGGCACAGTGCTGTGAAGCGGGCAGTACAGTAGGTGGGTGCGTTAAGGTTCTATCATGGAGGTGGCGCGAGCCGTAAGGGGGCAGCCTGATAAGACCCAGGCGCCCCCACGCTCTCAGCACCCGCAGACACCCCCACTCCCAGCATGCATACACACACAGCCCCTCAAAATCCCGACCATGCACCTCGCTAATCTCCCGGAGCTCATCCCCTAAAGGGTGCCCCCAAAATCAAATACATGCGATAACATCAAATACAATGTCAAAGTACAGAACAAATTGCAATGTGACATCCCGCCAAAGCATTGAGTGACATGGAATTGCGCAGCAATGCTCAACACTCCCCCCAATTGCATTCGTCACATCAGATGTTGTGATGACCAATCCGATTTGTGACGCCGCCGACCCGATCCGACCCGGCCGCGGTAGTAGTACCGCGGTGGAAGGTCGGGTTTCTTGACCCGACCTCGGCAAAATCGCCCCGATCCGACCCGGCCGCGGTAGTAGTACCGCGGTTGAAGGTCGGGTTTCTTGATCCGACTTAGGCAAAATCGCCCCGATCCGACCCGGCCGCGGTAGTAGTATCGCGATGGAAGGTCGGTTTTCTTGATCCGACTTAGGCACAATCGCCCCGATCCGACCGAGACCATAGTAGTACCGCGATGGAAGGGCGCATCCGCCGCGACGCAAACTCGACTACGGCAACTCGGGCCTGCCGCGCTCGGGCCGCTACCACTGCGCCATGTCGGCGCCGCCCAAGTC
>Ga0209093_1001400_pt1 | contig 13721 bp, 20 predicted proteins | sample SidtaG_4_FD_187450 | JGI IMG/M metagenome (GOLD analysis project Ga0209093, IMG submission 187450) | Marine algal microbial communities from Sidmouth, United Kingdom - Sidmouth_Male1 metaG (SPAdes) (version 2) | ecosystem: Host-associated > Algae > Red algae > Unclassified | place: Sidmouth...
CCGCCCGAGACGGGCGGGGGTCCCCTTCCAGTGGAAGGGCTGTCAGGGATGCTGGGCAGGGGCCACTAGAGGCCCGGGCCTGAGACCGTGGCCCGTTGGGTACCGGTCCCCCCATGGTAGCGCCAGGGGGTCGGGATTGTGCACGTCCTGCGTCTTGTTTCTGAGGGTATATGAGAGTATGCTTTGGGGTCATCGTGCGTGTTCGAATAAATCATCGTTGCGTTTGCGTTGCTTCCGTCGTTTTTGTGCGCTTCGCGCCCAGTGATCCCGGCGTTCGCGTTGTGACTCTGGCGTAGCGATCCGCATCCTGTGCTGGGTTTTCTGACTGGGTTATACCCCGTTAGCTTTGAGGGCAGGATCCACCACACAAAGTGCAAACGATGTGACGAGAATTGCTTTGAAATACTCCGTATGGTGCAAGAGGCGTGAAGTGTCAGCTGAACCTCTGAAGCGGAAAAGCCACGCAATCGGCCAGCGGTGGAGCCGCATGGCACGGAAGCTACGTCCCGCACGCCTGCTGCTCGCTCGGGGCCCAGTTAGAAATGCCCAGCGGGCAAATCAAGGGGAGCACGACGAGAGCGTGGGAGAATGCGTGGCACCCCCCAAGCGCAAGCGAGGAGAGCCAAGCCCGATGCCGACCGACGCCGCAACGCCGTCACACGCATGAAACGAGCGCCCTCTGTAGCACTGCATGTTTTCACAGAGTACACGGAACCATCTGGAACTGGCAATTTGGTCCAGTGTGCGCATGGTTACGATAGTGCTGCAACAAGAGCACGTCTCGGGGGGTTCCGACCAGTGCGCCCGTATGGGCATGCGTGCGCACACCTGAGACAGCCGCGGTTCCGGCGCCAATGGCTGTCGCCGGTTGCACATACAGCTCCCTGCCGAGGGACGAGGCCCAGATACCACTTTATGTGGTGGCCCGTGCAGCCCGCCCTCTCTGTTCTCGCCTCACGGCGTGTGCGCAAGCGGTCGCTGCCGCTGCGGCCAACCATCTGCCCCCGCTCCTGCGTACGTGCGTAATACATGCGTTGGGCTGGTCCCCTTGCTCGTCTCCTGGCACACCTTCTCTCCCACTTTTTTAGACCTCCGGGCGCCACACATTGTTCGTCTCTGCTCCGATGGGGCTTCCCCTCTCCCCGCCACCGACGCCCGCGCATGTGACACGCCCTGCCCACCCACCCTCTATTTTACCGACCCACTGTGGCTCGTCGGCGCCTGGCGTTCGGTCTCACTCTCGCTTGTCCCCGCAGAGGAGTGATTCGACAAGCCGGCCACGTCCATCTGTGGCGCGCCGGTCTCCCCTCGACGGCGGTGCTGTCGGAAGTCTGGACAAGCGGCGCAAGATGTCGGTGCCCTTGCCCGTGCACTACTGGCGTGGCGACGACTCAAGGATGCTGCTGGAGATGATGGTGCAATGCATGAGGAAGCAGTCCGAGTGTGAAAAAGACAACAAGCGGGGCCCGGTAAAGAATTTCGCATCCTACTTTGCCAAGCATCTGTCAAATGCGTTAAACCAGACGTACTTGGCCAAGCATGTGGCTAGCACGATGAGGGCGCTCAACAAGAAGTGGGAGATTGTGCACAAGCGGGCGTCGCTTATGCGGCACAACTCGGACGCGAACGACGTCAAGCTCGAGACAGGTATGTCGCCGGTTTTCCGATGGCCACCGTAGTCCTGCGCGGTTTGGAGATGCACAGTTGGGCGCCTCCTCTCCGCTCTAGCGTCACTCTGCATTTTCGGACACGATTGATATCATCGTACCCAATTGACATTCTAACAACAAAACGCTTTCTATTGGCTCATTGAAGGACATCTGCCGCCAATGTTTTCGTTTGTGTCTGGCAGACAAGTTTGTTGACTACGACCTGGGATGAACTTTGTGTTTTTCAAAACGTGCAGTTGAAGCAAGTATCGCGCTTGAGCGCCGCCTGCCATCTCGTACGGGCGAGAACGATCCTACTCGAGGTGCTATGTCGACCGGGGTGCCCGCTGGACCGCCAAGCGCATCGCGGGCAGGGTCGACGGCCGCATCGTTTTCTCAGTCGGCTGCCGCCTCACGGACTGCACGGTTGGCTGCGGCGGTGCTCGATGCATCGCCGACAGGTTCACTCGCGGCCACGCCCGTCGGCTCCCCTGCTGAGGTGTCTGACCCCGACGAGCCGACTACGCAGCCCCGCCGCATGGCTGCGATCTGGGGAATTTCCGATGAGGATGACGACGCTCCACCCACTGTTTGAGGCGCTCACAAGTGCGACGACTCTCCCCCGAACTCGCCCCTCCAGGCGCCAGAGACCTCTGGTGTGGGGCGCCGTGACAGGTCGTCGGATCGCCGCTCTCCCCCTCTCTCTGTACCACACACGTCGACACAGCTCTTGGAGCCGGCGGGTGCCCTCAAACGCAAGAGGCCACACACCGCGATGGGCGCTGCCGTGGCCGAGGGCGTCCAGGAGATTGAGGCGCAGCGAGAGTCTATTGCAAAGGACCGGGAGAGCGCGCGGATGTCTTCAGCCCGGGCGACCGAGCGAAACATGGCCGAACGCATGGAGTTGGACAAGAAGCGTTTTCACTTGGAGCAGAGCCGCATTGAGGATGGGAGGAAGGACAAGGACCAAGAGCGCAAGAGCCGGCAAGAGCTGAGCCTTCTGTCGATGATAATCGATCTGTACAGGGCTAATATGCCTATTGGACAGGTTTTTGAAGCAGCGTGAGACCCTGCGCAATGCTGGTGCCGGCGGCGCTGCTCTGACGACTGGATCGGGGGTTAGGGCTCCATCAGGGGCACCCTCGGGTACGGATGAGTTTTACTGTGGAGATACAATGGAGCTGGAAGACCTCTACTCCCCACCCAAGCTCACGCAACCACTGGCCACTGGAGATGAGAGTGAAGATGTTGAGTGACGCGCAAGGTCGACGAGACAGTACCATTGGTTGGGCAGTCGGACTTTTGAGAGGACTTCAGACTGAAAAGTCGATGCAGTCGTACTGAGTTGTGTAGGCCAGCTGTTTCTGCGTAAAGTTTGTAATGCACATCTCAGGCCCAGTCTTGACGACTCGTGCGCGGCGTGAACCACAGCGTGCTAGCCAATGGGAACGCGTCGATCGAATCACGTGATTGGAACGGCGCGCTTTCATTGGTTAGACACGCGAACATGCACGTTTGGAGCCTGCCATCTCGACTGGGCCCCATCCCGGCTTGTATTCCCACACTGTAATAATGTTCAGCCCTGAGATGCTCAACCAACTCATCGCGCAGGCGGAGCGCCATCTGATTCGCACCTGTCGCGTCAACATCTGGATGTAAGTTTCTCGGTTCGCCGTCAGTCGCATCCACCACATCCGCCCACTCGTCCTCCTTGTCGATCAGAAAGTTGTGGACCAGCGCGCAGGACTCCACGATGGCCGGCACAGGCTCTGTCTCCGCCGACACCTTGTCATAGAGCAACCTCCAGCACCCCTTCAGAAAACAGAACGAGTTCTCCACTACGGCGCGTCGGGAAGAGATGCAGTGATTGTAGGCGTTGCGCTTGGGGGAGAGCTGCTGCTGGGGGTACGGTTTCAACAGCCGTTACGCAAACGCGAAAGCGCCGTCTGACAGGATAAGCTGACCAGGATGGAGCACGCGGCCGCCAACCGTTTGCTGTCGCTGGTACCACGCGCTTTCTTTGAACGCTCGGCTGTCACCGAACGAGCCCAGCAAGCCCGACCGAATCCAAATAAACCGCTCTCTGGTGTCAACGATGCCGAGCAGCAGCACCCCTTCAAAGCAATTGCGGGTGTTTGAGGCTGCCTTCCAGGCAGCCGAGGACGTCTGGACACGGATCAGCGTCTCGTCAATCACGCCGACAACACCAGCAATTCGGCACTCCAGCCGGGAGGAAAAGTCCGCGGCGCTCTCCCGCTGTGAGGCCAGAGATATGGGGAAGAAAATAGGCGGAAGCACTTGGATGATAGCTGCGAGCACCTCTCACAGGATGGCACAGAGGGTTGAGTCAGCCAGGTAGGCTATTTCGCATGCCACAAACTGCGACCCGCCGTGCGCGAGCCAAAAGAGAACGACGAGGAGTCGGACACGTGGTGGAATAGTCTGCGGCCGGCCCACTTTGTCGTCTCCCGCTCGGCGAACGAATGGGCGTACGCGCCCGTAAAGGTGCTCAAAGGACGCGACGGACATGCGGAAGCGCTTTTTGAAGGTCTTCTCCGATCGAAGCAGACGCGCAACCCAAGCCTGTCCGTTGTCGCGCCCGTAGTTGGGGCGCGAGGCGCCACCGCCAAAACTAGAGCGCCCCCGGAAGTGAGCACACAACTCAAGTAAAGGGTTCAGATCCGGGTCCGCGCTGACGCTGCCGCTGCTCGATGATGACTCCGACGTCTTCGGCACCGACGCTGGAGTCGAAACAGCACTGATAGAGCTATCCAACGTTGTTGTGTCAGACGGACCGCCGTCGTGCAGCTCGGCCGCTGATGTGTCCTTAGCGGCGCACGCCGAAGTGGCAGCGTGAAGGAGCACGATGGGATATGGGGAGGGTGGCGGGAGCGTGTGTGACGATCGCCCGCGCCGGAAAAAGGGCCAGTTGGTGGCGCCCACTGCTTGCTGTGCGCCTGTGGCCTGGTGATTGGGATGGACAGTGCTGACATGTTGACGTGATGACTGCCGCTCCTGTGGCACAGCCATGACCGTTTCCATTTCGTCGGCCCAAATTAATGTTCCGACAGACATAACACTTTGGTACGAGTAGGAGTTCACGACCGTCCTCGCTGCTGCACGTGACTTGTGCGCTGCTTCTAGCAGCCTGAGAAGCACGGGAATTCACGGATTTGGCTTCACTTTCTGGTGAGGTCGAAAACGCGGCAGCCAGCGTGAGGATCGAGGCCAACCGGGATCACCGAAAAGCGTCCCGGCCTAAGCACGGTAGGGACCGCACGGTCGCAGACGCAATATCACGTGTTCCCACAGAGGAGCTCGACTGGAATCCCTTGGACAATGATATCCCCGTCCTCGCCATCGATATTCGGGCAGGTGACTCCCTAGAGGCCGCCGTGCGGGCCAAAGTCTCCATGGGGGCGCTGTTGGCCCAAGAGATATCCCTCGAGGATGCGTTCTGTCAAAAACGGCTGCGAGAACTTGATGCTCAATCGCTACCCGAACCAAAGTGGAGTCGGAAGGCCTTCTTCGTCTGATAAGAGAACGCGCTCCTATGCCGACATTCGAAATACGGGAGGGAGACACAAGTGGTCATCCCAGAGGCGCTGAAGCAGCGCCTCCTACGGTACGAACACCAGAGGGTGTTGACCTGGCAGTCCGGCTCTCGGAGGATATATGAGGCCCTCCGCCGGTACATCTACTGGCCTGCTGTGGCAGAAGACATCTACAAGCACGTGAAGCAATGCCCCGCGTGCGCGAAGAACCGCCTCTCATAGTGGAGGCATACTTCTATAGTGACGCTGTTTTCAGCTCTCGAGCGCTTCTTGGGATTCGAAATGGACCTGCTAGGCCCATTGACCACCTCTAGGGGTGGTCACGGAAATGGACTGGTCATCTGTGACCGGTTCACGAAGCTGACGCAAGCCATTCCGTTTCGGGATGCGACAGCGCTGACGGTATCGTCAGCGCTCATTTTTACTTGGGTGGCTGCCTATGGCATCCCCGACTCTGGCCATACGGACAACGGACCTCGGTTCGCCTCGGTACAATACCCCTCCGTATAGCTTGTCCGTCGGTTATTGTACCTCGGGCGGCGATTTAGGGGGGTAGGGGGGAAGAAACTTTCTACGTGTTTGGGGAATGGGCCTGTTTCCATTCTCCACCGGGGGAAGTCTGCTAGGATTCGGATCCCGCCGGAGATCATTTCACCGGCGGCACGCGCGGCTCCGAGCCGCAGCGCGCCCTGTAGCCACACAGACGCGCCGCCCCGATCCGTCCCCAGCACCCTTAAGGAGCCGCCGCCCGCGGCTCCCTCCTGGTCCCCCGGCTCCCCACGTCCGCTGTTTGTCCGCTGCCCACCGTCCCACCCTGGCGCCCGCACTCTGTGCCGGACCACTGCTTTTCTCATGTTCGAGAGGTCCTCTTCTTGAGCGGGTCAATTTCTTTTCCGGACTGTTCTGGTCCATTTTTTCGTCTGCAGCTCGACTAATAAATAGAAACGTCACATGGCACACGCGGGCTCTTTTTCTCTTGGTAATTAGGATATCCTCGGGTTGTTGGGTATAGCCTCGAACTATACCATTCCATACCACCCGCTGACCAACGGGCAGGTGGAACGATGTAACCACATCTTGGCGCGGCAGCTCGGGTGCTATGTCTCGGAGCACTATACGGACTGGGACATTCATCTATCCCTTCTGTCTACTGCGTAAAATACGCAGGCACACGCAAGCACTGGGGAAATCCTCTTTGTGTCCGTGACTGACAGACGGCACCAGCCTATTGGCGTGGAGCGTCTGCCTCTGCTTAGACAAGCCGAGTAGAGGACGAAAGACGCCTCCACAGCGGCGGCGCAGTATCTTGAGGAACTTGAGGCCCTCATCCCGGCGGTTGTTCGGCAGTTGGGCAAAGTGTCGCAGAAGACGCCGTGTCACCCCAGCCCACAGAAACAGATAGGGACACCTGGCCAGCTCAGGGAACCCACCCGCACAACCTTTCTCTAATCTCGCCCTGTGACACGGTCACCTAGGAAAACACCCTAACGCGCAAAAAGGGACAAAGGAGGTGAGAACGCAGTTATTTTTGTTCGTGGGGAAGCCGGGCCACGGGCGCCCCGCTGTCCCCTTAAGCTAACCGAGCAAGCGAGCCCAAATGGCACAGAATCTCACGAAGTAGCCTCCCCATGGGGAGATCTGGGGATCCATACCAGTGGACATCCCTACTGTAAAGCAGAAAATTCAAGCAATTGACAACCAAATGCAAACGACCCACAATCAATCAAGATCCCACTCAGCACCAACAGAGCCACCTGTCCGAACCGGGGCGTGACATGTCATTCGCGTCTCCTGGATTACCAACGACCTCCTGGCCAGCCAAGGGGCGTGGGCTGGGGCGCGTAATGCGACATAGCTCCCTTCTCAGCGTGGACCGTCCCGGGCCAGCTCAGGCGGTTCCCCAACCGGCGCCTCGTCACGACCCTTTGGTGTCCCGCGGGTCTCGGGGGGTAGCGTGAGTGCCCGGCTGCCAACCGTCAGGATCTCGGGGCCGACCGGCTCCCCGCGCGTGGGTCGTCTTTGGGGGGAGGAGGGTCGTCGGGGCTTGGAGTGTGGGCTTTCGAGGGTAAGAGCGAAGAGGCGGGTACCCGCCCGGGTGAGGGCGAGTCCATACGTGCGTCCCCCCGCCCCCCCCCATCTTTTCTTGTTCCACTGGTGCACACCTTATCCCCGTGGGACCCCGGACCAGGCCCACCATCCCCAGTTTCCACCTTGTCCTCTATAGTTCGTCTGGTCTTGGTGACGGTGGCCGGTGCAAGGGTAAGGCGTCCCAGACCAGAGCCACGGGCAAGATCGAGACGTCCCCGAACAGTTCGAAAATGTCGTCGTCGGGGTTCGTGGAGGTAGCGCCGGGGTTGGTCGACACGTCTGGGGAGCACTGCGGTCCCCCGGGCACGAGCCCGGCGCCCGTCGGTGAGGTCATCCCTGGCGTGGCCTCTTTCGCGGCTAAGCCGGGCGACGCGCCCCCGCCGAGTCTTCTGGCACCCGCCATGTTGGTGCGCCTGTACCGGGTTGTCGTGGGTGTCATGCCGGCGCCGCCCGAGGATGTCAACACGGCGGAGCGCCTCCCGGGGCTCCTGGCCATGCGCCCCGACCTGGCGCTGAGCTGGACCCGGGAGCAGCGGCGGGGGTTCCTGAGGCGTCTGTACATGACGGCGCTTGTCTCGGCTGACCGCGGGGCGGGGGAGGTTGTGCACTCCGCTCCGGGTCTGGCCTTTGGGGCTGACCGCGTGCCTTGTGCTCCGGGTAGCGCCTGGGCGACCCGGCTTGCCGGTCCCCCCGATTTCTTGGTCCCGGATCCCGCCGTGCGCCACGACTCCTTCATCTTGGCGCCGGTTTTCCGAGCGCTGATCGAGGATGAGTACCCCGGGTGGTGGTTCACGACGGTGTCCCGGGTGAGGGCCTTGGCCGCCCCGGCGGCGTACCCCATTCTGCTCTACATGCCGATTCCGGGTCCGTACTTGCGTGAGCTGCCAACCATGCCTCCGTCATCTCATGCCAACTCCGAGCAGCGGGCACGTCGCCGGGGCTTCTTGATCAGCTGGAACCACCAAGAGTTTTGGCGCCTTCCCCCGGTGATGCGCACCCAGTTCTTCGCGGCGGCGCCCACTTGGTTCGCGCAGATGGAGTCTTCGAGTGCGTTCACCACTGGGGGCTCCTTGGTGGCGTACTACGCCCGGGATGATATCTACCGGTCGTTTCGGGACGCCCAATTATTCACGATGGCCATCTGGGTGACCGAGTACTTGGTGATGGCGTGCAACCGCCGTCACGAGGAGGGGCGTGACGGCCGTTTCTGGCTGTTCTTGGACGCCCTGTTTGGCTCGGTCAGGCAGCTCGAGCCGGAGGAGCTCGCCGGTGATGACGCCGATGCCTTGGGCTTCTTCCAGGCCATGCTGTCTTTGTGGGAGGCTCTCCCAGCCCAGTACCAAGCCTTCCACGACGCCGTGCGCCGTCTTGAGATCTCCCGCCGGGACCGGGATGGGTGGCGCACGGTGGTGACCCGACACGACCCCGACGGGGTGCGCATCGTCTTCCAGCAACCCCTTATCGCCGCGGCGTCCTCGAGCCCGGCGTCTTGCATGGCGGTCCCGCCAGAGGCGCCTCTGGGTCACGCCCAAGTGCCACTCGCGTCTGTCGAGGTCCCGTCGGGGTGGGTGTCCGCCGTGGCGCAGCGAAGCGGTGGTTCTGGTTCTTCGCTTTCGGGTAGTCTGCCCCTCCCGAGTCATCAACTGGTCCCGCCTCCCCGTGCGTCTCGCCTCGCCAGCCGGGTGACCCTGGAGACGACGGCTCCTTCGTCTTGGGCGGACCTTGCGTCTCCCGTGGTGAGTACCGTGGCCCGGGTTGCGACGGCCAACCGCTTGGCTTTGGCCCCCCCGGTGCCCTACTGACTCCTGTCGGACACCTCGGCGACTCTGGGGTCGGAGGGTGAGGCCTGGCTGGAGATTTTTTTCTGGCGCTTCCGTGGGGCGTCGGCTGGGTTTCTCACAAGCGCGCTCTTGGTCTCGCTGGTCGACGTGCTTGGGAGCTTGTCGAAAGATTTGTTCACCTGGGCGGAGACGCACCCGGTGGGGGACCCCGAGGCTCTGGAGGTGGTCCGGCAGGGGTGGTCTTGTGCCGGCGTGAACGTCCAGCTCTGGCGCCTCTTGAAAATCCACGAGCAGCGGCAGGAGAACCATCCTTGGCGGGCGGAGCAGGCCGGTACTTGGCGCGCCCGCGGGTCGGGCACAGGTGATCGTCGGGAAGAGGCCGCGGGAGCCAACGAGACCTGGTATCGCGACGCGCCTGGGAGCTCCCAGTGTGGCACCGGCGGTGGCGGAAGCCAGACGTGGGGTGGTATCAGCTGGTACGATTCGCGTCCTCGGCCGAGCACCCCGGTTGAGAACACGCGTGGTTATGGTCGTACGTACGGCGGCCAAGTTGGTCCGTTTGGTTATGAAGGCCCGTCTGCTACCCGTCGTCATTTGGAATGAGGCGCGGTGCCCCAGGTCGGTGTCGGTCGTGTGAGGGAGCATGAGCGTGCTTCGTGTTGGCCGGGGTAGATCCCGGCCCCTTAGCGAGGGATGATTCGGGAGACATAGTACTTGCATGAACGAAGGTTTGTTGTCTCTCGGCTGTTCCGTCACGCCTCCTGGGTGTCCCGACCCAGTTCCTCCTTGCCTGGATCCTGGGGGAGAAGCCCCTTGCGACGACAGTACCGGTACATTGCCGCCACCGGTAGGCGACCCGATTGTTGCCAGGTGTCGTCCTCAGGCCCATAGACAAACCAGCGGACCAGCAACCAGAGCACCCCCTCCTCGTCCCAGGTGTGGTCCACGAACTGCTCGAACACAAACTCGAACCCACCCGGTTGGAGCGCGTCTGGTACTGACACTTGGGGTTGCTTGGGTCAGCTTGCGGGGTCCATAGGTCCCGCCGACACGGCGTGGTCGCCGCTCAACCGGTAAGGGAGTCCGTCTTGGTCAATCAGGTAGGTTCTCCCGTGGGTTTCCAACACCTCGTACGGCCCTGTCACGGTAGGGTCGAGCTTGTGCTTCCGGGTGTGGTTCCGAAGGTACGCCCAGTCACCACTGGTAACCCATACTCAGCGAGGGAGGAATTTCTTGTCATAGTCCCTCTTTCACCGGGCTTGTGTCTTGAAAATCGAGTCCCGTACTTGGGGGAGAAAGGCCTTGAGCGACTCCAGGAAGCGTCCTTGGCCTCGGCCACCGACTGGCTCGGGTCTGGCGTCATGCCGTCCGGCATCCGTTCCAGGGAGACGTTGCTCACGCGCCGTGGGGTGACCAAGTCCATGTGGGCCACGCCCGTTGTCCTGTGAGGCCTCGAGTAGTACGCTAGCGCCAAGACGGAGACTTGCTCGTCCCTTGTGTCTTGGTAGTCCTCGATGTAGGACGTGAACATGTCCATGAGCGTCTTGTTGAAGCGCTCGACCTGGCCGTTGGTCTGCGGGTGGTACGTGGAAGTGTACAGGTTCCGGATGCCCATGAGGTTGCACACACCCTGGAAGAACAAGGAGGCGAACTGGGGTCCGTTGTCCGTCAGGACTGTGTCCGGGGGCCCATACACGGAAATCCAATCCCGAAAGAACGCCGACGAGACGTCTGTTGCGGTGATGCCAGCCAGGGGTACGGCTCGTACCAGCTGAGAGAACCAGTCTACGATGATCAGGAGGAAGACGTTCCCAGTCCAGGTCTCTGTCAGGGGTCCGACGAGGTCCATAGACAGGCTCGCGAAGGGGTCCGTCGCCGGAACCAACTTGAGCATCGCCGTGCGTCTCCTTAGTGCAATCTTTTTCCCGGTGCGAGGCGCACAACTGGCCACCCAGTCGTACATTTCCGCGGCCATGGACTCCAAGTAGTAGTGGCGCCTGATGGCGGCGTACATCCGGTTAGCCCCAGGATGACCAGCGCGCACCACATCGTGTTCCAACCAGGGCCTGAGGTGGATAAAGTAGAGCCAGACATATCCGCACATTATACTCGTAATAGTTCACAATCCGTGCCGCAGCCGCGTATCCATATCGTACTCTGTCCATCTACCGCCGGATATACTGAGCCTGAATGACTCTCCAAAGGCAGGATAAACTATAATCTGAATCGAATTACGACCTGGCTGGATCCGGCTCACAGATTCCGCGCCGCATTGCTGGCGCGTGGGGATGCCTCCCCACCCGGTTTAGGCGCCAACATCTGGCAGTGCCAAGCGGCGATCTTGCCGGAGATTGCCCGAACGGTTCTGTCCAGTGTCTGAACCCGTTTGCCTTGTTGTCAACAGCCCGCGCGCGAACCCGAACGGGCACCCCCTGGTGAGCACACGAGAGTTTCAACAATCCCTACTGACGAGGACAGCTGCATCATCAAAATCAGTTCCAACAACCAGAGGTACTTCACGGCTGTTCATCGCAATAAATCCTTGTGATGAGAAGCGCCTGGTTCCAGCACACGTAAGGCTGTACCTGGTGAGATGTCTCCTTTCGAGAATTCAACTCGTTGTCCGGATCCACCATCCAAGAGAATATATTGCTAACCTCCAAAAAATGGCGGTTGCAGAGAGAAGGGAGGCAGAGCCGACGACAGGGCGTAGAAATGAAGTCGGATTGGCTGTTCGACAAGCCAAGATCGAACTATTGGCTGAGAGTTGCCGCCAGAGATCTTGCAAGCCAATCACCCTGTCTTGCTGGAGTCACGTCGAGCCAATGCAACCCACAAGGAGATTTCCTGAGCTTTTTTGGCCGCTTGCTTGGGTCTAAAGGGGGCATGGAGAGGGTTCTGGGCCAGACCTGTGATTGCTCATGAGATCAACAAATTTCTTCAGATTTCTTGAGATCATGATGTGCGTTTCCAGTGCGCAAAGCTGCATGGGGAGACTGTGAAGGGACCTGAGATGATTCCTAGCCTTTCCATTGGTCCACGTACGCTGCTGAATGATTGCAACCACTCTGCAACCGCCATTTTTTGGAGGTCAGCATTATTCAATCAGTCTATCCGAACTATATCCGAAATCGCACTAATTGAGTATGCGATTATAATACTGATCCTTACTCTGTCCGGCCGAGCAAGATCCGATTTCGAACAGTTGTCTTTGTCAAATAGTCAATCCAGAGTGCATGTCAGGGGATGTGGAATATATCCTAATGCAAAAAAAAATTCCTGATTCCAAAGCCCCTGGTTCCAACCGCAGGAGGTCCTGGCGCTGGGTGAATGGGACGTACACTTGGACAGCCCCGTCTGACGGGGCGCCACACACGGGGAGCCCCTCCTCGGGCTCCGAAAAGCAGGAGTGCGCGTTCCAGTCCATCTTACCCCGTAGATCTTGACACCGCTGGTTCTTTCTCTGCGCGGCCTGCATATGGTCAGCTGCGCGACATCCCGCACGCCCAGTTCCGCCACCGCGACACCACCATCCCCCTCGCACTAGCCACACGCACGGCGCCGCCCTCTCCCCGTCACCGGCCCGCGCACAGCACAACGCGGGTAGCTACGTCACGACACGCGCGAATGCGCGCTTCAGTCACTGCGCGCCACGGTCACACCACATTCCACGCGTCTCGGCTGTCCCAGATCTTGGCCCTCTCCTGCGTGTTCAAAATTTTGAAGAACAAAAACACCGTCCGGAGCATCTCAGGGGCATGTTCCACAAAGTACGCCCTCAATTCCTCACCCGACGCGGTCACATGCAGCACGCATCCTCGTTTCCAGCTCGTCTGAAGCACAGACCCCCCGTTTCAAGCCATCTGAACCAGAAAAAACACCTTCATTCACATGGTTGGACCTCACAAACGCCCAACGTACGGCCATGCTGCCAAAACACATGCAAAGATACGTTGCAGAGTGACGCTTCTAACCATGTCGGACTCACCGTACGGCGACGTCCGCCCGAGCCGTACGAGGTCTCCCCGCGGCCACCCCGCTGTTTCGCAAGTACTCCCGCAACGTGCACTAGCTCGGGGAAAACTTATAATGGGGGCCCCTATGCGCATGTTGGATAGTACCCTGTCCTGACGGCCAGGGGATTTGGGTCGGAACCCGATTCGGCAGTATGCCGCATCGGGGGGCGTTTCCGCTACACTTCTGATGGAGCCCAGGATGCGCATCCTCGGATGCGAGCCTGATAACAAATACGCTCCGGTACCTAAATACATATGCCTTCGTGTGCTTGGAAATAACTATGTCGTCAGCTGTCCTGGGCAGCAGTTCAGACACGTGTGAATTGATTTATTGAGTGAATCGGCGCTGCGGTAGGTGAACCAGGCGAGGCGCCGAGGTGAGATCTCACGCGAACACGCTGGGAACACAACCGAGAGCAAGAAAGGACCGCCAAGAAGAAGGAAGAGCACACATACAGAGCACAACTAGCGAATTAACAAAGTCAGAACAAAGCACGGCAAGGAAAGCAAGTGGCAAACGTATCGATCCACCACATCGCCAAGCCAGATACCCTCCACTCGGATCAACGTTCTCTCATTGCCGGTCCGCCGGACCACACGCGCCCCCCCCCCCCCCCCCCCCCCCCCCCCCCC